>Ga0302279_10004136_pt1 | contig 17410 bp, 9 predicted proteins | sample III_Bog_N3_3_FD_194541 | JGI IMG/M metagenome (GOLD analysis project Ga0302279, IMG submission 194541) | Peat permafrost microbial communities from Stordalen Mire near Abisko, Sweden - III_Bog_N3_3 | ecosystem: Environmental > Terrestrial > Soil > Wetlands > Peat | place: Sweden: Abisko...
TCGCCGGTGCTGGAGCCGGTGACGCTGGTCGTTCCCAGCACGGCGCCATTGAGGTTCAGCTTGCCGGCCGAGGTCAGCCCGACAACCTTGCCATTCACCGCCCCCAGACTCATGTCGCCGCTGGTGGTCTTGAGGGTGACGTTGGCGGTCGGCGGGCTGGCGCTGTTGGGGCCGGCGATGATGTTCGAAGTGGTGTTGGCGGTGATCGCGCCGGCGGTCATGGACAGGTTGCCGGTGCCCGCGCCGGCGCTGTCGGAGCGGACGGTGACGCCCGCGTCGACAGTGATGGTGTTGGTGGCGGTGATCGCCAGGCCCCCGCCGCTGGTGACATTGGCGTGGATGAACACATTCGCCGGATCGAAGGTGACGCTCTTGGAGCCGTAGACCGCGCCGTTGATGGTCAGGTCGTCGCCCTTGGCGGTGGTCAGCGTGACGTTGGTCCCCTCGACCAGGCCGCTGGTCAGGTCGCCGCCGTTGGCGATGACGGTGACGTTGTCGTCCGGACCTGCCGCCGTGGCGCCACCGCGCAACTCCGAGGTCGCCGCGGCGTCGACCGCGCCGCCGGCGGTGAGCGAGATGGCCCCCGCGCCGGTCCCGCTGCTGTCCGACTGGATCAGCACCGCGGCCGGCGCGCCTTCGTCGGTGCCTATGTCGATGTCGGTCCCGGCGATCAGGGTGACGCCGCCGGCGCTGACGAGGTTGGCCTCGACGTCGACGGCGCCGTTGAAGGCGGTGGCGGCGATGCTCGTGGAACCCAGCACGTTGCCGTTGATGTCCACATCGCCGGCGGTCTTGGAATTGCTGCTGCCGGAGGTGAGCGAGACCACGGTGCCGGTTACCGCGCCGACGCTGAGGTCCCCGCCAGTGGCGGTGACGCTCACCCCGGCGGTGGGCGCGGTCGCATTGCTGCCCGCGACTAACAGCGAGCTGGCGTCGGCGTCGACGCTGAGGGCGTTGATGGTCATCGCGCCGGCGGACTGGACGGTGACGCCGGCCGAAACGGTGACCGTCTCGGTCGCGGTGATGTTCAGCACGCCGCCGCTGGTGACGTCGGCGTTGATGAACACATTGGCCGGGTCGAAGGTGACGCTCTTCGACCCATAGACCGCGCCATTGACGGTCAGATCGCTGCCGGAGGCCGTCGTCAGGGTGACGTTCATCCCCTCGACCTGGCCGGTGGTCAGATCGCCGCCCTGGGTGATCACCGTCACCGCGTCGTCCGGGCTGGCCGCGGTCTTGCCGCCACGCAATTCGGAGCCAGCCTCGGCGTCGTAGATGCGGCCGGCAGTCAGCACGATCGCCCCCGACCCGGCGCCGCCGGTGTCCGACTGGATCAGCAGGTTCGCGGGCGCACCCTTGTCCGTGCCCACGTCGATGTCCTCGCCGGAGGTCATCGCCACGGCGCCGGCGCTGGTGACGTTGGCCTCGACGTCGATGGTCCCGATGAAGGCGTTGACGGTGACGCTCTTCGACCCGAACACCGCGCCCAGCAGGTTGACGTTGCCGCCGCTGTCGGAATCGGCGTCGATGCCCGAGTTCAGCAGCACGGTCTCGCCGGTCACCTGGCCGAGGGTCAGGTCGCCGCCCTCGGCGGTGATGGTGACGTCGCCGGTGGGCGTGTTCGCGTCGCTGCCCGCGACGATCAGCGAGGTGGCGTCGGCGTCGATGAACGACCCCGCGGTGAAGGTCAGATCGCCGGCCGACATCACCGTCACGCCGGCATTGACGGTGATCGAATTGGTGGCGGTGACGTCCAGCGTCCCGCCGCTGGTGACGTCGGCGTTGATGTAGACGTTGGCCGGATCGAAGGTGACGCTGGCCGTGCCAAGCACCGCGCCGTTGATGGTCAGGTCGTCGGCTGTGGACAGCGTGACGTTGGCGCCCTCGACCTGTCCGCTGGTGAGGTCGCCGCCTTCGGCGGTAATGCTGACGTCGTCGTTGGGCGCGGTCGCTGATTTGCCGCCACGCACCTCGGACGAAGCCTCCGCTTCAACCGCGCCACCGGCGTCGATGGAGATCGCGCCAGCCCCCGTCCCGCCGCTGTCCGACTGGATCAGCAGGGTCGAGGGCGCGTCCTTGTCGGTGCCGATATCGACGTCGTTGGCGGCGTCGAGGGTGACCGCGCCGCCGCTGATCACATTGGCCTCGACGTCGATGCCGCCGTTGTAGGCGGTGGCGCTGACGCTGGTCGTGCCAAGGATGGCGCCGTCAAGGTTGACGTCGCCACCGGTCGGCGGGCAGTCCGAGCCGCAATCTCCCTGCGGGACGCCGTCGACGATGGTGACCACCGTGCCGGAGATCTTGCCCAGGGTCAGGGTTCCGGTGCCGGCGGTGATGCTCACCTTGCCGGTCGGCGCCGTCGGATCGCTGCCCGCCAGCAGCTCGGAGGTGGCGTCGCCGTCGATGGTGTTGGCCTCGATCGACAGGTCGCCGGCCGACTGGATAATCACGCCGGCGCTGATGGTGACCGAATTGGTGGCGTTGATATCCAGTTTTCCGCCGCTGGTGACGTTGGCGTTGATGATGATGTCGTAGGGATCGAAGTTGACGCTCTGGCTGCCGTAGATAGCGCCATTGACGGTGATCGTATCGGTGCCGGTCAGGGTGACGGCGGTTCCCTCGACCTTGCCGATGGTCAGGTCGCCGCCGTTGGCGGTGACGCTGACCGCGTCGTCGGGGTTCGTCGGGTCGGAGCCGGAGCGCAGTTCCGATGAGGTCGCCGCGACCACGTTGCCGCCGGCGGTGAGGGTGATCGTGCCGGAGCCGGTGTCGGCGTTGTCGTTGCTGTCAGAGTTGATCAGCACCGGACCCGCGCCTTTGGTCTGGCCGATGTCGATGTCCTTGCCGGCGCTGATCGAGACCGTGCCGCTGCTGGTGATGTTGGCTTCAACGTCGACCTTGCCCTGGTAGGCATTGACCGTAACGGAGCTGGTGCCCTCGTCGTCGTTCGTGGCCAGCACGGCCCCGTTGATGATGACGTTCCCGCCTTCGTCTGATTTCTCCGAACCCGCCGTCAGGGTGACCGCGTCGCCCTGGACCTGGCCGACGGTCAGGTCGCCGGTGGTGGTGGTGGCGCTGACCGAGCTGGTCGGGCTGCCGCCAACGGGACCGGCCACCAGCAGCGACGTGGCGTCGGCGGTGATGGTCGGGGCTTCGAGGGTCAGCGTGCCGGTCCCGTTGCCGAGGCTGTCGGAGCGGACGGTCACCCCCGCCGAGATGGTGATCGAATTGCTGGCGCTGATGTCCAGCGACTTGCCGCTGGTGACGTTGGCGTTGAGGGTCGCGTCGTAGGGATCGATGGTGACGCTATTGGCCCCGTAGACCGCGCCGTTGACGGTGAGATCGTCGCCCTCGGCGGTGCTCAGCGTGACGTCGTAGCCGTTCACCTGGCCAATGGTCAGATCGCCGTCCTGGCTGGTGACGGTGACCGGATCGGTGGGCATGGTGGCCGATTGGCCTCCGCGCAGCTCCGAGCCGCTATAGGCGCTGACGGCGCCGCCGGCCGTGACGGTGAGCGTACCGCTACCGGCGCCGCCACCCTCTTCCGGCGCGTCGTAGCCACCTGCGTCCGACTGGATCAGCACCGCCTGCTGACCTTCACCGAAAATGTTGTTCGGGTTGGTCCCGATGGTGATGTCGCCATTGGTGGTGGTGAGGCTGACGCTGCCGCTGCCGATGAGGTTGCCTTCGACGTCCAGACTGTTGTTGGCGCTGAGGCTGATGCTGGCGCTACCGGTGCCGTAAGAGGTCAGCGTGACCCCCGGATTGACGATGACGTTGCCGAAGTCGCTGACGCCGTTGATGCTGTTATCTGCGTTGATATTGCCGGCGATGGTTAGGTCGCCGCCGGGACCCTCCCCTGGGGAACCGCCGTCAAGACCTTCGAACCCGGAGCCCCGGGCCTCCAGATTGACGTCGAAGGCGTCGATTTGGCCGCTCTGCAGGCTGCCGCCGTCGGCCCGGATGGTGACCGTGTCGCTGAGCGAGGTGGTCGCGGTGCCGCCGTAGATCGTCGACGTGGGGTCGGAGTAGACCGTCTGCCCCTCGATATAGACGTCGCCTTCGCCCTCGCCGGTAGTGTCCGAGTGCAGGGTCGAGAAGTAGCTGAGATTGACCGGTCCCTTGTTGCTGGCGAGGTAAATTCCGCCAACGGCCTGAAGCGTCGCAAAGTAGTTGACGTTGATTCCGCCGACGTTCTGGTAGTTCGGCGTCCCGGGGTTGTTGTTCGGGTCACCGCCCACTTCAACGATGATGTCGCCGTTGCTGAAGAAGCCCGAAGCGGTCATCGAGCCAAGTTCGGCCTGTCCGCTGTTGACGTAGATTCCGCCGTTGTCGGCCTGCAGCTTTTGCGCGCCAGTGGTGTTGACGTCGGTGACGGTGTTGTTGAACCCCTGCGGGCCGGCCTCGGTAGGCCCGCCGACCAACAGCACGGCGGTCTTCAGGGCGCTGCTCGGCGCGATGCTCGTCGCCTCGGTGCTGCCGCCCATGTTGATGACGCTGGTGAAACCCTCTTCCTCGGTGTTCGGCGCATAGACCCCGACCCAGGCGCCGGTGGTCGAGCCGCCGTGGTTGAGCGCCGGCTCGCCGGGGTTGGAGCCGGACACGTCGACGCCGTCCAGGATCAGGCCGCTTTCCTCCCCAGGTTCGAAGGTGATGTTGGCCGAGTCCCCGACCGCATAGGCGACGCCGTCGCTGGCCGTGACGCTACCGTTCTGGGTCAGGGCTTCGGAGTGCAGCACCACGAATCCGCTGCCGGCGTTGATCGTAGCGCCAGACTTGACGTCGATGCTCGCCGTCGCCCCGAAGATCTGGATGGTGTTGCCGTTGAGTTCCGGCGGGATCGCCGGGAAGTTGCCGCCCGCCAGCGTGTAGTCGGTGGTGCCGGTGGTGACGACGAGAGAGCCGACGCTGATCTGGGCGCCGCCGCCGATAATCACCCCGCGCGGCGAATAGAGCCAGACGCCGCCGTTGGCGTTGATCGCCCCGAGGATGTTGGCGGGATTGTTGTAGGTGTAGGGAATCACATTGAAGGTGATCGAGCTGCTGCTCGGCTGGACGAAATTCACGGTCTCGCCGTTGCCGACATTGAAGCTCTGCCATTGGATCAGGGCGCGGGCGCTGGTCTGGTTGATCGTCTCAGTCGTGCCGATCGTGCCGATGGTCGCCGACCCGCCCACCACGCCCCCGGCCGTACCCACCTGTGGCAAGGCATAGGCCGCCGCGCACCAGGCCAGGGTGGTCACCGCGGCGGAGGCGGCCAACGCGGCGCGCCGCGCCAGACGCGGCGTCGAGGACTGCAACATACTCGGGGCGGTCATTGTCCGGCTCCCTTGGAACCATGCCCGAACAGGGCGTTGTAGGCCTGACTGAGGCCGACGGTGATATTGACCAGCACCCGTCCGTGCGGTGTCGGCGAGCCGACAATCGCCGGATCGAGCGGCTGGGCGTAGGCGATGTCGATATGCATCAGCCCCGGCGCGTCGATCCTGACGCCGCCGCCCACCGAGGCGATGTTGTGCTGGGTGTGGGCGCCGGGCGTCAGGGTCCACAGGTCGGCGGCGTCGTAGAAGCCGTACGGCTGCAGCTGGAACTTGCCGCCGATCGGGAACGGCCCGAAGCGCACCTCGCCGTTGCCGGCGACCGCGCTGTCGCCATAGGCCGCCCCCGGCTGGTAGCCGCGGCCGATGGAAAGGTTGCCGATGGCGTACTGGTCCGGCGCGGTCAGGGCATGGTCGGCGATCTGGCCCTCGAAGCGGGCGGCCAGGCTGATGATCTTGAAGAACGCCGGGGTCTCGCCGGCGAAGGCCCACTGGCCGACCACCGCCTGCGGATCGGCGCCGGGTCGCGACAGAAGTGGGTCGCCGGGCAGGCTGGCGCCGTAGATGTTGACGCCCTTGCGCAGCTGCAGGCTGAAAGTCGCATCGCCGCCCTGCAGCGGCTTCCATTCGCTGTTGAGGCTGAGCGAGAAGATCTGCAGCCGGTCCTTGGAGAGCCCCAGGGTGTGGAAGATCTTGGTGTCCTGGTCGTCGACCTCGAAGGCCGCCTCGGTGTCCAGCTTCAGACCGTTGCGCTCATAGAGCGGCTGGTCGAGGCCGATGCGGCCGAGATCAACGTCGGCGGCGACGTCCAGTGGGGTGATCGAGCCCTTCGGATTGGCCCAGGCGAACAGGGTCATCAGCGACAGCTGCGTGCCCATCGAATTCAGCCGCCGCTGGTGCGACAGGCGAAAGACATATTGGCTGCCGCTGTCCAGCGACGAATAGAACTGGCCCGAGGTCTGGTCGCCCCAGGCGGAGTCGCCGAAATAGTCGAGCCCGATCAGAGCGCCCCACGGTCCGGTGGTGTCCGGGTAGAGACTGTTGACGTTGGCGTAGAGCTGCCAGTCCTGCCGCTGCGCCTGGACGACCAGGTCCATGCCGCCGGGCTCGTCGCCGCGGCGCAGCGAGCCGGCCACCGCCAGCCCCGGCACCGCCTTGGCCATCTGGTAGGCGTTGTCGACGTCGCCGAGGGAGAGCGGCTGCAGTTCGACCAGGGGCGTGAACGCCGCCGTCGCCTGGCGCCGGGCCGTCGGGTCCTTGGAGAGCACCGTCAGGTTGGAGATGTGGCCCTCGACCACCTTCAGGTGGACCACGCCGTCGGTGACCGCCTGCGGCGTGACCACGATAGCGACGAACGGATAGCCCTGGGCGGCGTAGATCGCCTCGGCGCGCCGGGCGATGGCGCGCAGGTCGACGAGATTGACCGGCTTGCCCTTGTAGTCGCTCCAGGCGGCTTGCAGCTTCTCGTCGGAAACGGTCGAGGCGCCGTCGAAGCGCACTTCGCTGAGCACGAATCGCATCTGCAGGTCGGAGGGCGATTGCGCCACCACCGGGGGGGGCAGCGCCGGCGGCGCGATCGGGGTCGAGGGCGACGTCGGCTTCGGCAGGACCGCGGTCGGGTCCACCGTGCTCGACAAGGACTGGTCGTCGCCGGCCGCATAGGCCGCGACCGGTAGAAGACCCAGCAGCACCGCCAGTCCGATTGTCCTCACGCAGTACCCCCTCGGAATCGGCGCAGCGCCAAGCGTCACCGTATGTCTATGCTTCACCGGACGATGTTCTTTTTAGGTCGAATAACCAACCGTCGTCCATCCATCGCCGCAAGGAACGGCGGGTGGCCGAGCGAATAATGCGCCCGCGCCCTAGCGAGAATACTAGGTTGGCGGACAAAAGCCCGGCGAACACCGCTCGGTGAGGCTCGACGCCGACCGGCCGGGCGTGTTTTAGTCCCCCTTGGTCGCGAACCCATCTGATCACCGCTGGCCAGAGTGGAACGGCAAATGACGTATCGGACCTTTCTCGTTTTCGCCGCCTTGTGGGCCGCCGGCTCGATCGCCGCGCCGACCGTCGCCCGCGCCGGTTCCTACGACGACTTCGCGCTCGGCTCGAACGCCGAGAGCCAGACCTGCCGCGGCGTCTGGCGGTTCGAGAGCGCCCAGGCGCCCAGCGCCGTCGACCTCTATTGCGGCGCGTGGGATTCGCCCTCCGGCACTTTGCGCGTGCTCAGGTCCGGGGAGGAAGCCGCCGAGCGGCTGGCCCGCGACTGCGGCGGGACGGCCAGCGTCGTCGCCGACACCGGCGGCATCACCCTCAGCCAGGTTTCCTGCGCCCGGCCGGCCGGCGACACCGGTCCGCACAAGTTCGGCCTGGTCGCCGTGGCCCGCGGCAAGGCGGTCTATGGTGACGCCTATCCCTCCGACTGGGGCCCGATGGTGGGCGCCGCGCGGGTGATCCTCGGACTGGACAAGCCCAACGCCGGCGCGACCTCGCAGACCGCTGAGGCGCCCGGTTTGAAGGAGATCGAGGCGGTCTACCCACAGGGCGCGCCCGGTCAGGGGGCCGAATTCAACTACGAACTGCTGCGCCGGCGCGGTTTCGAGGAAAACGTCGCCTGGAGCTTCGAGGCCTCGCAGGCGGACTTCTCCGAGCTGCTGCGGGCGCACCAGAAGGTGGCGCCGGATGACCAGGACGGCGAGGCCGAGATCCTGGCCGAGATCGGCCTCAATTTCTCAGACGCCGGACGGTTCCAGGACGCCGGCGACCTGTTCGATCGGGCCAAGGCCGAGGCCACCGCCGCCGGCGACGACCTGCTGGTGACCAAGATCGCCAACTACCAGGCGATCAACGAACTGAATCAGGGCCACAACACCCAGGCGCTTGACCAGGCGCTGGCCGCCAACGTCGCCCGCGATCGGATGTTCAGCGCCGCGCCCACTGTTCCCGGCGCAATCACGGCCGCCCAGAGCCGCTCGCTGGAAACCCACACGCCGCCGGATTCCACCCGCTCGCTGCTGGCCTTCCTCGACGACATGTCCCCGGCCGAAAAGGCGGCCATTCTGTCGGCGCAGGCCAGCGACATCGCCGCTGTCGCCGCGCGCGCCCTCGGCCGCCCCGACGCCAAGGCCTATCTCGACCAGGCGCTGGCCGAGCTGTCGCAGAGCTCGGTTCAGCCGGCCTGGCTGGCCGGCCAGATTTATGAAGCACGCTCCGGTCTGGCCCTCGACCGCGGCGACGCCGCCGGCGCGGAAGCCGAGGCCGCCGAAGGTCTGCGGCGGGTGGCCGAACTGGCCCCGGAGACCCGCATCCAGGCGCGGCTGCTGCTGGCGTCCGAGCGGGCCAAGCTTCTCCTTGGCGACCGCGCCGGCGCCCTGGCCCAGGGCCGTCAGGCGATCTCGATCTTCGAGCGCCAGAGCGAGGCGCCCGGCATGCCCGCCGAGGTGGCCGCCACCCATATCGACGCCCTGCTGACCAACTACGAGCAGAACAAGGACCCGGCGCTGGCGGCGGAATATTTCGAGACCTTGTCGCTGGTGTGGGACGGCTCGGCTTCCCGCGCCGCGGCCCAACTCGCCGCCCGTCTGGGCGACGTGCAGGGTGGGACCAGCATCCGCGCCTATCAGGACGCCCAGGCCGCCTACCGCACCGCCCTGGCGCGCCGGGTGAGGATCGACACCAGCGAGGCGACCCCGGCCGACCTGGCCGCCGCCGACAAGGCCGCCGAGGACGCTGGCAAGGCCCTGGCCCAGGCCGAGAGCGACGTGCGCGCCCGCTCACCGCGCTACCTCGAACTGCTGAATCCACGGGTGGCGACGCCGGATTTGATCAAAGCGCTGCGGCCGGGCGAGGGCTATGTCAGCGTCGTGCTGACTCAGCAGGGCGGCTTCGGCGCGCTGGTCACCAAGGATGGCGTCACCCCCTACCGTATCGACCTGACCCTGCCCGCCGCCGCGACCATGGTCACCGCCATCCGCAACAGCTCAGTGATCAAGGGCCGCCGCCTGCCCGACTTCGACCTCACCTCCGCCCGGGCGCTGTACAAGGGGCTGTTCGCGCCGGTCGAAGCCCAGCTGGCCGGGCTGCAGACGCTGCATGTCGACGGCGGCGGCGTGCTGGCGTCCCTGCCGATGGGCGCCCTGCTGGTCAGCGACCCCAGCCAGGCGCAGCTGGAACAGATCGCCCTCGACCAGGACTACTCGGATGTCGACTGGCTGGCGCGGCACTACTCTCTGGACACCGCCCTTGGCCCCGCCGCTTTCGTCCGCACCCGGGCGGAAGGCGGCGCGGCGCCGATCCCGAGCGTGGTTGCGTTCGGCGACTTCGTCCCCGATCCGGTGCTGGCCGCCCAGCGCATCGCCGCCACCCACGGCCTCTCCGATCGTTGCGAGCATCAGGTGGAGATCGCCCTGTCGGCCCTGCGCGCTCTGCCGCAGACAGGTCCGGAGGCCAAGAACGCCGCCGCCATCTTCGGCGCCAGCGGCGAGGTCAGCCTCGGCGCCGACTTCACCGACACCAACTTCCTGACCCGGGCCGACGTGGCCGACGCCTCGATCCTGGTGCTGGCGACCCACGGCGTGCTGGGGCTTTCCAGCTGCTTCGCCGAGCCGGCCCTCTTGACCTCGGTCGGACCGGACGGCGACGGCCTGATCGAGGCCTCTCAGCTGCTGAACCGGGCGCTGAAAGCCCGCCTCGTGGTGCTGTCCGCCTGCAACACAGCCGGCGGCGCCGGGACCACGCTGACCTCCTCGGGCCTTGCCGACGGCGGCGAAGCGCTCTCGGGCCTGGCCCGCGCGTTCATCTACGCCGGCGCGCCCAGCGTGCTGGCCACTCAATGGCCGATCGACGCCACAGCCTCGGCGCTGCAGACCAGCATCCTGCTGAAGACCGCCTCCGAACAGGGCCACACCCTCGCCCAGGCCCTCGGCGACGCCCAGCGCAGCCTCTACAGCCAAGCCGAGACCGCCCATCCGTTCTTCTGGTCGGGATTCGTGCTGATCGGCGACGGCGGGGCGGTGCTGGCCGGTCCGCCGACCCCGGTGGCCTCGAACTAGAGCCGGCGCCAGGCAGTCTGCGTGGTTCGAGACGCGCCCGCTGGGCGCTCCTCACCATGACAAGATTTGTTGGGGTGCAAAGTTCCTCGTCGTCCTGAGGAGCCCGCAACGCGGGCGTCTCGAAGGACGCACGTCTAGGGCGTCGGTCTAGGGGCGCTGACGATCGGGTCGGGCGCCGGCGGCATCCGATCGGTCTTCATCAGCCGGTCCCAAAGGCGAAGATAGAGGCCGAAATTGGCGTCGTAGCGGCCGTGATGGACGCTGTGATGCGTCGCCGAGATCAGCCAGCCGCCCAGCGGGCCGCGGACCAGGCTATCGGGCAGCAGCTCCGCGCCGGCGTGGTTGAACACCGCGGCGATGGTCATGGCCGTCAGCAGGACGACGATCACCACCGGGTGGATCGGGATGAGGAAGGTCAGCGCCGGCAGCAGCCAGGCGTTCAGCGCCGCCTCCAGCCAATCGAACGAGAAGGAGGCGAACGGCGTCGGCTCTCGCGAGCGATGATGGCCGACGTGCACATAGCGGAACAGCGCCCGGTGATGCATCAGCCGATGTAGCCAGTAATAGTAGGTATCCTGAATGATAAGATAGAGCGCGCCGCTGACGAACAGCCAGGCGACGCCATATCGATCCAGGTCCATGTAGACCCGCGTGCCGCCGTGCCGCCACGCCTCGAACACCACCGCCGCCGGCAGGGCGTAGATCCACGACGACAGCAGCGAGAGCTTCAGCTCGTGGCGGATGCCCGCCCATTTCGGGCGATCGCGGCTGAGCTGCCGACCGCGCGACGGGCCTTTGCCGCCCCAGACCAGCGCGTAGGCGCCCCAGGCGACCAGCACATAGCGCCCGGCGATGGCGAGCGTCAGGATGATGGTGGTGAAGAATACGTCCCTGATCGTCATCGGTCGGCGTCGCCCCCACGGGCTAGACACTCACCATTTGAAGGCCGAGGGCAAGGGGCGCGCGTCAGCCGCCATCCAGCTGACGCGCCGCCGGGGCTCTGGATCAGTCGGAGCCGTAGCTTTCGATCAGGTCATAGACCCGCCCGCGGTCCAGCCCGTTGGACGGTGCGGAGGCCAGCAGCTGCTCGGCCTCCAGCGCCTCGGTCGGCGACGCCGCCCGCGCCAGGGCGCAGGCCGTGGCCGCCGCCCGAACTTCGGGGTCGGTCAGGCTGTTGTAGATGGTCGGCAGGTCGGCGGGCTTGTCGGCGACGGTGAAGTCGGCCTGAATCTGCACGCCGGCCCCGTCATGAGCGGTGACATGATACCGGCCCGGAGCGTAGGCCACTGTCGGAAAGATCAGGTCGTCGCCGTCGCCCGAAGCCTGGGCGAGCACGGTCCCGTTGGGCCCGAGCACGGTGGCGGTGTAGGGGCCCGACCCACCGGTGACCCGCAGGAGCAGGGCGCGGGCGCCCGGCGAAAGCTCCTGGCTGCCGGCGGTGAGCTGCGGCAGGGCGAAGGCGAAGTCGACGTTGCCGCCCTTCAGACGCACGTCCCAGGGCAGCCGCTTCATGTCGGGCATGACCACCTGGTTGACCGCCCGGTAGGCGTTGCCGGCCAGGCTGGGCGCCCCGGACCTGGCGGCCACCAGATAGGGGGTGCCGGCGTCGACGCGGACCACGCCCTTGCCGTCGATCGACAGGGTGACATGCGTGGGGCCGAGGGTGCTGACCCGGTCGCCCGAGCAGATCACTTCCAACACCCGCGGCCGGGTGACCTTGGCCGAGGCGCGGATGATGTTGACGGCCGCCGGATCACCGTCGATCCGGGTGATGACGCCGGCGCCGTCGCATTCGGCGGCCATCGCGTGGCCGGCGGCGAGGGCGGTGGCCGAGACGGCCGCGGCGACAAACAAGCGATACCTAGGACTCATCGTCGGCAAACTCCTGCATCGCGCCGACGGCCGCGGAGGCGAAGGCCGGCGCCGAAAGATACCCCCAATAGCCCCGGTCTAGGGCAACAAGCAAAAGACCGATACCGACCCAGTGGGCGGCAAACGCAAAAACAAAGTTTAGCACAACTGGATTGAACGGCGCGAGGCGTAGTCTGTTGACCAGCCACCAGACGGGGTGGGTGGTCTTGTAGCGTGCGTTGTGCAGCGCCCGCAAATTCAAATAGTTGTCCCTGATCTTGCGGGTGATCCAGAAGCCCAGGGTAATCGCGCCGCTGACCACGAACAGGGTCAGCAGCTGCACCCACAGCGGCACCCGCTTCAGTCCGCCGCCCGACATTTCCAGACCGCGCACGGCGTTGACGATGATCATCGTCCCCGACATTTCGTTCAGCGGCGTCTGCTCGAAGTCGGCGGCGGCAACATTGGTGCCGCCGATCACCACCAGATGCTGGCAGAGCAGCTCGTGGCTGGCGTCCGGCCCGGCGGCGGAGACGTCCCCCGCGGAGATGCGCCGAAACACCGCCCGGTCGGCGCCGGATCCGCAGATCGCCATGCCCGGCCAGGTCGGCGGCACATCCGGCCAGACCTTGCCGTTTTCGCCCTCGCCCAGCGACAGGTGATAGTTGATCAACTCACCGTGAAGGATCGGCTCGGGGTGGCCGCTGGCGCAGTCGGGCTCGGCCCGCTTCAGCCAACGGCGCACCGGCGCGTGCGGCGGCATCTGGCCGTGGGTGAGGAATCCATAGGCCAGCAGCGAGGCCGAATAGAGCACCGTCGGACCGCCGGGACCGGTGACGCATTCGTAGGGGCGGAACTCGCGGACGAAGCCGTTCTGGTCGGCCATCATCTTCACATTGCCCCAGTAGATGTTCGGGGCCGGAGTGACGACGTCGTCATAATCGGTGGTCGGCAGGACCAGGCCGTCGCCCTGGCCGCCCAGCACCGCCTCGGGGAACGACTGGCGCGCCAGGATCAGGGGCGGGGCCGAGGGCGTCTGGGCCCAGTCGGCCAGCACCTTGTGCAGCTTGGCGGCGCCGGCCTCGTCACCCGGCGTCGGCGTCGCCAGGTCGACGTCGACGACCACGGTCTGGGCGCCTTTGTTTGGCGGCGCCGTGCGGATGTACTCCAGCACGTCGGCCAGGATGCCCCGGGGCGCGGTGGCCGCCGGCGCCCGGGTCGGACCGTTGGCCGAGCGGATGCCGGCGATGGTGCTGTCGTCGATGTCGATGAACAGCGCCGGATCGCCGCCGGTTTCCTGGTCGGTGCGGATCTGGAAGGCCGAATCCATCATCTGCCGGTCGGGCTGGCCGAAGATCGACTGGTTGATCGCCTCAACGCGCATGGCCGCCAGGACCGCGATGCCGGCGACGAAGGAGATGAGGAAGCGGCGATAGTGGGACTGCTCGACCGCGGCCAGCGCCCGCCGGGCCCAGGTGACGATCCGGTTCAGCCGCCGCAGCGTGCTCCTGAAGCGCGTATGCCATCGGCGCAGCGGCGGTCGTCGGCGACGCCGAGGCGTTGGTCCTGCCGGCCCGTCCGGTGTGGCTGATTCCATGGCCCTCGCCCCACCCTGTCATGACGAAGCCGGCCGGGGCTGGCAATTGCTTCCGCTGCTTCCGCCTTGTCGGAGGCTCAGGAAAGCGCCGGCCCCAGACGGTCCATGGCCTGGCTCAACACCGCCGGCGCGCGGCAGACGCAGGCCCTGAGGAAGCTCTGCGAACCGGGCCCGAAGAACACGCCCGGCGCCAGGCCGACGCCGGTGGCGGCGAGGATGTCCAGGCACGCCTGGCGGGAATCCGGCATGCCGTCGATCTCGAAGAAGGCATAGAGGCCGGCGCGCGGCCGCGGACCCAGCCTGACCCGCGGCATACGTTCGAGGGCGTCGCAGACGATCTCCATGCCCGCCTCGCAATACGCCCGCATGGACGCGACGAAGGGCTCGCCGTCGCGGATCGCCGCCGCGCCGGCGTGCTGCAGGAAGGTGGTGACGCCGCTGGTTGTGTACTGGGTCATCATCGCCAGCGTCGGGCCGATCGAGGGTGGATGCACCATCCAGCCTAGCCGCCAACCGGTCATTGCCCAGGACTTGGAGAAGCTGTTGATGACGATCAGCCGGTCCTCGGGCTCGGCGATATCCAGGATGGTCGGCGCGCTCTTCAGCCCGAACGCCAGGCGGTTATAGACCTCGTCGGCGATCAGCCAGACGCCCCGGTCGCGGCAGATCGCCAGCACCTGCGCCTGCACGTCCATCGGGATCATCGCGCCGGTGGGATTGCCGGGCGAGGCGAAGAACACCGCGCGGGTGCGCCCATCCATCGCCGCGGCGAGCTTGGCCGGATCGAGGGTCCAGCCCTGCGGCCCGTGATCCATCCGCACCGAGCGCACCTCGGCGCCCAGCAGCCGGGCCATGCCGCCGGCGTTCGGCCACACCGGATCGACGGCCACCACGTTGTCGCCGCTCTCGCAGCACAGCTGCAGCGCCAGCATGATCGCGTTCATGCCGCTGAAGGTGACGGTGATCCGCTCCGGTCCGATCGCCTTTGCGCCCAGGCCGCTCAGGTAGCCGGCCAGGGTCTCGCGCAGTCCCGGAACGCCGTTCTGGTGGGTGTAGAAAACGTGGCCGTCGGCGATCGCCCGGGCCAGCGCCTCGCCGATGAACGCCGGCGCCGGCAGATCGCCCTCGCCGAACCACAGCGGGATGATGCTGGCGTCGCCGAAGCGGTCCTTGGCCAGGCTCGAGATGTTCTCGAGCGGGATACCGCGAAGCTCGGCGCGCACGCCGTCCAGAGCGTCCATCGCTCAGGCGTCGTGCGGCCCGACGCCGGCCCGCGCTTCCAGCAATCCGTTCAGCTCGGTCTCGAGGTCGGCGACCACGCTGCGATTGTCCGCCCCGCCGCCGATGCTCGACGGCGAGCGGAGGATCTCCAGCTCCCGGCGCACCCGGTCGATCGCTTCATCCAGCTGTTCGCGCAGTGGCCGGTCGTCATCATCGTCTGACATGCCGCGACTGTAGCCGCCCGACGCGCCGCTCGCCACTGGCCGCGGGGCTATTCCGCAGCAAAGGCCAACGTCTGGCCGCCGGTGAGCGCGGTCTTGCGCGCCAGGTCGAGCTTGGCCGCCTCGTATTCCGCCGCCAGCCGGCCGATCAGCTCGGCGGCGGTCGGCACGTGCGTGACCGCTCCGATGCCCTGGCCGCAGCCCCAGATGTCGCGCCAGGCCTTGGCTTCCTGGTTGCCGCCGGAGCCGAAGTTCATCTTCGACGGATCCGCCGTCGGCAGGTTGTCCGGATCGAGGCCGGCCCGCACCACAGAGGGGCGCAGGTAGTTGCCGTGAACGCCGGTGAACAGGTTGGTGTAGAGGATGTCCTCGCCGCCGCTCTCGACGATCATCTGCTTGTAGCCGTCGGCGGCCCGCGCCTCCTCGGTGGCGATGAAGGCCGAGCCGATATAGGCGAGGTCCGCGCCCATCGCCTGGGCGGCCAGCACCGCCGCGCCGTTGGCGATCGCCCCGGAGAGCGCGATCGGCCCGTCGAACCAGGCGCGCAGCTCCTGCACGAAGGCGAAGGGAGAGAGTCCCCCTGCGTGGCCGCCGGCGCCCGCGGCCCCCGGGATCAGGCCATCGGCCCCTTTTTCCACCGCCTTGTGGGCGAAGCTCTGGTTGATCACGTCGTGCAGGATCACCCCGCCCCAGCCGTGCACTGCCCGGTTGACGTCCTCGCGGGCGCCCAGAGAGGTGATCACCACCGGCACGCGGTATTTGGCGCAGAGCTCGACGTCCTCCTCGAGCCGATTGTTGGTCTTGTGGACGATCTGGTTCACCGCGAAGGGCGCCGACGGCGCCTCGGGGTGGGCGCGGTCCCAGTCGGCCAGCGCCCCGGTGATCTGCGCCAGCCATTCGTCCAGCTGCGAGATTGGCCGGGCGTTCAGCGCCGGGAACGAGCCGACGATGCCGGCCTTGCACTGGGCGATCACCAGTTCCGGACCGGAGACGATAAACAGCGGCGAGCCGATCACCGGCAGGCGCAGGCGGTCGCGAAGAACGGGTGGCAGGGACATCGAACGGCTCCAGACCTACGGAATGCTTGGCAGATAGCCACGCTAAGCGTACGCTGTAAACATGGAAGTCGAAACGCCCGCGCCAAAAGTCAGTCGGGCTCGCTCAGCGGACCAGCGCGACGCGGTGCGGGCGCGGCTCTGCGACGCGGCGGCTAGGCTTTATGTCGACGAGGGCGAGGCGGGACTGTCCATGCGTCGGTTGGCGGCGGAAGTCGGCTGCAGCGCCATGGCCCCCTACCGCTACTTCGCCGACAAAGAGCAGTTGCTGGCGGCCGTCCGCGCCGCCGCCTTCAACCGCCTCGCCGACACCCTGGAAGGCGTCGCCCGGGACAACCGCCATCGCGCCGCCGAGATCGGCGAGGCCTACGTCCGCTTCGCCTTCGAAAACCCCGCCGCCTACCGGATGATGTTCGACCTGGACCAGCCGGACACCGCGCAACACCCCGAGCTGGCCGCCGCCTCGGCCCGCGCCCGCGAGGCGATGGCCGGCTATGTCCGCGAGCTGGTCGAGGCCGGCGTGCTGGCGGGCGACCCGGTCGAGCTCGGCTATGTGTTCTGGGCCAGCATCCATGGCCTGATCGTGCTGCAGCTGGCCGGACGCATCCCCGCCGAGATCGGCTTCGAACGCCTGCGCCGGACCGCGCTCGGGGCGATGATGCGCGGGCTCAGGCCGTGAGCTGAGCGGCGCGTTCGAACAGGTGCGGTGGCACCTCGATCTCGACCGTCAACCCCTCCGGCTCGAAGTTCATCCGGATGTCCCTAGCCAGCTTCCCCGCCAGGCCGCGCTGAATAACGAAGGAGCCGAAACCTTCCCGCGTCGGCGGGGCGACGGGCGGTCCGCCGCGCTCGGTCCAGACAAGTCGCAGGGGCGTCGACGGCTCGCCGGCGATGGTCCAGACGACCGAGACCTGGCCGCCGGGCGCGCTGAGCGCCCCATACTTCGAAGCGTTGGTCGCCAGTTCGTGCATGGCCATGCGGAACGAGCCGACCGCCCGCGCGTCGAGCGACGCGGGCGGGCCCTGGACCTGGAACTGCGGACCGTCGGATTGGCCGAAGGGCGCCAGGCACGATTCGATCATGCTCCTCAGGTCGCTGG
>Ga0302279_10004137_pt1 | contig 17410 bp, 14 predicted proteins | sample III_Bog_N3_3_FD_194541 | JGI IMG/M metagenome (GOLD analysis project Ga0302279, IMG submission 194541) | Peat permafrost microbial communities from Stordalen Mire near Abisko, Sweden - III_Bog_N3_3 | ecosystem: Environmental > Terrestrial > Soil > Wetlands > Peat | place: Sweden: Abisko...
CGGCACGTTATTGGGATTGATCTGTGACGGCGACGACGACGTCGACACCAGGGTGCATCCGCTCAGGCACAGCGCGCTGAGCAAAAGGATCCCGAGGTGGCGTGACCGTTTCATGAGGGGAACTCCACTAGCGGCAGGTCAATCTGGAATCGGGCGCCACCCTCGGGGCTCACCAAGGCGCGAATCTCTCCGTCAAGAGATTTCACGTGTTCTCGTACCAGTGCCAGCCCGAGCCCCGTGCCACGCACGGTGCTGCGGTCGTGGGCCGCCCGCCCTCGATAGAACCGCTCGAACACGTGTTCCTGGTCACTCTCGGCGATGCCGGGCCCGGCGTCATCAACGTTGAGTTCCACGCGATTCCCCTGGAGCGACAAACGCAGGGCGACCACGCCGCCAGCGTAATGCTGGGCGTTGTCGATCAGGTTCGCAATGATCCGCTCGAAGCGACGGCGGTCGACGAGCACGCGAGCAGATTCGACGTCGGCGTCCACCTCGACCAGCGGCTCCTGCCCACCGAGTCGGCGCATGACTGATCGCACGGCCTGTCGAGTGAGTTCGGCGATAGGGATCACCTCGAGGCTGAGTGAGTCGGCTCCCGCATCGGAGCGCGACAGTTCGATGAGGTCCTCAATCAAACCTTGAAAGACCAATATCTCGGCACTCAGCAACGTCAGGCTCTGTTGGGCGGCCGGCGCGAGTTCCTCGCGGTGCTGTTCGAGGATCGATGCCGACATTGCCAGTGCGGTCAGGGGAGAACGCAGTTCGTGACTCACGTCGCTGGCGAAGCGCGCGTCGCGTTCGAGTTTGGTGACGAGTTGGTTCACCATCGCGTTGAACGATTCGGTGAGTTGTTCGACCTCAGAACCGGCGTGCGTCGTGGGTAGACGCGTTGCGAAGTCGCCGCCCGCAATGCGAGCGGCGGTATCGGAGACCACGACGAGGGGTCGCAGCGTGCGACGCGACACCCAGATACCACCCGACACGCCCAAGACAGTCGTGAAGAGGGCTGCTGAGCCAATGACCAACAACAACACGCGCATGTTCTGTTCGAGTCCGTCGAGTTGCCACACTTCGAAGACCTGCACCTGTACCGCCGGCATCGGGATACCCACCACGTAGTCCAGGTCGGACAGCACCATGCGTGTCTCGGTGATCACGTGGCCGTCGTTGACCGCTCGCATGGCGTCACTCGAGATGTCCACGGTGGGGACTTGCTCACTCAAGGTCTGCCACTGACCATTGATCTTGAGGATGAGCGTCGAGTCCGCCGATTGCTCGATGGAGTTCACCTCGTTGTTCAAGGTCAAGGGAGCGGTGTACAGAGTGTTACGGATCAATGCGGCATTGACGTAACTCTGCTGCAGATCGGTCTTTTGCTGCTGGGCGATGAGGACGTCACGAACACCGAAGAACGTGAGTGTGCCCAGGAGGGAACTGAGCAGTAGCGTTCCCAGTCCGAAGATCAACACCAGTCGCAACCGTAAACTACGGCTACGCACTAGAGGACCAACTTGTACCCCGCACCGCGTACGGTCAACAGGTGCACCGGCACCGCGGGATCGGGTTCAATCTTCATCCGCAGGCGGCGCACGTGCACATCGACGAGGCGGCTGTCACCGAAGTAGTCGTAGCCCCACACTCGTTCCAGGAGGTCCTCGCGAGAGAGCACCTTTCCGTTGACCTTCGCCAGGTCCACTAGTAGTCGGAACTCGGTCGACGTCAAGTGCAACTCGGTGCCGTCCGCGTGGCGCACCACCCCCTCGTCGGGGATAACGTGCAACTCGCCGATGTGAAAGGCCCGCGCGGCGGAATCGGGACGACGGCGTAAGTGGGCGCGAACTCTCGCCAGCAGCTCGAGCGGAACGAAGGGCTTGGTCACGTAGTCATCGGCGCCCGACTCGAGACCCTTGACGACGTCGGAGGTCTCGTCACGCGCCGAGACGATGACGATCGGAATGTCAGAACGCGACCGCAGCGCCACGCAAGTGTCGAAACCGGACATCCCCGGCAACATAATGTCGACGATTGCGACGTCGGCGTTTCTTCTTTCGAAGAGGGCGACGCCGTCCTCACCGTTGGAGGCGTCGTCCACGTCGTAGCCCTCACCCCGGAACATCAGGCGCAACGCGGTACGGATGTGCTCATCGTCTTCCACGATCAAGATCCGCGACATTCGACTCCTTTGCCCTGCTTCCCACACTAGTGAGAGACCGACTTTTCGGGGTCGGTCTCACTAGCCTTGTGGTCGTGAGCCGAAATGACGCCTTCACCGATGAGCCACCAGTGTGGCGACTCGACGACTTCGTCGCCTCACTGCGCGCGCGCGATCGTTCGACGGCCACGTTACGGGCCTATCGAGGTGACGTCGCGCGTTTCGCCTTGTGGGCGCGAGGGCACGGGGTGAATAGTCCGCGTGATGTGACCAAGCGCACCCTGCGAGAGTACCTGGCAGACATGAATCTCGACGGTGACCAGCGCACTTCGATTTCGCGCCGACGTGCCTCGTTACGACGGTATTTCTCGTGGTCGCTCGAGCGCGGCTACGTCGAGGCGGATCCCGCCGCGAGGATCTCGGCACCCCGTCCCAATTCACAATTGCCCGAGATCGTCGGACGCAATCAACTCGACGTCCTGCTCGACGAGGACTGGGGGGGCGATCCCTGGGCGCGTCGTGACCGGGCCGTCTGTGAAATCCTCTACGGCGCCGGACTACGCGTCAGCGAACTCTGCGGGCTTGATCGCGACAGCCTCGACGAGCGCCAGGGACTTCTGCGAGTGCTCGGCAAGGGTCGAAAGGAGCGCATCGTGCCGTTGCACCGGGCGGGGTTCGAGGCGATCGAGGCCTGGCGTGAACTGCGCGGCAGCGTGCTGACGACTGATTCGCCGCGCGACGCGCTCTTCGTCAATCGACGTGGGTCGCGTCTGGGACCGCGCGACGTTCGCCGGATACTCGACCGTCGTCTGGCGCTCGGCCACGTGCACCCCCACGCGCTGCGCCACACCTACGCCACGCATCTCCTCGAGGGAGGGGCCGATCTGCGGGTGGTCCAAGAACTCCTGGGTCACGAGAGCTTGACCACCACGCAGCTCTACACCCACGTGTCCAAGTCGCGCCTACAGAACATCCATCGCCAGACCCACCCCCGCGGATAGGGCGCGAGGGCTCGCGCGAGTGCGACGCGGCATGGGTTTCAGCGACGTAACGGCGTCGACTACACTGGTTTGGCTCTCCCAGAGTGGGAGGGTGCAGACACACCACGTGGTTTCGTACGGTCGCCCCTCGGGGTGCACCACGGGGTTGATCAACCGAACGGAAGGATATTTTCGTGGCCCTCGTCACTTTGCAAGAACTCCTCGACTCCGGCGTCCATTTTGGGCACCAGACTCGTCGTTGGAATCCCAAGATGCGTCGTTTCATCCTGGGAGAGCGCAACGGCATCTACCTCATCGACCTCCGCAAGACCCTCGCGGGCATCGAGCAGAGTTACGCCTACGTGCGCGACCTGGTCGCCGAGGGCGGCATCATCTTGTTCGTCGGTACGAAGAAGCAGACCCAGGGACCCATCGCGGACTACGCGAACGCCTGCGGGATGCCCTTCGTCAACCAGCGTTGGTTGGGCGGCATGCTCACCAACTTCGCCACCGTCGCCGGCCGCGTGAAGCGCATGATCGAGTTGCGCGCGATGCAGCGTGCGGGTGACTTCGAGGGCATGCCCAAGCGCGAAGCCCTACGCCACAGCCGCGAGCTCGAGAAGCTCGACCGCAACCTTTCAGGTATCGCCAACCTCGATCGCGTCCCCGACGCGATCTTCGTCATCGACACGAAGAAGGAGCACATCGCGGTGACCGAGGCTCGTAAGCTCGGACTGCCGGTCGTCGCTGTCGTCGACACGAACTGTGACCCCGACGTCATCGACTACGTCATTCCGGGCAACGACGACGCGATCCGTTCGGGCGCGTTGCTGTGTCGCCTGATCGCCGACGCCGTGACCGAAGGCCGATTCATCCGAGCCAACCGTCCCGCCGCCGTGCGGGCCGCCGCTGCGGCCGCCGCGACGCCCGCTACCCCGGCGGAGTCGACGCCCGTCGCCCCCGCAGCCGCGTCAGACGACACGGCTGTTGTAACCGCCACCGCTTAAGCAGTACTTCGAACTCAAGAGGAGATGTCAAGGTGTCAATCACCGCTAAGGACGTAATGACGCTGCGCCAGGCCACTGGCGTGGGAATGATGGACGCGAAGAAGGCCCTAGAGGCCAATGACGGCAACATGGAGGCCGCCACGCAGTGGTTGCGCGTGCAGGGCCTGGCCTCCGCCGCCAAGCGCGCGGACCGTGAGGCCGGCGAAGGTTCAGTCGCCGTGGTGCGCGACGGCAACGTCGCCGCTTTGGTTGAGTTACGTTGCGAGACCGACTTCGCCGCCAAGTCCGATGACTTCACCGCGTTGGTGGACGAGATGGCCGCGCGAGTGTGCGCCGAGGGTGAAGGTGCCGTCGCGCAGTTCCAAGACAACATCGAAAAGATGTTGACCACGCTCAAGGAGAACATCTCCGTAGGTCGCGTCTACCGCGTCGAAGCCGGTGCCGACGAGGTCGTCGACACCTACAACCACCAGAACAAGGGCCGCAACGTGGTCATCGTGGTGGTCAAGGGTGGCAACGAGGAGATCGCCCACGAAGTCGCCGTGCACATCGCCTTCGCCAAGCCCCAGTACTTGTCGCGCGAGGACGTGCCCGCCGCCGAGATCGAGGCCGAGCGAAAGACCATCGAAGAGATCTCACTCAACGAAGGCAAGCAGGCCGCACAGTTGCCCAAGATCATCGAGGGTCGCCTCAACGGTTGGTTCAAGGAGCGCGTCCTGCTCGAGCAGGCCTACGCCAAGGACGAGAAGCTCAGCATCGCTCAGTTCCTCGGCGCTGCGACCATCACCGCGTACGCCCAAGTGGTTATCGGGGGATAGCGCGTGCGTCGCGTGGTCTTGAAGCTGTCGGGTGAGGCTCTCGCCTCATCGGCCAGTGATGAGACCATCGACGCCAGCACCGTCGACTTCCTCGCGACCGTCATCGCTGACGCCATGACCCGCGAGGGTTTGGAGTTGGCGGTGGTCGTCGGTGGCGGCAATATCTGGCGCGGGGCCACCGGCGCGATGGCTGGCATGAACCGCGCAAACTCCGACATCATGGGCATGCTCGGCACCGTCATCAACGCACTGGCACTTCAAGATGCCATCGAGAGCCACGGACGCGCCACTCGGGTGATGTCGGCCATCGGCATGGACCAGGTCGCCGAGCCGTATATTCGTCGTCGAGCCGTGCGCCACTTGGAAAAAGGCCGTGTGGTCATCTTCGCCGCCGGCATGGGCAACCCCTATTTCACGACCGACACCGCGGCCGTCCAACGTGCCGCCGAGATCGAGGCCGATATGGTTTTGAAGGGGACTCACGGGGGAGTGGATGGCGTGTACAGCGAAGACCCGCGCAAGAACGCGGCGGCCACGAAGTACGAGGCCGTCTTCTTCGACGAGGTCATCGCTCGGAACCTTCGCGTCATGGACATGACCGCCATCACCTTCTGCAAGGACAATGGCATTCCCATTCGGGTTTTTGACCTCATGGCCGATGGAAATCTAGAGCGCGCCCTCAATGGTGACGCGGTCGGTACGCTGGTGAACTAATGGACAACGAACTGATCGACCTGGTGATGGACGACACCCGTGAACGCATGGCCAAGGCCATCGATCACGTGAAGGTGGAGTTCGCCAACGTGCGCACCGGACGAGCGTCCTCCTCGTTGATCGAGAACCTCCTCGTCGACTACTACGGTGCCGAGACGCCACTGAAGCAGTTGGCGAATTTCTCGGTGCCCGAGCCACGCCTGTTAGTCGTGTCGCCCTTCGACAAGGGTGCCATGGCGTCGATCGAGAAGGCGATCTCCAACGCGGACCTCGGTCTCAATCCCTCGAATGACGGGGTCGTGATCCGCCTCTCCTTCCCGACACTCACCGAGGAGCGTCGCAAGGCCTTCGTCAAGATCGTCAAGACCAAGGCCGAGGACGGCAAGGTCGCGCTGCGCGGAGTACGCCGACACGCCCGACAGGAGCTCGAGAACCTCGAGAAGGAACAGGGTTTGTCCAAGGACGAGATCGAGCGCCTCGAGAAGGTCCTTGACAAGATGACACAAGATGAAGTGGCGGCCATTGACGCCCTTCTCGCGCACAAGGAGCAGGAGCTACTTGAGGTCTGACGACGACGATCTGCGTGACGCGCCGACCAGCGAAGTTCCGGTGGTCAGCGTCAGCGACCCGCGCGTCACGATCACCGGTGCCGACGTGGCGGGCTTCGTCGCCGAGGATATTCACCAGGTCGACCCCGACACGCTGTTGCCGCACTGGACCGATGCCCCCACCGGGCAGGTGCCCATCGTGGTGGCGCGCGACTCCGCCGACGCGGTCGACCCCTGGGCGGCGATCCCGGCGCCCGCGTGGCGTGAGGGAGAGGCCGACTGGGTCGCCCACGAAGAGCAGTTCGACGCGTCACTTTTGGCGGTGGACAAGGCGGAAGAGGACCTTCGGCCCTGGGAGTTCGATTCTGAACCACTGAACCCCAACGAAGAGGTCCTCGACGAATCACCCCGCCCCGAACCCACGCGGGCGCATCGCACCCGGCGCACGCCCCGAGAGGACCACCTGTCGGGCCGCGCCGTTCGCCAAGGCCCCTCGCGCAGTGTCTCAGTGGCGACCTTCACCGGTGTGGTGCTGGCCGTGGTGGTGCTGGGTATCTTCTACCTCGGTGCCATACCGGTGGCCGTTCTCGTCATCGCCGCGCTCACGTTGGCCGCGGGCGAAGCCTTCGCGGGCTTCCGTGCGGTGGGCGCACACCCCGCCACGATCCTCGGTCTCGTGGCGATCGTCACTTTGTGCGTCGCGGTGTATGAGAAGGGACTGGGCGCCGCGGGGATCGTGACCGCGTTGCTGGTGATGTTCTCCTTCGTCTGGTATCTCAGCGCCGAGAAGATGATCGACGTGGTCGACGGGCTCGGGGCCACTCTTTTCGTCTTTGCCTGGGTCGGTGTGCTCGGTTCGTTCGCCCTGTTGATGGTGTCGCCCCACAACTTCGGTCACAAGCACGGCCTGGCCTACGTCATGGGTGCCGTCTGGCTCACGGTCGCCAACGATTCGGGCGCGCTCTTCATTGGTCGTTGGCTGGGCAAGCGGCCGCTCAACTCGCGCTTGTCGCCCAACAAGACCATCGAGGGCACAATCGGCGGCACGATCTTGACGCTGCTGGTGGGTGCGTTGATCCTGCCTCGTATCCACCCCTGGACGATGACGCACGGCGTCGAGTGCGCGGTGGCATTGGCGGTGGTGGTGCCGATGGGCGACCTCTTTGAGTCGATGTTCAAGCGCACCTTGGGCGTCAAGGACTTGGGGCACCTCCTGCCGGGCCACGGGGGAATGCTCGACCGAGTGGATGGGTTGCTCTTCGCGCTGCCAACGATGTACTTCATGATCCACTTCTTGTCGTTGAGCTAGGGATGGCGGCTTCGCGCACTCGCGTGGCGCTGATGGGAGCGACTGGCTCCATCGGCACCCAGACGATCGATGTGTTGCGACGCGAGCGCACCACCTTCGAACTGGTGGCTCTGTCGGCTGGTCGACGGATCGACGAGCTCTCGGCGTTGGTCAACGAGTTCCATGTTCGCCACGTGGGGGTCAGTGACGAGGCCGACCGGCTTCGCCTGTCAGCATGCGTGAATGGCGACGTCGACATCGTGGTGGGTGAGAAGGGCCTTCGCGAACTGGCCGCCAGCGCGGACGTGGTCGTGAACGCCGTGATGGGATTCGCGGGCTTGCCCGTGACCCTCGCCACCCTCGAGGCCGGCGCACGCCTCGCTCTGGCCAACAAGGAGTCCCTCGTCGCCGCGGCGCCGCTGGTGGCCCGAGCGCGCTCCACGCCCGGTGCGCAGATACTGCCCGTCGATTCAGAGCACTGCGCGATCCACCAGTGCCTCATCGGCTCGCTCGAACCCGGCCACCCCGATGTGGCCCGACTGCTCTTGACGGCGTCGGGCGGACCCTTTCGCGGGTGGAGCAGCGAGCGACTGGCCCACGCGACCAAGGCCGACGCCCTCGCGCACCCGACGTGGTCCATGGGCCCCAAGATCACCATCGACTCGTCGACATTGATGAACAAGGGTCTGGAGGTCCTCGAGGCCTCTGCGCTCTTCGGCATCGGTGTGGATCGTATCGACGTCGTGGTCCACCCTCAGTCCATTGTGCACTCGATGGTCGAATACGTCGATGGTTCGGTGCTGGCGCAACTCTCGCGCCCCGACATGCGTCTGCCGATTGCCTACTGCCTGGGAGCACCCTCGCGACTGGCGCACCATTGGGGACAACTCGACTTCACCACGGCGTTCAGCCTCGACTTCGAGGCACCGGACCGGGAAGCTTTTCCCGCTCTCGACTTGGCGTACGCCGCGGCGCGGCGCGCGGGCGCGGCCCCGGCGTGGTTGTCGGCGGCCAACGAAGTGTGCGTGGAAGCCTTCCTCGAGGACCGGATCGGTTGGTCCGACATCGTCGAACTCGTGGCGCGCACGATGGATGAGTACGTCGACGATCCCCTCGAGAGCCTGGAAGCCGTCATTGCCAACGACGCGAAGGCTCGTCGCATCACTCACGGTAACCTGCCTCAGTGATGGAAAGTACCGCGTCATCTCGCACTTCGGTGTACACGTTGCTGGGCGGAACGGTGCTGGTGGTCGGCGCGCTGAGTTGGCTCTGGGGTTGGACTCTCCCGCTGGTCTTGTTCTTGGTGATCGCCATGGTCATGGGTCACGAATTCGGCCACTTCATTACCGCCAAGCGGTCGGGGATGCAGGTCACCGACTTCTTCGTGGGCTTCGGGCCCGTGCTGTGGTCCACCACCCGTGGCGAGACCCGCTACGGCATCCGGGCCCTGCTGTTGGGTGGCTACGTCAAGGTGCCGGGCATGACCTGGTACGACAAGATCGCCCCCGATAACGAGAAGCGCACGTATCGTTCCGCCTCGTACCCGCGCAAGGTCGTCTTCGCCTCCGCCGGCTCCTTGATGCACGTGGTGATGGCCCTGCTGATCGCCTACGGCGCTTTGGTCTTCGTCGGGCACGCCGACACGCAACGCGTCGCCATTGACGGCTTCACCCACTGGCAAGGTCACTCCCAGAGCGCCGGCCAATTGGCGGGCCTCAGAGTCGGTGACGAGGTGCTCTCGATCGACGGGCATAAGGTCAATGGGATGGCGGTCCTGGACGCCACGATTCACGCCAACGCCAACGAGCCAGTTACCCTCACGGTGTTGCGCGACGGACACGTGCTGGTGTTGCACGCCACGCCCGTGGACGGGCGCAAGGTCATCGTCGACGGAAAGCCCGAGGTCCACGGCAATCAACCCATTGGACTTCTGGGTATCCAATTGACCAACCCCACGGTGCACACGGGTTTCCTGGCGGCCTTCCCCGACTCGGTGACGACCGTGACGAGCACCATCAACCAGGCGGCCCACGCCCTGGTGCACGTCTTCTCACCGGGGGAGTTCTCGTCGCTGTTCCACCAGGTGACGACGCCAGCGGCGGCCAAATCGACGGCGTCGCAGACGACGCGACCCGTGTCGATCGTCGGGGTCGTGCGCTTGGCCGATCAGGCCGCCCAGTCCAACCTGCTGGTGTTCCTCTATATCCTGATCACGCTCAATGTCTTCGTCGGGGTGATGAACATGTTGCCCATGCTGCCCCTCGACGGCGGCTACGTGGCAATCGCCACCTATGAACGGATTCGTCAGCGAAGCCGTCGCGGCGCTCCCTACCAGGCAGATATCAACAAGTTGACCCCCGTCGTCTTCGCCTTCGTCGGGGTGTTGGCGGTCCTGTTCGCCTTCACGCTCTACCTAGATATTGCCTATCCGATCGCCAATCCGTTCCATTAGGTGACTGGGGCCCCCGCGGGCACGGCAGAATGGTGGGGTGGATGTCACTGCCAGTTCTCTTACCCCTCGTCGCGCGACGCGCCAGATCTCGGTCGGCTCGGTCAAGGTAGGCGGCGACGCGCCGATTTCGGTCCAGTCGATGACGACGACCAAGACCGCCGACGTCGAAGCGACCCTCGCGCAGATCTACGCGCTGGCTGGTGCCGGTGCGGACATCGTGCGCTGCACTTGCAACGAGCGCGCGGCCGCTGAAGGACTCGCCCAGATCGTGCCGCGCTCGCCAGTGCCGATCGTGGCCGATATCCATTTCCACGTAGAGATGGCGCTGGCCGCCCTCGAGGCGGGAGTCCATGGCCTGCGCCTTAATCCGGGCAACCTGCGTAAGCCCGAGGAGATCAAGCTCGTGGCCAGCGAGGCGAAGGATCGTGGTGTGCCGATCCGCATCGGCGTCAACGCCGGGAGTCTGCATCCCGACATCTACGACCGCTTTGGCGGAGCGACCCCTGAGGCGCTGGTGGAGTCGGCCCGCCTCGAGCTCGCGTATTTCCAAGAGGTCGGTTTTGACGACGTGAAGATCTCGGTGAAGGCCTCCTCGGTGGCGACGATGATCGCGGCCTACCGTCTGGCCTCGGTGACTTTCGACTACCCCCTGCACCTCGGCGTGACGGAGGCCGGCCCCTTACCTGGTGGCCTCTTGAAGGGCACCGCGGGGATCGGGACTCTCCTGGCGGAGGGCATCGGTGACACCCTTCGCTATTCGCTGACCGCTGACCCGGTGGAAGAGGCCAAGGCCGGTCGACAACTGCTCGAGGTGCTCGGGCTGCGCGAACGAACGGGACTGGACCTGATCGCCTGCCCGAGTTGCGGTCGCGCCGAAGTCGACGTAATCAAAGTGGCCACCGAGGCCCAGTCCGCGTTGTCGGCGCTGGACATCCCGATCCAAGTGGCCGTCATGGGCTGCGTGGTGAACGGTCCCGGCGAGGCTCGCCACGCGGATCTGGGCATCGCCGCGGGCAAGCACCGCGGTCACCTCTTCATCCGCGGCCAGATCATCCGCGTGGTGCCTGAGGATGAGATGGTCGAGGCATTGGTGGAAGAGGCCCAGAAGATTGCCAAGGAGGGGATCGAGGCCCGTCTCGCCGCGCGCGACGAGTCGGCCGAAGCCGAAGCGGCCGCCGATCGCGCCGCACTGCTCGACGCCAAGGGTCTGGACGCTAACAATGCGACCCAGGTCATCGAACGCATTCGTCGTCGATCCGAGCACTAGCTCGAACGTTTCGCGTCAATTCACTAGGCTCAGTCCACGTCGAAGAGGAGAATTGTGGCCGGCCCGAGTGTCTTGACCCCCCAGAACGAAGATTTCCCCAAGTGGTACCAGGACGTCGTCGCCAAAGCCGAGATGGCCGACAATGGTCCGGTGCGCGGCACGATGGTGATTCGGCCCTACGGCTACGCCATCTGGGAGCGCATCCAGTCGGCCATCGACCATCGCATCAAATTGGCCGGAGCCGAGAACGCCTACTTCCCGCTCTTCATTCCCGAGAGCTATCTCTCCAAGGAGGCCGAGCACGTCGAGGGCTTCAGTCCCGAGCTGGCGGTGGTTACCCACGCGGGCGGAGAGAAACTGGCCGAGCCCATCGTGGTGCGCCCGACCTCTGAGACCGTGATCGGCGAATTCATGGCCAAGTGGATCCAGAGTTATCGCGACCTGCCGCTCTTGCTCAACCAGTGGGCCAACGTGGTGCGCTGGGAGCTTCGACCGCGCCTCTTCTTGCGCTCCTCGGAGTTCCTCTGGCAAGAGGGTCACACCGCGCACGCGAGCGCCCGCGACGCCTCGGACTACGCGATGAAGATCCATCTCGAGGTCTACAACGACTTCCTGGAAAAGGTCCTCGCGGTGCCCACTTTCCTCGGCATCAAACCGCCGAGTGAGCGATTCGCGGGGGCCACCAACACCATGACCTGCGAGGGGATGATGCGCGACGGCAAAGCGCTGCAAATGGCGACGTCGCATGAGCTCGGCCAGAACTTCGCACGAGCGTTCGACATCTTCTTCCAGAGCGAGGAAGGGCAAGCGCAGTTGTGTTACACGACGTCCTGGGGCGCCTCCACGCGTCTGGTGGGTGGTCTGATCATGGCCCACGGCGATGACAACGGACTGGTGTTGCCCCCCGAGGTGGCGCCGACGACGGTGGTCGTGGTCGCGGTGCGAGACGACGAAGAAGTGCTGCGGGCGTGCCACGCGTTGCACCTGGAGTTCGCTTTGGACGGTCTGCGCTCCAAGGTCGACGACGGTCGTCGGGGCAGTTTCGGTCGCCGGGTCACCGACTGGGAGATGAAGGGCGTGCCGATCCGGGTCGAAGTGGGACCACGCGACTTGGCACAGGGCCACGTGACGGTAGTGCGCCGTGACACGGGCGAGAAGTCCGTGGTGGCACTCAGCGAGGCCCGGTCACTGGTGGCCGCGCTGAGCCGTCAGATCCAGGACGACATGTTCGCCGCCGCGCGCGACTTCCGCGATGCGCGTACCTCGGTCGTCGCGAGCCTCGACGAGGCCATCGTGGTCGCCCAGAATGGTTTCGCCCAATTGGCGTGGGATCTGGTGGGTGTCGAGGGCGAGGCGAGACTCAAAGCGCAGGCCATGACCGTGCGCTGTCTGCAGCGCGCCGACGGGTCGATCCCCGTCGACGAGTCCGAGACCGGCCTGATCGCCATCATCGCCAAGTCTTACTGAGGATTTCCCCTTGTCAGGAAGGTCTCCTCTCACGAGGCGCAGGGTGCTGAGCTCGGTTGTCACCATGGTACCCAACTGCTACAATTGAAGCCGACAGTCCGCTCAGGACGTTTGGACTCGTTTAAGCGCGGGCCTCGGGCCCGCGCTTTTTCTTTGTCCGAACGCTGGTGGCATAGAGAGGAGAGGCATGGAACTAGAGACCCCATTGCGCTCACTCTTATCCAACCTGGGACTGGACCTCTACGACCTCGAGCTCGCCAAAGGCACATTGAACGTGACGGTCAACAAAGCCGGGGGAGTGGATTTAGAGTCCCTGACCAAGGCAAATCGCGCTATCTCGGAGTGGCTTGACCTCAACGATCCGATTCCAGGTCGCTTCACGCTCGACGTGTCGAGCCCCGGGCTCGAGCGGCGCCTGCGCACCGTTGAGCACTTTCGCTCCGCGGTGGGCGAAGTGGTGACCTTGCGCGAGCAGCGCGAGGGTCAGCCCACCCGCCGCCTCGAGGGTCCCTTGCTGGGGGTCGACGATTCCACGGTGACCCTGGACGACAAGTCCGTGGGCGAGGTGCAGGTGGCGATTAGTGCTGTCGAACGCGCTCGCACGGTGTTCCAGTGGGGTGGCGAGGCCAAGCCTTCGCCCTCGCGAGGCAAACCAACGACAACGACGAGCAAGAAAGGCTAAGACATGGCGAATTTCGAATTTTTAGAAGCTCTCGGACAGATTGCGCGTGACCAGAACATTGACGAGGGAGAGCTCCTGATTGCCCTGGCCAATGCGTTGCTGGCCGCGTACAAGCGCCGTCCCGACTCGGCCGAGGACGCCGAAGTGGAGATCAACCCCGAGACCGGCGAAATCAAGGTGTGGGGCCTCGAACTCGACCTCGAAGGCAACGTGACGCGAGAGTGGGACGCCACGCCCGAGGACTTCGGGCGCATCGCGGCCCAGACGGCCAAGCAGGTTCTTATGCAGCTCATCCGCGATATCCAGCGTCGACAGATGTACGAGGAGTTCGCCAATCGCGAGGGCGACATCGTGTCGGGCACCGTCCAGCAGAACGACAACCGTTACACGCTCTTGGACCTCGGTCGCGTCGAAGCGCTGTTGCCCCAGGCCGAGCAGATCGCCTTCGAGCGCTACGAGCACGGTGCGCGCGTCAAGGTCTACATCGTCGAAGTGCGCAAGACCAACAAGGGCCCCCAGATCGTGGTGAGCCGCACTCACCCCGCCCTGGTCGCCAAATTGTTCGAGATCGAAGTGCCCGAGATCGCCAACGGCATCGTTGAGATCAAGGCGCTCGCGCGCGAACCGGGTCACCGCTCGAAGATCGCCGTCGCGTCCAATGACAACATGGTCGACCCCGTGGGGGCCTGCGTGGGTGCGCGTGGCTCACGCGTGCGCAACATCACGAACGAATTGCGCTCGGAGCGCATCGACGTGGTGCCCTACAGTGACGACCCGATCCAGTTCATCCAGGCGGCGTTGGCACCCGCACGAGTGCGCGAGGTCCAGTTGAACGAGGAGGAGGGCATTGCCACGGTTATCGTCCACGACCAGCAGCTGTCCCTCGCTATCGGCAAGGAGGGCCAGAACGCCCGTCTCGCCGCGCGGCTGACCGGCTGGCGTATCGATATCCGCTCGGAGAACGAGGGTGAGGACGAAGTCGTCGAGGAGGTCTGGACCGAGGAGGGCGTCGTCGTCGACGAGGTCGTGACGCTGGTCCACGAGGAGCACGCCCACGAACACGATCCGATCACCGAGGTATTCACCGACGGCGTGACGCTCGTGGAAGAAACGCTCAACGTCGTCACCGACGACGAGGGTCACCAGATCCGCGTCGTCGACGAGGTCGTCATGGACGAGGACGGTACCGAGATCGAAGTGCTGGAAGTTGACGTGACGGAGGGCAAGGCATAAGCCCGGTCAGGACCTGCGTGGTCTGTCGCCGGCGTCGTGACCAGGGTGACCTGCAGCGAGCCGGTCGCTCGCCGGGTGGGATCTGGTACCTCGGTCGAGGCACCGGACGAGGGTTGTGGTGGTGTCGTGGCGAGGAGTGCGGGTCGGGTGTCAACCTGGCCCAGGCGTCACGGGCGCTGCGGTGTTCGCTCGGCGAATCCGACGCCGGTGCACTGCGCGAGTTGGCGCAGCGCTCGAAAACGGTTGTAGTTGTGGAAGAATAGAGAATTGTGCTTGCGGACTGCGAGCACACGATTCAAGGGAATGTTTTGGCGCAGAAGAAGATCCGGGTACACGAGCTCTCCAAGGAGCTCGGTCTAACGAGCAAGGAGTTGCTCTCGCTGGCCCAGACGCTGGGCATTGGCGCCTCGAGCCCCTCCGCCTCGATTGAGGACGCCCAGGCCGACCGTATCCGTCGCAAAGCCGACAACGAGGGCCTTCGTCGAGCGGTGGCTCCCGAGGAGCCCAGCAAAGCCAAGTCGCGAACCGCCAAGGCGGCATCTCCGACCGTCGTCGTCGATACTCCCGTCGCGAGTGCCGTAGCGGCCCCGACGCCATCGGACGTTGCAGAGACCCCGGTCGCCGCCGAGGCTCCACGCGTCGTACGTAGTCGTCCGGCCGTCGTCGCCAAGCCCGTTGCGCCACGCGTCACGCCCGCCGAGGGTCCCACGACCATCCGACCCACTCAACGTCCCACGGGCGAGGCGGGAGAGGCCCCGGCCGCTTCGACTCGGCCCCCGCTCAGTTCGACGGGCCGTCCGATCCCGCCACCCCCTGGTCGCCCCATCAGCCCCTCGGGCCGTCCGATCCCGCCGCCGCCGGGCATGCGACGCCCCAGCGGTCCCGGTGGTCCCTCGTCTAGTCGACCGTCGGGTCCTGGTGGACCTCGTCCCATGGGATCTCGCGGTCCCTCCACGGGTGGTCCTCCGCGTACTGGTGCACCCTCTCGACCTGGTGGTACCAGCTTCGGCGCCCGACCGGGCGCTCCCGCAGGTGGCGCGCCGGCCGGTCCGGGTCGCGGCAGCCCCGCCAATCGCGGCGGTGGCGGACCTCGTGGCTCTCAGCGCAAGACGACGCGTCGTCGTCGCCGCAACGTCGAGGAGCTCGAGCCCACCCAGATGACGACCTGGATGCCGAGTTCGGCGCCGGTGCCCGACGGCGACATCATCATCGAGCGCGGCTCGACGGCCAAGGACGTCGGGCCCAAGTTGAATCGCTCGGCGGCGGACATCATCCGCTTCTTGTTCTTGCAGGGTGAGATCGTCACCGCCGTGCAGGGGCTCACCGACGACATGATCGAGCTCTACGCCGCTGAAGTCGGTGCCGCAGTCAAGTTGGTGGACCCGGGCGAGCAGCAAGAAGCCGCCCTGCTGGCGAGATTCTTCGACGAAGAGGACATGGACGAGGACATCGAGGCCACGTCGCGGCCACCGGTCGTGACGGTCATGGGCCACGTCGACCACGGCAAGACCAAGTTGCTCGACCGCATCCGCAAGACCAATGTCGTTGCCGGCGAAGCCGGTGGCATCACTCAGCACATCGGCGCCTACCAAGTCATGTGGCACGGCAAGCCCATCGCTTTCCTCGACACCCCGGGCCACGAGGCGTTCACCGCCATGCGTGCACGCGGTGCCAAGGTGACCGACATCGTTATTTTGGTGGTTGCCGCCGACGACGGTGTGATGCCCCAGACCGTCGAGGCCATCAATCACGCCAAGGCCGCTGAGGTGCCAATCATCGTGGCGGTCAACAAGATCGATAAGGAAGACGCCAATCCTGACCGCGTTCTCCAGCAATTGAGTGAACACGGTCTCGTCCCGGAGAAGTGGGGTGGCGACACCATCACTGTGGAGATCTCCGCGTTGCAGGGGCTGGGCATCGAAGACTTGCTCGAGCAGGTCCTATTGGTCGCCGAGCTGGCCGAACTCAAAGCACGACCCACTGGTCGTGCCACCGGGACGGTCCTCGAGGCGAATCTCGAGGTGGGTCGCGGTCCGGTAGCGACCGTCATGGTGCAGTCGGGCTTGTTACGTGTCGGCGACCCGGTCGTGGCCGGCGCCGCCTACGGCAAGGTCAAGGCGCTGATCAACGATCAGGGCAAGCAGATCAAGTCCGCGGGTCCCTCGACGCCGGTGCAGATCCTCGGTTTCTCCGAGCCTCCCTTCGCGGGTGACGAGATGCGGGTCGCGCAGGACCTGGGCAACGCCCGTTCCCTCGCCGACGCGCGCGCCCAGCGGGTGCGCCTGGTGGGACACCAACCAGTCGCCTCCGCGTCAGGCGCCCGACTCGAAGACCTCTTCGAACAGATCCAGCGTGGCGAAACCGCGACGCTCAACATCGTGTTGAAGGCCGACGTGCAGGGATCGCTCGAGGCGTGCACCGAATCGTTGCGCAAACTCGAACGCGATGACGTCAAGCTCGTCATCGTGCACCGCGGCGTCGGTGGGATCACTGAGAACGACGTGCAGTTGGCGAAGGCCTCGACGGCCACCATCATCGGGTTCAACGTCCGACCGGATCGTCGCAGCCGTGAATTGGCCGAGGCCGAGGGCGTCGAGATCCGTACGTACGAGATCATCTACAAGTTGATCGAGGAGATCGAGGCGGCGATGCTCGGGTTGCTGTCGCCGGTCTTCGAAGAAGTCGTGACCGGCGAGGCCGAGGTGCGCGAAGTGTTCCGTGTGCCCAAGATCGGCGCCATCGCTGGCTGCTTCGTGCGCGAAGGGGTCATCACCCGCGGATCGAAGGTCCGCTTCTTGCGCG
>Ga0302279_10004138_pt1 | contig 17408 bp, 12 predicted proteins | sample III_Bog_N3_3_FD_194541 | JGI IMG/M metagenome (GOLD analysis project Ga0302279, IMG submission 194541) | Peat permafrost microbial communities from Stordalen Mire near Abisko, Sweden - III_Bog_N3_3 | ecosystem: Environmental > Terrestrial > Soil > Wetlands > Peat | place: Sweden: Abisko...
AGCGCCACCTCGATGTTCTTGGTACTGCGGAACTGGTGCCGGTGGCCCGCGGCCTTCGTAGGGGGCCTCGCGTACGGCTTTGGACCGTACATGGTGACCCAGGGCCAAAGCCACCTCAACCTCGTCTTCGCACCCCTGCCGCCGCTCATCGTCTGGTGCCTCTATGAGTTGCTCTTCGAGCAGCGACGGCGACCGCTCCGTATGGGCGTGCTGCTCGGGGTCTTAGCGGGGGCGCAAGTCCTCATCTCGCCCGAGCTACTCGGGCTCATGATTCTCGTGGTCGCGCTCGGTCTCCTCGGTCTCGCCGTGGTCGACCGCGGCGACCTCTCACACCGCTTCGGCCACCTACTTCGCGCGGCCGGTCCGGCGCTCGCCGTCTTTCTCATCATCGACGGCTGGTACTTCTGGTGCCTCCTCGTTGCGCCCGGACATCTCGTGGGCACAGTCATTCCAACCCACGCACTGCAGCTGTATCAAGCGGACCTCTACGGTCCATTCATCCCCACCCTCAACGAGGCGTTGACGCTTTACCGGCTCTGGGGAATCTCGTGGCGATTCGTCTTCGGCGACCTGAGCGAAAATTCGACCTATCTGGGCATACCGGCGGTCATCCTCCTCGCCTACTTTGTCGTTCGATGGAGAAAGGATCGAATTGTCGTCTTCTCCGCGATTCTCGCGTTCGTCGCACTCGTCTTGTCGCTGGGATCACCACTCACCATCAATCGTCACGTGACGCGGGTGCGCCTTCCCGAAGCACTCCTCGCCCACGTCCCGATCTTCGACAACATCGTGCCGGCTCGATTCTCCTTCGTCGTGTGGCTCTTCGCCGTCATCGCCCTCACCATCGGGGGCGACCGACTCGTGCGAACCATCGCCGATCGATCGTCCCTCGGGTGGTCGGCGTCGCTGGGTCGCGCGAGCGGCGCAGCAACACTCCTGTTGGCGGTCGCGTTTATCGTCCCGCGCCTGCCCTTTGAGACCGCGGCGGCCACATACCCGCCCGACACCAAGACCACGCTGGACGCGATCCCCTCCGGGACCGTCGTGCTCACCTATCCCTTCGCCACCTCGCTCGACACCGAGGCGATGAGTTGGCAGGCTGATGACGAGATGCGCTTTCGCATCATCGGCGGCTACGCGACGCTGCAGGCCGGCCGGACCGGGCTTCCCGTCGGCCCCGACTTTCCGAAGTTCGGCATGGAGTACGAGCCGCTCCTCGGGCAACCTTTCATCCAGGAGTACCTGGTGGCCCATCAATACAACCGCTTGGAGAATCTCTTCTACGCCGTTGCTCCGGCGAACGTCAATCCCCGCCCCGCGCTCTGTCGCTTTCTCGCCACCTATCACGTGGGTGCGGTGATCTTTTGGAACCACGGCGTCAATCCAGCTCCCGTCAAGGCACTCTTCCTCGCCGATCTCGGGACACCCACGCGCAGGACGCACGACAAACAACTACTGGTGTGGTTGACGCCTCCGGGCCACTGCCAGTCCTAACTCACTTTCCCATCGACTGGTACGCGATCCACGCGTCACGAACGATGGTCTCCAGCTCCGAATGCTCGAGACGCCAGCCCAGGACATCGCGCGCTCGGCCGTTGCTCGCAACGGCGGCCGCGGGGTCACCGGGACGGCGGCCGGTGAAGCGGACTTCAAAGTCGACACCGGTCACTTCTTTCACGCAGGCCACGATCTCTCGATTGGAGTAACCAACACCTGAGCCGAGATTGAGGACCAGTTCGGCATGTACTTCGAGCGCCGAAATCGCCAACACGTGCGCCTCGGCGAGATCACTCACGTGGATGTAGTCGCGAATACACGTCCCATCGGGCGTCGGATAGTCATCGCCGTAGATCTCCAGGTGGCTCCGCCGACCAGCCGCCGCGTCGAGCGCGATCGGTATGAGGTGAATCTCGGGGTCGTGACGTTCCGGGTGCGACAGCGTACCGCCGGCGGCGTTGAAGTAGCGCATCGACGCGGTGCGCACTCGCCCGCACGAGACGAGCCAACTCATGGCTTCTTCGACCATTCTCTTGGACTGTCCGTAGGGGCTTTGCGGATTGATCGAACGCATCTCGTCAATGGGCATCTCGGTCTGATCGCCGTAGACGGCGCACGATGAGGAGAACACGAATCGTGGGACCTCTAGTTCAATGAGCGTCTGGAGCAGTCGCAATGTCGAGGCCACGTTGTTGGCGAAGAACACTTCGGGGTATTTCATCGATTCCCCAGGTTCGATGCGAGCGGCGAAGTGGACGCACGCGTCGACGGTGCCTATGGAGCGAATAAGCTCTTCATCGCCGCAGTCACCTTCCACGAACGTCGCGCCGACGGGCACATTCTTGGCGCGACCCGAAGCAAGATTGTCAACTGCAACGACTTCATGGCCCTTTGAGAGGAGCAGTTCCGCGGTCGTCGATCCGATGAACCCCGCGGCGCCGGTAACGAGAACTTTCACGACCGACACCTCGCGACACATTGCGAACCCACGGGACCGTTCGTGGTCGCACCGCTGTCTGAGAAGTGGCGTCGCGCGGTCATTCGTGGAATGTAACACGGGGGGCGATCTCCCGAGAATCGACGAACCGGCGAGGTCGTGTCGTCGGGTCACACAGAAGACGCCATCAGATGTCTGACGTCGGCGCGACGAAACATTTGCCCGCGGGAATCGTCTTGCATCCTCGATTCATTGAAAATCGGAGGACGAATGGTAGCGTCCTTTACTAGGGCGTCGCCTCGACGCGGCACACTCCTTACCGCTCAGGCTCGAAGGAATCGACACCGTATGGCAAAAGTACCGACCGCCCCGAGCAGTGAATCCGCGGCGTTCCAAAGCGCTGACGCACTGAGCGCGGCCCTCGACGAGGGACAGTTTTTCCTCGTCTATCAACCCACGATCGACTTACAAACCAACGCCTTCGCCGGCGTCGAGGTGCTCATTCGCTGGCGTCATCCCGAGCGCGGCGTACTCAGTCCGGACCAGTTCATCGACGAGCTCGAAGCGAGCGGGCTCATTCTCCCCGTTGGCCGCTGGACGCTCAACACGGCCTGCGCCCAGGGCACGGTGTGGCACGACCGGGGCTACCGATTCGCGATGTCGGTGAACGTTTCACAGCGGCAACTCGAGTCGGAGACCTTTAACGAGGACGTGGCCGCCGCGCTCTCTTCGAGCCGCTTCAATCCCGCGTTGCTCGTCTTGGAGTTCGAACAGAGTTTCCTCTTCGCCGAACACGAGCTCACGTTCTCGCGCCTCGCGCGCCTCAGGGCGCTGGGCGTGCAGTTGGCCGTCGACGACTACGAACCGGGCGAGTCGACGCTGGACGATCTCGTCACACTCGGCATCGACATCGTCAAGCTCGATCGCGACTTCATCTCACGCATCTCGTCCTCCGAGGAAGCGGCGACGCTCGTCCATCGTTTGGTCCAACGCAGCGAACTACAACACGTGCAGGTCATCGCGTCGGGAATTGAAGACTCCGCGCAGCGAGACCGCCTCCAAGGCGAGATGGTGCACGTGGGCCAAGGATTCTTCTTCTCCGCACCGCACGAAGCCCGGGACATCGATCGCTTCTTAGAGGACTTTGCCATCTTTTCGGGCAAGCCGCTGTAGCGTCACGGATGATGCGACCCAAGGGGGTGAGGTAGGTGCGCCGGGGAAGAGCGAAGGGTCAGAGTCCGCCCAGCGACGAGACTCGCGAAACCGGCGAGTCGTCCCGTCGCGAACTCAACGATAGAGACGCCGTTCGAAGTTCGCAGCGAATCGCGAGTCAACTCCACCAACTCATCGCGGCGTCGATCACGATGGGGGGGCTGCGCACCGAACGTGACATCCTCGAAAGTCTCGCGACGAGCACGCAGCGAGTATTTGACGCCGACGTCGCCGTACTCTCTCTAGAGTCCGGAGCGGCCGCCCCGCTGCGCGCCGAGTCTCGCCGGGGTCGCGCACCGAGATGCTTTAATCCCGAGGAACTCGACGGCGCGGACGTCGTACCCTTCGCACAGCGCGGCACCAGTATTCCGTGGGTCGATGGCGACTGGCTCGTCGCTCCGGTCCTTGAACATCGTGGCGTGGCGCGCGGCGTATTGGCGATTCGTCGCGGTGAAGATGAGTTCCTCCCCGAAGAGCGAGAGGTCCTGACGCTGCTGGCCCAGATGGCGTCCACGTCACTCGGGGCGACGGAGCTCAGTCGGGGCATCGAGGCCAGCGAGACGCGTCTACGAATATTGGTCGACACGGCGCCCGCCGGCATCATTGAGGTTGATCTCAATGGGGGGATTCGGTGGTGGAATAGGGCCGCGAGCAGGATCTTTGAGTGGCCGTCCTTTGACGACGACAACGTGGCTGACCAACACTTTCCCGACGGCGCGGCGGACGGTCTCGCCGCCTTGTGGGGTGACGTGCTCGGCGGGGCGTTGACCAGTACCCGCGACCTCGTCGAGGTCGAGATAAAAGGTCGTCGTCGTGACCTGACCGCCTCGGCGGCACTGCTTCCTTCGCCCGACAATGACATCAGTTCCATCTTGATGCTCGTCGACGACGTAACCGATCACCGTCAGTTGAAGGCGGAGGTTCACCACGCGCAGCAGATGGAGATCCGTGGTCGCGTCGCGAGCAGCGTGGCCCACGACTTCAACAACCTCCTGACCCTCATCTCGGGGTACGCCGAGATTCTGGCGAAGGACCTCGACGCTGAGTCCAAGTCGTTCGCCATGGTGAAGGACATCCAAGCGACGGCGTCGCGCGCCTCGATGCTCACGGCGCAACTGCAGAGCATCGGTCGAGCGCAGTCACTGGAACCGGAGGTCCTCGACCCTGTCGCGGTGCTCCAATCGAACGCGGAGGTCTTAGAGAGAATCCTCGGCGATGAGATCGACCTCCAGTGGTCGCTCGACGGTGCCGGTAGCGCAATTCGAGTCGATTCCGGACAGTTCGAACAGATGATCCTTAACCTCGCCATCAACGCCCGTGACGCCATGCCCGACGGCGGCGAACTGCGCATCAGTGTTGGTCCCATCGAGGCGGATCGTCTACGGCGCGAGCCCCGCGGCGACGCCGAACGCGACAGCGGCGACTTCGTCGTCATCACCGTCACCGATTCCGGGATAGGGATGGACGAGGAGACCCGCGCGCACTGCTTTGATCCGTTCTTCACCACCAAGGGACCATTCAAAGGGACCGGCCTTGGGCTCGCCGCCGCTCGACGACTCGTTGAGGGGAGCGGCGGCGTCATTAGGTGCCAGAGCAAACTCGGGATTGGCACCACCTTCGAGATCATCTTTCCCACGACCGATGAGGTGGTGCCGGAGACGACGAGTGTCCCGGTGGCCGAGCGACCGCGGGGATCGGCCACCGTCTTGGTCGCCGAAGACGACGACGGCTTACGTCAACTCATAGTCCGCGTCCTCAGTCGAAACGGTTACCAGGTCCTCGTCGCCGAGAGCGGCGAACGAGCCCTCGAGATTGCTGGCGCCTACGACAGCACCATTGATCTACTGGTGAGCGACGTGGTTATGTTGGACGTCGACGGCGCGGAACTCGCGGCCACCTTGCAGCGTACGAATCCCGCACTGCGGGTCCTGATGACTTCGGGCACCGCAGACGCGTCGGTCATCAGTCACTTAACGCCGGGGACGAGCGCATTCCTCGCGAAACCGTACCGTCCGAGCGCCCTTATCGATCAGGTACACGAACTGCTTTCGCGCCGCTAGCTGGGACGTTGGCTCGCGTTTGATACGTCGAACTTTCGACGTCGCGTCGCCGCGATTCAGCTGGCCACTTGAGGTTCGAAGCGGTAGCCGACGCCTCGGACTGTCTTGATCCACATCGGGTGATCGGGGTCCTCTTCGATCTTCGCTCTCAGGCGACGTATGTGTTCGGTCACGGTGGCCTCGTTCTGCCACTCACTCGAGGACGACCACACGTGCTCTAAGAGTTGTGCACGCGAGTACACCTGACGAGGAGATGATGCGATGAAACTCAACAAGGCGAACTCCTTGGAGGTGAGCTCCAGCAACTCGCCCCCGAGCCTCGCTTCGTGGGTGTTCTCATTGATCTGAAGATTCCCGAAGATGATATTGGGCTTTTCGATTTCGTGCTGTGACGCGTTGACGCCAGAACGGCGCAGGACGGATTCAATACGCGCCGTGACCTCACCCAAGGAGAAGGGCTTGACGATGTAGTCATCGGCCCCCAGTTTGAGCCCGGCAATGCGCTCACTCTCGAGTCCCCGACCGGTCAGGAAAATCGTCGGCACGTCACTGATGAGGCGTAACTCTCGCAGGACCTCTCGACCGTCTTCGCTGCCGAGCACGATGTCCAAGATCACGAGTTCCGGTTCCGTTGAAGCGGCGGCGCTCAACGCCGACGCGCCGTTTGCCGCCACCGTCACGTCAAAACCTTCGTTCGTGAGGTAGGTCTCGAGGAGCTTGGTGATCTCCGCATCGTCGTCCACGACGAGGATTCTGGTCACCGTCGCACCGCCAAGCGGAATGCGACTTCTCGTCGACGTTGGATGCTCACAAATCCTGATGAACGCGGAGAAGCTCCCAAGGAGACCGGTTCAACTTCTCGAAGAGTCTGCATAGTGCCCATTCTACGAAGTCCCCTCGGGAAATCGGGACTTACCAGAGCGTAGTTGCAACCTGTGCCCAAATCGTGATGCGCGCAATTGGCCCCAGGAACGCGCTGCGCGTTACGGCCGTTCCTGCGCTCGTGAGAGAAACCGGTTCAGCGCGTCGAGGGTCGCCATCGAAGAGGAGGTGACGTCGTTCTCCGACTGGGCGATGCCGAAGAGATCGGTACCTTCGGAGAACGGTCGAAAGGTGACGATTACTGGCCATCCGCGGACCGTCGCGACGCTGATCACCGTGACGAGGTAGAAGGGGATCGAGAACCCGAGTTCGCGCAGGGCCGCCACGGTCGCCTCGGCGCCGCCGAAGAGTTGGCCGCTGCCCGCCTTGCCGATGCCGACTCGGCCGTTGTAACTGAGCTCCACGTCACAACAACCACTCTCCACCGAGAAGTCGGCGCGCACCAGCGCCACCCGCACGGTCTGGGGCACGCGCGGCGAGATGACCTTGGAGGCGTCCTCGACGACGACCGTCGCGTCGGTGTAGTAGAGATTGACGATTTGCGTGGCCATGACGCGAATCGCGCCGGGGTCCTGGTCGTGGACGATGAGCGTCACCGCGTCGACGTCACCGTTCTCGCGGTGACGAATCTCCACGTTCAATACCCCAGAGAGCGAGCGCAGCTCGAGCTCGAAGTCTTCTTCGGTCGGTGACATCATCGGTGAGTAAACCCCTTTTTCTCATACAGGCGCGCGTCGGCGATCCGAAAGAGTTCCGCCGGATCGGTGGAGTCGCGCGGCGAGGACGCGGTACCAATAGTGAAGTTCACGAGTTCGCGCGCGGTCCCGAGGTGGCTCCGGAGGCGATCGGTGAAGCCCGCGGACTCGTTCCCGTCGGCGTTAGAAAGTATGACGCCGAACTCGTCGCCACCGATGCGCGCCGCTAAGTCGCCGCTGCGTACCGATCGGCGCAGCGCCAATCCGAACTGTCGGAGCAGATCGTCGCCGAAAGAGTGGCCCAACGTGTCGTTGATGTTCTTGAAACCGTTGAGGTCGGCCAGCACCAACGTGAAGGCCCAGCCGTAGCGGGCGCTGCGCACCGAGGCGGCCTGTAGCGCCGCGTCGAAGGTGCGGCGATTGGCAATATTCGTCAGTGCGTCGTGCGCCGCGCTGAAGCGCGCCAGGTGCAAGGAGAGCGCCAACTGACACGCCGTGCGCATCGCGTCTCGCTCGGCAACGGGCACGACGTCGGGCTCGCAGTAGACCCCCGGCGCGGAACCGAGACTGACGGCGAGGTCCAAACTCATCGCGGACCCGCCCGCGCGGAACATCTGCGTGCCGAAGGACTCGTGCGTGAGGACGACGACGGCGTCCTTCAAGGCGTAGCGCTCAACCAGGAGGTCGAGGACGGAGTAGATGAAGCCGATCCCTAACTCGGAGACCGCGAGCTCGTCGAGCATCGTTTGAAAGAGCCACGGCTCGTACTGCTGACCGGCTCCGTCGGCGCCCTCGGGCACCCCTTCGAGGGCCGGGGTCAAAATGTCGTACTCGCAAGTCCAAGTGTCAACTCCGCCGGACGAAGCAGCGAGAGCGGCACGCGACCGGCACTGAGCAGCGGTATGAGCTCCTCAGGTCCGACCGGGCGCGAAATCAGGTAGCCCTGACCGCGGTGGCATCCCAGAGTCAAGAGCTCTTCCACCACGTCACTCTGCTCGATACCCTCGGCGGTGACCCCAAGGTGCAGCACGTCGCCGAGTCGGATAATCGACTCGACGATGGCTCGGTCGTAGGCGTCTGAGGTGATGCCGGTGACGAAGCTCATGTCGAGCTTTAGGAGGTCGACCGGGAGGTGCTTGAGTTCGGTCATGGAGGCGAACCCGGTGCCGAAGTCGTCAATCGCGACCTCGACGCCGATCTCGCGAAAGCCCCGCAAAATGGCGGCCGTCTTTTCGGGCTCGTCCACCACCGCGTACTCGGTGATCTCGATGCACAGCCGTTCGCCGGGGATGTGGTTGACGAGGAGGCAGTTCTCGACGAACTCCACCAAGTCCGTGGCCGCGAACTCCGCCGGGGACATGTTCACGCGAACGACGAGCGGCAGTTCGGGGTACTCCTTCATCCACGCCGAGAGCTGGCGACACGCCTCGGCAAAGACCCAACGGCCGATGGTGAGCACCAAGCCCGTTTCTTCGGCGACGGTGATGAAGTCAGCCGCCGCCATGAGGCCCCGGTCAGGGTGCTGCCAGCGCACGAGGGCTTCGACGGACAACAACCTGCCAGTACGCAGGTCGACCTCGGGCTGGAAGTGCAGGCGCAGTTCGTCCTTCTCCAGCGCCTCGCGCAACATCAGTTCCATGCGCGAACGATCCTCGAGGGCGGCGCGCATCTCCTCATCGAGCAGTATCGCCTTGTTGCGGCCGCGCGCCTTGGCGACGTACATGGCCCCGTCCGCGGCAGCCAGGATGTCCGAGTCGGTCATGGTGGAGACCGAATCCGCGATCGCGATGCCGATGCTCGCGGTGTGACTCACCAGCTGCCCGCCGAGGTCCACCGGCGCCGCCACCAGTTCGAGGAGGCGATAGGCGCTCGCCTGCACCTCCATCTCACTGTTGGCCTCATCGAGCAGGACGACGAACTCGTCGCCGCCCAGGCGCGCGCAGTAGTCGTTCACGCGGATGCTGGTACGAATCCGATCGGCGATGGTAATCAGCAGCCGGTCCCCGTTGGCGTGGCCCAAGAAGTCGTTCATCACCTTGAAGCGGTCGAGGTCGATGATGAGCACGGCCGTGTCGCGGTGCGCGGCGCGGCGGAGCTTCAGTTCGCGCAGCAGAGCGCGCCGGTTCGGCAAGTCCGTCAGGTCATCGTGGAGCGCAATGTAGGCGGTGCGCTCTTCGGCGTCGATGCGCGCTTGGAGTTGGACCAACATCGAGGCGACGGCCTGGAGGGCGTTGATCTCGGCGCGCTTCCAGGAGCGAAGTTCGAAGTGGATGAACCCGAGCACGCCCCAGGTGGTGTCGCCCATCAACAACGGCACGGCGGCTCCCGCGAGCAACGTCGAACCGGCGCCGGCTTCCAAGCGCGCGAGGTACTCATCCGTCGCATCTTCCATGCCCGGGAGGTACGGCTCGCGAAGGTCCTTCGTCGCCATGAAGAGAGGATCGGCGTCGAAGCGCACCTCACCGAGCGGGTCGGGGCCGACGAAGCCCGTGCGGATCGGCCACTCGGCTTCGAGGATGCTGAGGCCTCGGACGTGGTCGTTACGCCGTAAGAGGGCGACGTCAGAGTCGAGGAACTCTGCCAGGACGCGCGTGGTCCAGGCGAGCACCTCTCGTCGCGTGGCGGCGGTCGCCGACATGAGACGCTCCGCGACTTGACTGACCAACTCGTCGAGACGACGCTGGTGAAGAAGCACGCCTTCACGGGTCGTCTGGGACGCGACCTTGCCAAAGAGACCACTAAAGGCACGGACAATGGAGATCTCGCGTTGGGACCAGACCCGCCCGTGGCGGGCGACCAACAAGGCGCCGACAATTTGGCCGTCGAGCAGTTCAATCGGCTCGACCAGGACGCCCCATTCGGTACGCGAAATGGTCCAGGTGAAGGACCCCAGCGGCTCGCTACCACTGAGCTGGTTTTGAATTCGCTCACGGATCAGTTCAAACTCGTGGGTGGCGTTCTCGCCGACGATCGGGTCGATGTTGAAACCAGGAATTGGCCGGTCCGAACTGGTGATCACCGCCACGATCTCGGCCCGGGGCGTGACGTGGTGGAGCGTCTCGACAACGAGTCGAGCCTCGTCGCCCACTTTCAAAGCGTCTGAGTGCGTGAGATCTCCCACGGGCTAACCGCCTTCACCAATAAATAGGCCTGATTTATAAGAGTAGCAGTGCCTTTTCGAGAGCGAAAGAGCGAACTTCTCAACGAAATATCAACATTTCGGTGGTTCGAGCCACGAAAGTGCGCTCGTTCAGGCCCGGTGGTTGTTCGACGGTGCGAGTTCCCCCGCGGAGTCGAGGTCGCGGATCAGGACGTGGCTGAGCGGACGACGGATGCTGTGGACCGAGGGCGGCGGCGCGTGAATAACCCGCATTACCATCGTCATCGTCTCGCCGTCCGCCAGGTTCCACGCCTCGTTGAAGCGTTTGGAGAGTTGGAACATCTCGTCTAAGTGCCGCTCGCCGCCTAACTTGACGAGATCGCTCTCGTCGGTGGCGTAGAGGAAGAGGGGCGACACGGGCTGAATCGCGAGGCCGTGGAGTTCCGCGCTGAGCCAGAATCGCTCAATCGCCGAACCACCGCGTACGTACCACGACGGATCCGCCCGAGGGACGGTGATGACCGCCAGAGCGGACGAGGAACTCACCATGACCTGGGTCCTCAGACCGAGCGTCTGGCCCCCACGCCATTCGGACAGGTGGTCCATGACGTCACGTCGCTTGATCAGCTCCAGCGCCCCGAGGCTTCCGGGGTCCATCTCGAGCGTGCGCACGTCCAGGCCCTCTTCTAGATCGTCTCGACCCGGCCAGCGCAACTCGCTGAGCATCTCGTGGTGCACCGTTGGAATAAGGAAGCGCAGTCGATCGGACTCCGCGAGGAGCACCGAGCACTCTTCGATCTTCTCGCGACTCGTCGCGATTCGCAGTCGAGCGCCCTCGCGTTCGACCCCGCGGCTCAAGGTGGCGATTGTCGCTTCGTCGATGGGCGAGGGCCGACCCAAGCGTCGGTTCGCGGCGCGCGTGTTCACCGACTCGTGCAGACGCGCGATCCCCGCGTCAATCTGGTGTCCGAGGCTGAGAGTGGCGACGTGACTCGATTGTTGGCCCTCGGGGAAGATCTTGACGGGACCGAGACGCTTTAAGTTAGCGGCCGCGACGCGGGCGTTGAAGAGCGCGGCGCCGATGGCGACGTAGCTGCCTCGCAGGCGCACGTCCATGGAGGACGTGCTGCGCTCGGGTTCGACGTAAAAACGAATCTCGTCACCTTCGGCCTCGAAGCGCCACGGCTGCACGTTGCCGCCCGAGGGCGCTCGGCGTGCCGCGTCGACAATGAGGTCTATCGGATCGGTACTCTCCGTCGCGGGATCCTCCGGCGGCGGCAGACGCAGTTGGGCTTCGGCTTCATTCGACGCGTCAACCGGCGCGAGCTGCGAAAGAATCTCTTCGACGTCGAAGCGCACGCGACCCGAAGGAAGTTCTCCCCCGAGTCCGAATCGACGCACGGCGGCGGCGACCGTGACGGCGCCGAGCGTGACCTCACTCGCCAACTGTGGCCAACCGGTGACGGTCTGACCGAGTTCGAAGAAGGACGCCGCGCCGCGCGCGGAGACTTCTGTGGCGCCGAGTAAGCGCAACACGAAGGGACTCTTCTGTGCCACCGTGAGCCCCGCAAGTTTTGTCGAGTCCATGTCGCCGAGGAGTCCGTGGAACATCGGGCGATCAGGCTCGAGGTCGTAGCGCTCGACGTCGAGAACGCCACGGTCGCTCGTCTCCATCACCACCGGAATGCCGCGCGCCCGGGCTGCCTCGCGGACGAGGAACTTCACGTCGAGTGAATCGCACTCTTCGACGACGAGGTCGAGTCCGTCGAGGAACGCACCAATGTTGTCAGTCGTGATTCCCTCAGGGATTACCGACACCCGGAGATACGGGTCGATCTCGGCGATCCGTCGAGACGCCACGACCGCCTTATTCACGCCGAGATCGAGGACGCTCGCGGGAATGCGGTTGAGATTGGACAATTCGATTGTGTCAAAGTCCGCGAGACGGAGTTCACCGACGATCCCCTCCATCGCGAGTACGTGGGCGATCGAGTGTCCCGCACTCACACCGACAACGCCGATACTCAGGGTGCGCAGCCGCGCCTGCTCGTCTCGCGTGAGCTTGTTGTGATTTCGGTCCAAACGGAGTTGAGAGAATGCTCGAGGTCCAAGCAAGCGCACGACAGCGCGTCGCCAGGGGTAGTACACCCAGCGTTGACCTTCGTCGAGAATCGCCTTCGCGGGGCTGGGGACGATTTGGCCCAACTGGAGACGTTGCTCTTCGAAACGGTCCACAATCTGGAGCGACGGGTCTTCGCGCAACACTCGAAGAACTTCTCGTTGTGAGCGTCCGGCGACGTCCAGGACGATGGGGCGTCGTGACTGCATCGCCGTCGAGTTTTCCCCCGTGACGCCGGCGCCCTCGGACACGGGTCCTCGAGCGAGCTGTTCACCCTCGAGACGGAGGGCTCGTTGATTCTCAGGCGAGGAGAGTTCGTAACTGCCGGTGCGGTAGTAGGCCGCGGCGATGGTTCGGTACCGCTCGTCCGGGAACGGAACGGACTGCGTGCCGACCATCTTCGCCCCCGTGACGTCGCCAACGGGCAGCAACCGGTCCGACACCGCCGCAATCGCGAACTCCGCGCCGAGCCAGTTCATGGCGTGGACGAAGCACCTCGACATCGCGGTGGCGAGGCGCTGTCCGATGACCGCCTCGCCCTTGGACCACGCGCCCGTACTCTCGAGTGCCCCGTGGCGCACCTCACGGTCGATCAGCGCCCCGATCTCGGCGATCTCGGGTGAGGCAGCCATCTCATCCATCAGATTGGCCTGGTGGCTGCCCTCGAGGGGTCCGTGGTAGCGCACGCCCGCGACCGCCTCGCCACTGGGAGCGAAGCCCAGGAAGAAGAGGGGAATGTCGGCACCGTCTTCGAAGTCGCGACGACGAAGCGTCTCTTCGAAGCCGTAACTGCGGTAGACGCCTTCGGCGCCGTTCAGGTAGATCTGCCAGAGGTCGGGCCGTTCGAGCGGGTGGTGCCCTTCGAAGCGAACACCGGACGCTTCGTCGATGAAACTTGCACCGTATCTATAGCGACGACCCACGACGTTTCCCACAAGCGACCCTCTCGACGCGACGAATTTGAAGTGACATCGGACCCAATGATCCGTCGACTTGCTTAAATCATAATTTGCACACTTGAGCATTTGAGGGAGGCTCAAGGGCCTTGTTGGTCGAGGCATCGTGATTCACTACCAGTTCTAAGGTCCCGATTCTCAAGCGTGAAGCCGTGGTGTGTCAGCGAGTGAACGCCGAATTTCACGACGGCCTGGCGTAGCGTAGAGAGAAACCTTCGACCGCTTTGTCGATGACTATGAGGTACGCGTACGTGTTAGCCCTATTAATCCTTATCTGCGCCCTCTTCGGTCTCGCGGTGGGCTCCTTCCTCAACGTCGTGATCTACCGCGTACCTCATCACGAGTCGATCGTGTCCCCGCGTTCTAAGTGTCCGGTCTGTGAACATCCAATCCGCGAGCGTGACAACATCCCGGTGCTGTCCTGGCTGATCCTTCGCGGTCGCTGTCGAGACTGCGGCACGCCGATCTCCCCGCGGTACCTCGTCGTCGAGCTCATGGGCGGCGCCTTGTTCGCCGGTCTCGCCGCTCGTCTCGGCTACAACTGGGACCTGCCGGCGTTTCTGGCACTGCTGTCTGGTCTCCTCGCCCTCGCCTGTATCGACCTCGAGCACTTGCTACTGCCGAAGAAGGTGATCTACCCGACCCTCTTGATCGTCGCGGTATTCCTGGTGATTGCGGCGGCGGCGTACGACTCGTGGGACAAGTTGCTCGTCGCGGTGATCTGTGCCGTCGGCTGGTTCGTGGCTTTTTTCCTGCTCAACCTGGCGAGTCCTCGGGCCTTGGGCTTTGGCGACGTGCGACTGGCTCCGCTGCTCGGTCTCGGGCTGGGCTGGCTCGGGTGGCGCTACGTCATCTTGGGTTTCTTCGCGGGCAACGTCATCGGCGCAGTCGTTGGCGTCGTGCTGATCGCCACCAAGCGAATGGACCGCAAGCAGCCGGTGCCCTACGGCGTGTTCTTGGCTCTGGGCGTCGCCGTTGCGGTGTTCGCCGGACCAGAGATCCTCGTCCACTTCCAGCAGTACCGCTAAAGCATCTAGTAGACGATCTCCATGCGCAGTCCGTCGCTGTCCCACTCGCCGTCGCTTGGAATTCGCTTGGCCGCTTTTGTGAAGACTCGTCGAGCGGTCGCCAACATCGCGGCCGCGTCGTAGAGCTTCTCTATCCGTACACCGGCGAGTTCTTCCTCCAGGGGCATGTCGAGGATCTTGTCGATACCGGGAATTCGCTTCTCCAAGATGTCGCGTCGTTCGTCGCGACCAACCTCGATCTTCTTCGACGTGCCGAGGGGAACGTTGCCGTTCAAGAAGTAGAAGCTCAGTTCGGGATTACCCTCATAGACGGTGCGCTGACGGTAGGACGACATCTCCTTGGCGACTTCTTGAAAGCTCGGCAACAGCGTCGCGGTGACCGCGTCCACGTCGTCATCCGGAGCAGGAATGCCCTGGAGCACCGACGCGCGCAGCGGCGCGTTGTGCAGGACCTTCCCTCGGGCGCCGAGGAGGCGTCGGGCTTCTAGGTCGCACATTCGCGGGCCCTGCTCGGGGTCATCGCGGTACCCGACGGGCGCCGCGATGACGATGGTCGCGAAGGAGGGCCGCTCATCGAGCGCCTCGATGATCGACTCGTAGACCCGGGGTGGCTCGGGCGCGAAGGTCGAGCCTTGCACTTTCGCGCTCGCGACCAACCATCGACCCCGGGTGGGCACTACGCCCGCCACCACGGAATAGGGAAGCTCAGGACCCCTACGAGGACTCATGGTTCGACTTACACCCTAGATCGTGTGATTTCCAACTGTTCGAGGGTACGAACTAACTCTTTCGGGTGGGCGCAGACGCTCATGGCGTCCTCATACGTCACGACGTCATCGGCGATGAGGATCGCCAAACTGCTCTCCAGGGTCTGCATCATCTCTTTGGTGTTGGTGAACATGACGTTCGCCAACTGGTTCGAGCGACCCTCACGAATGAGGTTGCGAACGGGGTTCGTGGCGATCAGCACCTCGTAGGCGGCGACCATGCCACCGCCGATGCGCGGCACGAGACGTTGCGCGATGATGGCGCTCAACGACGACGCCAACTGCACTCGCGTCTGCTCCTGGCGCCACGCGGGAAAGACGTCGATGATGCGGTCAATTGCCTGTGGCGCGTCGTTCGTGTGCAGCGTCGCAAAGACGAGGTGGCCGGTTTCGGCCATGGTCAGGGCAATCTGAATCGAATCGATGTCGCGCATCTCACCAATGAGGAGGACGTCGGGGTCCTCTCGAAGGGCCGAGCGCAGCGCCCGGTCGAAGGACGGGCTGTCGAGACCGACCTCGCGCTGTGAGACGGCCGAGGTCTTGTGATTGTGGACGTACTCAACGGGGTCCTCGATGGTCAAGATGTGCGCGGCGCGCGTCTCGTTGATCTTGTTGATGATCGCCGCCAGCGTGGTGGACTTACCGGACCCCGTCGGCCCGGTGACGAGGACGAAGCCGCGAGGCTGTTCCGAAACCCACGTCGCCGCCGCAGGGAGCCCGAGGTCCTCGAAGGTCGGGATACGTGCCGGGATGATTCGGAGGGCCAGAGCGGTCTGCCCACGCTGGGTGAAGATACTGCCGCGAATTCGTGCGCGGTCGGAGTAGGAGAACGCGAAGTCGACGTCAAGTTGATCTTTGAAGATCTCGAGTTGCCCCGGCGTCAGGAGAGGCTGGGCTATCTCATCAATCTGTGGCCCCGTCAAAATCGGTGCACCCGCCAATGGTCGCAACGCACCATCGACGCGGATGCGCGGCGCGGATCCGCCAGACAGCAGGAGGTCGCTACCTCCCGCTTCCCACAACTTGTCCAGCCAGGGCTCTATACCCGAAGATTTGTAGTCGCTCACGAGGTCACTTCCTGTCCTTAGAGCCAGGGTAGCAAAGCATTCTTCGCGGCCCCGGCGAATCTAGATACAAAATCAACTCTCGCGATTCACGCCACACCCGTGCACGAGCCAGGACCCGTGTAGGAGAACCACGGAGCCGCGTTCTCGCCCGCTTGGTCGGTCGTAATGGCGCTGCCGGGTGCGAGGACGTTTCCCGCTGCGCCCGCGGCCACGTACGTGTAGTTCGGTCCGGTGCCCTGCCGAGAGTTTCCAGTCGCCACCTCCAATGTCATCGTCCAGATATCCGGTTTCGACGGGACCGGATTTGCGCCCTGGTCAACCCACGCGAGCTCGAACGCGTAGTGCGGGTAGTTGTTCGGCCACGACTGTACCCAGGGCCCGCCGAGAGTATTGGATTCCATTAGTGCCTGGGCCGTCGCGGGCGTCGCATAGCTGGCAGGCGGATCTTGCACTCCGGCTTGGACGGTACCCTGAACATTCGTGAACAGTGTCGGATTTTCTGTGTTGAAGTCCGAGAGCGCCGAAGACACCGTCGAGCCATCCGCCTCGCAGGAGGCCACCGCACCCTTCGATCCGATGCCGCCAAGGTCGTAAATCACGACGGCGGCGAGAATGCCGAGGACCACGATGACGATCAGGATCTCGAACAAGGTGAATCCGTCTACGCCATCTATGCTGCGCTTTCGATCCATTCTTTGGCGGGCATCAACCACGATTACTTCCCCCTCATAGGCTTCTGCGCCAAAATGATGGCACGAAATCTCACCAAAATGGGTGATGACAACGCCCGATTGACGAACTCAGGGTTCCGAGACATGCCTTCTTCCGCGTCTGCCCTAATCTCCAAAATGAATGCGGTGACTCGTTTATCGAGTGCGCACACCGCCTGATCCGTTGACGGGCGGTAAAACCAAAGTGCCCGGCGCAAAGGCCGGGCACTTTGGTACTACTTGTTAGTACAGGTGAATCAGGCAACACCAGCGCACGACGACGGACCCGTGTACGGGTACAGCGCCGGTACCGTGGTCGTCAAACCCGTGCCAACTGGGGTGGCCGAGTTAATAATGGATGCGCTCAGGGCGCCGTTC
>Ga0302279_10004141_pt1 | contig 17406 bp, 16 predicted proteins | sample III_Bog_N3_3_FD_194541 | JGI IMG/M metagenome (GOLD analysis project Ga0302279, IMG submission 194541) | Peat permafrost microbial communities from Stordalen Mire near Abisko, Sweden - III_Bog_N3_3 | ecosystem: Environmental > Terrestrial > Soil > Wetlands > Peat | place: Sweden: Abisko...
CGCACCCATGTCGATGGCCGGCCGGACGTGCTGACCTTCACCACGCCACCGTTGACCGCGCCGTTGCTGCTGGCCGGCGACGTGCGCGCCGAACTCGACATCGCCGCCGATGCGCCGGATTTCGATGTCGCCTGCACGCTGTCGCGCGTCGACGCGAGCGGCCGCAGCATCGGTTTTACCGACGGCTACCGCCGCGTCAGCGTGCCCGGCGCGGTCGCGGTGCCGATGCGCGCCACCTGCCTGACGCTGCAACGGGGCGAGGCGTTGCGACTGTCGATTGCCGGCGCCGCGTTCCCGGCGTTTCCGGTGAACCCCGGCACCGGCGCCGACCCCACGCGTGCCCGCACGATCGACGCGAACATCATCACGCTGCGCGTACGGCATGGCTCGCGCCTGATCGCCGGAGGCTGAATGCGCGTCCTGGTGATCTTCGCCCATCCGGTCGAGACCAGCTTTGCTGCAGCCCTGCACACAACCGTGCTGGAATCGCTCGGCACGCGCCACGACGTGCGTGACGTCGATCTCTACGCCGAGGATTTCGACCCGCGGCTGACGCGCGCCGAACGCCTTGTCTATCACGACACCGACGTCAACCAGGCGCCGGTGGCGCGCTATGTGGAATTGTTGCGCTGGGCCGAAGCCGTGGTGTTCTGTTTCCCGGTCTGGTGTTTTGGTTTGCCCGCGATCCTGAAAGGGTTTTTCGACCGCGTGATGATGCCGGGCGTGGCGTTCGACATCGACGGCGCGCTGGTGACACCGAAGCTGCAGAACATCAGGCGCGTCGTCGCCGTCACCACCTATGGCCGCGATCTGTGGCGGGTCAAAATCGGCGTCGGCGATCTGCCGAAGCGGCAGATCACCCGCTATTTCCGCTGGTTTTGCGCGAAAGACGCGAAAGTCACCTACCTCGCGCATTACCACATGAACGTCTCCACGCCGGATAGCCGCAGCGCCTATCAGCAACGCGTCGCGCGCGTCATCCGGGCGCTGTAGCGATGCGCGTGCATGTCATCTACGCGCATCCGCGCTCCGACAGTTTTAACAGTGCCCTGCACGACATTGTTCTGGCGGCGTTGCGCAACGCGGGGCACGAGGTCGATGACCTCGATCTGTACGCGGAGAATTTCCAGCCGGCGCTGACGGCCGACGAGCGCGGCGCCTATCACACGGTCGGCGGCAATCTGGCCGGCATCGAGAGCTACGTCGCACGACTGCGGGCGGCGCAAGCGCTGGTGATCTCGGCGCCGACCTGGTGGTACGGCATGCCGGCGATCTTGAAGGGTTATTTCGATCGCGTCTGGGTGCCTGGTGTGGCGTTCCATTTGCAACGCCACGGCGGCGCGATCATTCCCGGCCTGACCAACATCCGCAAATATGCCGTTGTCACCACCACCGGATCGCCGTGGTGGTTCATGCGGCTGTATATGCGCGACCCCGGCAAGCGCGTGCTGATGCGGGGGATGCGCCGGCTGTTCGCGCCGGACGTGGCGATGCACTATCTCTGCCACTACGGCACCGACGTCTCGACGCTGCAACACCGGCAACGCTTCATTGCGCGCGTCAAAGCGACGTTCGCGGCGTTCTGAGATACCGCCTCCCCGGCGCTGCCGGGGAGGCATCGTAGAAAACTACTTCTTCGGCAGGAACTCCAGCGTGTAGGCCTTCTTGTAGTCCAGGTCGGCCGGATAGACTTTCTGCGACACCATGACGTCGAAGAATTCCTGCCACTTCGCGTCCGTCATCGCGCCGATGCCGAGCGTGGCGGCGTCGCCGCCATCGACCATGCCGTGCTCCTTCATCTTGGCCACGCCGAAGGCGATCAGGTCGTCGGTCTCGTCCGGGTTGTCCTTCTTGATCAGTTCGTTGGCCGCTTTGTTGTCGCCGTACAAATAGTCGTGCCAGCCCTGGATCGAGGCATCGACAAAGGCTTTGACGATTGCGGGCTTGGTGTCGATCAGTTTTTGCGGCACCAGCACCATGCCGGCGTAGCTGGGGTAGCCGTAGTCGGCGAGCAGATACACCTGCGGCGTGACGCCTTCCTTGCCGACCATGTACGGCTCGGACGACAGATAGCCCTGCTGGATGGCGGTCTTGTCGACCAGCCACGGCGCCATGTTGAACGTGTATTTGCGGATCTGCGCGTCCTCGAAACCGAACTTGGCGTGCAGCCACACCCAGAACGTGGTGATCGAGGAATCCGCCACCATGATCGGCTTGCCCTTCATGTCGGCCAGCGTCTTGATGTCGTCGCGCGGGTGCGTCATCAGCACCTGCGGGTCTTTCTGGAACGAGGTCATCACCGCTTTCACCGGCGCGCCCGCCTGCACCAGATTGAGCGGGAAGAAGCTGTTGGAGCCCATCGCCATGTCGACGGCGCCGGCGGCGATCAGCTGCTGGTTGTCGATGCCGGGGCCGCCTTCGTGAATGATCACGTCGAGCCCGGCCTTCTTGTACAGGCCGCTCGCGAGCGCCTGATAGAAGCCGCCATGCTCGGCTTCGGCCTTCCAGTCGGTGGCGAACACGATCTTCTCGTCCGCCGCCGCCGCCGGGCGCGGCGCCAACACGCCGGCAACTGCCAAGCTTAGGCCACACAGAAATGCGGCTGTCGCCTTATGCATCCTCGTCCCTCCTTGATGGCGCGCCCCCGCGCGCATGCGTGGCGGTCTGCAATCGCGGTGCCAGAGCGACGCTAGGTGCCCCGAATTTCGGTCTCGCCGTTGGCGGCGAGCAACTCCAGCAGGCGGCGGCGCATGATCAGCCCCGGCCGGTCGGAGGGCATGTGCGCCTCCAGCTTCAGCGACACATCGAGGATCGCGTCCGGGCTGGTCGATTCCAGAATGTCGCGGTCCTCGGCGATGATTCTGGCGTCCCAGTCGATCAGTTTTGCCGCCGGGCAATCCTGCTCGGTGTCGTTGCGATACAGGATCTGCGTCAGCTGGATCTGCCCGTCGGCGATCGGTGTTGCCGAATTGACGATGATGTGGCGCACACCGCTCGGGTAGGTCATGTCGAGGCGGCGGCAGAACGGCATGTACCAGTGGTTGTGCATGGTGCGGGTGGTGGTGGGCGTGCTGCACCCGGTCACCTGGAACGCCCCGGGCGGGTTCAGCACCTCCACCACGGTGGTGGCGTAGAAGCCGTCGTCGGTCTCGGTGATTTCGTACTTGCTCGGCTTCGGCTGGCTCATATCGCCGAAGGTGGCGGCATGTACGAAGGAGAAGTGGGCGTTGTCAAAACTGTTCTCCATCAGCCGCAACGGCGCGGTGTTCCAGCGGTCGTAGAACTGGTGGATGCGCCGCCAGCCGGGTGCGCCGTCTTCGGGGATGTCGAACAGCGGTTGCAGCGGTTCGTCGAGTGCGACCCAGGCGTAACCGGCGCGCGCGACGCAGCGATAGGCAGGCGTCGCATGGCGCGGCAATGCCGCGTCCGGCCCGAGTTGCGGAATGCCGATCACGCGGCCGCCGCGGTCGTACACCCAGCCGTGGTAGCCGCAGGTCAGCGCGCCGTCCTTCACCCAGCCCTTCGACAGTTTTGCGGTGCGGTGGCAGCAGCGGTCCCGCAAGGCGGCGGGCTGGCCCTCGGCGTCTAGGAACAGCACGATGTCCTCGCCGAGCAGCCGGAACGGTTGCGGGCCGTCGCGCAGCATGTCGAGCGGCATGACCGAATACCAGAATTTCCGCAGCGTCTGTTGGCGCGTGGTCAGCATCGCGTCGGCCTTACCCGCGCCCGGCGCCGGTGAGCACGGCGCGATCCTCGTCGGTGATTTCTACCGGCGTGCCGTTGCGGATCAGTTCGGCAAAGCCTTCGTTCGGCGTCATCAGAGTCAGGCAATACAGCTTCTTCTCGCCGGTGTTCTCCACCACATGCTCGACGCCGGGCTTCAGCACGAAGGCGTCGCCAGGCCCAATCGGGAAGGCGGCGCCGCCGCAACTGGCGATGCCGGTGCCGGCCAGCACGAAGAACGATTCGTAGGCATCCGCATGCGTATTGGGCGGCGTCTTGCCGCCCGGGTTGAAGATCTCCACCACCAGCGTGAAACTGACGCCATCGGCGATCGGGTCGAACAGACAGGCGAAATAGTTGGTGTCGTTCGGCGAAATGCGGAAACCCTGCAACGAATCGGCGTGGCGGGCGATGACGTCGGTCTGCATCATGGCGTGATGGCCTCGATCAGGTCGGTGGACAGGAAATGGAAGCCGAAGATTTGTCGGACATTGAGCAGCGTCGCGTCCCGGCAGAAACCGGGATTGGTGGTCGCGGCGCAGTCTTCCACCAGCAGCGTATCGTAGCCGAGGAAATTGGCGTCGGCCATTGTGTGCAGCACGCATTGGTCGAGGTTGACGCCGGCGAACAGCACCGTCGTGACCGCGCGGTTGCGCAGGATGCTGTCGAGCGGCGTGTCCCAAAAACCGCTCATGCGGTGTTTTGCCACCGCGATGTCGTCCGGTTCGGCCACCAGTTCATCGACCGTCTGCGCCGACCAGCTGCTGGCTTGCAGCACGCGCGCGCCGGTGCGCGGCGAGGCGTCGCCGAGGCCGCCGCCGATGCCGGCGGGGTCGTAGACATGGCGCAAAGCGGGCGAGAGGTTGGCGCGGTCCGGGCGGGTGCCCCAGTTCAGCCAGACGATCGGCACACCCTGCGCGCGCAGCACCGGCAGCAGGCGGCGCAACGGCGCGATCGGTGCGCGCGCGCCGGCGACGTCCACGCCGATGCCGGCGAGCCAGCCGTCCGGATGGCAGAAATCGTTCTGCATATCGACGATAATGAGGGCAGTGCGCGCGAGGTCGAAGGTGACCCGCTTGGGCTGCGCGGTCAGGCTGACCGGGCGGGGCGTCGGCGCCGGCCGAGTCAGGTCCGCCGCGTCTGCCGAGACGTCCCACGAGTTACCGACGCAAGGCCCGAGCCGCGTCATGCCGCATTCCTGGTCGCTTTGCCCAGGTGCACACCAAGCAAGGCCGGTGCCACCCGGCCGCTGGCGACGGAAGTGTCCGGCGATGCCGGCAAGCGGTGTTAGAGGGAGGCACTCGCGCTGGGCATGAGGCCGAGAAATGCGTCGGGGAACATCAGCCCGACCGCCGCCACCAGCACCACCACGGCCACGCCGACCCAGATCGGCCGGGTCCGCCGTTTTTCCTGCGGCGCCACCGAGGCGATCCGCTTGCGCAGTTCTTCGGTCAGCGACGTGCCGCGCATGCCGGGCAGTTCCGGCAATTCATCGAGCTTGCTGGCCTGCGCGGCTTTGACGGCGGCTTCGATTTCAGCGCTGATCTCGGGCGCATCGACCCGCCGCAGATACCTGGGCTTCAGGCCCGATGTGGCTTCACCGCCACCGATTGTCGCTACGCCGGACATGTCAGACCTGCTCCCTTAACTGCGCGTCTTGCACACACTCGGCGGAGCGCCTGGCCGGGGATGCGGGCTTCTTGCCCCAATCGGATCCCGACCCTGCGGCACCGCAATCCGCGCGTGCCGTTCAATCGCCTTTCATAATCTCCATTTTGACGCATTTGTAAAGAGCCGAGTCAGTGAAATGCACAAAAAATGCGACAGACATCGCGTTTGTAGATGTTTGCAATGGTTCAGCGAAGCCTACGCAGGCCGCCGCACCGGTTCCAGATACGTCGGCATTGCCGCCTCCGGCAGGATGGCGGCAATGGCTGTCGCGACCTCGGCGATGCGCCCCAACAGCCAACCGCGCCGCACCCCGACCGCGGCTTCGGCGGCTTGCTGCAACGCCGGCAACGCAGCCAGGAAATCCGCGGTTTCCTGCCGCATTGCCGGCAGCCAGCGGGCGCGGAAAATCGGTGCGACCTCCGCCATCAACGCCTGCCGCGCCGGCAGGCTCAGATCCGCCACCGCGAACGTCTCGACATGCGCGAAGGCCGTGGTGATCAGGGGCGTCAGCCAGCGCAGATCGGCAGTCTCGTCGGCAACATCATGTCCGCGCTGTGCCGCCTCGGTGCAGGCGCGCGCGATCCGGCCCACCGCCTTGCCGACGTCTCGCCGAAAGTAAAACGTCTCAGGAATATGTCGAATCTCACCGTAGAGCGAAAGCTCCGCCAAAACCGCATGGTCCCAGCCGGCGCGATAGCGAAAGCGCGCCAGCCGATCGGCCGCGTCGCGGCGATACACGCCCCAGAAACTCGGCGCGCTGGTGTAGCGCGCCATCACATGCCGCGCCCGCTCCACCGGGTCCGCTCCGACCGCGTGCAGCCGGTGCCCCGCCGGATAGATCTGCCGCACCGTGCCGTCGCCCACGAACACCAGCCCGGCGGCGTGGCACATGGCGCAGGTGGGGTGCGCCAGCAGCACCTCCATGGCGGCCGCGACGAAATCCGGTGCGATCAGGTCGTCGGCCGTCTTGGGCAGCACGAAATCGGCGTCGCCCAACGTGAAGGCGCGCTGGCAGTTGACCACGCTGCCGCCGTTCGCCCGCGCCCGATGCAGCCGCAACGTCGGCACGCTCGCCTGATACCGCCGCACCACCTCCACCGTGCCGTCGGTCGAGGCGTTGTCGATCACGGTCAGCGACAGCGCCGGCCAGGACTGCGCCAGCACGCTCTCGATCGCCGGCCCGATCGTGTCCGCCGCGTTGGAGGCGAACAGGTTGACGTCGACGGTCGGTCGGCCGGCGCTCACGGCACGCGGCGCTGACGCCATGCCAGTTGCAAGGCCGCGCCCAGGTGGGCGGCGAAGTGCCGCGCGTCGCAGAGCGGGCTCGCCCGCATGCGCGGCCGCAGGCCGGCGCGCAGCCGCGCCAACGCCGGCAGATCGGCGGCCCGCGCGACCGCGATCTCGACATAGCCAGCCACGTCCGCCGCCACCCAATCGCCGAGGCCGACATTGGTCAGATGGCTGGCCGAATGGCGGGAGGCGAATGTCTCGCCGGGCACGGTCACCACCGGCACGCCCATCCACAGTGCCTCGCAGGTGGTCAGGCCGCCGGAATACGGGAACGGGTCGAGCACGATGTCGATGTCCGCGTGCTGCGCCAGTTGGCTGCGATGCGAGGACGACCCGCGCGTCTCCACCCGGCCCGGCGCGATCCCGTGCGCCACGAATGCCTCCTGCATCGAGGCTGCGGTGAGCGGATCGGTGAACTGATGGGTCTTCAGCACCAGCCGCGCCGCCGGCACGCGCCGCAGCACCTCCGCCCAGGCGGCGACGGTCGGCGGCGTGATTTTCGCCAGATTGTTGAAGCAGCCGAAAGTGACATGGCCACGCTCGGCCGCCGGCAGCGGCGAAACGTCCGGCGCGTCGGGCGGCGCGCTGTAGCAGACATAGCCGTCCGGCAGCCGCAGCAGCCGCTCGCTGTAGAACGGCTCGAACCCGTCCGGCGTCTCCCAGCGGTCGGAGATGAACCAGTCCATTTCGGCAAGCCCGGTGCTGTGGCTCTGGATGCCGACCCATTTGATCTGCACCGGCGCCGGCCGCAACGCGCAGGCGCCGAGCATGCCCTGGTCGCCCCAGCCGCCGAGATCGACCAGGATGTCGATGCCGGCGCCCCGGATGGTCTCGGCGATCATGCCGGCCGGCTGCCCGGTGACGCGATACCAGTCGGCGGCGGCGGTGCGGAAGCGGCGCGTCACCGGGTCGCTGCTCGGCGCCTGCGCGAAGCAGACCAGTTCGAACGCCGCCGGGTCGAGCGCCTCGAACGCCGCGACGGTCAGCCAGCCGACCGGATGCCGCCGCAGATTGGGCGAGAGAATGCCGACCCGCAGGCGCCGCTTCGGGTCGTCCGACTTGACCGGCGGCGCCGGCAACGCCGCCGCCGGGCGTGCCAGCGTGGCGCCAGCCGAGCGCGCCGCCGCCAGCACCTCGGTGGCGCTGATGCCGTCGCAATAGGCCAGCGCCCCGGCCAGCGTGCGCCAGGCGATGTGCAACTCCGGCGCCAGCAGCGTGGCGCGCCGCGCCGCCGCCACCCCCTCGCGTTGCCGCCCCAGCGAGACCAGCGACGTACACAGGTTGCACAGCAACACCGGCACATCACCATGCTCGGCGATCAGCCGTTCCAGGATGGCGAGACCCTCGCGGTAGCGATGCACGCGGTTCAGCGCCGCCGCATGGTCGTTTTGTAGCGACAGCACGTCCGGCGCCAGTTCGGCGGCGCGCCGCAGCGCCGGCACCGCCTGCAGGAAGCGGCCGGCATGGACCAACGCATGCGCCCGCGCGGCCGCCGGCAGGGCCGCGTCCGGTGCCAGCAGCACCGCCGTCTCCAGCACATCGGCCGCGTCGTCGCTGCGGCCCAGCCGGCCCAGCAGCACGCCGCGCGCGGTCAGTTGCGCGACATCCAGCGGGTCGCGCGCGGTGGCGGCCTCCAGCCGTGCCAGTTCCGCCGCCGTGGTGCCGGCGGCGCAGGATGCCTCCGCACGGCGGACCGCGATGGCGATGCTGTCCGGGCGCAGCCGGCTCGCTTCGGCGAAGGCGGATCCCGCCACCGCCGCGTCCTGGGTCGCCAGCAGCGCGATGCCGAGCGCGTCCCAGGCCTCGGCCAGTGCCGGTGCCAGACCGCAGCAGCGCAGCAGCAGCACCTGCGCCCGCGCCGGATCGCCGCTGCCGAGCCGCAGCATGGCGAGGCCGAGCAGCGCCTCGGTGCGGTTCGGGTTGCAATCCAGCGCCCGTTCGTACTCGGCGGCGGCCAGCACCGCCTCGCCGGCGCGACGGAAACTCTCCGCCAGCCGCAGCCGCGGCTCGTCCCACTCCGGGCAAAGCCGCGCCAGCGCGCGCAGCCGCGCCCGCCCGTCCAAGCCCAGCCGATCCTCGGCCAGCGCCAGATTGAGCTGCGTCACCGCCGTGCCGTCGCCCAGCGCCCGCGCCTGCCGCAGCGCGTCCAGTGCTGCCGGCCAGCGTTCGGCGTGCAGATGCGTCATGCCGAGCACCGCGAACTCGGCGGCCTCGCTCGCATCCGCCAGCGTCGCCAGCGCGCCGGCGTTGTCGTTGCCGGACAATTGCGCGAGCGCGCGTTGCGACAGCGCGGTCATTCGGCCCCCCGTTCCAGCGCGACCAGCAGGCCAGCCACCGGCAGCCCCATTTCCAGCCGCACCGTCTCGCTGTGCAGCGCCGCCAGCGTCAGCCCCGCGTCACGCCCGACCGCCGCGACATAGGCGGCACTGTGGGCGTAGCGGCCGAGCCGCCCGAGCCGCCAGGGCGTTGCCGCGTTTGCCTCGTCGGTCAGCAGTTCGACCGAGAACAGGAACCGCCCACCCGGCGCCAGCCGCGCCGCCACCAGCCGCAGCAGCGGCCCCAGGTCGCCGAAATAGGGCAGCGTGTCGCCGGCCAGGATCAGCGGGAATGTGCGCGTCTCGGCGGCCAGGACGTCGGCGATGTCGGCTTCGTGCAATGCGCTGTACAGCCCGTGCCGCGCCGCCTCAGCCAACATGCCGGCCGACAGGTCGACGCCGATCCACGGCCCGATCTCCAGCTCCGCCGCCGCCACCGCGACCAGCCCGGTGCCGCAGCCGAGGTCGAGCACCGGCCCCGCCCAGCCCTCCGCCGGTTGCGTGCGGAGCAGCTCCGCCCGGATCAGCCCGGGCACGCGGTAGCCGAGCGAGATCAGATGCGTGTCGAACCGGCTCGCATAGCCGTCGAACACGACGCGGACATAATCGGTGCTGGCCCGCCCGGCATCCGGCGCCAGCCCGCCGGCGGCGGCAAGATGCGCGACGTAGGGGTCTTCCGGCGCCAGCTTGCGCGCCTCGGCATAGGCGGCCGCGGCCTCGCCATGCTGGCCGAGGCTGGAGCGGGCATGGCCGAGCAACCCGAACACGCAGGCATCGGCGACGCCGGTGCTGCAGGCGGCGAGCGCCAGCGCCTCGGCACCGGCGAAATCGCTGCGGCGCATGCGCGCCAGGATCGCCGCGGTCCGCAGCGCGGTATCGGCCGGCGCGTGGTCGACGCCCTCCTCCAGCGTCGCGGCGGCGGCGGCCTCATCGCCGCCGGCCGCCAGCGCGACGGCGAGGTGCCGGCGATAGCTGCCATCGGCCGGCGCCATCGCCACCGCCTCGCGCAGGCAGGCGCACGCCGCTTCGTGATGGCCCAGCTGGCTCAGGAACGCGCCGAGCAGCGCTTTCGGCCGCGCCTGCTGTGGATCGCGCACCACCGCCTCGGCGGCATCGCGCGCCGCGCCCTCGCGGTCGCCGCACTGGCCGCGCGCCAGCGCCCGCCCCAGCCGCAGCGCCAGCGATTCCGGCGCCTGCAACAGCGCGGCATCGAGCACCGCGCAGGCGCCGGCCGCATTGCCTTCCAGCAGCAGCAGGCGCGCTTCCAGATCGGCGATTTCCGCGCCCGGCGGCAGCAGCCGGGCGACCGCGTTCAGCAGCGGCCGCGCCGCACCGAGTTGCTGGCGGTCGAGCAACTCGCGCAGCCGCGTCAGCAGATCGCGGCCGTCGATGCGCGTGCGCGCGGTGGACATGCGCTGGTCCCTCCTGGACCGCTAGCGACACACCGCTCAGGCGGTGCCGGACAGGCCACTGGCGATGTTCTCGTTGATGCTGACGAGGAAATCGACGTCCGGCTGCGGGCGCTGCGTCTCCCGCCGGACGGCGAGGCCGACCGAGATGATCGATGCGCGCAGGTCCGCCGGCAGCGTGTTGTCCGGGTCGCCGACCAGATCGAGCACCATGTTCCATAGCCGCATGGTGTCGGCGAGTGCCCGCACCAGCACCGCGCCGCCGGACTCCCGCCCGCGCCGCAGTGCCGCGTTGACGAGGCGGAACACCTCGGCCTCCTGCTCGCGTCGGCTGCGCCGGTTGGACGACACCGCGTACGCCCGCGTCGCCTGCTGGAACCCTTGTACGCTCATCACTACACCTGCTGACGGATCGGTCTCGGACGCGGTCATGTCGCGCGCTCGCGCTGTAGCACCGCGTCCTCGTGGCGGATGATCCGACGCGTCAGCTTCAGCGCCTGATAGCAGTCGTCCGCCTCCGCCGCCTGCAACGCGCGGTCGAGGATTTCGCGCGCGAGCGGCGACGTGGTGGCATCCTTGAAATCGGCGATCAGTTGCCGCGCCGCGGCCAGCCCGCCGGGGCGCTCGGCGTCGGCGCCGATATAGGCGGATTGCAGCGCGAAATAGATTCGCCGCGCCGGCGAATCGGCGTCTTCGGGCGCCATGATCTGCTTGCCGAACAGGAAGCGCGCATGCGCCGTCAACTCGATCCGCGACTTCGTGCGAAAGCGGATCGGCGCCCCGTTGACGATCATCGTGTCGCCCTGGCGTAATTCGAGAACGAGCGTTGACACAGGCTTGCACGACCCTTCTGTTGCCGGCGGCGGCACCGCGACGGAACCGACGTGCGACGCTGGCGTTCTGCCAGCGCCACGTACATCACTTGAACAGGCTGAGCAGGCTCTGCGGCGACTGGTTGGCGATCGACAGCGCCTGCGTGCCCAGCTGCTGCTTGATCTGCAACGATTGCAACTGCGCCGATTCCTGCGCCAGATTCGCGTCCACCAGCGCGCCGAGACCGTCGTTGAGCGCGGTGATCTTGTCGTTGTTGTAGTTGACCTGATTGGTCACGTAGTTGGTCGCCGCACCGTAGGTGTTCAGCTCGGTGCCCAGCGAATTGAGCTGGTTGATGAACGCGCCGGTGGTCGAGGTGGTGCCGACCGCGATGAAGCCCTGCACCGAGGTCGCCGAACTCAACTGTGTGCTGGTGAAGGCGATCGAGCCGTAGAACACCGAGCCGCTGAACGTGCCGATGCTGTAGGTGGCACCCGCCTCGTTGCGGATCACGTCGATGCCGCCGAACGTGCCCTCGCTGCCGGTGAGGTTGCCGATCAGCGTCTTGCCGTTGTAGGTGCCGTCCTGGAAGAAGGTCTTGATGTTGGCGACGAGCGACTGGTACTGCGCGACATATTGCGTGCGTTGCGAGCCCTGGGTGTTGCTGGACGCCAGTTGCACCAGCACGTCGCGCGCGCTGCTGAGCGTGTTGGAGACGTCGTTCAGCGAGGTGACGGTGGTGGAGAGCAGGCCCTGCACGTTGCCGAGCTGCTGGTTGGCGCTGGTCAAGGCGCCGACATCGGAGCGCACGCGCTGCGCGATGGCGTACGCCGCGCCGTCGTCCACCGCGTCGGCGACACGATAGCCGGTGGAGATCTGCTTCTGCACCGCGGCGAGTTGCGAGTTGGTCAGCTCCAGCGATTGCAAGGCGATGCTGGCGTCAATGTTGGTATTGACCGAATTCAAGGCCATGATTGGTTTTCCTGTCTACCCAGAGTGTCTGCGTGCTCCGCAGTTTTGCGGACTTTCCTCAGTGTGACGCTGAGCCGTTAAGACTGTGTGAAACGCGTCAGGCGCCGGCCGGCAGGAACTTGGCGAGTGTCAGTGTCTGCAAGCCGGTGATCAACTGGTAGGACGCCTGCAATCGCGTTTGCGTCTGCGTCAGTTGCGAGAGCGTTTGCGCCATGTTGACGTCCTCGACATTGCCGACCTGCGTCCGCAGGGCGGTCGAGACGTTCGCCTGTGTGGTTGCCTGTGTCTGCAAGGCGCTCTGCGTGTCGCCGAGCACGCCGGCGTCCTGGTTCAGGGCGGTGATGGCATTGCCCAGGCTCGTGTAGACGTTGCCGACCACCGTCGAGAACCCGGCGACGTTCACCTGGCCGCTGGTGAGCGAGCCGATGGTGGCCAGTGCGCACAGGATGTCGCGCGTGTAGGATCCGGTGGTGGTCGCGGGCGTGCCGGCCGAGGCGACGGCGGCGTTGGCGCTGGCGACGACGCCGATCGCGGTCTGCTGGCCGGGGGCGTTGGCGACGGTGGGCACGAAATTGGCAAGCGCGCTGGCCGGCTGCGACAGCGCCGCCGAGAACGGCGACGTGGTGGCGGCGTTGGACGCCGCGATCGCGATCACCGCCTGGCTCGTGGCCGCGCCGCCGCTGCTTGCCAACCCCGCAACGGCCGCCTGGATCTGTGTGAAAAAACCCGAACTGGTGATCGCGTCCGGGTTCGGCACCGGCGGGTTGTTGCTGTCCTGGCCGGCGAACACATAGCTGCCGCCCTCGGTGGTATCGAGCAGCCCGGCGACCTGTTGCAGCGCGCTCTGCGCGTCGCTGGCGACGCTATCGACTTCGCTCGGGTCGAGGCCGTTGAGATTGACCACCTGCGCATAGAAATTGCTGGCGATCGCACTGATCTGCGTCAGCGCCGTCTGCGACACGCCCATCGTCGCCGCCGCCGCCGAGATGTTGTTCTGGTAGGCTTGCAGGCTGGCGATCTGCGGTTGCAGCGACAATGCCGTGCCGGCCGCACCGGCGCCGAGCCCGGCATAGCTGTCGGACACATATCCCGTGCCCGCCTGCTCGGTCAGCGTATCGAGCTGCTGCTTGATCGTCGTGCTGTCCTGCAACACGTTGCCGGTCAGCGCCCCGTAGAGCCCATATTCGTTGCTCGTGCCGATCGCGCCGCTCATGTCGTCACTGCCTGGCTCAACTGCGTCCACATCGCCTGCACCGCCGCCATGACGCGCGCGTTGGCGCCGTAGGCATTCTGCAGCACGATCATTTGCGACATCTGCTGATCCAGATTGACCGAACTGCCGCTCGCGAGCTGCGCCTGCAATGTCTGCTGCAAGCCCTGCGCGGTGCTGAGCTGGCTGGTCACCGTGCTGCTTTGCGCCGCGGTCGCGCTGACCACGTCGGTCGCGAGGCCGGCCAGATCGGTGGCTGCGGCATAGCCCGCGCCGAGCGTGCCGGACGGGCCGAGGCCGGTCACGTTCGGTGCCGGTTGTGCGACCCCCGCCTGCACGTCGCTGCCGAGGGCGTAGGTCAGCACACGATTGATCAGCGTGGTGAAACCGGCCGCGCCACCCGTCGGGTTCGGCGTGAAGGCGGTGGCGCCGCTGCTGCTGCCGGCGACCGTGGCATTGCCGTCGCGCACGGCCGCAGGCGTGGTGATGACCGCAGGGTTCACCTGGATCTCGCTGGCGAAGCCGACATACCCCGCCTGTGCCGGCGTGCCGCCGCCGCTTGCAACGTTGCCGTCGGCGTCGCTGAACAGCGTCAGCCCCTGCGCCGCGAAACGGCTGGCCAGAGTCTGGGAAAATTCATCGAGATTGGCCTGTTGCGTCGGCAGCGTGGTATCGCGCAACTGGATGTTGGCGCCGAGCGTGCCGCCGGTGAGCTGGCCGGTCACGTCCTGCCCGTCCAGCATGATCGCCGGCACGCCGCCGCCGGGCGCATAGATGGTCGCGCCAAGCGTCGCCGCCGCGGTGCTGAGCGGCGGCGACGTGCCATGAATCGGCAGGCTGGTGCCGCTCTGCGTCATCACCTGCAGGTCGCCGTTGGGTTGTTGCAGATATTGCACGCCGACGAGCTGGCTGAGCGTGTCCATCGCGGCATCGCGCTGGTTCTGTAGATCTGCAGTACTGATCCCCTGTGCCTGCGTCTGCATGATCCGGTCGCTCAACGTGCCGAGGGTCGCGAGCGTGCTGTTGACCTGCCCGACATCGCTGACGACGGCATTCTGCGCGGTTTGCCGCTGCGTGCCGATGGCGTCGCTGACCGTATTGATCTGCGATGCGAGCGCTTGCGCCGAGGCGACCACGGCCTGCTGCTGCGTCTGGTTGTCGGGCGCGGTTTGCAGCGTCGAGAAAGCGTCCTGCATCGCGCCGAGCAGGCTGCCGATATCGGTGCCGCTGGCAACCGCGCCCTGTGCCGCGTCGATCTGCTGCAACGCGGCCTGTTGCGTCTGCAACCCGGCGACGGTCCCGTTCTGCGTGAACACACCTGCCTGCATCTGCAGGTTGACCGCTCGCTGCACAACGCCCTCGGCGGCACCCATGCCCACGCCGCCGGTGGTCAGGCTGGTCTGGTCGACCTGCTCGGCGGCGTAGTCCGGCGTGCCGGCGTTGGCGATGTTGTGGCTGATCAGCGCCAGCTGGCTGTTGATGTTGCCGATCTCCGACGACGAGATCGCCAGCGTGGCGTTCATGCTCATGGCGGGGGCCTGCGATTCGCCCGCGGCCTCACTGCTTCATGTCGAGCGTAACCTGTAGCAGCTGGCTCGCCGTGGTCACCACCTTGGCGTTCGCCGAGTAGGCTTGCTGCGCCACGATCAACTGGCTGAACTCGGTGGCCAGATCGACATTGGACCCCTCGATCGAACTGGTCACCAGTGCACCGGCGCCGTTGGTGCCGGCGATATCGGCGAGCGCCGAGCCGGAGGCGGTGGTGGCGGTGAACGAGGCGCCGTTCTGCGATTGTAGCGAATCCGGTGCGGCAAACGTCATCACCGGCACCTGCGCGATGGTGCGCGACTGGCCGTTGGTGTAGTTGACGACGATGTCGCCCGACGTGGTGGTGGTGACGCTGGAAAAACTGCCGGGCGGCACGCCGTCCTGGCTGATGCCGTTCAGCGAGTAGGCGCTGGCGGCGAACTGCGTCAGCCCGTCGGTGCCGTCGAATTTGCCGAGATCGAGATTGAGCGATTGGAAGCCGCCGGTCGGCGTCGGATACATGGTCGGCAGCGCAAGCGTCGCCTGCTGGCCGCTGGTGCCGGTGGTGAACAGCGGTGGCGTGGCCGGCGCGATCGCGTTGGTCGGCGGCGTGCCCGGCACGAACGCGGTGCCCGGCAGCACTGCCGACAGCGTGCCGTCGGCGCCGAATTGCAGGTCGGCGGCGCCGATCACGTTGCCGGAATCGTCGGTCACCGACAGCGCCCAATAGGCCGGCGCGGACGTGCCGCCATTCGCCGCGGTCGCTTCGGCGGCCGTGGTCTGCGTGAACGACAGCGTCAACTGGTGTGCGGTGCCTTGCGCGTCGTAGACGCTGATGGTGGACGACACCGGGTCCTGCTTCGGGTCACCGAGCGAATCGGTCAGACCCGTGGTGTCCGGGTTGCCCGCCGGGGGCAGATTGGCCGACAGCGTGACATTGCCGGTCGGCACTGGCTTGTAGGCGGTCTGACTGACCTGGATTGGCACGATGTTGGTCTTGTTGAGCACATTGTTGGTGCCGGCGACCCAGCCGTTGAGAAACTCGCCGGCATCATTCACCAGATAGCCTTCGGCATTCATCTCGAAATTGCCGTTGCGGGTATAGTATTGCTGCGGGCTGAAGGTCGGGTTGGCCCCGGGTGCGCTGGTGGACTGGCTGACCGCGAAGAAGCCCTGGCCGGAGATCGCGAGGCCGAGTGGATTGTCGCTCTGCGACACCGTGCCCTGCACGGTATTGACGTAGTCCGGCACGGCAACGACGGCACCCGGCTCGTTGTCGGTGGGCGTGCTGGTGGTCAGGTAGTCGATGAAGTTGGTATCGACGCGTTTGAAGCCGGTCGTTTGACTGTTGGCGATGTCGTCGCTGATATTGCCGAAGGCGGCCGACTGGCCGCCCAGTCCGCTGATGGCCGTATTCATGGCGCCGAGAAGCGACATGGCTGATCTCCCGCGTGCAGATGGGCGTTGGCAGCAGCGGCTGCACGATCCATGCCATCATGGCAACGGCGCAAAAGCCCAGAGTCGCAGGCTGGCCCGGCAGGTTTTGCCGGGCGATGTCGGCGGCGCCCGGCATGAAATTCCGTCCCCGCGTGGACGTCATCCACAATAGCGCCGTCTGTCGCGGTGGCGCGCCGTTTGCTGAGACGGTGCGGACGCATCCGGATCGCCGCCGTGTTCCTGCCGTCCGCCGCCCTGCTGCAAGCCATCCTCCCGCCGCGCATTGTCGCGGGCGCGCTGCCGACGCCTGCGCTGGCGGCGGCGACAAAAGGCGCGTTGCTACCGCGCGCGGCGGCCGAGCAGGCGAATGCAAGTCCGGCGACCGCGGCGGCCGACACTGCGATTGCCGGCAATGCTGCCACGCCGCGCACCAGTTTCGCGACCGCCTTGGCGCGGCTGGCCAGCCCCGAGCCGTTGCCTGCCGCACCTGCGCCGAGCTTCGCCGCTGGCACGCCGGCGCCATCGACCGTCGTGCCGATGCCGGCCGAACGGACGCTCACGGCCGTCGGCACCAGCGCCGTGCGCCAATCCATCCCGTCGGTGGGTCATGCCGCGCGCCGTGCCGCCGTACCGCCGACGGCGAACGTGTCAGCCGCAGCCGCAGCGACGGACGGCGCGACGATCCGGGCCGTAGAGCCCAACCTGGCAGCGCCGGTGCCGGCGGTGACCGCTGCCCCACCCCGATCGACCGCGCCGCTGATGCCCGCCGCGGCGTTGCCGCTCCCGCCGCCCGCGACCGCCGGCCGCGCGCAGGCCGTCGGGGCCACCGCAGCGCCGGTGCCCCCGATTGCGCCGGCCGCACCGCCGTCATCGCCCAGGACCGCCCCGGTGGCGGCGGCCGTGTCGGATGCCGTGGCGACGTTGCCGCTGGTCGCGCCGACGCTGCCGCCGGTCGCACCGGTCGAGCGGTTGCCGAGCGTGCCGACCTCGCCGCCGGGTCGGGGTGTCGGCGGGACCGTGGTTGCAGCGCCGCGCGGTG
>Ga0302279_10004142_pt1 | contig 17405 bp, 6 predicted proteins | sample III_Bog_N3_3_FD_194541 | JGI IMG/M metagenome (GOLD analysis project Ga0302279, IMG submission 194541) | Peat permafrost microbial communities from Stordalen Mire near Abisko, Sweden - III_Bog_N3_3 | ecosystem: Environmental > Terrestrial > Soil > Wetlands > Peat | place: Sweden: Abisko...
ACGCCCGTCTACGCGGGCGGCTTATCCCGCCCCAGATAAGCATCCCCCATCCGCGGATCGCGCAACAAGGCGGCAGCAGACCCGGACAGCACGATGCGGCCAGCCTGCAACACATAGCCTCGATGCGCGATCTGCAAGGCCAGGCTGGCATTCTGCTCGATCATGAAGACGCCGACCCCCTCGCGGTTGATCGCGGCGATCAACGCCAGCACCCGGTCCACAAACAGCGGCGACAGGCCCATGGTCGGCTCGTCCATGCAGATCAGCCGTGGCCGGCCCATCAGTGCACGCCCCATCGCCACCATTTGCTGCTCGCCGCCCGACAAAGTCCCGGCCCGCTGCCGCAAGCGGCCGGCCAGACGCGGAAACAGCCCCAGCACCCGATCGAGATCGGCGCCGACCGCGGCGGCGTCGTTGCGCACATAGGCGCCCATCAGCAGGTTCTCCCGCACCGTCATCGCCGGGAACAGCCGCCGCGCCTCCGGCACCGAGGCGATGCCCCGGCGGATGATCTGCGGCGTCGGCAAGCCGGTGATGTCCGCCCCGTCGAACCGCACGCGGCCGGAACGGGGTTGATGCAGCCCAAGAATGGTCTTCATCGTTGTCGATTTGCCGCTGGCATTGCCGCCCAGCAGACAAACGATCTCGCCTTCGGGCACCGCCAGCGACAGATCGAAATGGACCTGGACGGGGCCGTAGAAGGAATTGATCCCGTCAAGCGACAGCAGCGGGACGGCGGTCACGCGCCGGCCTCGGTCCGGCCCAACGCATGATGGCCGAGATAGGCCTCCACCACCGCCGGATCATTGCGCACGGTTTGTGGTGGTCCCTCGGCGATACGCCGGCCGTCGTCCATCGCGATCACCCGGTCCGACAGCCGCATCACCATGTCCAGCTTGTGCTCGATCAAAACGATGGTCTGGCCGCGCGCCTTCAGGCCGGCGACGACCTGCTGCATCTCGGCCGTTTCGCTCTCGTTCATGCCCGCGGTCGGCTCGTCCATCAACAGCAGCCTGGGTCGCAGCATCAGCGCCCGCCCGATCTCCAGGCGGCGGCGATTGGCATAGGACAGGCTGTAGGCCGGCTGGTCGAGCCGCGGCAGCAGCCGGTCGCCGAACAGCGCCACCAGCGTCTCGGCTTCCGCGCGCAGGTTGGTTTCCTCCGCCTGCACCTGGCCAGGGCGGATCAGCGCCAGAAGCAACTCCAGCGCCGGCCCCAGTACCGGCACGGCCGGGCGGGCGCGGTGCAGCCGGGTGTGGGCGCCGATCAGCAGATTGTCGCGCACGCTGAGGTTGGCGAAGACCCGCCCATGCTGGAACGTCCGCGCCAGGCCCAGGCGCGCCAGCCGCTCCGGCGAGGCCCTGGTCACATCACGGTCGGCAAAGCGCACCGTCCCGGCGTCCGCTCTGTCGATACCGCTGATCAGGTTGAAAAGCGTCGTTTTGCCAGCGCCGTTCGGGCCGATGATGCTGAGCAATTCGCCCTCGGTTACATCGAGGTCCATCGCGGCGACGGCCGTCACGCCTTCGAACCGCCGCATCAGGCCGCGGACTTCCAGCAACGCCATCACACCGTGCCCAACAGGCCTTGCGGGCGGTAGCGGATCAGCAGCAGCAACACCACCCCGTAGATCAGCAAGCGGTATTCCGCCAGGGGACGAAAAGCCTCCGGCAGGCTGACCAGAACCACGGCACCCAGGACCGCCCCCAACACGTTGCCGAGACCGCCGAGGATCACCATGGTCAGCGCCAGGATCGAAAGCTGCGCATTGAACGTCGTGTAGTCCAGGTAGCTGTAGAAATGCGCCGTCACCGCGCCGCTGATGCCGGCGCCGAAGCCGCCAAAGGCGAACGCCATCGCCTTGTAGCGGTTGGCCTCCACCCCGTACGCCCGAGCGGCCACCTCGTCTTCGCGGATCGCGCGCCAGGCGCGTCCGAGGTGCGAGGACAGCAGGCGGGTTTGCAACAGCCCCATGACGACGACCAGCGCCAGCGCCAGCCAGTACAGCGCGCCGACCGAGGTCAGCTCGTAGCCGAAAAGTTCCGGTGGCGGCAGCCCGCCCAGGCCCATCGCACCGTGGGTCAACCCGGTCCAGTTCAGGATCACCAGCGCGACGATCTCGCCGATGCCCAGGGTCGCGATCGACACGTAATGACCGCGCATGCGCAGCGCGGGATACACCAGCAAAGTCCCCAGCCCGGCGGTGATGAACCCGGCGAGCAGCACCGTCAGATCGACCGGCAGCCCAAGATCCAGCGCCAGCAACCCCGACGTGTACCCGCCGATCGCCAGCAGCGCCGCCTGTCCCAGCGAGATCTGCCCCACCGTGCCGGCCACCAGTGTGAGGCTCAAAGCCAGCAATGCCGTCAGCAACCCGTTGGTCAGCGTTTGCAACAAATACGGTTCGGGGAACAGCGGCAGGCATGCCGCCGCGGCGACGATCGCCGCCACCAGCCAGCGCGGCACCCGGATGGGCCGGCTGCGGGCGATGAAAGTGCCGGTCAGCGGTTCGGGGGGCAGGTCGCGGCGGCGGCTGAACAGCCCGTTGGGGGCGGCGACCAGGATCAGGATCAACAGCACGAAGGCGAACAGGTTTCGGAAACTGCTGCCGAGAAGCGCGATGCCGTAACTCTCGGTCAGGCCCAGCAGCAGCCCGCCGCCGATCGCGCCCGGCACGTTGCCCAACCCGCCAATCATCATCGCCACCACGCCCTTCAGGGTGGCGTCGAAACTCATGTTGGGATCGATGCTGTTGTAATACATCCCGACCAGCACGCCGCTGACCCCGCCCAACGCCGAGGCGATGGCGAACACGGTCATGTTCACCCGATCGGTGTCCACGCCCATCTGACGCGCAGCGTCCTGATCCTGCGCCGTCGCCCGCACCGCCCAACCAAGCTTGCTGAACCGCAAGAAAGCATACAGTGCCGCCGCACTGGTCAGGCCCACCGCCGCGATCAGCAGATCGAGCGCCCCGATCGTGCCTCCGCCAATCCGAAACCGCACATCCGGCAACTGGCTCGGCAGCGCGCGCGGATCGGGCGAGCACAGCAGTTGCACGAGCTGGTCCAGCACCAGGCTGATGCCGATCGTCGCCAGCAACGGCGCGATGCGCGATCGGCCGTGCAGCGCGCGCAATCCGATCCGCTCGATCGCAACGCCCAGCAGCCCGCAGCCGATCAGCACCAGCAACAAGGTCACCAGCAACGGCGTGTGCAGGAACGTGAGGCTGGCCCAGCCGATATAGGCGCCGACGGTGTAAACCGAACCGTGCGCGAAATTGATCAGGTTGGCGACGCCGAAGATCAGCGCGAGGCCAACGGCCAGCAGCGCGTAGATGTTGCCGATGATCAGACCGTTGACGGTGTAGTCCAGCCAGGCGCCGATCATGTCGCGGGCTTGGTACCGTCCCATAACGTGAATTTGTCGTTGACGACCCTCAGCCGCTGGTAGCGCGCGCCGGACACCCGCCGTGTCACCGGATCGAACGTGATCTTGCCATACACCACGCTCGGCACGTCCTTGATTTTGGCCAGGCCTTCGTGAATGCCCTCACGCGTCGCACCGAATTGTTTCACCAGCGCGGCAAACAGGTTCATCGTGTCATAGGCGGTGGCGTTGAACCCGTCGGGCTCGCGGTGGTATTTCGCGGTGAAGGCCTGCACGAAAGACTGCACCTCCGGCCGCGGGTCGGAGGGGAAGAAGTTGGACTGCGTGTACATCCCGTTCACCGCGTCGCCGCCCAGCTCCAGCAGCTTCGGCGAATACACCGAACTGACCGCGGCGATCGGCAGCTTCAGGCCGACGTCGCGCACCTGACGGGCGATCACTGCCGCATCGGCATAATACGCCTCCAGCACCAGACACGTCGGGTTCGCCGAACGAATGCGTTCCAGGGTGGAGCGGAAGTCGCGTTCGCCGGGCAGGAAGGCCTCGGCGGCAACGACCTCGGCGCCTTTTTCCCGCGCGGCCTTGGTGAACAATGTGGCGCTGGTGCTGCCCCAATCGGTGTTGAGGCTGAGCAGTCCGAGCTGTTTCAGCCCCAGCCCTTCAATGACGTAGCCGGCGAGGTTCGGCTGCTCCTCCGCCTGGCTGATGGAACTGCTCCACATATAATCGCCGCCCTTGGTGAAGTCGGGATGCGAGTTGGTCATCCCGAACTGCACCAGTTTGGCACGCTGATAGATCGGTGAGGCGGCCATCGAAGCGGGCGAGGAAAAGTCGCCGATCTCCATCACGATCGCCGGATTGTTGACGAATTTTTGCGCGATGGCGACGGACTGGCGCGGGTCGCTCTGGCTGTCTTCGAAAATATAGGTGATCGCGGGTCCGCCGGCGGCGGCAATCTGTTCGATCGCGAGGTCGAACGATGCCTTCCACTGTGCACCGTACTGCGCGTTCGGGCCGGTCAGCGGGCCGCTGACGCCGACCGTGACGGGGTTATCGGCGGCCGCGGCGGTCCGCAGCCGCGAGGCAGCGCCCAGAAGTGCGGCCCCCGTCAGGACGGTTCGACGATGCAGGGCCATGCGAGGGTCTTTCGGTGGAGGCGGACTTCTATGCTGACAGATCGCCGGTCAGGCTAGCACCGGCCCGGGACCGGAGCAAGGTGCTGCACCGGATTGCCCGGCAACCGCACCTCATCGGGCGTTCAACGCGCGACCTCGCACAGGGCAAGGTCAGCCGGCCTTGACGGCCAGACCACCAGGCGCCGGTTTCCTGGCGGACAAGCGATGGCCCATCGCCGATTGTTCTGACAATGACCGTCTTTAGGGACTGTCCCGGAACAATCGAATCGGGTCGAGCATCGCGCGGTCGTTCACACGTCACGGTGGGCGATGCCGCGCCCGCGACGGGCCGTCATGGGCCGGGACGATACTGGCCCCGGACCTTACCGCCGGCCCGAAGTCCGCCAAAGCCGCCGGTCCGGCGGGATCGGCCGAATGGCATGCCGTTGCGTTAGCCGACTCATCCACCAGCCGCGGTAGTCCGCGCGCTGATCCATGTCGAGCGCCTCGTGGTCCACCGCCTCCCCCACTTCCAGATACACGTCGAGGTTGCCGAGATCCGGCCGCGGCAACGTCCCACCAACGCAGCGGCGCCACATCGCCGTGTAGTGGTGCTCCAGCCGGCGCACCAGCAAGGGCGTATCGAACAGCACGCAACTGTCCCGTCCGGCGGCCAGCCGGTCGCGGTAATCCCGCAGCGCCCCCCTCTCCCGCCCCAGCGCCCCCCTCTCCCGCCCCAGCGCCACGGCCCGCGCCTCATAGGCCTCCGCGGTCGTGCAGACCAGCTCCGGCAACCCGGCGGCCCGCACCAGGCTGCCGCACACCCTGGCTGCGAAAGACCGCCCGCTCAGGGTCAGCACCGGCACCCCCATCCACAGCGCGTCCGACGCGGTGGTGTGCGCCCCGTACGGCAAGGTATCCAGGAACAGATCGGCCAGCCGGTGCCGCGCCAGATGCCAGGCATGGGCGAGCTTTTCGGCGAAAATCACCCGCTCGCCGGCCACGCCCCGCGCGGCGGCATAGGCGCGCAGCCGTTGGGTCGTCGCGTCCGGTGCCCCCAGCAGCCACAGCACACTGTCCGGCACCTGGCGCAGGATGGACAGCCAGCGGTCGAAGGTGAAGCGCGTGATCTTGTGCGCGGCATTGAAGCAGCAATAGACCATGGCGTCCTCGGGCAGTTCGGCCTCGGACCGCGACGGCACGCGCGGCGAAACCACCCGCTGGCGGTCGCTGGGCTGGTAGCACGGCAGGCGCAGCACCGTCTCCGAGTAATAAATCTCCGCGTCCGGCGGAATGATCCAGTCATCGGCGACGATGTAGTGGTGATAGGGGCTGCCCATGGTTCCCGGATAGCCCAGCCAGTTGACGATCACGGGCGCCGGCCGCAGTGCCACCAGCTTCGTCCGGCCCTCCCGCGTATAGCCGTTCACATCGACCAGGATGTGGATCCCATCCGCCTCGATCCGCCGGGCCGCGGCCATGTCAGCCATATTCGTAACGGTTACCCAATGGTCGGCGCTGGCCCTGAAGCGCGCGGCCAGCGCATCGTCCGCCGCGGGTTCGGGTCCGCAATCATAGGCGAACACCTCCACGCGGGACCGGTCGTGCAGCCCGAACACCTCCGCCATCAGGTGCCCGACCGCATGGCCGCGCAGGTCGGAGGACAAATACCCAATCCGCAGCCGCCCGTCCGTCTTGCCCTGGGTCATCGCGCGATGTTCGCCGATCACCTCGGCCGGCGTGCCCGCATCGCGCTGGTTGCAATGCGCGGCCAGGGCCAGGTGGAACAGCGGATCATCGGTATAGGCACCGGCCGACAGCGGCGACAGCCCGCGCATCAGGGTCCGCCGGTCCAGCCGTTCGCTGGGCACGACGACCGGCCATTTGCACTGCCGCTGGCGCAGCGACAGATAATGCTGCGCCGCCTCCGGCTGGGTCGGATCAAGCTCCAGGCTCTGCAACAGCATCGCCTCGGCGGTGGCATCCTGGTTCGCCGTCTCCAGCACCCGGGCGGCCTGGTTGAGCGCGGTCACCTTGTGCAGGATCGCGGTGCCGGTGACGGCCGCGAGCTTGTCCACCACATTGGACCAGAAGCGCAGCGCGAGGCCCGTCACCCCCAGCCGCTCGTGGATGCGCCCGAGATTGATCAGCGCGGGCATGAAATCCGGGTTGAGCGACAGCACCCGCTCCAGGCACGCGCGCGCCCCGTTCAGGTCCCCGGCGTCCGTCAGCACGACGGACAAGTTGAACAGCACCGCATACAGCAGCGGATCGGCCGGGTGGTGCGCGATCCAGGCCGCATACAACGCCTGGATATCGGCGGAGGGCAGACGGGCGCGCAGGCTTTCGATCAGCCCGGCAAGTTCCATGACCCCCAGATCGCGCACCAGCGACCGAATCTCCCCCTCCCCTCGTGGGAGGGGGCCGGGGGGAGGGGGCTCCGCACAACGAAGCGCCGACGCCACAGGCAAACTCCCACCAACCCCTCCCCCCAACCCAATCCCACCAGGGGAGGGGGAGCCTCGTTCGTCCTCAAGCTTCCAATCCGGCACGCCATGCGCCGCCGTGTCGCGTTCCATCGGGTGCTGTCCTCGGTAGGGCCTGCCACGCGAATGTATGTCAGGGTCAACAACCCATGATTGTAAGGAAATCCTCCGCCCAATTCAAACCTTCCGTGACCTCATTCACGAAACCGCCACCTGCAACGCCGCGATCTGGTCCGCCGTCAGCCCCGCAAGCTGCGTCGTGGTCAATGACATGATCTGCGTGCCGTTCAGCGCCTCCAACTGCGTGTCGGTCAGCGCCGTGAGCATCGCGGTGGGCAGAGCCGCCATCATCGTCGTGGTCAGCCCACTCAGTTGCACCGGCGTCAGCGCCTCGATCCGGGTCACGGTCATGCTGCCAAGCTGGGTCGCGACCATTCCGGCGGTCTGGGTGGACGTGATCGCGGCGAACTGCGCATTCGTCAGCGCGTCCAGTTCCGACGCCTGCAAGCTGCCCATCTCGGTCGGCGACAGCGCGGCGACCTGGGTGGTGGACAGCGCGTTGAGCTGATCGGCCGACAGCGCGCGAAGCTGCATCCGCACCAGCCCGCCAAGCTGAGTGACGCTCATGGCGGCCAGATCGGTGGTGGACAGTTCCGCAGCCGTGGTGATCGTCATGGCGCCGATCTGGCTGGCTTGCAGTCCGCCGATCTGGGTCAGGGTCATGCTGTCGATCTGCGCGTGTGTCAGGCCCGTCAGCCCGTCCGCCGACAGCGCGCCGATCCCGACCGGTGTCAGGGCGGCGAACTGCGTGAGGCTCAGCGCCGCCACCTGGGCCGAGGTCAGGCCGCTGATCTCGGTCGCCGACAGCATCCCGATCTGGGTGGTGTTCAGACCGGCGATCTGATCCGCCGTCAGGGCGCCAAACCCGGTGGCGGACAGTGAGGCGAACTGGGTCACACTCAACGCCGCAAGCTGCCCCGCGGTCAGGCCGGCGATCGCGGTCGTTGACAAGGACGCGATTTCGCTTGGCGTCAAGGCCGCGAGTTGCGGCGCATTCAGCGCGGCAATCTGGCTGTCGCCCAACCCGCTGACCCCAGCGCCCGACAGCGCGCCGATCTGGTCGGGACTGAGCGCGCCCAGACTGGCGATGGGCAAGGCTGCCACTTCCGTACTCGTCAGGCCGGAGATCTCGCTGCTGGTCAGCAGCGATAGCTGTCCCGTGGTCAGCGACCCAAGCTGGTCGGCGCTCAGCGCCCCGATCTGAACCGGCGTCAGGCTGGCCAGTTGCGCGTCGGTCAGCAGCCCGATCGCGGTCGAACTCAGGCCCGCCAGCGCGCTGGTCGACAGGGCGCCGATCTGGTCCGCGGTCAGCCACCCGAACTGCTGGGTGCTCAGTCCGGCCAACTGAGCGGCGGTGATCCCGGAGATGCCCGAGGCGGACAGTGCGCCGATCTGGGTTTGCGTCAGCGCGCCCAATTCGTTGCCGGTCAGCGCCGCGACCACCGTCGCGTCGAGGCCGGCGACCGCACTGCCCGGCAGCACCGCGATCTGGGCTGGCGTCAGAGCGGCAATCTGGCCCGCGGTGAGGGTGGCAACCTGCGTTCCGGTCAGCCCGCCAAGCTGGGTCGTGGTCAGGCTGGCGATATCGGACCCTGACAGGCTGGCCACCGCGGTCGTCGACAGCGATCCGAGCTGACCCGGTGACAGCGCGCCAAGCTGGTCCGTCGTCAGGGCCCCGATCTGTGTCAAGCCCAGACCGCCCAGCGCGGCGCCCGTCAGGGCTTGCACATCGCTGGTGCTCAGCGCGCCGATCTGTGCGCTACCCATCGCCGCCATCTGGGTCGCGGCAAGGCCGCCGATCTGGGTTGTGCTCAGCAGCCCGATCTGCGTCGTGCTGAGCAACCCGATCTGCCCCTGGGATAGCGCACCGATCTGGGCCGCGCTCAGCGCCGCCAGTTCGGATTGGGACAGTGCGCCGATCTGCGTCTGGTCCAGCCCGCCGATGCCGGTCGCGGACAGTGCCGCCAGTTGCGTCGCCCACAGCACGCCGAGCTGCGCCGGACTCAAGGTCCGGACTTGCGTTCCTGTCAGGCCCGCAAGTTCCGCGGTGGTCAGGCCCATCAACTGAGTCCGGGTCAGGCCGGCGACATCGGTCAGGCTCATCACCCCCATCTGGGTGGCACTCAGCCCGCGCAACTGGGTGGTGGTCAGGTCCCCGATCTGCCCGGCGGTCAGCGCCGCCACCGCCGAGGTCGCCAGTCCCGCCATCTGGGTTGCGGATAACGGCCCGATCTGGGCGGCGCTGAGCGCGGTGACCTGGGCAGCCTGCAAGGCGCCCATCTGGGCCCCGGTCAGCGCGGCAATCTGATGGCCGCTCAGGGTCGCGATCTGCCCCGGGCTCATCCCGGCGACGCCGCTGGTGGACAAGGCGGCGATCTGCGTGGCGGCCAGGCTGGCCAGTTGCGTCGCATTGAAAGCCGCAAGCTGTGCGCCGGTCAGGCCGGACAGCCCGGTCGCGGTCAGCGCCGTCAGCATCGTGGTCGTCAGCGACGCGGCTTGCCGCGTTGTCAGTGCGCCGATCCCCGCCGCGCTCAGTCCCATCACCTGCACGCCACTCAGTTCCGCCAGTTGCGCGGTGGTCATCGCCGCGATCTGCGTTCCGTTCAGGGCGCCGAGTTGGGTCGCGGTCAGCTCGCCAAGCTGCGTCGGACCCAGGGCGGCGATCTGGTTTGCCGTCAGCCCGCCAACCTGGGTCGCGGTCAGCGCGGCGATCTGCGTGTTGCTCAGGGCATCGAGCTGCACCAGGCTCAGGGCGGCCAGCGCGGCGCCGCTCATCGCCTGGATATGATTGCTGTCCAGCGCCGCGATCTGCGCCGCGCTCAGGCCGGTGACCTGGGTATTGGCGAGGCTGCGCATTTGCGTCGGGGTCAGCGCCGATAGCTGCCCCGGACTCATGGCGCCGAGTTCGGTGCTGGTCAGGCCGGACAGGCCGGTGACGCTCAGGGCGCCGATCTGGGTGCCGGCCAGGCCGCCGAACTGCGCCAGCGAGAGCGCCGCGACCTGGGTGCCGACCAACCCGGCCACGCCGGTCATGCTCAGCGCGGCGATCTGGTTCGGGGCCAGCACCGCGATCTGGGTTTGCGACAAGGTGCCGGCCTGCGCACCCGTCAGCCCGGCCAGTTGCGTGCCCGACAACGCCGCCAGTTCCGCTGCCGCCAACCCGCTGATCCCCGTCGTGGACAGCGCCGCCATCTGTGTGGCGCTGAAGGCGCCGAGCTGGGTGACCGACAGGGCGGCCACCTGGGTATCGACGAGGCCCGCGACCTCGGTGTTGCTCAGCGCCGCGATCTGGCCGGTGGACAGCGCGGCAAGCTGCGTCGGGTTCAGCGCGTTGACGCCGCGCGCGGCAAGCCCTTTGATCTGGGTGCCGCTGAGCGAGGCAATCTGCGTCGCCGTCAGCGCCCCGATCTGCTCCCCCGACAATGCCCCCAACTCGCCGGGCGTCAGCGCGGCCAGCGCGGTCGGGGTCAGGGCGGCAAGCTGGTTGTCGCCCAGCCCGGCAATGCCGTCCGCGGACAGCATCGCGATCTGGTCCTCCGACAGCGCCCCAAGCTGGGTGGTGCTCAGCGAGGCGATCTCGGAGGCGGTGAGGCCGGAGATCTGCGCCGTGGTCAGCGCCCGCAACTGGGTGATGGTCAGTGCGGCGATCTGGGTGTTCTGCATCCAGCCAAGCTGGGCCGAACTCAGGCCGCCGATTTGCGCCGCGCTCAGCGCCGCGACCGCCGCCGTGGTCAGGCCGCCGACCGCCGTCTGCGACAAGGCCGCCACCTGCGTCGGCGCCAGCTCGGCCAGTTGAGCCAGGCTCAGCGCCGTCATTTGCGCAGCCGCCAGCCCCGCGGTCTCCGTCGTCGTCAAGGCGCCGACCTGGCTGGTGGAGAGGGCACCGATCTGGGTAAGGCTCAATGCGCCGGTCTGCGCCGGGGTCAGGCCCTGGACCTGGACGCCGCTCAGCGCCGCGATCTGGCCGGTGCTGAGCATGCCGATTTGCGCCGTGGTGAGGCTGGCCAGGTTGGTCGTGGTCAGCGCCGCGAACTGCGCCGCGGTCAGGCCGGCGATCTGCGTCAGATTGAGGCCGGTGATGGCAACGCCGCTCAGGGCCGCGATCTGCGCCGGCACCAGCGCCGCCATCTGTCCGGGCCCCAGATTGGCGACCCCGGTCGCGGTCAGACCCGCGATCTGGGTGGTATTGAGACCCTGGAGCTGCGCGGCGGTCAGCGCGGCGATCTGGGTTTCGGCCAGCTCGCCGAGTTGCGCCGGGGTCATCGCGCCGACCCGGGTCGCGGCCAGAGCGGCCAGCGCTGTCGTGCTCAGCCCGCTGATCGCGATGGCCGACAACGCCCCCATCTGGGTGGTGGTCAGGCTGGCAAGCTGGGTGGCGGACAAGGCCTCGATCTGGGTATCCAGCAGGCCGGCAATCGCGGTGTTGCTCAATCCGCCGATTTGTCCGACCGACAGAGCGGCCAACTGACCGGCGTTCAGGGTGCCGATGCCGGCCTCGCCCAGTCCGTTGAGCTGGGTCGTGGTGAGCGACGCGATCTGCACGGTGGTCAGCGCACCGATCTGGAAGCCGCTGAGCGCGCCGACTTCGGTCGCGGTGAGCGCGCCCAGTTCCGTCGGTGTCAGGGCTGCAAGCTGGGTATTGGCCAGGCCGGAAATACCGGCGGCCGAGATGGCTCCGATTTGCGCCGCCGATAAGGTGGTCAACTGCGCGGGACTGAGCGTGGCCAGGCCGGTCGCCGTGAGATGGCTGATCTGGGTCTGGTCCAGCGCCTGCAATTGCGGGCCGGTCAGCGCCGCGATCTGCGTCGCGGCCAGCGAGGCCATTTGCGTGCCGCTCAGCCCGCCAATCTGCGTGGTGGTCAGACCCGCCAGCGCGGTGATGCCCAGTCCGGCGATCCCGGCGACCGAGAGGTCCGCGATCTGTGTCGCGCTCAAGGCATGCAACTGCGCCGTGCTCAAGGTCCCGATCTGCGCGGCGGTCAGTCCGCCCAGCACGGCCGGACCCAGCGACGCCATTTGACCGGTGGTCAGCGCCTGGATCTGGTCGGTGGACAAGGCCTGGACCTGGCTGGCCCGCAACCCGGCAAGTTGCCCTGTGTTCAGCGCGGCGATCTGGGTGGCGGCCAGCGCCGCGGCCTGGCCGGCGGTCAGGGCGCCGATTTGCGTCACGGTCAGCGCGCCGAGCAGGCTGGGGGTTAAGGCGGCGAGCTGGGTGCCGGTCAGGCCGGTCACCGCGGTGGCGGCAATCGCCGAGACTTGCTGGGTCGTGAGCCGGTCGAGCTGGCTGGCAGACAATGCGGCGACTCCGGCCGCGGCCAGGCCACCCACCTGCTGGACCGACAGTCCGTGCAACTGCGCCGGGGTCAAGGCGGCGATCTGCCCCGGGGTCAGCGCACCGGCCTGACCCGGCATCAGGCCCCGCATCTGGGTGGTGGACAAAGCCGCGATCGCTGCACTGGTCAGGCCAGTGATGGCATCCGCGGACAGCGACGCGATCTGGGTCTGCGACAGCACCGCCATCTGCGCCGCGCTGATCCAGGGCACCTGCGTGCCCGTCAGTCCCGCCATCGCACTCCCGCTCAGCGTCGCCATCTGCGCGGTGGACAGCGCCGCGAGCTGATCCTTGGAGAGTTCCGCCACCTGCGTCGCGGTCAGTCCCCTTATCTGTCCGGTGGACAGCGCCGCGATCTGGCCGGTGCCGAGTTCCCCCATCTGCGTGGTCGTCAAGGCACCGATTTCGGTCGCGTTCAAGGCTGCGAAGCTGGTGGCGGCCAGCGCCGCGAGCTGCGTGGCGGCCAGCCCGCGGATCTGGGAGCCGGTCAGGGTCCCGATTTGCCGGGTTGTCAGCGCGGCGAGCTGGCTGATGCTGAGCGAGGCGAGGACCGTCGCGCTGATGGCATCGGCCTGCGTCGTGCTCAGCACCGCGATCTGCGCCGCGGTCAGGCCGCCGGCCTCGTTGATGGTCAGCGCGCCGATCTGGCCGGTGGTCAGGCCGCGCAGTTGCGCGGTCGTCAGCGCCGCGACCTGGTCTGCGCCGACCCCGGTGACGGCGCTGGTTGACAGAGCCCCGATCTGGGTCGCGCTCAGCACCGCCAGTTGCGCCGGGCTGAAGGCGGCAAGCTGGGTGGCGGCCAGACCGGTCAGCGACGTGGTGGCCAGGACCGCGATCTGCCCGGTCGCCAGGGCCGCCAACTGGCCGGTCGCGAAAGCGCCGATTTGCAGGGCGGTCAGGCTTCTGATCTGGGTGGTGGAGAGTTCGGCGATCTGGGCATTGCCCAGCACTCCGATCTGGGTGCTGGTCAGCGCACGGATCTCGCTCGCGGAAAGCGCGCCGATTTCGGTCGCGGTCAAGGCCGCGAGCTGGGAGTCGGCCAGGCCGGTGATCCCCATAGGCGACAAAGCCGCAATCTGGCGCGCCGACAGCGCGCCCAGTTGGGTGGTGGTCAGTTCGCCGACCGCGGCCGCGCTGAGCCCGCCCATCTGGGTGGTGCTCAGGGCCGCCAACTGCGTTGGTGTGAGGTCAGCGGTCTCATCGGCGGTCAGGGCCCCGATCTGGGCGGCGCTCAGGCCGGGAATCTGGGTCTCGGTCAGGAACGCCAACTGGCTGTCGTTCAGGCTGGCGATCGTGGCGGGGGCAATCGCGCCGATCTGGGCCGGCGATACTTCGGCGAGTTGGGTCCAGCCCAGCGACGGCACCTGCGCAGCACTCAGGCCGGCCAGTTCGGTGTTGCTGAGCCAGGACATCTGCGCCAGGCTCAGGGTCGCGAGCTGATCGGCACTGAACTGGCCAAATCCGGTCGCGGTCAGGCCGCGCAACTGGGTGGTGGTCAGCAGGGCGATCTGCGTGTCGGACAGGTTGCCGATCTGACCGGTTTGCAAGGCACCGAACTGGGTCGCGGTCAGGCCGCCAAGCTGGGCCGGACTTAAAGCGGCGAACTGGGTATCGGCAAGGCCGGTGATCGCGGTGGCCGACAAGGCGCCGATCTGCCGCGGCGACAGCGCCGCGATCTGCGTCGTGCTGAGCGAGCCGACGCCGGTCGCGGTCAGGCCGGCCATCTGGGTGCTGCTGAGCACCGCCAGTTGCGCGCTGGTCAGGTCCGCGATCTGGTCCGCATTCAGGGCGGCCATTTGCGTGGCGGCCAGCCCCGCGACCAGGCCCGTCGACAACGCCGCCATCTGGGCAGCGCCGAGACCGGCGATGGCCGGCGTGGTCAGTTCGCCGATCTGCGTACTGTCCAGCGCCGCCAGTTGCGCCGGCGTCAGGGCCCTCACCGCGTCGGCACCCAGCCCGCGGATCTGCGTCGCATTCAGCCCCGCCACCTGCGCCGTGGTGAGTGCCGCCAACTGATCCGCCGCCAGGGCACCGAGATCGCCGAACGCCAGGGCGTTGATCTGGGTGGTGGTGAGTTCGGCGATCTGGGTGGCCGTCAGGTTCGTCGCCCCGGCGCTGATCAGCCCGCCCAACTGGATGGCCGACAGCACCGCGATCTGGTTGGCCGGCAATGCGGCGATGTCGCCACCGGGCAATTCGCCCATCTGCACCGCGCTCAGGCCGGCGATCTGCGTCGCCGCCAGTCCCGCCAGTTCGGACGGCGTCAGGCCGCCAAGGCCCGAGGATGACAGCGCGCCGATCTGCGTCGCGGTCAGCGCGGCAAGCTGCGCCGCGGACAGGATGGCGATCTGCGTATCGGCCAACCCGTTGATGGCGGCTGTATTCATGGCGCTCAGTTGCGAGGGCGCGAGGGCGACAAGCTGGTTGGCGCTCAAAGCCGCCGCACCCACCACCCGCAAGCCCGCGATCTGGGTGGTGGTCATACCGGCGATCTGGCCGGTGCTCAGGCTGCCGATCTGATCGGCCGTCAGGTACCCCAGTTGCGTCGGGGATAGTGCGCCGAACTGGGATGTGGTCAGGACGGCGAGTTGGGTCGCGGCCAGGCCGGTGATCGTGCCGCCGGCCAGTGCTGCGATCTGTGTGGTGGAGAACGCACCGATCTCCGCGGTGGTCATGGCAGCGATGGCGCTGGCGGCAAGACCGCTGACCCGCGTTACGGACAGCGCGCCGATCTGGCCGGCGGACAGAACCGCGATGTCCTCGGCGCTGAATTGCTGCAGTTGTCCGCTGGTCAGGCCCGCGATCTGGGCGGCGGACAGCGCCGCGATCTGGGTGGCGGCCAGGCTGGCGATTCCGCCGGTCGGCAAGGCCCCGATCTGCGTGGCAGAGAACGCGGCAAGCTGCGCCGGCGTGAGGCCGGCCACCTGCACGTCCTGCAGCCCGCTGACCGCACCGGTGCTGAGGGCGGCGATCTGCCCGCCGGACAGGGCCGCGAGCTGATCCGCACCGAGTGCCTGGATACCCCCGACGCTCAGCCCGGCGATCTGCGTGATACTGAGCGCGGCGATGCCTGCGGGCCTCAATGCGCCGATCTGGGTTTCCGTCAGGGCGGCGATCTGCGTCGCCGTCAGGCCGCCGAATTGGGTAGCGCTAAGGGCGGTGACCGGCAGGCCAGAAACCGCGGCGGCCTGCAGCGCCGCGATCTGCTGCGCCGAAAGCGCGGCAAGCTGCGCGGTGGTAAGCGCGCCGACGGCGGCGGCATCGAACCCCCCCATCTGCGTGGTGCTCAGCGCCGCGAGCTGGGCCGGGGCGAGGTCCCCCAGTTGCATATTGGACAGGCTGCCGATCTGGCCCACGGTCAGACCAGCGATCTGGCTCGTCGTGAGATCGGCAACCTGACTGCCGGTCAGTCCGGCGACGGCCGCTTGCGTCAGAGCCGCAATCCCGGTGGCGTTGATCGAGGCCATCTGGCTGACACTCAGGCCGGCTACGATCGTGGGAGCAAGCGCCGCGAGCTGGCTGGTCAGAAGCGCCGCGAACTGGGGTGCGGTAAACGACTGCAACTGCGTCGCCGACAGATCGCGCATCTGGTTCGCGGTCAGGCCCGTTATCTGCGCCGCACGCAGCGCCGCGATCTGGCTGCTGCTGAGGGCGGCGACACCGGCGGCGGTCAACCCGGCAACCTGGCTGGTGGCGAGCCAGCCCATTTGCAGCGGACTGAGCCCGCCGATCTGCGTTGGGGAGAGCGCGCTGAACGCCGAGGGGTGGAGGCTTGCCACCTGCGTCTGCGACAGCGCTGCGATCTGCGCCGGCGTCAGTCCGGCAATCTGCCCGGGTGTCAAAGCGGCCAGATCGGTCGGGCTGAGCGCGCCGGTCTGGCTGGCACTCAGGGCGCCGATGGCGGCCGCGGTCAACCCGCCCAACTGCGTGACAGCCAGCGCGGCAATGGCCGTGGGTGGCAGCGAAGCGGCGTTCAGGGCTTTGATCTGGGCGCCGCTCAGGGATTGCCATTGGGACGGGGTCAGTGCGGCAATCTGGGTCGTTCCGAGGGCTGCGACCAGGGCCGTGGACAATGACGCGATCCGCCCGGGAGGCAGGCTGGCAATCTGCGCCGGGCTCAGCGCCGCGGCCTGGCCGGTGGTCAGCGCGGCCAGTTCGGTTGCCGTCAGCCCGGCAAGCTGCGCGGTCGTCAGGGCGGCGATCTCGGCTGAACCCAGTGCGGCGATCTGTGGACCATTCAGCACCGCGAGCTGGGCGGCACTGAACAGCATCTGGCTGGATGACAGGCCCGCGATCTGGGTGGCCGCAAGCCCGGTCAACTGCCGCCCGGACAGCTCGGCCAGTTGAGTGCCGCTGAATTCCTCGATCTCGGTCACGTAGAAGGCACCGATCTGGGTGGTGCTCAGCGCAGCCATGTCGGAGGCACCCAGCGCCTCGATCGCGGTGAGCGAGAGGCTTTGGATCTGCGCAACACTGTAAGTGGAGACGATCGATGTCACGATCGCCGTCCGCTCGGCCTGCCGACAGCTTCAACCATGGGAACCCCCAAGTAACGCCACGCGCTTCCAGGTTCCTCACCCCTGGCTCAATCGGTGGCGCAGCAAGCGATGTGCCAGCCCAAAGCGACGGATTCGGGAGATTTCGGCGGCACAGGCCGGCAGATTCTGCCGCGGGGCGGTCAAGTTTGCCGGGGGGCGGGCGATCGCGCGGGATCAGACCTGAGGCGACGCGCAACGATGAGCGGATCGGTGATGACACGGACGTCGATGCGTCACGGCGGGCGCTGGCGCCCGGTGCGTTCCATGATGGCGTTTCGGCGCCGGCTCGCCCCGTCATGCGGCGCCGTCCGGCGCTTGTCCCGCCGTCCCGCCATGGCGGTGTGGTCGTGCCGCGGGTCATCCGATCGGCGCCCGCGACCCGTGCGCCGGCTGCGCGGCGGCGCAAAATTCTGAAAATAGTCCTTGACGCGCCGAAGGAAACATGTCCTGATACGCCCATGCCCGACGCGACCACCCCCGACGC
>Ga0302279_10004145_pt1 | contig 17391 bp, 12 predicted proteins | sample III_Bog_N3_3_FD_194541 | JGI IMG/M metagenome (GOLD analysis project Ga0302279, IMG submission 194541) | Peat permafrost microbial communities from Stordalen Mire near Abisko, Sweden - III_Bog_N3_3 | ecosystem: Environmental > Terrestrial > Soil > Wetlands > Peat | place: Sweden: Abisko...
CGAGGGTCGGCTGATGCCCTCGCTCGCGCGCGGCTCTAATCCCCCCGGAACGAGTTGTACGTCGCCGAGAACGAGACGCTGAAGGCCACCGTGTGGATCGCCTGACCGGTCGTGTCGTTGTTCGACGCGTAAGACAGGCCACCGAGGACCCCCAGGCCCCAGTGGTCGCCGACCTTCGCCTCCCCGCCGAAGGCGAGCCTCCCGCCGTAGCCCACGCCCGCGTCGACGCTCTGGCCGTTGTTCGAGACCGAGAGCGTCGTCAACGCCGGCGTGACGGAGAGATAGAGGTTCGTTTGGGGGAAGTAGTAGCCGAACTCCGGCCCGATCCCGAACGCGGTCACCGTCGCGCTCGACGTCTGCGAGGCGCCGCCGCTCACGGAGATCGACGGGTTGACGACGACGGCGTCGTACAGGTGGGCGGCGACGACGAAGTTGTTGATGGCGCCGCCGAGGGCGACACCCGCGAAGCCCGTGAGCCCGTTGAACGTCGCCGGCCCTTCCGACGCCGTGAGGTAGCCGAGCCCCAGCTCGGCCCGGAACAGGATCCCGTTGTGCACGTCCTCCGTCGTGTCGGAGGCGGAGGCGACGGCGGCGCTCGGCGCGGCAGGCGGCGCGGCCTCCACCGGATCCTGGGCGAGCGCGGCCCGCGCCGCGGACGAGACGAGACTGAACGAAGCTGCAGCGACGATAAGCGATCTTTTCATGGGTCTCTCCGAGCCACGCGCGGCGGCGGCAGAGCTGACCCTAGCAGCAGAGCGCCTTGTTCCTGTCGTACGACGCGGAGATGGATAGCCAGGTCGCCGTGCGATCGGTCAGGACCTGCGTCCGAACGGAGTACGCCGCGCCGGACTCCTCGCGTAGGTGCTCGAACAGAGTCGAGGAGGTCGCCCCGCCCAGGACCTTCGCCGCGAGCTCGAACGCTGCGGCGTCGTCGCTCGTCGCGACAGGACCGCGTGCGAAGACCGCCCCGAGTCTCTGAGCAAGAGCGCGGCGACTGAGGACGGCGACGCGCGGACCGTTCCTAGGCGGCGGTGAGACCGTCTTTCTCGGGGGCATCGGTCTCGTCGCGCTCCACGTTCCGAACCAACGCGCCGCGCTCTCGTCGACCTGCGCGGGCGTCACGTCACCCACGATCACGAGCGTCGCGTGCGCGGGCTGGAAGATCCGATCGTGGAGCTCCTGCGCATCATCCTGCGAGATGACGGCGGTCTTCGGAAAGCGACCCGCGTAAGCGTGGTCAGGCGCAAAGAGGATGGCTTTCTCGACCGTGACCACCGTGCCCACTTTCCAGGCCGCGACTTGCGCGAGCTCCGCGGCGCGCCGATCGTACTCTCCGGGTGAAAGGTGAGAATGTATGCTGCTTCCCGCGAGCATCTCGAGGGAAGCGTCGAATGCGCCGCTCGGCGATCGTGTCGTCACCCAGGTGGAGTCGTCGTTTCGGCCTGTCGTCCACGTGACGCCCGTCGCGGCGCTTTGTGCGCCAAGCCCGTCGAAGACCTTTTGATCGCCGCCGCGCCCGAAGAGCTGCGCCGTCTCCGCGACGTTGAGCCCCCCCGGGTCCTCCACATCGAGCGCTCCGCGGTCGATGTGGAGCTCCGCCGCGACGAGCGGAAAGCCGTGCCGCTCGACGAGCACCACGCGTACGCCGTTTGGCAACGACGTCTCGCGGACGGCCCGCATCGCCGTGACCTCCCCACGGCGGCGGCACCGTCCCGTCGCGGCGCCAAGGAGCTACCGGGCGCCCCCTTGCGAAACCCGGTGGCCCTGGCTCCCCTCCCCCTCGCGGTACGGGGAGCGCCAGCGAGGGCCATCCGGGCGCTCGCGGGTCACGCGAGCCTGATGACGACGCTGCGGTCGTGGAGGTCGGGAGGGCTCGCGGTGCCGGTAATGCTCGCTCGATCTGCTCGGCGGATGCCTTCGCGACGACTCGCACTCACACTAGGGAGCTCCTCGCGCGACGCTCGCGCACGCTAGGTGCGATCCGTTGCTTCGTGCTCGATGCCGTCGAGCACCCATGCGTCGTCCCCGGCCGCCAGGAGCGCGCCGCAGTGATCGCACGTGGAGGTGTCACTGTCTCCGATCCCCGCACCGCAGCGGCTGCAGACGAGCGCCGTCATGGATGCGCGTGTGCTCACGCCGCTCTTGCGGACGAGGCGCAGAACGCTCTGCATGGGCACCGCCACCTGCGCGTTCGGCTGCGCCTTCGCCGACCAGAACACCCTCACGCGCGCCACGTCGTACGCGCCGCGCTCGATCGAGACGAGGTCAACGCCGCCGACCGCGACATCACGCAGCGCCGCGATCTCGTCGACGCTCCCCCGCGAGACGAGAAACGCATCCGTCGCGCATTTGCGAAGCGGCGCCGCCGACCGCGTTCTCCCCGCTTCGACGAACTTCCAGAAGAGGTACGACGCGCGGTCCTCGAGCACCGTGCGCACAGCTTCGGGGTCGCGGGCGCGAAACGCTTCGAGGCCCAGAGCCGCGGGCCAGGCCGGGTGCCATGCCGAAATCTGCGTGATCTCGGACAGAACCCAGTCGTGCTCCCCCGAGCAGAGCAGCGCGCCGCAGTAACGACAGCGGATCATCTCCCCGGCGGTCGCGAGCGTCCCCCCTTGCGCGTCCAGGATCGGCGCGCCACACGAAGCGCATGCGCGCCCGAAGGTGCTCGCGTCGCGCGTGGTCGTCGCCCCCTGACGCCGGACGAGCGACCAGATCTCCTCGTACCGCTCGACATCGACGTGCTCGAGCGCGTGCGCGATCTGCTCCTCCGTCGCATCCCACGCCACTTCCGTATCGCGCGCCTTCGCCTGCACGCGCACGTACACGATGTCGAGCGGCGGCACGCTCTCGACGTCCTCGAGCTCCACATCGAGCAGCTGGGCGTCCCGCATCACGTTGCGGCGCCCCTCGCTGCGCATGAGCGCGAGCTGCACTTGGAATCGCCCGAAGACACCGTCCGATACGCACGGTCGCGCGGCGCGCATGTCTCCGGCGCACCAGGAGTCGCGCACGATCTCGCTCATGCGATGCACTCGTGCTTCGATCGATTGAAACGTGAGCGCCGGATCGCGTGTCTTGAGCGCGTCGAGCGTCACGAGCCGAAGCGGCGGCTCGAAGCGGATCGGCGCCGTGTACTCGAGCGGCGCGTCGTCGTCGTTCTCCCCGCGGAAACTGGTACGACGCCCGAAGATCAGCACCACCACACCGACGACGACCATGACCGCAAGCGCGCTGCGGAGTGAGCCAGCGTCGGCCTTCGCGTCGCGTTGGGTGACGACGGCGTTACCGCCCTCGGCGACGTCGCGGTCGTCGCTCGACGAGCGGCCGCCACCGGTCGACGGGGAGGAGCCCCCTCCGAACGAACCACCCGCACCACCCCCTCTGCTTCCGCCGCCGGCGGCACCGCCGCCACCGCCACGCGAGCCTCCTCCTCCGGTGAAACTCCCCCCACCGCCGGGGCGAGCCAGCGAGAGGTGTGCTGCGAAGAGAATGAGCGATGCGCTCGCGGCGAATGGCCCCCACCGCATGGTGACCTTAACGTAGCGGGGGGCCGCGAGACCTACCTGTCACCCAAATGCGCTACGCGCTGGACCCGCTCGCCGAGAGGATCGCGAAGCACCCCGAGGGCAACGTGAGGCAGCTCCTGCGTTTCGGACGCCTCGCGGGAGCCTCAGAGAGCGTCGCGAGAGCCTTCAGAGAGCGTCGGTGACGCGCCCGCGCGGTCAGCGGGGCGCGATGCGCGGGCTGCTGCCGTCGCGATCCGGGCCGCTCCTCACTTCGATGACGAGGGACAGGTCGTTTTTCGTGTGCCACAGGTCGCCGCTGATGAGGCACAGGAGCGCGCTGATGAGTCACAAGACTTGGGCGATGTCCGACATGACCGCGGTGGTGTTGGTGATCCGCGCCGCCATGACGGGCATCACTCGGATGGTGAGGGACAGGAGCGCGCTGATGACGATGGTCCGCGCGCTGATGTCCGGCATCGCGGTGATGATGTGGAACAGCTGCGCGTTGATGAGGGACATCAGTCCGCTGATGCTCGACATCAGAGCGATGATGTTCCGCCTCATCGAAATGCTGTGGGGCATGAAAAGCGAGCTGTCGGACGCGACAGACGCATTTCTGACCGACGAGAAGCGACTGACGCGGTCGTGGGCGGGGTTGCGGCACATGGGCGGCGACACGACCGGCGTGAAGGGATGGCTCTCGGACATGACGGAGAGCGTTCGCCAAACGGGGGATCGACGGACGGGGAGCGAAAGCGGAACGACGCGCACGGTGCGCCGAAGCACGCGCTCCGCAAATCGCTTCTTCTTCGAGCTCGCCCACGGTTGGATGGAAGCGACCGTCGATTTTCGCCGCGTTTCGATCATGGCGATTTCACCGAAATCGCCGGTGGCTGCGCGCTTCTGCAGGCCCGCGTGCGACGATCGAAACGCCGCGCAAACCGAGGGTCGCTTCCACTTCGAGGAGCTGGTGCACGTGGACGCGCTGGCGGAACGCGTTTCCGGCGTCCAAACGTACTTCGACGAGTACGCGGTCGAGGAGCGTCGTCATCCCGTGCAGGCTTCGGCCGAGAATGGCGGAGACACTGCTGTTCATGGGCGCGCGTCCGTCCTTAAGACACTGATAGGAGAGCGACGCGGCCGAGAGCTTGTTGCGGAGCTCGTGGGCGAAGACGCCGGAACGTTCTGTTTCGCCGGCGGCCGCCGCCTGGTCCCGAAGCCGCGTGTACTCCGTCACCGCTTCGGCGATGGCATTGTCGAGGCACTCGTTCAGCGTCTGAAATTCTTCGGCGGTGATTGGGGCCTCGGTCTCGTGGGCGAGTTCGGTAATGGCTTGGCAAATGTCGCCGTAGTCGAAAACCACCTGCGCCACCGTGTAGCCGCGGCCCGAGAGAGCGGCGCCGCGCTTCGCGGCACTTCGATCCGTCGCCGGGGGAGGCTCGGATGTTGGATACCGGAGCATCTCGGCGAGCTGGTTCAAGAAGAGAGGGACACCGCTCTCGATCTCCTGTTCGGTCGGACGGAGAGCCGCGCGCTTTGCGACCTTTGCTCGCGTGCGCGCGACGATCTCCGCGCGGTTGGCCATGATGAAGCCGAAGAGCATGTTGGCCAGCTAACGTGCGCCCCCGCAGACCTGGGCGCAATGAGGAGACCCCGGGGGGGCGGAGCTCCCTTCCCCTTCGGGTGCGTCATGGGCTCCCGGCGAAGGAGGAGGAGCACGCCGCACGACCTCTTGAACCTCATCGCGCGGATGGGGCACTCATGACGAGACGAGGCGATCTGGCGCGCAGAGAGAGGGGATCATGGGAACCGTGCTCTTCGGCGCCTTCACCTCGGGCGCCGCTCCACTCTCGCTTTGACCGCTCGATCGCGCCGCGAAGATGCCGATCGACGCGCGCGAGCGCGTCGCCTACCCATGGCTACTCGACCCACCGAACTCTGCCTCGAACTGGCGTGTTCTTAGCAGGTTGCGGTACGGATCCTAGCTGTAGAACATGAACCCGAGAGTCGACGGCCGCCCGGTGTGCCTTCTGATCGTCGACGATGAGCGCGACAACCGGGAGCTTCTGGGCGTCGTCCTCACCTGGGAAGGTTTCGTCTGCATGACCGTCGCCAGTGGTGCAGAGGCCCTTGCGGCGGTGGCGCAGAGCCCACCCGACCTGATCCTGCTCGATGTCATGATGCCCGGAATGAACGGCTACGACGTGACGGCCAGGCTCAAGGGCGACCCCGCCACCAAGAGCATTCCGATCATCCTGGTGACCGCGATGGCTGACGGCGAAGCCAAGGAGCGCGGGCTGTGCGCCGGAGCCGAAGACTTTCTCGCCAAGCCCATCGACCGCGACATGCTCGTGCCGCGAATCCATCGCCTCTTGCACACGAGGTACGCCAGTTATCACGAGTCCGGCCCACGATGAGGGGTGGCAGGAACGCTCGCCAGGAGAGCTGGTTCAACTCGCCCTTGTCCGCGTGGGCGTGTTGCGCCACGAGCGCGAGAAACTCGTTCTCTTTCTCGCCGCGGATGGGCCCGACCGTCCAGGGCGCTTTGTCAATTTGACCGCCCGGCAGACGCGCTCCATCTCCGCTTGGAGGGAGTTCAAGGCTTCGCGGCCGTCGCGGCTGGGACCACGTGATAGCCATGTTTCTCGAGCAGCGCTGCGAGCGCTTCAGGGGTTTCTGCGTCGTCCATATCCAGCTGCCAGGTATCGACGGCCTCGAAGCGATTGCGCTACTAAAGCGAGATGAGGCGACGCGCGCCCTTCCGGTGATCGCCCTCACTGCCCTTGCAATGAAAGGCGACGAGGAGCGCATTCGAGCCGCGGGGTGTGATGGCTACATCGCTAAGCCGATGCGATACAAAGATGTTCTTGCGACAATCGCGACTCAGCTGGCACGAACATGAGCGCGAGTCCCGACATTGCGGACCGTCCTGCACGCGTTCTTTATGCACTCCGCGAGCGCGACGACTGCGGACGAGGGAGCCGGTATGGCACTCAGAACGTTCCGACGAAACTGAGGCCCTGCTGCCGGTCGCTGACGACGGGGACGATCTTGACGGGAGAGTCGTGGAGCGCCGGGATGAGGATGCCGAGCGAAGTGCCCACGACGTAGCCCCCCACGGCGTCGGTGATGAAGTGCTGGCCGGCCAAGACGCGCGCGGTGCCGACGAACGCCGAGAACGCCGTGCCCGCGGCGAGGACGAGATAGGGAGATGCGGACTTCGGGTGGAGACGCTTCATCGCCATGAACGTCGAGGCGGCGACCGCAGACGTCACCGCCACGTGGCTGCTCAAGAACGACAGTGAGGCGTCCGCGCTCTGTCGCTCCGACAGCGGTGCGTTGGTCCCGAACAAGAGAGGGCGCGGACGGCCTGCGGCGAGCGTCATGACCGAGATCAATGCGGTGGCGCTCAGGCCGGATTCGGCGACGACGACTGCGTCATTGAGCGCGTCGAGCGGCCCCTCGTTGGCGAGGAGCAGCGCGGCGCTCCCTGCGAGGGCGCCGTACAGCGCGAGGTCCGACGCGGTGGACCACGCCGGACTATAGAAGCCGGCCGTGACGCGATCGAGCGCGTTGAGGTCCGACGGATTGCAGAGCGGCGCGCAGTACGCCGGCTGCGTCTTGACGAGACGAGCGCCCGCGAAGACGAGGCCGATGCCGAGAACGGGAAGGTCCACCTCCGTGTAGAGCTGGAATGCAGGCCTCGTGGGGTTCTGCGGGCTCGGAACGATGGGCGTCTTCTCCGCAACCTTCGCGACCTCCTCGGCTTTCGCCACCTTCGCCTCGGTCGCGCCGGGGCCGGGCGTCGCGATCGTCGGTGTGCCGACTGCCGACGGGACCGTCGATGGAGCGGGCGCGACTTCAGGGCCAATGGCGTAGGCGCCCGAGCTGAGCGCAACAGTTGCGCCGAACGCAGCAGCTGCGGGGAGGGTCGTTCGTCTTCGAGAGCGTGTGTGCATGTTCGAGCCCGAGGCCGTGTCATTCACGTGCCGTGGAGAGCTCGAGGCCTCTCGCAAGACGCGAGCCCTCGGTATGTCCCTTGCTCGTGCGCCTCGCGATGCTCGAATCCGCTCTTTGGATGACGCGTGCGGCGGCTCGGGTCGCAATCATGCCGCGATCGTCGCATCGATGTGGCAATCGTGCCGTCGGCGCTAGCGCCCTATGGGCAGCCGCCGTCGTCGGCTCGCTCGCGGGCGCTGCCGAGGCCTCCGCGTACACCATCGAGACCCAGATCACGACGGGGTGCCACGAGTCCATTTCGGCCGACGCGCTGCGGCGTGTGCGAGCGACCCTTCATCTGGGCGCACCGCTCCCATACACGAATTCGGACGACGGGCCACTCGTCGAGGATCTCCCCTTCAACGTCCCCGACGACATGAAGGACATCGGCGGGGCGACGCTCCTCCTCGGGGTCCGCGACAACGACGTCAAGAGCCTCGCAGCCACGTCGCTCGATCAGCTCGCGCAAGTGACGGCGGATCCGACGACGCAGCGGGAGCACTGCTTGCGGACGTACGGGGAGGAGGAACCGAATGGCACCGCCCTCGCGGTCGCCGATTGCCGAGCGTTCATCAAGGAGAAGCTCGTCGCGGCGCTCGACGGCCTCGGCCCCGACGGCACACCCGACGTTCATTCGCGCGACGACCTTACGGTGTCCCTGGCGCTCAGCGGACAGATCACCGTGAGCGTCCCACGCTTCTACCTCCGCGCCGGGCAGGCGATTCACGCCATTCAAGACAGCTTCACCCATACGTTCCGGAGCACCGTCGACCAACACCAAATCACGGTTTGTCTCGATTGGATTCACTTCGCAAACAACACGCTGAACGAATCGACCGACGGGCCGCCGCACATGACGGAGCTCGATCGTTGCGACAACCCGGACGCGCTCCGCACCCTCAAACACAACCTGGCGATCGAGGCGACGACGATGGCGCTCCAGATAGCGCTCGACCCGACGTTGTCCCCGGACGCCAAGTCGGCGGGCTTCGACAGGATGCTCGACACCTACGTCGTGTTCGACACCACCGCGAACTGCACGTTCGCAAACAAATGGTGCAACGCGCCCGAGAATCAGTATCGCAACGCGGGGTGCGGGTGCGGCGTCGCAGGCGCGGACACACGGGGGCTCGCCGCGTCGATGGTCGTCGCGGCACTCGCGGGTCTCGCGCTCCTTCGTCGCCGCCGGCGCCAATCGCCGTCGCCCGCTGCCGATCGTCGCGCGATCCGAGCGACGCTGTTGATGCTGGGCGCCGTCGCGACTCCCCGAATCGCGTTGGCGCAGGAGACAGCGCCGCTGCCCGAGGCACCCACCCACGCCCCGCAGGGACCGGTGGCTGCGCTCGAAGGGAAGAGCGAGTCGGGGAAGAAGGGGATGAAGGATACGGCCGGCTCGCTCTTCGGGCATGTCGCCGTTGGCGCGTCTTACGATCATGCCGCTCTCGCGTTCGCAATCGGCGGCAAACTTCAGATTTCTCAGGGATGGATGGCCGGGCTCGACGTCGAGTGGAACCCATGGATCCCGACGGTGCCGCTCTCCTTCCGAGCGGGCGCAGGCAACGTCTACTGGTCCGTCGTGCGCCGCTACCAGATGGCTTACGAAAGCGTGAACCTCCGCACCACCGCTGCGCTCGGTATCTCCACGCTCCTCATCGATCTCCCCGGCGCAGAGAAATGGAGCGCCGGGCCGCTGGTCGGAGTCAGCTTCCTCGGCGTCGAGTGGAAGATCGCCCCGGGGTACTTTCTCGTCGTCGATCCGACGTATCTCGTCTTCGCGATGCCCCATTTGACGGGAGTGCCGCTCGGTTACTACCAGTACCGATTCCAAGTCGGGATCGAGTTCGGGGGTTGAGCTGACCTGCCCCCCATCACTGCGAATGCGGGTGGAGACATCGCGACGACGCCGGCATGCCGACCCACCACCGTTCTCGCGGTCGCGTGCGAGCGCTACCTCGGTTCCGATGGCGGCTGCGCGATTGTCGTGAGGTGGCGCGCGCTCCGCCCCAGGCATGTACAACTCAGCAGGCGCGCAGCGCGACGCCCGGCGAAACGCTTCGACTGAACCTCGCGTGGCCCCGGACCGAAAAGAAAGCTAATCCCCGCCCAAGATGCCCGCATCCTCAAGGTCGCCGAAGTTAGTACATCGGCGCGAAGTGAATGTGGAGCGCGCTGCTCGTCGTGCACGCCCCGGTCGACGAGTCGTCTCCCGTGCCGCTCCCGCCGCCGTCGCTCCTGCCGCCGTCGGTCCCGCCGCCCGCAAAGCCGTTGCTACCGCTCGAGCACGCTGCAAGCGCTGCCCCCGCGCCGCAAGCACCGAGAAGAACCGTCGCGATGGCTCGAGGCGCGAAGATCGATTGACGGATGGGGGCCGCACGTAAGCAACAGGTGTACCGTGTCTCGCGAGTGGGTATCGGATGCGCAACCGCAGGTCCAAATCGTTCGAAGCGATGCCGCACTGTCGTCTCGACTCACCCGTCTGTCGACTCGAGTCAACAGTGACCCGCCCTGGAGCTGGCACGCGCTCGCGAGCATCGACCCGGGCTGGCGCGCCTGGCGCGCACGCTCGCTGCACCTAGACTTCGAGAACCCATGACGCCCCGTCCTGACGAGTGAGTGAGACGTGGAACGTTACATCCCTCCGGCTCGGAACCCGTCGCGTGTCGAGCGCGCCGGCGCCCTCGACGAGGGTCAAGAGGCGGCGCGGACCGCGCTGAGTCGTCGCTTCCGCGGGTCACGCCGCTTCGAGCCGATCCGGCAATTGGGCGCCGGAGGCATGGGCGAGGTCTACGAGGTACTGAACCGAGACGACGGCTCGTCGCTCGCGCTCAAGGTTCTTCTCAGCCCTACCCCCGATTCGCTTCTTCGATTCAAGAACGAGTTTCGAGCGCTGCAGGACATTCGCCACCCGAACCTCGTCACGCTCTACGAGCTCGTCGAGGAAGACGGGATTTGGTTCCTAACGATGGAGCTCGTCGCGGGGGTAGACTTCTTGCGCTACGCGAGGCCGACCGCTTCGGAAGAGCCGTCCGCGCCGCAGACGACGGTGACGCTCGACGAAGGGGACCACCTGTCGCAGGCGGGTGGGGATCGCGCCCGTGCGGACGACACGCGCTGCGCCCCTCGTTTCGACGAGGCGCGCCTGCGGAGCACCCTCCGGCAGATCGCCGGCGCGCTCTGCGCGCTCCACGCGGCGGGGAAGGTTCACCGCGACGTCAAGCCGTCGAACGTCTTGGTCACGAGCGCGGGGCGCGCCGTCCTTTTCGACTTCGGTTTGATCGTGGACCTCGACGTCAATCCCTGGCTGACGGCGGACGGCCAGATGGTCGGCACGCCGGCGTTCATGGCGCCGGAGCAGATCTCGGGCGGCCGCGTCGGGCCCGAGGCCGATTGGTACGCCCTTGGGAGCACTCTCTATGCGGCGCTCACCGGGCAGCCCCCGTTTCGCGGCAAGCTGCGCGAGATCTTCCATTACAAGCAACACGGCGTTCCTCTCGCCCCGAGCGCGATCGTCTCGTCGGTTCCGGAAGATCTCGAAGCGCTGTGTCTCGATCTCCTCCAAGTGCATCCAGCGACGCGGCCGACCGGCGAGGAGGTTGTTCGCCGACTGAACGTCCAGGCAAAAGAAGAGGAGGCGCCCAGCTTCAACACCGCGACATCCTTCTTCACGCCGTTCGTCGGTCGTGAAATGGAGCTTGCGCTGCTGGAGGACGCATTCATCGAGGTCCAGGCGGCGCTAGATCACGCGGTGGTCGTTCAGGTCCACGGTGAATCGGGGGTCGGGAAGACCGCGTTGGTCCGCCAGTTTGCCAAGGCAATGACGGTCGAGCAGGGCGCGCTAGTGCTCAGTAGCCGATGCTACGAAAGCGAAGTCGTTCCGTTCAAAGCGATCGACGGGATCATGGATACGCTAACGGCCTTCTTGGCCGGCTTGAAAGGAGAAGACGCAGCCGCGCTCTTGCCCCTTCGCGCGTCGCTCCTAGCCCAAGTGTTCCCGGTCCTGCGGCGGGTGCAGACGATTGCACGTGCGCCGCTCCCGCCGAAAGAAGGCATGGACCCGCAGGAGCTCCGCGCGCGCGCCTTCGCGGCGCTGCGCGAGCTGCTCGGGAGGCTCTCGGAGCGGCGCCCTCTCGTCTTGGTCATTGACGATCTCCAGTGGACGGACCGGGACAGCCTTACGCTGCTCGGCGAGGTATTGCGCCAGCCCGATTCGCCGCCGCTCCTCCTGGTCGCGACGGTCAGGGACGTGTCGGGGGACCTCGCATCGACCGCGGCGCCGCTCGCGGAGCTCGCGAGCGATTTTCGCGACGTCCACCTCCAACCGCTGCCACTCCAAGAGGCGAGGAAGCTGGCAGCGCTTCTTCTGCGTTCGTTCGACGAAGGGAATGAGCTGGATCCGGCCGCCATCGCCGCCGAGAGCCGCGGTAATCCTCTCTTCATCGACGAGCTCGTGAGACACGGGGCGGCGGGCGGCGGGGCGCGGTCGGCGCCGCTCGCCCTCGAGGACGTCCTTTGGGAACGAATCAACGCGCTCGGCGAGCCTGCGAGCCGAATCCTCACTCTGCTGGCGATCGCCGGAACACCGATGTCCGAGACGATCATCGCGCAGGCGGCGTCGGTGTCGCTCGGGGAGTTCTCGCTGCAGCTCGCGCAGCTGCGTGCGGCAGGGCTCGTCCACATGACGGGAATGTCGGGATCAGACGCCATCCAGTGCCGTCACGATCGTGTGCGGACGGCCGTCGTCAGTCACCTCGACGCCGAAGCGCGGCGCCGCGGCAGCTTCAGCCTCGCGCTCGCCCTCGAATCGACGAAGGACGCCGACGCGGTGGCGCTCGCCCTCCACTGGCACGGCGCCGGCGACGAGGATCGCGCGCTCGCGTACGCGCTCAAAGGTGCGGAGGCCGCGAGCGAGGCGCTCGCATTCGATCACGCGGCCGAGCTCTACGAGAGCGCGCTCGCCTCGCCGCACCTCGCTCCGGCGGACGAGAGGCTCGTCGCCGAGAGGCTCGGTGACGCGCTCGTGAACGCCGGGCGTGGGATTCGCGCTGCTGCGGCGTATCGGCGGGCGGCGCGCGGCGCCCCCACCGCGAACGCGCTGGATCTCGAACGACGCGCCGCCGATCAACTCCTGCGCGCCGGTCACTTCGACGAGGGGCTCTCCGCCGTCCGTACGGTGCTCTCGTCCATCGGGCTGTCGCTCCCGGAGACGGCTCTCGAAGCGCTCATCCGCTTCCTCGTGGGGCGTCTCGTCCTTTGGCTCCGACGCCTGCGGTTCGTTCGGCGCGACGCGACGGAGATCGCTGCCACGGAGCTGATGCGCGTCGACGTATGCCGCTCCGTGTCCTTTGGTCTCGGCGTCGTGGATCCGGTTCGCGGCGCCGCGTTTCAGGTGCGCGCGCTCCTCCTCGCGCTCCGCGCCGGCGAAGTGAAGCGCGTCGCGTTCGCGCTCTCGTCGGAGTGCGTCTACGTCGCGCGGCACGGCGGGGCGAGCTTTCGACGCGCGATGGGGCTCGCCGATCGAGCACAGGGTTTGGCGGAGGCGGCGGGCGATCCCCACGCGATCGCCTACGCGCACGCGACGCGCGGGGTCGCTTGCTACCTGAACGGCCGCTTCACCGAAGCGCGCGATCTCTCCGGGTCCGCGATCGAGATGTTCCGCGGCAAGTGCAAGGGCGTCGCGTGGGAGCTCGCCGTAAGCCAGTTTTTCGAAGCAAACGCGCTCGCGCAGCTCGGCGAACTGCTACGCCTCGCGGAGAATCTGCCGCGCGCGCTCCGCGATGCCTTCGAGCGAGGCGACAGGTACGCGGCGGTCTGTCTCCGCATCGGCCTAACGAACCTTCACTGGCTCGCGATCGACGAGGCCAAGGAGGCGGAGAAACAAGTCCGCGAAGCGATGACCGAATGGTCAAATGAGGGGTTTCACCTCGAGCACCTGTACGAGCTCCTCGCCTCCGTGAACATCGACCTGTACGTCGGGCGCCCTCGCGAGGCCTACGCGCGGGTTGCGGCGCGCTGGGAAGCACTTCGGCGATCGCTTTTGCCCTTCACGACTCAATCCGTGCGCATTCTCTCTAGGTACGCCCGCGCGCGCAGCGCGATCGCCGCTGTCGAGGACGGCGACGACGTCCAGCTCCTTCGCGTCGCCGAGCGCGACGCGCGCGTGCTCGCGCGGGAGCGGGCGGCGTGGTCTCTCCCGCTCGCGAAGACCGTGCGCGCATCCCTCGCTTGGAGGGAAGGAGCCGAAGGCCAAGCTTTGGCGCTCTTACGGGAAGCCATCGCCGGATTCGAAGCTGTCGACATGAAGCTTCATGCGGCCGCGGCGCGGCGACGCCTCAGCGCACTCGTCGCAGGCGACGCCGGCCGAGAGCTCGAGCGAGCCTCGAACGAATGGATGGCCTCCGAGAAAGTCAAGAACCCGGATCGGATCGCACAGGTGTTCATCCCGGGCTTCACACGGCGAACCTGAGGAGAGTGTCGTCCGACGACACTCAGTGCCACGGGACGACACCGTTCCGACCCTCGCCGCGAAGCTTTTGCTAGCAATTCCCATGCGGCGGCAGCGGCGCGCGGATTGCTGCGTTTGAAGCATGCGCACGTCTTCCCCCTTCGCCGAGCAGTCCAACACCACCTGGCCCGAGTGGCGGCAGGGTGCGCGTCCGAACGCGGTCGCCCCTGCGGGGGCTCCGTCTTCGGGCCCATCGATGCTCCTCCGCGATGCGTCCGTGTCCTTGGATCACTCGCACGGCGTGACGCAGACGCTCGATCGCGACACTGCCGAGCGTTCTGCCGGCGCAGTCATGGTGACCCTTCGCGTTCTCGGAGCGCTCGCTCGACCGGGCCACTACGCGCTACGGGAAGGGGTCATCTGTCGTCTGGGTTCCGAGTTGGGTTGCGACATCGTCGTCTCGGAGCCGACGGTGTCGCGCGCGCACGCGGAGCTTCGGTTGACGCCGGACGGGATCGCTGTTCGCGATTTGGGCAGTCGCAACGGGACTTTCTATCTGGGCCAGCGCGTAGAGAACGCGACGATCGCCGTCGGCGCGAGCATCACATTGGGACGGGTGACGATCGTCCTAGACGGTGAGGCCGCTCCAACGCAAGCCGAGTACGTCTTGGACGACTACGAGCGCGTGATCGGGCGCTCGCCGCAAATGAAGCGGCTCTTCGCCGTCCTCGCGCGAATCGAGAGCTCCCTTACGCCAGTCCTCCTCGGAGGCGAATCGGGCGCCGGCAAGGAAGTCGTTGCGCGCGCCATTCACGCGCGCTCGCTCATCTCGTCTCGGCCGTTCGTCGCGCTGAACTGCGGCGCGTTGCCGCGGGACTTGGTGGGGAGCGAGCTGTTCGGTCATCGCAAGGGGGCGTTCACCGGGGCGGTCGAGGCGCGCAAGGGAGCTTTCGAGACTGCCGACGGCGGAACGCTCTTCCTGGACGAGATCGGCGAGCTCCCGCTCGAGACGCAGCCCATTCTCCTTCGTGCGCTCGAGACAGGCGAAGTCAGGCCGCTCGGCGGCGATCTCCCCAAATCGGTCAAGGTGCGGGTCATCGCCGCGACGAATCGCGATCTCGAGGAGGACGTCCGGAACGGCCGGTTTCGCGAGGACTTGTTCTACCGGCTCGCGGTCCTTCGTGTGACGATCCCGAGACTTCGCGAGCGGATGGAGGACATCGAGCCGCTCGCTCGGCATTTCGCGGCGGAAGCGGGCCACGTAGGCGCGCTGAGCGGCCATGTCATCGAGCAGCTCAAAGCGCGGCGTTGGTCGGGCAACGTCCGCGAGCTCCGGAATACGATCCAGGCGTACGTCGCGCTCGGCGTTCTTCCCGAGCCGAGCCGGTCTCAGGCCGCGACGCTCGACCTCGCGCTGCGGGAGATGGTCGACCCGCGCGTCCCGTACGGGACGCAGAAGGACGTCCTCATCGAGCGTTTCACTGCGCTCTACCTCAGCGTGCTCCTCGAGGCGACCGGGGGAAACCAGACGATCGCGGCGCGCTGGGCGCAGCTCGATCGGGGCTACGTCGGGCAGCTCCTGGCGAAGCACTTCGTCTCGAAGAAGCGCTGACGTCGCGACTGCGGCCAAGGCGACGCCCCCTTGAACGCAACCGTCTGGAGAAGCCACGCGGACGTGAGAGGGGCGCATTGCGCCGCGAGCACGCCGAACGTCGCCCGCCGAGGTCGAAGGGACGACGTGGGGAGCGGGCCGTCGCAACGAGGCGACTCTTGTCGCTAGCTGACGAGTGGGCTCTACAACTCTGCGAATCCTGGCGCGCTCCCGAGGCGGCCTACGACCCTGAGTGAAGTGAAGCGGGTCGCCGACGCGCGACGGCTCGATCATTGCTGCGCACGAGCAACCTCATGCGCGCCGGCCGGCAACAAATATCGTTCACAAGAGTTCTTGTCGGGGGACTTCCGTTCCTGGCGGCTTGCGCATCGTCGAGCGCAGGGCCGGAGGATGCCGGTGGCGGACCCGATGCGTGGACGGTAGGACGCGGCGGACCCGACGCCACCGTCGACGGGAGCGCCGACGAGGACACGGGGAGCGCCGACGCCACCGTCGACGGGGCCTCCGACGAGAACACGGGGAGCGCGGGCGCCGACGCGGAAGCTGGCAGCGGGTTTGTCACTGCTTCCGGCACAAACCTAATGCTCGATGGCGGAGTGTTCCGGTTCATTGGCTTCGATGCGTATGGCATGACCGGGTGCTTCAATGGAACGGCATGGACAACAGCGCAGCTCGATACCTACTTCGCCGGCTTGCCCGCCAATGGGATGACCCGCCTCTGGGCGTTCAAGCAGTACGGCACTGCGGCGATAAGCTCGATCGTCACGGAGGCAGCCAGATACAATCAGCATCTCATTCTGTCCCTTGGCAACGACGACGGCAATTGTGACCCTAACCCCACGGATCCGAACCAGTCGGGTGAGCCGCTCTCGTTCTATCAGTCTGGCTGGCAAGGAAGCTACCTTGCGTGGGTCAATACGATCGTGCCCACGTTCAGGGACAACACGGCCGTGGCCATGTGGGAAATCGCCAACGAGCCCGGCGAGGAAGCCACCGTCCCAGAGGCCACGATGCAGGCGTACCTGAGCTCCACGGCGGCGGCGATCAAGGCGGCGGACCCCAACCACTTGGTGGAGACGGGTGTTAGCAATCCTGCCAGCGTCGTCGACTACCAGCAAGCCCAGAGCGGGCCCGACATCGACGTCCTCAGCTTCCACGACTACGCGTGGGACTACGAGGCGAAGGCCGTGGAGTCGGCGAATTTCACGGCTGCCCAGGCTGCCGCGCAGGCGCTAGGAAAGCCATTCATCGCGGGAGAAGCGGGTGTGGAGTCGGGACCCACGTGTACCACCGATCTGACCCAGACTCAGCGAGTCACGTACCTGCAGTCGAAGACGAACGACTACTTCGAAGGGTTATCTTCCAACGGGACGATGGGAGCGCCCATCGCGGGCGTGATGTTCTGGGAATACGAACCCGTCAATACATACGGCTGGAATATTGGCGAATGCGAATATGATTTCTTTGCCGGCGATCCGCTCGTGTCGATGGTGCAGAATTACGTCGTACCCTAAGCGCTACTGGCAGGGATCACGAACCGTACCGTCGAGGTTCACGCTGAAAAGCGCGGCGTTCGTATGGTCCGTGATTGCTTGCGGGCAGAACGACGAGGCCGACGAGGTGTCATCGGTATATTCGGCCACGAACATGGCTTTGCCTGCGTTGTAGAGGGTCGGATAGAAGGAACCGATAGTCCCCTCGAAAAAGGCTCTTCCGCAGGATCTGTGGGCGTGAGAACGAGTCGGACGTAGCGTTCGGCGCTCGTCACGTAGCCCGCATCGCGGGATCGGGTGGGCGTCCCGCCCGCGAGCTGCGCGCCGAGCGCCGGTAGC
>Ga0302279_10004149_pt1 | contig 17369 bp, 17 predicted proteins | sample III_Bog_N3_3_FD_194541 | JGI IMG/M metagenome (GOLD analysis project Ga0302279, IMG submission 194541) | Peat permafrost microbial communities from Stordalen Mire near Abisko, Sweden - III_Bog_N3_3 | ecosystem: Environmental > Terrestrial > Soil > Wetlands > Peat | place: Sweden: Abisko...
AGCCTCGCACGAGGTCCCGCAAGCCTCGCACGAGGCCCCGCAAGCCTCGCACGAGGTCCCGCAAGCCTCGCACGAGGCCCCGCAAGCCTCGCACGAGGCCCCGCAAGCCTCGCACGAGGCCCCGCGAGCGTCGCACGAGGCCCCGCAAGCCCCGCACGAGGCCCCGCAAGCCCCGCACGAGGTCCCGCAAGCCCCGCACGAGGCCCCGCAAGCCCCGCACGAGGCCCCGCAAGCCCTTCACGAGGTCCCGCAAGCCCTTCACGGAGCTCGCGAGGCCCTCCGCCGGGCGCTAGAGGATGCGCTCCCCGACCACGACGTCCACCTTGCCGCTCGTCGCGCGCAGCTCCACACGGAACGCCTTCTGCGCCCCCTCGGGCGCGCAGCCCCGGACCGCCGCCGCCCGCTCCCCGTGCGAGCGGTCGACCTCGTCGGTCGCGCTCCGGTCGAACACGCGCAGCTCGACGCCCGTCCCCGGCCCCTCCGCCCCCGCGGCGACCCGCAGGCACTTGCCCGCGGGCACGGTCTCCTCGAACGTCACGAGGCGCGATGCGTCGAGCGAGAGCGCGCGCACGTTGAGGGGCACGCCGTCCAGCAAGAGCGATGGCCCCTCCGCCACGCGAGCCAGCATGCGCGCCGCCGCCAGAGGGTGCGCCGAGAACGCTGGGTTCTGCCACTTCTCGGGGCGCACCTGCACCTCGAACGGACCAGGGCGACCCCTCGCCTCGAGGTCCAGGTGAACCTTGCCGTGCGCGCACGCGAAGAGAGTGAGCGACGCGGCGCCGTCACCCGACGTGACGAGCGCGCCCGCGTCGTCCCACACGGTGCCCGTGAGCAGCGCGAGGGGCGCTCCTCCCACGACGTCGACCCGCGTGCAGCTCCCCGCTGGGCCCGCGATCTCGAGCGGGACCTGCGAGCGCTTGCCCATGAGCAGCGAGCCGCCCTTCTCCACCTGCGGCGGGCCATAGCCGAGCTTCGCGAGCTCCGCGTTGCGCTGGCCGCGCGTCGCGTCGAGGGGCTGCGTCAGCGCGGCCCACGCGATCTCGGGCTTCTGCGAGAGATCGCGCGCCACGTCCCCCTTGGCGCGCGCGAGCACCACGGCCGCGAGGCCCTGGCCGACGTGCGGTCGGACCGACAGCGAGCCGCTGATGGCGAGCGGCGAGCAGAGGGTGATCGTCCGCTCCCGCGTGCCCTCGCGGGCGCGTGCGATGACGTGGCCTCCCTCGTCGAGAGCCTCGACCTCGAGGAGTGCGATGTCCTCGTCCGGCACGATGAGGATGTCGGTGCACTGGTTGGCCTCGAGCGGCAAGGCGACGAACGCCGGCGCTCGCGAGTCGACGCTCAGGGCGACCTTGCGGAACTCTTCCCACGCGCCGCCGAGCGCCTCGCGGTGCGCCCGCACGTGGTCGTCGAGGCCGGGCCACGAGTCGGCCGGGCGCGTCCCCGGTCCGATGGCTCCCCGCGCTCCCACGGCGCGCCCGACGTCGGCGGCCCGCTCGGGCGGCACGAGCTGGGCGGCGACCGCGACCAGCCCCTCTCCCCCCGCGGCGTGCGCCGCGACGTAGAAGCGGTCGGGGTGCGGCGGACAGATGAGCACCGTCGGGTGAGCGTCGGGGGCCTCGTCCGTCGCGAGGGGCGTGCCGTCGTCCGCGAAGGCTGCGACGTCGAGATCGTCGATCGTCCCGGAGGCGCGCGCGTAGGCCAGGAGACACATGTCGTGCGGGACCTCGACGAAGGCGCCGAGGCGCTCGCCCTCCACGGTCTCGCCCGACGCGACTATGCTCGCAGGGCTCGCGCCGAGGCGGCCGACGCGCAGCGGCACGTCCCCCAGGAGAATGCGCGCGTCGAGCTCGCCGACGACGACGCGCGGAGCCGGGATCGGCGCGCCGGGGATCCGCGGCGCAGCGCGCGAGACGCCCCCGCACCCGGCGGAGACCGCGAGCAGGGCGAGGAGCGCCAACCGTACGCGCCTCACGGCATGCCTCCCCATACTCCGCTCGCGACCCGGAAGATCGCGAGGCCCCAGCCGACGCCGGGCCCTCGCGCCTCCACCTCGACGCGCCCGCGGTCGCGGTCCCCTGCGCAGAACGAGACGAGCGCCGCCTCGTCGCCCGATCCGCGATCGTCGGACGCCGTACGCGCGCCCACGACGACGCGCAGCCCGATCCCACGGGAGTGGCCGTGGTCCACGGCGACCACCGCGACGTAGCAGCCGCCCGGCTCGAGGACGACGGGTATCGGCGTGGTACCGGAGGGTCCCTGCGCGAGCGTGATGGCCTCCGAACGGAGCGCGGGTACGTGGTGGGCGACCATGACGCCCGCCATGCGCGCGCGCGTCTCCTGCCCCCACGTGAGCGGCAGCCTCGAAGGAACGGGCCACGAGGTGTGGGTGACGACGATGGGCTCGTTGGGGGGAGAGCCCGCGAACACGACCGTCGTCTCGGTGGCGACACCGACGCAGAGCTCGAGGCGGGCGTCCGGCGCGTCGGTGCGGTCGCGCGCGAGCAGGGTCTCGTTGTCCTCGCCGCGCAGCTCCGCGTCGAGATCGAGACGGAAGCGCCTCGTGGCGCGCGAGGTGCGCGGGTCGACCGCGAAGAGCTCGAGCCTGTGGCAGCCCGCGTCGAGCATCACGTGCCCCTCGCCCGACCCGTCCGGCCCCGCCTCCCAGGTGTCGCGCGCGGCGAGGTGCCCACCATCCCGCGTCGCACGTGCCTCGGCCACCTCGGCGCGACGGTCGGGAGGAGGCAATGGCGGGAGCCCTCCCGTCTCGGGCGGAGCGGGCAAGGGGCCGCCCGTGCGCTCCGTCAGGACCGTGGTGAGCGGAGGCAGAGGCGCGGCCGAGCGCGCGATGACGGTCTCGATGGCGCCCCTGCCGGCGTCGCTCGTGATGCTCACCCGCCGGAGCGCGTCCCCGCTGCACCGCGATATCTCGAGGACACCGGCGACGCTGGCGGCGTGAGGGTCCCGCTCTTCGTCCTCCTCGGGATCGGTGACCTTCACGTGGAAGCTCATGCCGCGGGCGCCGATGATTCCCACCGTCGTGCACTCGGTGGTCTTGGCGTCCGGTGCGGCTCCGTCCGGCCGGGACACGACCAGCGTGATGGTCGCCTCCTCGCTGAGGAAGCGTGTCGGCTGGCGAACGGCGCTCGCGCCGGCCGCTCTCCACTCGTGCTCGACCCGCTCAGCTACCTCGCGGACCTGCGCCGCCGCGGTGCCGGCGTGAAGGGAGACCACACCGGCCGTCGCCGCGAGCGCGAGACGATGCTTCGTCACCGCGTGTCGCCAGCCACGATCTCGAGCTCGCTCGGGACGAACCCGCGCGTCTTCGCGTCCCAGACGAAGAGCTTGTGCTCGTCCACGACACCCTTCTTCACGCTCGTCACGAGGTAGGCGAGATCGTAGGTCGGCTCGCTGCCGCCCATGGTGGCGGCCGACGCGTCGGTCTCGGAGAAGTAAGCGCCGACGTCGAGGTGCGAGTGGTAGAGCACCTTGACGGGCTGGCCACGCGTCTTCCTCTCCTTCACCTCGCGCTCGAACGCCATCGGGTTGAGATCGAAGTACATTCGACCCGTACGGGGGTACGTCTCGGGGTCGAGGGCATGCAGCTTGTTCGCGCGGTTCTCCATGGGGACGATGCCGTCCACGAGCAGAGCGTCACCCGCGGGGCCGGTGAGCACGCCGCAGCTCTCCTCGTCGCGTCCGTACGCCGCGCGCGCCTCTTCGTACACGCGTTCGAGGATGCTTCGCTCGATGCGTAGCTTGCCGTGGACCCACGGCGGTTTGGACTGAGAGCCCACGTCGGAGGCGCCTTGCATGCCTACCAAACGTAGCGCTTCTCCCACTTCATCGGCGCAAAATACCGGTCTCCGCGGTCGCAAACGATCGCGACGACACAACCGCCGACGGCTCGAGCTTGGAGCTCTTCCGCGATCTTCACGGCTGCGAAGACGTTGGCTCCGGACGAGTGACCGACGTGCAGCCCCTCCTCCACGGCGAGCCTGTCGGCCATGTCCCAGCCATCTTCCGTGGAGACCGAGCGGATGGCGTCGGGCACCTTCGGGTCATAGATGGGAGGCACGATGCTCGAGGCAAGGTGCTTGAGCCCCTCGAGCCCGTGCATGGGCTCGTCCGGCTCGACCGCGATGCAGCGGATGGGCGGCAGCGTCGAGACGCGCTCCTTCAGCTTGCGCGTCGTGCCCATCATCGTCCCCGTCGTCCCGAGCCCCGCCACGAAGTGCGTGATGCGGTCGCCGACTGCGTCGAGTATCTCGACGCCCGTGCCGTCGTAGTGCGCGCGCCAGTTGCCGGGGTTCGCGTACTGGTCCGGGTAGAAGTAGTCGTCGGGGCTCGCCGCCACGACCTCGCGAACCTTGCGGATGGCGCCGTCCGAGCCCTCCATCGGATCGGAGTAGATGATCTCGGTGCCGAAGCTCTTCGAGATGTCCTTGCGCGCCTTCGACACGTTGGACGGCATGACGAGCCGGATGCGGATGCCGAGCGCGGCGCCGAAGAGAGAGTAGGCGACGCCGGTGTTGCCGCTCGTGGAGTCGATGAGGATCTTGTCCCGCGTCAGCCGTCCGTCGGCCAGGGCGTCCTGGATCATGCGGAGGGCGGCGCGGTCCTTCACGCTGCCGCCCGGGTTGGCGAACTCCAGCTTCGCGTAGACGGCCACATCGGGGCACTTGGACGTGACCTTGCGCAGCCTGACGAGCGGCGTGTTGCCGACGGCCTCGACGACCGACTCGATCCGGCGATGCCTCCAGGCGTTCACGACGGCCCCGGGGCGAGCAGGGCGCGGATGGCAACGAGGGCCTCGTATGCTCCTCGCGCCACGTCGCGCGCGGCAGGGTCTCGCAGGTCGAGCCACGCCGGGACCTTTGCCGTCTCCAGCGACGGGTCCGTCACGGCGCGCATGCGCGCGTCCACGGCGGCCCCCGCGGTGAGCGCCTCCGCCGCGCGAACGCGGAGAGAGAGGACGCCGGCCCCCGCCGCGTAGCGCGCCGCGATCATTCCAGCCACGCCCTCGCCGACGAGCGTCGCCTCCGCCGCGCAGAGGAGAGCCTGCCCGCGTTCCCCCACCTCGGCGAGGCGCGCTTGCCGCGTGTACCTCCGCTCGCTCATCTGCCTCCCGCGATCGCGGGCACGATGCTGATCTGGTCGCCGGCCTTGAGGGGCGTGGAGAGGCCCTGGAGAAAGCGCACGTCCTCCTCGCCGACGTAGATGTTGACGAAGCGACGAACGCCCTTCGCGTCGAGCAGGCGGTCTCTGACGCCGGGGTGCTTCTTCTCCATGTCCTCGATGATCTCGCCGACGGTGCTCCCCGCGGCTACGACTTCCTCTTTGCCCCCGGTGAGCGTGCGGAGCGGTGCGGGGATTCGAACGATGGTCTCCATGGTCTCGTCTCTTTCTGGGGCTCGGGCTTCGGCGTGCTTCTCGGTCTCAGCACTCGGCGTCTGCTATGTAGCGCGAAGCGTCCACTTTCGCGATAGTCGGCGACGCGCCGCACAGCGCGCATGACCTCCGGGGCCGGAGGGCGCGTCTCCGGAGCTCGTCCGTCTTTCCGTCGAAGGTCACGAGCGTGCCGGCTATTGCGCTCGGGCCGGCGTCGCCCTCGTCGAGCAGCGCGAGGGCGAGATCGGCCTGAAGCGCACCGACGATGCCGACCACGGGCCCCATGACGCCGGCTTCGGCGCAGTTCGGCGCGTGCTCGGTCGGCAGGTCCTCGAAGACGCAGCGGTAGCACGGACGCCCGCCGCGTCCGACCGCGAGCACCGTGCCGTGCCAGCGCACTGCCGCAGCGTGGACGACGGGCACGCGCGCGAGCGCGCAGGCGTCCGCGGTCAGGAACTTGGTCGCGAAGTTGTCGCTCCCCTCGACGACGAGGTCGTACGAGGAGACCAGGTCGACGGCGTTGGTAGGCAACAGACGCGTCGGGTGCACGCAGATCTCGATGCCTGGCGCCCACGCGAGGAGGCGCTGCCGGGCCGCCTGGACCTTGGGCGCGCCGACGTCGCTCTCGTCGAAGAGAACCTGGCGGTGAAGGTTGGTGAGGTCGACGGTGTCGTCGTCCGCAATGCCGAGCGTCCCGATCCCCGCCTTCGCGAGCGCCATCGCCGCCGGCGAACCCAGCCCCCCGATGCCGACGACGAGCACGCGGGCCGCCGCGCGCTTGCTGCCGGCGGGCTTCACGGTCCCGCCGCGGGGGGAAGAGGTGCGGCCATGACGCCCGGGAAGTACTCCTCGAGGCTGAAGTAGCGCTCACCCGTGTCGCAGAGGACCGTGACGACGTTGTTGCCCGGCCCGAGCTCGCGGGCGACGGCGAGAGCCGCGAACACGTTCGCCCCCGCGCTGATGCCGACGAGCAGGCCCTCGTAGTGCGCGAGCGCGAGCTTCGCCCGCCACGCGTCGACGTCGCTCACCGTTCGCACGTGGTCCACCACGGCCGGATGGAAATTTCGGGGGACGAAGCCGGCGGCGAGGCCCTGGATCTTCGTCGGGCCTCGCTCACCGCGGGAGATGGTCGCGCAGGCCTCGGGCTCGACAGCGATGATCTGCGGGCGTGGCCCGCCGACGGCGGCGTGCCGCGCGCGGAGGACCTCCCCTACCCCGCTGATCGTGCCGCCCGTACCTACGGCGGCGACGAATGCGTCGATGGGCGTCTCGCCCATGGCGTCGACGATTTCCGCGGCCGTGGTGCGTACGTGCACCTCGGGGTTGGCCGGGTTGTCGAACTGCTGCGGCAGGAAGGCGCCCTCCGCGGCGGCGATTTCGCGCGCCTTCGCGATGGCTCCCTCCATCTGCTGCTCGGCCGGCGTGAGGACGATGCGCGCTCCGAACGCCTCGAGAAGCTGCCTGCGCTCGAGGCTCATGCTCTCCGGCATCGTGAGCACGCAGCCGTACCCCTTCACCGCGCAGACCAGCGCGAGGCCGATGCCGGTGTTGCCGCTCGTCGGCTCCACGACCGTGCCTCCCGGCAACAACTTCCCCGTGCGCGCGGCTTCCTCGATCATGGACACGCAGATGCGGTCCTTCACCGACCCGCCGGGATTCGCCTGCTCCATCTTGGCCCAGACGGTCGCGCGCGGCTCGGGTCCGATGCGGCGGATCTTGACCAGCGGAGTGTCCCCGACGAGCTCGAGCACGCTCTCGACAACGAGAAGACGCGCGCGCTCGCCGACTTTCTGTTCCGAATTGGACGGCATCACCAGAGCTCGCTCTCCCCGTGTGGCGGATGCTAGTAGCGGGGCTCTCGCTGTCAACTGCGGCTGGTGGTCAGCACGGCGCTTGCTAGGCTCCCCGTAATGCTCGGCTCCAGCGACGCGAAGGCGCTACATGCACGCCACCCGGCGATCGACCTCCATGCCGACACCCTGATGTGGGCGCGCTGGCTCGACTATGATCTGCACACGCACCATCACCCGTGGTGGCCGCGGGCGGCGCTGGGCGGGCACGTCGACGTCCCCAGAATGGTCGAGGGCGGCATGGGGGCGCAGTTCTTCGGGCTCGTCTCGATCCCCTTCACGGGGCACGAGCACGGCCTGGCCCGGGCGATCGACGAGCAGATCGACGCGCTCGAGGAGGCCATCGCACGTCGCCCCGGAAAGCTGCGGCTCGTGCGGACGGCGGCGGAGGTCGAGGCTTGCCGCGCGAGCGGCGCGATGGGGGCGCTGCTCGGTATCGAGGGCTCGCACGCGCTCGAGGGCGACTTCGACAAGCTCGAGGCGTTCGCGCGGCGTGGGGTTCGCTACCTCGGCCTACTCCACTTCAGCTCCAACCCCGCAGGCTTTCCCGCGTACGGGCGCGGCCGGCAAGACGACGCAGGGCTCACCCGCTGGGGGCACGAGCTCGTCGAGCGCTGCGAGAACAACGGCGTCCTGGTCGATCTCGCGCACATCAACAAGCGAGGCTTCCTCGACGCCTGCGAGCGCGCACGAAAGCCCCCCATCGTGAGCCACACGGGCGTCCTCGGAGCGTTCAAGCACTGGCGTAACATCGACGACGAGCAGCTGCGGGCGGTGGCCGACAAGGGCGGGTGCGTCGGCGTCATCTTCTGTCCGCGTTACATCGGCGGGGACGGCCTCGAGCCAGTAGTCAAGCACCTGCGGCACATCCTCGACATCGTCGGCGAGGACGCCGCGGCGCTCGGGAGCGACTGGGACGGCTTCATCGTGCCCACGACGCCTCTGAACAACCCGGCCGGCCTGCCGCTGCTGACCGACGCGCTCCTCGCGGCCGGGGTGCCCGACCGCGTCATCGGCAAGATACTGCGCGAGAACGTCCTCCGGGTGCTTGCGGAGGTCTAGAGCTAGTCGACCTGGAGACTGTCGACGGGCACGCCGCGGCCCTGGAGGCGCGCCATGAGCCGCTCGCGCCAGGCGACCTTGTCGACGCCCGCCGGTGCCGAGAGCTCGACCTGGACGCGGCCTTGCTCGGCGTGGATGAGCAGCGTCGCCCCTTTGAGCTCCCCGGTGCCTAGCTCGAGCCGCATCGTGGCTCGGCGGCCATCCCCGGACCACGCGACGCGGCGGACCAAGGCGGGCAGGACCTCTTCCAGAGAGAGCCGCGCCGCGGGGGGCGGCGCGCCAGCCGGAGGCGGTGCGGCGACCGCGGGCGAGAGCATCGGTGGCGCCAGCTGGGCGGCATGGCGGGTCAGCGGATCGAGCGGGTCGTCGTCGTGCCGTGGATCGCGCTTCGGTTTGACGTCGACGTCCAGCGGGCCGCCGCCGGGCGGGAGGGTGGCGCCACGAGCGCCGGTGGCCCCGAGGGCCGCGGGCGGGAGGCACGGGCCGGCGGCGACGGGCGGCGCAAGCGCCGGTGGCGCCGTATCGGCGACGCCCTGGTTGTCGAGGGTCTCCGCGAAGGACTGGATGGGGGCTGGCGAGCGGGCCGACGAAAGCGAAGGAGGCGCCGTGCCCTTGGCGGGGGCGGGCGCCGTCGCGGTGCTGGTGGGGGCGACAGTCATGCGTTCCTGTCGGCGTGGCGAGTCTGACAGTTGCGACAATTCGCCTCCCCTCGGCTAGGGTCCAGCCGTGGTCGCAATGCCGGCAGACGTGCAGTCGTGAGCAGGCCGGCCCCTCCTCCGATCGCCCACCCGGCGGCGGTTCGCCTCGTCCGCGGGCGGCTCGCCGGCGGCGGTGAGCACCGCTCCGGGACGCCGACGGCGCCGCCGTTCGGTCTCTCGTCGTGGAGCGACTCCGAAGCCGCGGCGGTCGTGGTGCTGCTCGAGCTGCCAGCAGACTGGGTGCCGGCCGCCGCGGAGGGGACGCACCCGATCGCCGCCCAGATCCCGCCCGCAGCCAGCCTCGCCCCAGGCACGCAGGTGTTCGTGCTCGGCACGGGAAACCGTCTGGGCGGCCTCGTGGCCCGGATCCTTCGCCCTCGTGCGAGCGTGGCGCGGGCGGTGCGGGGCAGCGCGCTGCTCGCCCAGGGCTACGTCGGCATCCGCGGCGGGATCGAGCCGCGGAGCCGCGAGGACCTCGTGTGGGGCTCCGTGCCCGATCAGTAGTGGGGCGGCTTCTCGCTCGACGGCTGCTCGCCCTCGCTATCCGAGAGGCGTGCCCGGAGTCGTTCGGTCTCGAGGGTCAGTCGATCGATCGTCCGCCCCTGCGTGGCCACGACGTCCGAAAGCTCCTGCGCGAAGCGCTCGAGCTTCATGAAGCGCAGCTCCAGATCCACCACGCGCGATTCAACCTGGGTCATCTCGCTACCGTAACCCCGGAACGCCCTCTCGATGCGCGGTTCGGCGGGGTGATAGCTTGAAGGTCGATGCCGTTCGACTTCCTCTCCGCCGACTACGTCCCCTCGCCCTGCGTCGGCCCGGGGCTGCTCGTCCTCTGCGCTCTCGCGGTGCTCGTCATCGGCGCAGCCTCGGGCATCGTCCTCATGATCCGGCGCGCGCAGCAGCTCGTGAGGATACAGGCGCGCGAGCATGCCCGGTTGCACGCGCAGGCCGAGCAGCCGCTCTGCGCCGGGCCCGGGCACGTCGTCGCGGGCCGCGTCGAGCTCGACCGAGGCGAGCAGATGGGTGTGCGGGTCGACGTCCTGCAACAGGTCAAGAATCACACCTCGAAGAGCTCGCGGTGGCACACGTGGGCGGAGATCTCGCGGTCGGTCGTCGCGGTTCCGTTCTACCTCGTGCGCGAGGGCGGCCAGAGCGTCTACGTCGAGCCTGATCAGAGCGTCCTCGTCGTCGATACTCTCGAGACGAAGTACCCGGACGAATCGCCGAACCACCGGCTTCGCATCGCCGACGTCCGCACGGGTGAAGAGTTCTTCGCCTACGGCGACCTGTACGAAGCGCCCCATCCGCGGGCGCTCGACGCGTACCGCGGTGGTGTCGGCTGGGTCCTTCGCGCTCCAAAGCGCGGGCGCATGCTCCTGGCCACGGAAGGCATCCGGGACCGCTACACTGCGCGCATCCGATTCCTGCGCGTGTCTGGCGCCATCCTAGGCGCCCTCTTTTGCACGCTTCACGCGCTGTTCACGCTGCCATTTGCCGTGGCGTGCGTCCTCGGAACCCACGCCACTACGGACGTCACCAAGACGAGCTCGTGGGTCACCCACGGCAAGCACAACCAGACGACGACGCACTACGCGCTCGACACGCGAACGCGGGACGGCTTCGCCCTCCACCAGGAGGTGCCGTACGAGGTCTATGCTGCGGCGCGCGCGGTCGAGGCCCGTGGCGGAAAGGCAGTCGTTCCCATCGTCCGCACGTACGACTGGCCGGCGGCGAGCTTTGTGGGACCCGACCCGTACATCGCGGCTCCGTGGCTCATCGCCGGGCTCATCGGCGGCGCGCTGACGTTCTTCCTCATCGTTCCCGCGTACCGGGCGAAATACGCGTGGTACGACCAAAAGAAGCTCACCGAGCACGGCGGCTCGGGCCACTGGCAGGAGCCGCGGCCATATGCGCCCGTCTCCCCCGGAACGAACTGACCGACCCGCGGCCGAGCTGTACTAGGGTGCTCGCAGCATGGCGCCTGTGACCCCCGAAGAGCTCACCCGCATCGTCACGATCCTCGAGGAGTTCGTCGCCGATCGAACGCTGCTCGCCGAATACCCGAAGGAGCAGCGGATGGCGCTGCTCATCGCGGCGGGCCGCCTCTCGCGACCGGAGCGCCACGAGCTCGTGAAGATGAGCAAGACCTTCCGTCGTATCGCGAGGAAGAAGGACCAGGACGCCGACTGCGCGGCGCGCGCGGCCACGGGCATCCGGGCGGCCCGCCGGGCGGAGGTGTACGCCCCGCCGCCGCAGCTTCCGCCGAGCCTGCAGGGAAACGGGGCCGCGAGCGCCGCCGGTTCGGTCCCCGCGGGAGAGAACACGCTCATCAAGCCGCGGGCTTGCTACGCCTGCAAGACGTCGTTCGCGCGCTTGCACTTCTTCTACGATTCAATGTGCGAGACCTGTGCGGCGCTCAACTACGAGAAGCGCTTCCAGACCGCCGAGCTCGACGGGCGGGTCGCGCTGATCACGGGGGCACGCGTCAAGATCGGCTTCCAGGCCGCTCTCATGATGCTGCGGGCGGGGGCGAGGGTCGTCGTCACGACGCGCTTTCCGAACGACGCCGCCCAGCGCTACGCGAGGGAGGCGGATTTCTCACGATGGGGCCACCGGCTGCAGATCCACGGGCTCGATCTTCGCCACTGCCCGAGCGTGGAGATCTTCGCGCGCTACATGGAGCAGACGCTCGGACGGCTGGATTTTCTGGTCAACAACGCCGCGCAGACCGTGCGCCGGCCCTCGGGCTTCTATGCTCACCTGCTCGAGTTCGAGCGTCGCCCGACGCGCGAGCTGCCTGCCGAGCTGCAGAGCGTCCTCCGGTCACACGAGGCTTGCAGGACTGCCCTGGCGGGCGCCCAGGGTGACGGCGCTGCGCCTTCCGACGCGCCAGCGCGGGCGCTTGGCGGGGTCGCGGCCGGGGGCCTCGACGTCTGGCAAGACGGAGCGCCAGGCATCGGCCTCCGGGCCGCAGCGCTGCTGTCGCAGATGCCGCTCACCTACGAGGACGGTGCGCGAAAGGCGGACATCTTCCCTACGGGCAGGATGGACGCGGACGAACAGCAGGTCGACCTTCGCGCCACCAACAGCTGGCGCATGGAGCTTGCGGACGTGCCGACGCCGGAGCTGCTGGAGGTCAACCTCGTCAATGCTGTCGCGCCCTTCATCCTATGTAGCAAGCTGAAGCCGCTGATGATGCGGGACCCATCGGGCGACAGGCACATCGTGAACGTATCTGCGATGGAGGGAATCTTCTCGCGCCACACGAAGACCGACAAGCACCCGCACACGAACATGGCGAAGGCCGCGCTCAACATGATGACGCTCACGTCGGCGCCGGACTACGCCAAGAGCGGCATCTTCATGAACGCCGTCGACACCGGGTGGGTGACGGACGAAGACGCGATCCTGCTCTCCCTGAGAAAGCAGCGCGATCATGACTTTCAGCCCCCGCTCGACATCGTAGACGGGGCCGCCCGTATCTGCGACCCGTTCTTCAGCGGGCTGAACACGGGCGTCCACGTCTACGGCAAGTTCCTGAAGGACTACCGCCCCGCCCCCTGGTGAGGCGGGGGGTTCTTCTCCGGTCGCGCAGAGCTAGTTTGCGACCTTGTCGAGCTCGCCCATGAGCTTCTCGGCGCGCTCGATCAGGCCCGGCTTGGAATCCTGCACGACGTCCGCCGTGTCCGCCGCCTTGTCGCCGCGGATTTCGTGGACGTAGTTGCCCATCTGGGCGCCCAGCTGGGTGATCTGCCCCGACTTTGCGGAGGGGCACGCGGTGTCGAACGATTTCGGGACGACGTAGAGGACGGAGTGGTTGGTCGAGATGTCGCCGCCGGTGTATCGAGGTGCCTCTGCGTTGCCGCCGCCCGGGTCGGTGAAGGTCAGCTTCGGCGGGAGGTTCAGGTTGTCCTTGGTGACCTGGATGGGCTTCTGCAAGGACGATAGGAATCCCGCGAAGTTGCCCGCGGGGTCCTTCGACACGGCGACCACGTAAGAGACGTTGATCTGCCCCGCCGACGCGAGCTGCTCCATGATGGGCTTCTTGAGCTGCGTGAGCAGTCCCTCGATGAGCTCCTTGCGGTCGTTGGCGGCCTGCACCGCGGTGATGAACGCCACGAGATCTTGCGCAGTCGCCGCAGGGAAGCCGCTGAAGCGGCGGCCGGCCAGCTTGGTTCCGTCGAAGTCGACGACGATTCCAGCGAGCTCCTGAGCGAGCGTTTCCGGGAACTTGTGGTCCTTGCTGATGGTGTTCGTGCCTGCTTCCACCTTGTCGGCAATCGTCTTCAGGGCGTCGCGCGCCTTGCCTACGTCGGCCTTCAGCTCGACGGCGTCGCTGTGGCTGTGCGAGCGGTCCTCGCCCTGCTGGTGGGCGCCTCCGATGACGTAGCCAATTCCGCCGAGTACCAGCGCGAAGATGCTGCCGATGACGACGCCTTGCTTGCGCGCGCTCCGGGCGGCGCTCTGCACGGCCATCTCGTCGACCTCGATGCGCTGAGGCTGAGGAGGGGGCGCGGGGGCGACCGGCGCCGCGGCCTGGGGGCGGTACGGCGAGGCCATCGCCGCGAGCGGGTTGTTCGGATCGACCCGCGGCGGTTGCGAGCCCGAGCCGAAGCCCGGAGGGGGCCCCACGGGCACCCCCGGCGCCATGGGCTGCATGGGCGTCGGTACCGGGTTAGCTCGCGGCGGAGCCGCTACGGGCGCGTCCACGGCCCCTCGCGGCGATGACGCGGGCCCCGAGGCTGGCGGCGGGGCTACGGCTGCCGGCGGCGGGGTCTGCGCGCCCTTACCCAGGCGAGCCTTGAGGTCGATTTTCGGTTTTTTATCTTCGGCCATCGAAGCTCCTAGGGGCGGACACCGGCGGGCTCCTCGATCTTGGGGTTGAGTCGTTGAGCGCGCGAGAAGTTACGTGCCCGGCGCCGGTCATGTCAACGCGAGGGTTGACCCAGCCTAAGGGGTCCGCTCATCCTCCCTGGGTGCCGACCACCTCACAGGCCCCCGACCGCCCCTCCCGGGACCCCCGGTTGACCCCGCCTGGCGCCCCTGGTCGGGGCGCGCGGGTGCTGGTCGTGGATAACTACGACTCGTTCACCTACAATCTTGTCCAGTACCTGGGCGAGCTTGGCGCTGCCGTCATTGTGGTGAAGAACGACGAGACCACCGCCGAGGCCATAGGCGCGGACCTTCCCGCCGGCCTGCTGCTGTCGCCGGGCCCGTGCACGCCGAACGAGGCCGGCATCTCGCTCGACTGCATTCGTACGCTCGCCGGCCGCGTTCCCATCCTGGGTGTGTGCCTTGGACACCAGGCGATCGGCCAGGCCTTCGGTGGCAATGTCGTGCGCGCGGGGCGCCTCATGCACGGGCGCACGTCTCCCATCGTCCACGACGGCGCTGGCGTGTTTGCCAACCTCCCCTCCCCATTCGAGGCCACGCGGTACCACTCGCTCCTGGTGGAGCGCGCGAGCCTCCCCGCCTCCCTTCGCGTCAGCGCGTGGACCGAGGAGGGCGAGATCATGGGGCTCCGCCACGCTTCACTGGATGTGGAGGGGGTGCAGTTTCACCCCGAGAGCATCCTGACGACCTTCGGAAAGCGGCTCCTCCAGAACTGGGTGGATCGCCTCGGAGCAACGGCATGAGCGACCGGGCGCGGGGGGACTTTGCTGCGCTCCTGGCGTGCTTGCTGACGGGCCCCGCCGAGCCGGAGCAGGTCCGCGATGCGTTCGACGCGATCCTCTCCGGCGCGTGGAGCCCTGTCCAGGTGGCTGCATTTGCGGTCGCGCTGCGGATGCGAGGCGAGAGCCTGGAGGTCATCGTCGCGGCGGCCGAGGCCATGCGCGGTGCCATGAGCACGGTGACCCACGACCATGCGACCGTGGCGGACACGTGCGGGACCGGGGGGGACGGAGGGCAAACGCTCAACCTGTCGACCGCCGCCGCCATCGTCGTCGCCGCGTGCGGCGTCCACGTCGCCAAGCACGGCAACCGCTCGGTCTCGAGCCGCTGCGGGAGCGCAGACGTCATCGAGGCGCTCGGCATCCCCATCGACGTGCCCCCCTTGCGGCAAGGCGTCGTGCTCCGCGAGGCCCGCATAGCCTTCCTGTTCGCCCCCGCCCATCACCCGGCCCTCAAGCACGCGGCGCAAGCGCGCCGAGAGCTCGGGGTGCGTACGATCTTCAACGCCCTCGGGCCGCTCGCGAATCCCGCGCGCGCGTCCCATCAGCTCGTCGGCGTGTACGACGACGCTCTCCGGCCTGTCTTCGCTCACGCCCTCCGCAGGTTGGGAACGACGCGCGCCTGGATCGTCAGGAGCGAAGACGGGCTCGACGAGGTCAGCCCTTGCGCGCCCACGCGCGTGACGGAGCTCGACGAGGGCGGCGCGGTGCGGGAGTTCGTGCTCGTGCCGGAGGACTTCGGCTTGCCGCGGCTGCCGCGCGAAGCGCTCGCGGGGTCGGACGCCCTCGGGAACGCCGAGGCGATCGAGACGATCCTGTCCGGGAGAGCGCATGCCGCGCGCGACGCTGTCATCCTGAACGCGGCGGCAGCGCTGGCGGTTGCGACCGGCGAGCCGCCGAGGGGGGCCGCCGACCTCGCCCGACGCGCGCTCGATCAAGGGACGGCGATGGGCGCGCTCGAGGCCTGGCGCGTCTCGGCACGCCGGGCGAGAGAGCCGTGAGCCGACTGGCGCAGATAGTCGCGTCAAAGCGTGCGGAGATCGCAGCCGGACCGACGTGCGCCCACGTGTGCCGCCGGGACGGCTCCCTCGATGTCGTGGGTGCGCTGCGGAGGCGTCGCTCGGCCGGAGGTCGGGATCCCGCGCCTCCGGCGCCGCTGCGGCTGCTCGCAGAGGTGAAGCTACGGAGCCCCAGCGCAGGTGCGCTGCAGCCTGCCGGCGCGGGGGGCGAAGGCGGAGCGCGCGCCCTTGCGTACGCGAGGGCGGGAGCGAGCCTCGTCAGCGTCCTGTGCGACGGGCCCTTCTTCGGCGGGAGCTTCGAGCACCTCGACGCAGCGCGCCGCGCGCTCGACGCGCACGGGCTCGCGGTGCCGCTGCTTGCGAAGGAGTTCGTCCTCGAGGAGGTGCAGCTCGACTGGGCGCGCGCGCACGGCGCCGATTCCGCACTGCTCATCGCCCGGATCGTGACGCCGGAGCGGCTCGCTACGCTGGTCGCCGCTGCACGCGAGCGGTCGCTCGAGCCGCTCGTCGAGGTCTACGACGAGGACGAGCTCCGCGCCGCGCTCGACGCCGACGCCCGCGTGATCGGCGTCAACGCCCGCGACCTCGACACCCTTGTCATCGACACGGCGCGGGCGGCGGCCCTCCTCGCGGCGATCCCGGGCGATCGCGTCGCCATCCACCTGTCGGGCGTGAAGAACGCGGAAGACGTCCGAGCGCTCGCCGGCTCCAGGGCCGACGGGGCACTCGTGGGCGAGGCGCTCATGCGCGCAGATGACCCGGAGCCCCTGCTTCGCGCCATGGTCGCCGCGGCCACGTGAGTCACAAAGTACGGGCACGGCGCTTCGAGGGGGTACGCTTCCGGCGTGGATCTCGCGAGCTGGATTGACGCCTACCTGAACCACCTCCGCGTCGAGCGCGCCCTCGCGAGCAATACGCTCGAGGCGTATGCCCGCGATCTCAACGGGCTTGCGGGGGCGGTCGGTGACTCGGCCGCACCGGGTGACATCGACGTCGAGCACATCTCGCGCCTTCTCGTCGACAACGTCGCCCGCGGCTTTGGCGCCCGTTCCAGCGCCCGGCAGCTCTCGGCGCTGCGCGGGTTCTTTCGCTTCCTCGTGCGCGAGCGCGCGATCCAGAGTGACCCCACCGAGCTCATCGATCGCCCACGCATCGGACGGCGCCTGCCCGGCGTGCTGTCCTTCGAGGAGATCGAGCGGCTGCTGGCCACGCCCGACGTGACGACCGATCGCGGCAGGCGCGACGCGGCGATGATGCATCTCATGTATGCCTCGGGGCTGCGCGTGAGCGAGCTCTGCGGCTTGCGGCTCCGGGACCTGGATACCAAGGCGGGCGTCGTCTCCGCGTTCGGAAAGGGCGGCAAGCGCCGGCTCGTTCCCGTCGGTGAGGTGGCCCTCGCGCACCTCGACGTCTACCTGAAGGAGGTTCGGCCGCGCGTGGCGGCGGCCGGCGCGACGGTCCTCTTCGTCTCGCCGCGGGGCGACGGGCTGACGCGGCAGGGGTTCTGGAAGCTCCTCAAGCGTTACGCGCGTGTGGCGGGGATCCTGCGACCCATCTCCCCCCACAAGCTGCGGCACTCGTTCGCGACGCATCTCCTCCGCGGAGGCGCGGATCTGCGAGCCGTCCAGGCGATGCTGGGGCACGCCGACCTCGGCACTACGGAGATTTACACGCACGTGG
>Ga0302279_10004151_pt1 | contig 17360 bp, 18 predicted proteins | sample III_Bog_N3_3_FD_194541 | JGI IMG/M metagenome (GOLD analysis project Ga0302279, IMG submission 194541) | Peat permafrost microbial communities from Stordalen Mire near Abisko, Sweden - III_Bog_N3_3 | ecosystem: Environmental > Terrestrial > Soil > Wetlands > Peat | place: Sweden: Abisko...
CCGCGACTTGCCATTGCGCCTCGCGGAATACGGCACTTGCTATCGCTACGAGCAGAGCGGCGAGTTGTTCGGCCTCATGCGCGTGCGTTCGCTCAACATGAACGACGCCCACATCTATTGCACCGAAGAGCAGTTCGCCGATGAGTTCCGCGCCGTGAACGACATGTATCTGAAGTATTTCAAAATCTTCGGCCTGGAAAAATATCAGATGCGCTTCAGCACGCACGCGGCGGAAGGGCTGGGCAAAAAATACGTCAACGAGCCGGAGCTGTGGAAGAAGACCGAGGACATGGTGCGCAAGGTGTTGATCGAATCCGGCATCAACTACGTGGAGGTCGCCAACGAGGCGGCGTTCTACGGGCCGAAGATTGACGTGCAGGTGTGGAGCGCCATCGGCCGCGAATTCACCATCGCCACCAACCAGGTGGACTTCGCCGTGCCCGCCAAGTTCGGCCTGACCTACCGCGACAAGGACAACTCGAACAAGACGCCGCTGTGCATCCACCGCGCGCCGCTGGGCACGCATGAGCGGTTCATCGGCTTCCTCATCGAGCATTACGCCGGCAACTTCCCGCTGTGGCTCGCGCCGGATCAGGTGCGCGTCATCACGCTCAACGACGACGAGGCGTTGATCAACTACGCCAAGCCCATCGTGGCTGAACTGCGCGCGAACATGGTGCGCGTGGATGCGGATTTCAGCGCGACGCCGTTCAAGGCGAAGATCGCGGATGCGGAAAAAACCCGCGTCCACACGATGCTGGTCATCGGCGGTCGCGACATGGAAGCCGGACAAGTTTCCGTGCGTCTCCATCACGGCGGCCCGCAAGGCGCGAAGCCGAAGGCGGAAGTCGTGGCGGACATTCTGGCCAGTATCAAAGCGCGGCGGGCTTAAATCGAACGGAACGCCAGCCGTTGTCGTCAAAGAACTATTATGAGAATGCCCGGCAAGACATGGATGGTTTTAACCGTTATCGCGCTGATGGCGGCGGTGGGTTGCGGTCAAAGTTCCGACGCCGAGAAAACCAAGGCGGACGCAAAGGCGGCGGCGGAAAAGACGGCGGACACCGCCAAAGACATCGCGGCCCAAGGCAAGATGATTGCCACGAACGTGGCCGCCAAGAGCGTGGAGATCGCCACCAATGTGGCCGCGAAGAGCGTGGTCATCGCCACGAACGTCGCCAGCCACGTCAAATCGGCAACCACGAACGTCATCGGCGAGGTCAAAGAAAAGTTTGAAAGCCTCACGCACTGACCATGAACCACCCACCGGATGATCCACAGTTATTGATGCCATTGCGCAACCGGCCATGATGCCAGCCGCGCCGCTAGGCCGTTTCAAAATTCAATTGAGACGGCCTGTTTTGCTGATAACATCCGCGTGGCAGGAAATTCTCCCCGACCCATGGACATGATTGACAGTTTAAGCCCCGACGACAGCGGTTCCGCCCCGGCGCTGGAACCGATGGCCATGGTGGCGCTCGACGCGGGCCGGATGCTGATGGAAGCCGGCGCGAGCGCCAACAGCATTGACGGCATCGTGGCGAAATTTGCGCGCGGCCTCGGCGCGGACCGCGTGGACTTGCGCATCGGCTACGCTTCGATGGCCATCACCATCGGCATCGGCGCGAACGGCATCACGCGGATGCGCGAGGTCGGGCATCTCGGCGTGAACCAGCGGCTGGACCAGGAACTGTGGCATCTCGCGGCCCGCGTCTCTCGCGGTGAACTCACGACGGAGCAGACGCGTGCGGAACTTACGCGGCTCGCGACCAAAACGCCGCGCCATTCTGCGTGGGTCATGGCGGTGGCGGTGGGTCTGGCGTGCGCGGCGTTCGGACGGCTGCTCAAGGTGGACTGGCTGGGCACCGGGCCGGTTTTTATTGCGGCCTGCCTCGGTCAGCTTCTCCGGCGCGAACTGCTCACGCGCCATGTGAACGTCTTCATCTGCGCGGCGGTGGTTTCGTTTTTGAGTTCGCTGCTCGGCGGCCTTGGCGCGCACTGGGCGGGCAGCGGAAAAATTGACATGGCGATGATTGCCGCGATTTTATTGCTCGTTCCCGGCGTGCCGTCCGTGAACGCGCTGAACGACATCCTTGAAGGCCATCCCACGCTGGGCAGCGCGCGCGCGGTGACGGTGGCCGTAATTTTAATTTTCGCCGCCGCCGGGCTGTGGTTTGGCAAGGTGCTGCTGTCGCATTGGGGGATTGAAACATGAACCTGACGCTCGCCTTGCTCCTGCACCAGACCGCGTGCGGCGCGATTGCCGCCGCCGGTTTCGGCGTGCTGTTCAACATCGGCTTCCGCTCGCTGCCGTGGTGCGCGGTCAGCGGCGCGCTGGCGCTGGCGGTGCGCACCTGCTGCCTGGACGGGCTGGGCTGGAACCTCGAGGCCGCGTCGTTCGCCGCCGCGCTCACCGTCGGCGCGGCGGTGCAGGCGCTGCGCGCGCGCGCGGACATCTCTCAGAACGCGCTGGACGTGGTCGGCTGCATCCCGATGGTGCCCGGCAGTTTTGCGGCGAAGGCCATCCTCGCGATGTTTGCGCTCACCTCGACCACCACGGCGGACGCGGCGGAGACGCTCATTCCCGCCGTGCAGTTCGCGCTGCGCGTGACGTTCACCATCGGCGCGATTGGCACCGGCCTCGCCATTCCCACGCTGCTGCTGCGCGTGCGCGTGAGCCGTTGACGGCGGATTGAGTCGCACCGCCGCTTTGGTTATGTTTGCATCATGAACTGCATCGTCACCGCCGGGCCGACGTTCGAGCCGCTGGACGACGTGCGCCGGCTCACGAACTTTTCCACGGGCCGGCTCGGCACGGAACTCGCCAATTTTCTCGCCGCGCGCGGGCATAAAGTCACGCTGCTCGTCGGCGAAGCGGCGACTTATGCGGGCGAACGCCGGGCGCAGTCGGTGAAAACTTTTTCCACCACGGCGGACTTGCGAGCGAAGTTGAAATCCTTTTCCGGCAAAAAAGTGGACGCCATTTTTCACGCAGCGGCGGTGAGCGATTTTGCGTTCGGCCAGATTTTTGCGGAAACGAAGACGGGCGAATTTTCCGCCCTCAAAGCCTCCAAGAAAATGTCCACGCGTAAAGGAACATTGCTCGTTGAGCTATTGCCGACGCCAAAAATCATCGCGGAACTGCGCGGCTGGTTTCCGAAAACCAAAATCATCGGCTGGAAGTTTGAGGCGGACGGCGCGCGCGCGGACGCGTTGCGTGCGGCGGAAAAGCAGCTCACGGATTGCGCGACGGATTTCTGCGTGGCGAACGGCCCGGCTTACGGCAAGGGATTCAACCTAGTTTCGGAGGACAGGCGGAAGCATTTTCTGGACGCGCAAAAATTATTTGCCGCGCTAGAAAATGGGCTGGCCAGCAGGTCAGCCCTACCGTGATTTGGTAGGGCGGTGCTGCCGCACTGCCCAAACTTCACTTCACTTTCCAAGCGGAGTCGAGCAGTTCCTTGTCAAAAGTTCCCGGCACGACGCCTTCGGTGGCATAAATGTAAAGCGCGCAGCGATAGACGGAGTTAACCACATTGACAATCCATGAAAGCGGAAAAATCATCAGGAACATTGCGCAAAATATGAACACCGGCGACACTGCATGATGAGTGAAGCCGCTGATGAAGCAGATGGCTAACATGAAAGGCATGGTATAGAAAATTAAAACCGCTTCCATGCCGACGAAGCCGATGACGAGTTCGCCCCAGGTGCGTTTGAGTGTGCCGGCGGAATGCCGAAGCAATTGCAGTGGATTGGTGGTTTCCGTGTCGCGCACGAGCGTGGGAATGACAAAAATACTTGCGAGGCTCCATGCGAAACCAATTAACGCGGTGATGAATTTCCCCAAAAAGCCAACGCGCTGTTCAATGATTCGGATGAGGTAGCCGACCAGTCCGGCCAACAGCGACCACCACAAAATCGCGCGCCAGCGCGTTTTGGCAAAACGATAGCCGCGCCGGATGGAAACTACGTTGCCGTTTAACACTTGCATGATTTCATGGTAGAACGCGACGTTGAAAAATGTGCCGAGAAACATCAAGGTAAAATAGTAAGCAGCGAAAGATAATGCGCTCCACCAATTTTGGAAAATAACGCGACCACCGCCCATAAAACTGGTTGCCATGTTTTTCCACGTATCGTGTTGCATTTGGCCGGAGGCAATTTGGTCGTTTGTATATCGTGGTGACGGCGGCGCATAATTGTGCCGGATGTTTTCACCAACCGTGTGCCAGTGCGCGGCGGAAAAATAAGAATGGCCGGTGGGATAAAATGCGATGGGCGCAAAGAAAAACAGCGCGAAGGCAAGTGTGATGCACGAAGCGATAATCGGAAACAACAGAAGTTTTTTTTCGCGGAAAAGGACGGCGAACGCCGCCTTCAACAATTTTTTGCTGCGTCTGATTTCTTTCATGTGGTTTTCCTTTGGTTGATAAACGAAAGTATGTTTGCCTCATTCAGTCCGTGGCTGCGCGCCTCGGTCAGCATCCGTTGGTAAAGTTCTGTCAGCTTCGCTTTTTTTTTCGCTTCGGGCAGTGTGCCGATGGGATCATCCAGCTTGACGAATGAGCCAAACCCGCGCTGACCGTCAATCAGCCCCTTGAGCGCCAGCTCGCGATACGCCTTGGCGACGGTGTTGGGGTTGACGCCGAGCGCCAGATTCACTTCGCGGATGGTCGGCAGGCGGTCGCCGCTCGCCAAGGTGCCGTCGGCCATTGCCGAGGTCAGCCGGTTGGCAATCTGCTTGTAAGCCGGAATGCCCGAGTGAAACTCGATTTTCCAGTTCTTCATCAAGGCGTGGACACTCATGGTTGAGTTATTGTCCTAGTATAGTAATACAATAAGCGCGGGCGTCAAGCGGGCTTTTTTATTTTAGATTTGAATCACGCCTCGAAGTTTTCCAGGTGCTTCAGCCCCCATTTCATCGGCAGCCAGCCGATGGTGAAGGACAGCAGGACAAATCCCACCATGCACGCCAGCGCCAGCCCGATGTGTGCGTGAAACCCGCCGCCGCCGACCACCAGCAGCGCGAGCGACGCGATGATGTAAATTGAGCTCAACACGAAACACAGCGTGCCGCCGAAGCCGCTGACGATCTTGTTCGGGTTGGTCTCCTTGACGTTCGGATATAGGACGCCGAGACCGACGGCGAGGCCGTTGAGCGCGAAGGTCATCACGGTGACGACCGCGCCGAAGAACGCGACGTCGTTCCACGGCATTTTCAGCAGGTAGCAGGAGAGCGTGACCAGGCCGAGCGTTACGGCGAGCGAGGCGGCGCTGGCGAGCCAGTATTTGGTCATGACGATGCGAGCCAGCCCCATCGGCGACAGGCCGACAATCCATATGCGCCGGCCTTCGAGGGAAAATTGCGGGAACACAAACCGCGTGGTCACGGAGGCGAGGTTGAAGGCGCACGCGCCGAGGTTCAGGAATGCGACGGCATGGATCCAAAACGGGCTGGTGAGCTGGTGCGTGAAATTGCGGAGGTTGATGATGTAGGCGCCGAGCAAGCCGAAGAACATCACGGACTGGCCCCATTGCGTGGTGTCGCGCCAGAACATGCGGATGTCCTTCACGGCGATGGCGCGGGTGTCGGGCCGGAGCCAGGACATTTTATCAAAAAGCTTTTCGAGGAAGCCCGGCGTGGCGGAGCCGTGGCCGGCCGCGCCGGAAAAATTGAACTTAAATCCGCCGCCCGCGCGGCTCGACACCGCCGAGGCCGTGTCGTAAAACAAATTTCCAAACCGCGTGAACGCGAGGCTGCCAAAAAAGAGCGTGTTGCTCAACAGGACGGCGGCGAAGAAAACGGCGTTGTCCGTGATGCCTTCCGCCCATTGCAGCACCGCGCCGGAGAGCCAGTAGCTCGGCAGGAACGGGAACAGCGTGAAGCGCGTTTTCGCCAGCAGCCGGTCGAGCGCCTCCAGCGTGCGCTTGTCCAGCAGCTCGTCATTCACGGGATTCGTCTTCCACCAGAACGCGACGAACGCCAGCAGCACGAGCGCCAGCAGCAGCAGGAGAATCTGGAAATTTTTCCGGTCGAGATGCCGGCCGATGGCGATGGCCAGCGCCGAGCCGAACACGCCGGGCAGGATGATGAACAGCCCGATGAGCAGCGCCGTCAGCGGGTAAAAATGCCAAGGCACGTCGCGCACGAGGCCGAACGCGACCAGCAGCGGCGCGATCAAAAACAAAAACGCCCACGACGCGAGGATGCCGGACTCGATGAATTTCCAGTTAAAAATGGTCTGGTTGGAAACCGGCAGCGACAGCAGAAACGCCGTCTCGCGGTTCCGAAACAAATTGGTGTAGCTGATGATGAGGTTGCTCAACAGCAGCAGCGCGAACAGAAACGCGAACAGCGTGTAGAGCAGGCGTTCCGTCAGCACCGCGCCGAGGCCAGGAAACTTGGCGACGAATTGCAGGCCGTAATAAAACAGCTCGAACGCCAGCACGAGGTAGCCGACCACAAAGAAGCTGATGATGCCGGTGAGCAGCCGCGATTGCTTGCGGATGTCCAGCAGCCGCCGCCAACTGTGGACGGCGTTCACGCGCAGCAGCAGGAGCAGTTGCGAATTTTTTAATTGGGCGGCGAGACCGGGCACGGGCGAGAAATTAAGCCGCAACCCCGCCGGAAGCAATGGCAGAAGAAACCGTCTTTTTGGTTGTGAGAAATTAGCCGGGTGGCCAGGTGAGGTGGCGTCCGCCGAGGATGTGGCAGTGCAGGTGCGGCACGGTTTCGCCGCCGTCCGCGCCGTTGTTGATGACCAGCCGGTAGCCGTTATTCAGTTCCAGCTTCTTCGCCACTTCGGCGGCTTTTAGCAGCAGATGGCCGAGCAGTTTGTGGTCGTCCGGCGTAGCCTCGGCGATGCGTGGCACCAGTTTTTTTGGGAAAATGAGGATGTGTGTCGGCGCCTGCGGATTGATGTCGCGGACGGCAAGCACGAGGTCGTCTTCAAACACGATTTGCGCGGGAATCTCTCTCGCGACGATTTTTTCAAAAAGAGTTTTGCTCATGCGGAAAGTTTTGACACGGATTCCACGGATTTGCACGGATTAAAATTGTAGTGTTCGGCCTGTGGCCGAATCGGGTCGAGCCACAGGCTCGACGCTACAACTTTTTATTCCACCACCAGCGCGCAGCCGGGCTTTTCCGTTTCCTGGTTCATGCACTGGCGGAGAAATTCCACGATCTGGTCCTGAAGCTGTTCGCAGCGGCTGCTCCAGCGGCGGGCGCCGGCAATCTGCTTGACGCAGCGGCGCAGGCCGCGAAAACGCACGACGCGCGGCGATTGGCGGAGCTGGACGCGAAGCTCATCGCGCAGGCGCGGGAAGAAAAATAGTTCCAGGCCGCCGCCGGCCTCGCGGATGAGCCGGGCGAGGTCGGTGTCGCGGATGTCGGATTCCGGCCCGCCGGCGTGGATGGTGTAGCCGAGGTGGTGCAGGACTTTTTCGAGCGCGAGGGAAAATTCGCCGACGGTGACGGTTTCGCGCTGCAGCTCGACCTTGAAATAATGGAACACGCTGGCGGCGGCGTGCCGGAGCAGGTCGGGTTCGAGCTGGCTGTCCGCGCCGTCCACGATTTCGACGCAGATCATCGCGGGCGAGCAGGGGACGCTTTCGCCGTTGGTGAGTTCGAAGAGGAGGCAGTCGGTGCGGAGGGCGATCATTTCGCGGCCTCCAGCTTGCGGACTTCCTGCACGAAGTCGGTGGCCTCGGCAAACCGCCGATACACGCTGGCAAAACGGACGTAGGCGACTTCGTCGAGTTCGCGCAAACCATCCATGACCATGGTGCCGATGAAGTCGCCGGGGACTTCGGCCTCAAATTTCACGGTGACGCTGGCGACGATGTGATCCACCAAATCTTCCATCGCCTTGGGTGAGACGGGACGTTTCTGGCAGGCCTTGCGGATGCCGGACAAAAGCTTTTCGCGGGAAAATTCCTCATGCCGGCCGTCGCGCTTGAGCACCATCAGGCCTTCGTGTTCGACTTCCTCGTAGGTGGTGAAGCGATGCTGACAGGCGGCGCATTCGCGGCGCCGGCGGATGGTCGCGCCTTCACGGGAGGCGCGTGAGTCAATGACCTTGTCGTCCTGACATCCGCATTTGGGGCAACGCATAAAACCACTGCTAATGGTGGGTGCTCCTTTGTAGCACACAATGATTTGTGGTGTCAAGGAATGCCGGCGAATCGCGCAAAAGCGTCTTGCCTTCGGGCTTTTTGCGGGTAAGCTGTGCAACTCATTTTTTAGAGAAACAAAAAACGAATTATTTTTATGGCAACAGCAAACGACCTCCGCCGCGGCATGGCAATCAATTACAACGGCGACATCTGCGTGGTGCTGGATTTTCAGCACCGCACGCCCGGCAACCTGCGCGCTTTCGTCCAGGCCTCGCTGCGCAGCATCCGCACCGGCAAATCGTCGGACATCCGCCTCAGCTCGACCGAAAAAATCGAGCCCGTGCCGATGATCACCACCAAGATGGAATTCAGCTACAAAGACGGCCAGGATTATGTGTTCACCGACCCGACCAGCTACGAAACCGTGACGCTCGCGGCGGAACTGGTCGGTGACGCCAAAAATTATCTCGTGGAAAACGGCGAAGTGACCGTGACGTTCGTCGAGGAAAAGGCCGTGACGGTGGAAATTCCCGCCAGTGTCACGCTGACCGTGGCCGAAGCACCCGAAGGCGTGCGCGGCGATTCCGCGAACAACGTGCAGAAGGCCATCACGCTCGAAACCGGCATCACCGTGCAGGCGCCGCTGTTCATCAAGACCGGCGAGAAAATCCGCATTGACACGCGCACCGGCAAATACATGGAACGCGCCTGATTCGCGAATTTGGAATTTCAAATTTGAGATTCTCCCCAAGCCCGCCGGCGCGCGGGCTTTTTTATTGCCGCAAAGATTTTTCCGTTTTTTGAGCGGAAAGGCTTTTCAATGCCGGTGGGCTGGGTTATTTCTGTTTAAAATCTTATGTCAGGGCAGGTCAAAGGCGAAAAAATTTATCGCGGCATCCCCGTCTCGGCGGGCGTGTGCCGGGGGAAAGTCTTGGTTCTGCACCAGGCGCGCCACGTCATCGCGCGGCGCGAAATGGCCGCCGGCGAGGTCGAGGCCGAGGTGAAGCGCTTCGAGCAGTCGCTCGTCCGCACGCGCCAGCAAATGATCGAAATCCAACGGCGCGTCATTCAGAACACGGGCGCATCCGAAGGCGACATTTTCGACGCGCATTTGCTGATGCTCGAAGACCGCGTGGTGATTGACGAGGTCATCCGCATGATTCATAAGCAAAAGACGAATGCCGAATTTGCTTTTCACACAGTCACGGACCGCTACATCGCGGCGATGGCCAAGGAGGAGGACGAGTTTTTCCGCGAGCGCGTTGATGTCCTGCGCGACACGACCGGCCGCGTGCTCGACAACCTGATGGAGGTCAAGGAGGCTTTCGACCTCAAGCACCTCAACGAGCCGTGCATCCTCGTCGGCCATGATTTAAGCCCGTCCATGACGGCGCAACTGGATAAAAAATTTGTCCTCGGTTTCGTCACCGATATCGGTGGCAAGACCTCGCACACGGCGATTCTCTCTCGCTCGCTGGACATTCCCGCCGTCGTCGGCGCGCAGAGCATCAGTGAGGAACTGGAGACCGGCGACTACGCGCTGCTCGACGGCTACAACGGCACCGTCATCGTCAATCCCACCGACCAGACGCTGTTCGAATACGGCCAGCTCGCGAAAATCAAGGCGTCGCTCGACGAAAAACTCCGCGAAGTCCAGCACCAGCCCGCCGTCACGCTGGATGGCAAGACGATCCACCTTTCGGCGAACATCGAGGACCAGAATGACATTGAATCGGTTCTGGCCCACGGCGCGGAAGGCGTCGGCCTGTTCCGCACGGAATTTCTGTTCATCAACCGCGACCGGCTGCCGACCGAGGACGAGCAATACGAAGTTTATCGCCAGGTCGCCGCCGCGCTCAAACCGCATTCCGTCATCATCCGCACGCTCGATTTGGGCGGCGACAAATTTGCCTCGCACCTCCAGCTCGCACAGGAGATGAATCCGTTTCTTGGCTGGCGCGCCATCCGGTTCTGCCTTGCGCAGCCGGAAATGTTCTGCGCCCAGCTCCGCGCCATCCTGCGCGCCAGTGCCGAGGGCAACGTGCGGATGATGTATCCGATGATCTCTGGTCTGGAGGAATTGAACCAAGCCAACGCGCTCGTGGAAAAATGCAAAGCTGAGCTGCGCGCCAAAAAAATTCCATTCGCCGAGAACCTGGAAGTCGGCGCGATGATTGAAATCCCCTCCGCCGCGCTCATTGCCGACGCGCTGGCGAAGAAGGTGAAATTTTTCAGCATCGGCTCGAACGATTTGATCCAATATACGCTCGCTGCCGACCGCACGAACGAAAAGGTCTCGCACCTTTACGAGCCGACGCACCCGGCGATTTTGCGGCTCATCAAGATGACCGTGGACGCCGCGCACGCGCACGGCATCTGGGCCGGTGTCTGCGGCGAGATTGCCGGCGACCCGGTGCTGACGCCGCTGCTGCTGGGCCTGGGCGTGGACGAGCTGAGCGCCGCACCCGCCGTGCTGGACGAAGTGAAATACATCATCCGCCGTGTCAAACTGGACGAAGCGCGTGCGCTGGCAGAATTTGCGCTGACCAGCGAATCACCGACGGAAATTTTTGCACGCTGCGTGGAGTTCGCCCGCCAGACCGCGCCGAGTTTGTTTGAGAGCAAAGCGCGAGGCAGTGGTGAAGTTGTGGTGGAGATTTGAGCCGCTGTCAATCCGCCGCCAGCCCGGCGCTGTCGCGGATGACCCAGAGCGGACGTCCTTTGACCTCTTCGTAAATGCGCCCGATGTATTCGCCGAGGATGCCGAGGCAGATGAGCTGGACGCCGCCCAGAAACAAAATTGAAATCACCAGCGTCGGGATGCCGTGCGGGCCGGGGGTGAAGCCGAACTTCGCAAACGTATCCGCAAAAACTTTTTCACAGAAGGTAAATACTGCGCCGAGAAACGCGCACACGGAAACCGCCAGTCCCAGATATGTCGCCAGTCGAAGCGGCACGGTGGAAAAGGAAAACATCCCGTCCATCGCCAGCCGGAAGGATTTTTTGAAGGTGTATTGCGCCACACCGGCGGCGCGTTCGGCGCGCTCAAATTCCACGGAGGTCTGCCGGAAGCCGCACCACGTTCGCAGGCCGCGCAAGTAGCGGTTGCGCTCGGGCAGCGCGCTCATCACGGCCACGACCTTTTTGTCGAGCAGGCAGAAATCGCCGGCGTCGCGCGCCATCGGCAGCGGGGTCAGTTTTTGCAGCAGCCGGTAAAAGCCCCACGCGAGAAATTTTTTTAGCAGCGGATCCTTACGCTGCGTGCGGGTGGCGAACACCACTTCAAAACCTTCGCGCCACTTTTCCAGCAGCCGGGAAATTTCCTCGGGCGGGTCTTGCAGGTCGGAGTCAATGATCACGACCGCGTCGCCGCCGGCAAAATGCAGACCGGCGCTGACGGCGGTCTGGTGGCCGAAGTTGCGCGCGAAGCAGAGGCAGCGCCAGCGCGGGTCTTTGGCGTTTTGCGCCTTGAGAATTTCCCAGGTGCGGTCGCGCGAGCCGTCGTCCACGCAGATGATTTCGTAATCGGCCTGCCACGTCGCCGCGACCGCGCCGAGCCGGGCGAACAGCGCGGGCAGCACCGCCTCCTCGTTGAAGCAGGGCACGATGACGGAAATTTTCTTCTGCATGGTCGGAATGAAACGGCCAAACCGGGGCAAATTCAATCCCGGAAATTCACAAACTGCACCGCCACGGGAAATTCATGCGCGCGCACGGCGGCGATGACGGCCTGCAAATCGTCGCGGCTCTTGCCGCTCACGCGCACCTCGTCGCCCTGGATTTGCGTCGTCACCCTGAGCTTGCTCTCGCGGATGAAGCCGGCGATCTCCTTGGCGACGGCGCTCTCGATGCCGTTTTTGATCTTGATGCTCTGGCGCGCGTGGCCGAGCGGCGAAATGTCCGGGTCGCACTGCTCAATGCTTTTCATGGAGATGCCGCGCTTGGCGAGCTTGCCGATGACAATCTCATTCAGCGTGGCGACCTTGAACTCGTTGTCGGCGGTGAGCTTGATTTCCGTTTTTTCCAAAATGATTTCCCATTTGCTCCCTTTGAAATCAAAGCGGTTGGCCAGCTCCTTTTTGGCCTGGTTGACGGCGTTCTCGATTTCCATCGAGTTGACCTGTGAAACAATGTCGAATGAAGGCATAAGTCAATTTATGATTTTCAATTGACGATTTACGATTTTGCGGGCGGGCGCAAATCTTAAATTAAATCAAAACGCCCGGCGGCCGCATTTGCGGATTGAATAGTTTGAGGTTTTTTGCCAGCTTCCGGCGAACCGAACCGTCCCATGGCCGAAATCAAATCCAACGCCGACATCGAACCGTGCCTGACGGCGGTCATGCCGGTCTATAACGAGGCCGCCACCGTGGCTGAAGTTGTCCGCGTGGTGCTGGCGCAACGGCCGGTTCAGCAGCTGGTCATCGTGGATGATTGCTCGTCCGACGACACTTGGAAACAGCTTCAGCCGCTCGCGCAAAACGAGCCGCGCATCAAACTCGTCCGGCATGAGGTGAACCAAGGCAAAGGCGCGGCGTTGCGCACCGGCATCGCGCACGCGACGGCGGACATCGTCATCATTCAGGACGCGGATTTGGAATACGACCCGGCGGAATACCACCGGCTGCTTGCGCCGATTCTGGCGGGCAAGGCGGACGTGGTGTTCGGCTCGCGCTTTTTCGGCGGCGGCGGCGCGCACCGCGTTTTGTATTACTGGCATTCGGTCGGCAACAACTTGCTCACCACGTTTTCCAACATGGCCACCGACCTGAATCTGACGGACATGGAGACGTGCTACAAAACCTTCCGCCGCGAAGTGATCCAAAAAATCAGGATTGAGGAAAACCGTTTCGGCTTCGAGCCGGAAATCACGGCGAAAGTGGCGCGGCTCAAGGTTCGCATCTACGAAGTGGCGATTTCCTATTACGGCCGCACTTACGCGGAAGGGAAAAAAATCGGCTGGCGCGATGGTTTCCGCGCGCTGTGGTGCATCTGCAAATACAATTTCTTCAGCGGGAAATAAAAATGATGCCCGCCGCCTTCGCCATCTGGACCTGCGGCTGCGCGTATCTCATTTGCGCCGGTTGGCTGCTCGCGGCGCTGCACCAGCTTCATCCGGTTGGCTATGCGCTCGCGCTGCTGCCGGGAATTCTCATCGCGCTGCTGTGGCTCAAAAAAAATCCGCCAACATTTCGCCCGCAAAAAATCTTCCGCCGTTGCCGCCGCCCGCTGCCGGCCATTTTCTTTCTACTCGCCGCCCTGGTTTTTCTCGGCGGCATCTTGTATGCGCCGAACAATTTTGACGCGCTGACCTACCGGCTGCCACGGATGCTCAACTGGCTCGCGGCCGGAAAATGGTTCTGGATTTCCACCATCAACGAGCGGCAAAATTATTCCGGCGCGAACTGGGAATGGATCGCGATGCCGTTTCTGTCGCTGCTGCGTTCCGACCGGGGAATGTTTTTGATCAACGCGCTGGGTTTTCTGCTGATGCCGGGGCTGCTCTTTTCCATTTTCCGGCGGCTCGGCGTCGCGCGCAAGGTGGCGTGGACGTGGATGTGGCTGCTGCCGCTCGCGTATGGCTACCTCACGCAGGCCGGCAGCATCGGCAACGATTTTCTTGGCGCGCTGTTTTGCCTGCTGTCCATTTACTTCGGCCTGCGCGCACGGCGTTCCGGGCGTGTGACGGATGTCTGGCTGGCGCTGCTGGCCGCCGCATTGTTGACCGGTGTAAAATTATCAAATTTGCCGCTGGCGTTGCCGTGCCTCGTCGCCGTCTGGCCGGCGCTGGGACAATTGAAAAAAAATCTCGCCGGCAGCGTCGCCGTGATTGGAATTGCCGCCGTGATTTCCGCGCTGCCCATCATGGCGCTGAACCAGATTTACACCGGCAGTTGGAACGGCGATCCGCAAAACGAATACCGGATGCAGATCAAAAATCCGGTCGCCGGCCTGCTCGGCAACGGCTTCTTGCAGGCGGAACAATCACTTGTGCCGCCCGTGCTGCCGGGTTCAAATAAAATCCACAAACGGCTGTTTCAGGCGCTGCCGGAGTCGTTGAAAAACGGATTTCCACGGCTGACCTCGGTCAAAATAAACGAACTGCCCGGCGAGGAAGGCGCGGCGCTCGATCTGGCCATCACGCTGCCGCTGCTCTTGGTTTCTCTTATCGCCGTCTGCGGATTTCAGCGGGCGGGTTCCTTAAAAAACATTTTTTCATTATGGCCGCCGGTGGTGCTGGCGGCATGGATTTCCGTGCTGGTCTGCATGGCGAAACTGGGTTCGGAAGCCGGGCCGCGGCTGATGCTTCCGTATTATCCGCTGGCGCTGGTTCCGTGGCTGCTGCTGCCCGCGCAAAGTTGTCTGTTGCGTTGGCAGTCGTGGCGGATTTTTCTGGCGCTGACGGCCGCGGCCGCGTTGCCGGTTCTCGTTTTGTCCATGGCGCGACCGCTGTGGCCGGCGCAAACCGTGACTGCCCGGCTGGCGCGCGCGCATCCCAACAACCAAAACCTGCAACGGCTGGCGACGACGTATGCGGCCTACGCGCATCGCAATGACATTCTCGCGCCGCTCCGCGCCGGCCTACCGGCGGACGCGCGGGAGATTGGTTTTATCGCCGGCTCGAACGACACGGATTATTCGCTCTGGCGCCCGTTCGGTAATCGCTTGGTCAAAGATTTGCGGCCGGACATCGGCCAATTTTTGGAGCAACCAAATGTGGAATGGGTCGTGGTCAAGGAAGACATCTGGCCGGAAATCAGCCCGGTTCCGTTTGAGAAATGGGCGCAGGAACATTCCGCCAAAATTGTGCTGACGCAGTCCATCGTCGAACTCGTGTCGGCGGGGCCGCAAAACTGGAGCCTGTTGCACATTGAAAAACCCGCCCGCTAAATTCATGCCTGCGCCGCGCCCGCAACACGCTTGTCAACGGCGGTTTTTTGGCGCAGCATCACGGTTTAATCCGGTGCCAAAACCCATTTGCCAGCCATGGAACTGACCATCCTGATGCCGTGCCTCAACGAGGCGGAAACCCTCGCGCAGTGCGTGGAGAAAGCCCGGCTCGGCCTGGAACGCTCCGGCCTGCCGGGCGAAATCCTCGTGGCCGACAACGGCAGCACCGACGGCTCGCAGGCCATCGCCGAAAAGCTCGGCGCCCGCGTCGTGGCCGTGCCGGAAAAAGGCTACGGCAGCGCCCTGCGCGGCGGTGTCCGTGCCGCGCGCGGCCGCTGGATCATCATGGGCGACGCCGATGCCAGCTATGATTTTTCCGACCTCGGCGGTTTCGTGAAGAAATTTCAGGAAGGCAACGAGCTGGTCATGGGCTGCCGGCTGCCGGTGGGCGGCGGCACGATTTTGCCCGGCGCGATGCCGTGGAAAAACCGCTGGATCGGCAATCCGATTCTGTCGTTCATCGGCAGATTGTTTTTCAAGTGCCCGGCGCATGATTTTCATTCCGGCCTGCGCGGGTTCACGCGCGAGGCGTTTGAAAAAATGGATTTGAAGACCACCGGCATGGAGTTCGCCTCGGAGATGGTCATCAAGTCCACGCTGAAGGGTCTGAAAATTTCCGAGGTGCCCGTCACGCTGCATCCCGATGGTCGCTCGCGACCGCCGCATTTGAAACCGTGGCGCGACGGCTGGCGGCATCTGCGGTTCATGCTGCTCTACTCGCCGCGCTGGCTGTTTCTGGTGCCGGGGCTGGTGCTGACATTTCTTGGAATTGTTTTCTCCACCGCACTTGCACTGCGCGACATTCAAATCGGCAATGTCCACCTGAACGTTGGCACGCTGATGATGGCGTGCATGACGGTCGTCGTGGGTTTTCAACTGACGGCGTTCGCGTTTTACACGAAAATTTTTGCCATTGCCGAGGGGCTGCTGCCGGAAGACCCGAAGCTGAACCGGCTCTTCCGTTATTTCACCTTGGAAAAGGGCATCGTGGTCAGCCTGCTGGTGCTGGCGGCGGGGTTGGGCTTATTGCTGCGCTCGGTGTGGCAATGGAAGCAGGCGCAATTTGGGCCAATGCCTTCAATGGAGGAGAATTTGCGGCAGCTCATCCCGGCGGCAACGCTCATCCTGCTGGGCGTGCAAAGCGTCTTCTCCTGCTTCTTCCTGAGCGTGCTGGGAATGAAAACCACCAAGTCGAACGGATGACCTGGCTCGACCATTTTCTGCAGCGCCAGCGCATCGCGCAGGCGCGTTCGTTCCTCGCGCCGGGCGCGCGGGTGCTGGACATCGGCAGCGCCGACGGGGCGCTGTTTCAGGCGGTGGATTTTTTGGGCGCGGGTTGCGTGGGCATTGACCCGACGTTGAAACTACCGGTGGACGGCGGAAAATTCAAATTGCTGCCCGGCTTTTTTCCGCAGGACATGCCCGCCGTGGAACCGTTTGACGCCGTGACGATGCTGGCGGTGCTGGAGCATTTTCCGACGGCGGCCCACGGGCCACTGGCTGACGGTTGCCAACGCTTTTTGAAGCCGGGCGGCCAGGTCATCATCACCGTCCCTTCGCCGCGCGTGGACACGATTCTCGCCGTCCTCCAAAAACTGCGGCTCGTGCATGGTATGTCGCTGGAGGAGCATCACGGCTACGAGGTGCGGCAGACGGCGGAAATTTTCAGCCCGCCGCATTTTCAACTGGCCTGCCACCGGACTTTCCAGTGTGGGTTGAACAACCTGTTTGTCTTTCAAAAAATCGGCGACTGACCTTCGTCATCACCTTGATATGCAAACCACCCGAATTCCCCTGACGCTGCGGCTGGCCGGACTGTGGATTATCTGGGCCGTGTGGTGCCAATGGTGCGGTTGGGGGCTTTCCGCCGCGCACCAACTGGACGGCTGGGGTTATTTGGCGGCGCTGCCAATTTTATTTGGTGCGGGCTGGTGGTGGCTCAAGGCCACGGCGGCTGCCGAAAAAAGATCTTCTTGTCCGTGTGCCGCCAAATGGCGCCGGCGCTTTTTGCGCCCGCTGCCGATGATCTATCTTGGCATCGCGGCGCTCTCGCTGGCGGCCGCGCTGCTTTATCCGCCGTGGAGCTTCGACGCCGCGAGCTATCGGCTGCCGCGCCTGCTTTACTGGTGCGCGGCGCATCATTGGTATTGGATCAGCACGATTGACCACCGGCTGGACTTCAGCAGTTGCGGCTTCGAATGGCAGATGTTGCCGGTCATCATTTTCACGCGCACCGACCGGCTGATTTTTTTATTGAGCTGGATTCCTTTCTTGCTCATGCCGGGTCT
>Ga0302279_10004153_pt1 | contig 17357 bp, 17 predicted proteins | sample III_Bog_N3_3_FD_194541 | JGI IMG/M metagenome (GOLD analysis project Ga0302279, IMG submission 194541) | Peat permafrost microbial communities from Stordalen Mire near Abisko, Sweden - III_Bog_N3_3 | ecosystem: Environmental > Terrestrial > Soil > Wetlands > Peat | place: Sweden: Abisko...
CCGACGCCGTGCCGGCCCACCAGAGCCTGAACCGGGGCCTGCAGGAGTGCCTGGAGATGGAGTGGCCGGACTGGCTCGAGAGCGCGCTCATGCCCCGTCATGCGGTGTTCATCGACCAATTCGACCAGCGCTGCGTCACCGAGGGCCTGCGCTTCATGGGGAAGCCGGTCAACCGGGTGAAGCCGACGATCCCCTCGACAGGCGGCGGGATCTTCAGCACGGCCCTGGACCTGCGCGGGGAGGAGATCATGGCCGACATGTACGAATTTCCCGAGGAGGTCCACGTTCTCCTCGAGCGGATCGCCGAGTGGCGGATCGGCCTGGAGAGGACGTGGACTCTCCGCGACGGGATGGCGTATCCGCTGGACCACCCGGGCAAGGGCGAGATCGAGATCACCGACCACGGCATCGACATGCTCTCGGTGGACACCTACGAGACCTTCATCGGGTCGCTGATCAGCCGGCTCGCCGCCAAGTACCGGCAGGCCCCCTCGACCTTCCTGCACCACTGCGGCAAGGGGACGCACCTTCTTCCGGCGATCATGAAGCGCTGCAAGTTCGACCGGCTGCACGCGCTCACGTGGCCGCTCAACGATATCGGGCGGATCCGGCGGGAACTGGGCCAGCACGTCTGGATCACCGCGGTCATAGCGGACACGATCTACCAGGGCGGTCCCGAGGCGACGCGGGCGGCCGTGAAGGAATTTCTCACCCCTGAGGTGATGGGCAGCGGCAGGATCTGCATCTGGGTCGCCGGTGAGGCGGCGGGGATCCCCGTGGCCTCGTACAAGGCGGTTTATGAAGCCGTGAAGGAATTCGGGCGCTATCGCTGAGGCTCCTTGACAGCCGGCGGGCCGCAGGGATGAGTCTAGCCCATGGCATCGAACCCGACCCTTGCGCGGAAGGTATTCCTGGCGGCCCATATCACGGGCAGCTTCAAGCTGCGGTCGGGGGCGACCAGCTCCGAATATTTCGACAAGTACCGCTTCGAGGCGGACCCCCTGCTGCTCAGGGAGATAGCGACGGCGCTCTCGTCGCGGATCCGCGGCGAGTTCGATGCGCTGGCGGGGCTTGAGATGGGCGGAATTCCGATCGCCACGATGCTCTCCCAGGTCACCGGGCTGCCCCTCCTCCTTATCCGCAAGAAGGCCAAGGACTATGGCACCTGCCGCTATGCCGAGGGCGGCGAGGTGAAGGGGCGGAGGCTCCTGATCGTCGAGGATGTCGTCACTTCCGGCGGGCAGATCCTCGAGTCGGCCGCGGCCCTCCGGGCGGACGGCGCGCTCATCACGGAGGTCGTCTGTGTCATCGACCGGCAGGCCGGCGGCGCCGAGGCCCTGACCAAAGCCGGGCTCAACCTCACGAGCCTGTTCACAATGGCGGAGCTGAAGGCGGCGGCATCTTAGAAGGTGGAGCGCGATCTCCGAGCGCGCTGAGCGACGATAGCCCAAGCCAGCGTGCCCGGAGGTCACGCTCCACCCCGGAAAGTCCTAACGACTGGATCTATTTCTCGGATGAAACTTTGAATGGTGCGCCAGGAGCCGCCCGGGCTCGACCGCGGTGTAGATCTGGGTCGTCGCGATGCTGGCGTGGCCGAGCATTTCCTGGATCGCGCGAAGATCCGCCCCGCCGCTGAGCAGGTGCGTCGCAAAGGAGTGGCGCAGGAGGTGGGGCTTCACCGGCTTGGAAATCCCCGCGATCTTCGCGTACTTCTTCACCAGCATCCAGAGCATGACCCGGGAAAGCCCCGCCCCCCGGTTGCTGAGGAAGAGCTGGCTGCCCGTCCGCGGCTTGACGAAATGGGGCCGGCCCGAGGCCAGGTAGGCGAGCAGGGCGTCGCGGGCCTTTCCCCCGACGGGAACCACGCGCTCCTTCGACCCCTTGCCGAAGACGCGGAGGAAACCCTGGTCGAGGTCGATCTGCTGCAGGGTGAGGCCCGCGAGCTCGGACACGCGCAGGCCGCTCGCATAGAACACCTCGAGCATGGCGCGATCCCGAAGGGCCGCGGGCGTGCCGCCGGAGGGCGCGGCGAGGAGCCGGCCGACCTCGGCGGGCGAAAGCGAGCCGGGAAGCGATCGCGGCAGCCTTGGCCCGGAAAGAAGCGCGGTGAAGTCGTCCTTCCGGAGGTTCTCACGGACGAGGAAGCGGGCGAATACCCTCAATGCCGTCAGCTTCCGCGCGAGGCTCGTCGCGGCGAACCCGCGGCCCGAGAGCGAGCGGATCCAGGCGCCGGCCTGCGCGCCGGAAACCGCGCGCCAGTCCGCGGCGCCCTGCCTTGCCGCGTGCGCGGCGCACTGGTCGAGGTCCCGCTGGTAGCCCTCGCGCGTGTGCGGGGAAAGCCCGCGCTCCAGGTCGAGGAACGCCATGAACGAATCGATGTCCGTCGCAAAGGCGGGGGGCGCCTTGCTCGCCGCGGCGGCACGGCGGGAGCGCAAAAGGGCGGCCTGTCCCCGGGCTTTCAGTTGTAGCGGCGGCGGGGAGGCGGGGGCTTGAAGCCGCTGGTCTCCTTCATCCGGAACGTGATCCGCGCCTTCTCGAGGTCGTAGGGGCTCATCTCCATCTTCACCGTGTCGCCCGCGGCGATCTTGATGAAGTTCTTCCTGAGCTTGCCGGAAATATGGGCGAGGACGACATGGCCGTTCGCCAGCTGGACCTTGAACATCGTCCCGGGCAGGACCACGACCACCTTGCCCTCGACCTCGATCGAGTTGCCGTCAGCCATGGGTAAGCACCGGTGCGGCGCGTGCAGGGCGGGGGGCGGGGGGGAAAGCGGCGGTCATGAGGGAGCCGGATACCAATCCGTAAACCCGTTCCGCGCAAGAGAAATGCAGTTGGCGGGCGGGTTTGCGCCCGCCACGATCCTGCGAGGTCCACTCCCGCCCATCGAATGATCTGCCCGTACGAGAAACTCTTCCCCTCGCAACTCCTGCGCGACGACGTGTTTTTCATGAGCCTGGCCTACAACCAGGCCATCGAGGCGTGGCGGAAGGACGAGGTGCCGATCGGCGCGGTGATCGAGATCGGGGGCGAGGTCGTCGCCGCAGCCCATAACAGCGTGGAGGGGGCCCACGACCCCACCGCGCATGCGGAGATGCTTGTCCTGACGCAGGCCGCATCGAAGATCGGCGACTGGCGGCTCGACGGGGCGACCCTGTACGCGACCAAGGAGCCCTGCCCCATGTGCTCCGGAGCCCTCATCATGGCCCGCGTGCGCCGGGTGTGCTACGCCCTGCCCGACCCGAAGATGGGTTGCCTGGGCGGCGCGGCGAACCTGAACGATCTCCCCCGGTCGAACCACCACCTTGAAATCACCGCCGGGGGCGTCCTTGAGGATGAGTGCCGCGAGCTGCTCCAGGCATTTTTCCGGCTGAAGCGCGGGGAGGCGCAGTGACCGGGGCTTTCAAGCGTCAATGCGGCGCGGCCGCGATCCTCGTCCTCGCCGGGGGGATCGCCTATCACAATTCGCTGCACGGTCCGCTGGTCTTCGACGATCTCCCCTCAATCCGCGACAACGGGACGATCCGGCAGTTCGCCACGGTCCTGAGACCGCCATCCGGGATGACCGTGGACGCCCGCCCCGTCCTGAACGCCTCGCTCGCGCTCAACTACGCCTGGGGCGGACTGGACGTGGTCGGTTACCACCTGGTGAACGTTGCGATCCATATCGCCGGCGCCCTCGTGCTCTTCGGAATCATCCGCCGCACGATGGCGCGGCTGTCCCGACGCGAGGGAGGCCTGAGCCCCTCCGACTTCGCCCTCGCCGTCTCCGTCCTCTGGCTGGTCCATCCCCTCCAGACCGAGTCCGTTACCTACATAGTCCAACGCGCCGAGTCCCTGATGGGACTCCTCTACCTCCTAACCCTGTACTTCTTCATCCGCTCCGTAGATTCCGAAAGTTCGACTCAGGTTTCAGGTCTCAGGTCTCAGGTTTCTGCAAAAAGCGGTTTCCGGTTTCAGGTTTTTGCGGTCGCCGCCTGCGCCCTCTCCATGGGAACCAAGGAGGTTGCCGCGACCGCTCCGATCCTCGTCCTTCTCTACGACCGCACTTTCGTCTCGGGCGGGTTCCGCGAGGCCCTTCGGCTCCGCGGGCGTTTCTACGCGGCGCTCGCAGCGACCTGGATCATCGTCATCCTGCTGACGCTCTCCTCGCCGGGGCGCGGGGGATCGACCGGCTTTGGAAACGGGATCTCCTGGCCGGCCTACATCGCCACCCAGTTCCCGGCCATCTTGCGCTACCTGCGGCTGGCGATCTGGCCGGACCGGCTCGTCTTTGACTACGGCCCGGAAAATCCGCCCTCGCTTCCGGTGCTCCTGATTTCCGCCCTTCTCGTCCTCGGCGCGCTCGCCGCCGCGCTCGCCGCCGCCTGGCGAAAATCGCCCTGGGGGTTCCTCGGGGTCTGGTTCTTCGCAATCCTGGCGCCAACCTCGCTCGTCCCCGGGATGATGCAGATGACGGCCGAGCACCGGATGTACCTACCCCTCGCCGCGGTCGCGGTGGCCGCCGTCGCCGGCGCGGACTTCGCCGCGCGGCGCGTTCGCCGACGCATCGCCGGACCTGCGATCGCCGCCGCGGCCGCCGCCCTTCTTGCCTGCACGCTGGCCCGCAACGAGACCTACGGAACCGGCTGGTCGCTGTGGATCGACACGGTCGCCAAGCGCCCGGAGAATCCCTTCGCCCACGTCAACCTGGGCGTGGAGGAGTTTCTTCGCGGCAACATCGCCCTCGCCGGGGAACAGTTCGCCCTCGCCGCCAGGCTCAGGCCGGACTACGCGGCGGCCCACCGCAATCTCGGCGGCTCGCTGCTGAAGATGGGCCGCCGGAAGGAGGCACGGCGCGAACTCGAGGCGGCCATCCGGCTCGACCCGGAAAATCCGATCGCGCACGACGACCTGGCGAGCCTCCTTGCATCCGAGGGCGACTGGGCGGGAACCGCCCTGCAACTGGCCGCCGCGCTGAAGGCGGAGCGCGCCGATGCGGGCGAGCATTCCCGACTGGCGGAGGCGCTGCTGATGAGCGACCGGCCGGGACCGGCCGCGGCCGAGTATGCGGAATGCCTGAGGATCCGCCCGAATGATCCCGACGCGCACAACAACCGCGGCGTCGCCCTGCTGAGGACCGGCGACACCGCCGGGGCCCGCGCCGAATTCCAGGCCGCCCTGCGACTCAAGCCCGATGATGCCGACGCCCGGCGGAACCTGGCGGGCATTGGAAACTAAGCGATGATTCTGGTTCGGCTGTAGCCGGGGTCCGAGACCCCGGCCTGGCCCTCCGTCTCCACTTTGCTCCGCCGGACAAGCTAAGGGGCCGGGGATTGGGGATCACAGATGGGACCCCAAGCACCGGGGTCTGGGACCCCGGCTACATTCGATCCTCCGACCCGCCGAGTTGACGTTTTTGCCGAGTGGTGCATGAGTGGGTTCCACTTAAAAACCCAATAACACCCTAACGACCATGGCCTACGAACTTCCCAAATTGCCCTATGCCTACGCCGCGCTCGAGCCGCACATCGACGCACGGACGATGGAGATCCACTACACGAAGCACCACCAGGCATATATCACCAACGCCAACAATTTCCTGAAGGACCAGCCCGCCCTGGCCGCCCTTTCGGTCAATGACCTCATCGCCGACCTTTCCAAGGTTCCCGAGGCGATTCGAGCCGGCCTGCGCAACAATGCCGGCGGGCACAGCAATCACTCATTCTTTTGGACCATCATGGGGCCGCACGGCGGCGCGCCCAAGGGAAAGCTCGCCGAGGCGATCACCGCGACCTTCGGCTCCCTCGACAAGCTCAAGGAGGAGTTCGGAAAGGCGGGCGCCACGCGCTTCGGCTCGGGCTGGGCGTGGCTGGTTGTCACCGCCGACAAGAAGCTGGCCATCGGCTCGACGGCCAACCAGGACAGCCCGCTGATGGGCAAGGCCGTCGCCGGACTCGAGGGCAAGCCGGTCATCGGTTTGGATGTCTGGGAGCACGCCTACTACCTGCATTACCAGAACCGCCGGCCCGACTACATCGCAGCCTGGTGGAACACCGTGAACTGGACAGCGGCCGAGGCCAACTACACGGCGGCCCTGGCCTGATAGCGGAGCAGTTTCGCAATTATTGCAGCCGGGGTCGCTTACCCCGGTGCCTTGGGGTCCTATCTTCGAACCCCGGCCCCTTCCGGGCCGGGCCGGGGTCAGCGACCCCGGCTACAACGAAACCATAACAGGCCCTAGCGCAGCCAGACGCTGGCCGAGTGGGCCGGGCCCAGGCGCTTGCTGATCGGGGTGCTCTTCCCCGTCTCGGTGTCGAGGATCGAAAGCACGCTGTCGTAGCGGGTCCTCGCAGTGTAAACCAGATGTCTCCCGTCGGCCAGCCAGCAGGGCTCGATTCCGTCGAAGGGCGCCTTGGACACCTGCTCGCTCCGGCCGCTGGACAGGTCGAGCACCGCAATCTGATAGCTGCCCGGTTTTATCGTGAAGGCTATCTTGTTCGGATTCGCGGTGCTCCAGTCCGGCTCCGCGCAGAAACGGCTTATCCCCTGCGTGATCCGCTCCGCCCCGCCCCCTCCCGCGGAGATCATGTAAAGCTGCGGGCCGGGTGAACTCGCATAGACGATCCGGCTGCCGTCCGGCGACCAGCAGGGTGAGGCCTTGACGGAGTCGCCGTAGGTGCGGCGGCTCACCCGCCGGCCGTTCGCATCGCTGACGTAGATCTGCGTCTCGCCCTCGCCGCTCAGGGTCATGGCCACCTGCTCGCCGTTCGGGCTGAAGCGCGCGCCGCTGTTCGTGCCCTTGAAGCTCTCGAAGGTCATCCGCTGGTTCGTCCCGAGGTCCATGAGGAAAATGTCGGGCGCGCCCGAGTGATAGAAGCTCGTGTAGACAATCCGGTTCCCGTCCGGCGCCCAGCGCGGCGAAAGCGCAATCGCCCGGTCGTTCGTGATCCGCCGAACCTCGCCGCAGAAGAGGTCGCTCACGTAGACCTCCTTGTGGCCGGTCATTTCGCCGATGAAGGCGAGTTTTGACGCGAAGAACCCGTGCAGGCCCATTCCATTCGTCTTTTCGACCGCTATGTCCGCAGCCCTCAGCAGTGCGTTGCGCGCGCTCGTGCCGGGGACAAGCGCGGAGGCCACCGGCTCGGCGCCGACGCCGCGGGCGATGTCGACCCGCACCTGCGAGGCCCCGGCCAGCGAGAATCGGAACGTGTAGGCGGCATAGCCGCCGTCCGCGATCCGGTAGCGGCCGTGCGCCGCAAAGGCCCGCTGCGCCAGCGCGCTGAGGTCGGCCCGGTCGGCGATGACGCGGACCGGGATGCTCCGGTTGTCGGCCTGGACCTCGACCGTGCCGATGTCGCGGTAGGCCAGGACGGGCGAAACTCCGGTTATCAGGAAAAGCAGGGTGGAAAGAATCTTTCGCATGATGGGATTTCTATTTGCACACCTGCGCATCATAACAACCCTAATCTTTCACGGCGCGAGCCGGGGCAAATGACGTCCGACCAAATAAAGGAACATCTCAAGCAGGTTAAATATCCCGGTTTCAGCCGCGACATCGTGTCGTTCGGCCTGGTCCGCTCGGCCGAATTTTCCGACGGTGTCGTCCGGGTGTCCCTGGCGATCTCAACCAACGACCCCAAGGTGCCCCTCCAGCTCAAGACCGAGGTGGACCGCTGCCTGCGCGTCATTCCGGGCGTCAGCGAAGCCGTCGTCGATGTCGCCGTCCAGGCGGTCCGCACCCCCCCGGGGGCCGCCGGCGCCGCCGCCGCGGACGGCGGCGCCCCCAAGCCGATCCGGCATGCCGTGGCGATCGGGTCGGGCAAGGGCGGGGTCGGCAAGAGCACCTTTGCGGTGAATCTCGCCTGCTCCCTGGCCCGGGTGCTGGAGGCGCAGGGTCGCCCCGGCCGGGTCGGGCTGATGGATTGCGATATCTACGGGCCGAGCGTGCCGCTGATGATCGGGCTCCAGGGCAGGCCCCAGATCGAGGGGGACGGCCCCACGGCGCTGCTCGTCCCGATGGAGATCCACGGGGTCAAGGTCATGAGCATGGGCTTCCTGGTCGACGACGACACGCCGGTGGTCTGGCGGGGCCCGATGGTCATGAAGACCATCCAGCAGTTCGTGCAGAACGTGAAGTGGGGCGAGCTCGACGTCCTGATCATCGACCTGCCCCCGGGCACGGGCGACGCCCAGCTCTCCCTGGTCCAGACCATTCCCCTGGACGGCGCCATCATCGTGACCACGCCCCAGCCCGCCGCCGCGGGCATTGCGCGCAAGGGCGGGCTGATGTTCCAGAAGGTCAACGTGCCCATCCTGGGCGTCGCGGAAAACATGAGCTATTTCGTGGACCCGGCCGGCATCCGGCACTCGCTCTTCGGGTCCGGCGGCGGCGCAATCACCGCCGAGAGGCTCGGCACCGTCCTCCTTGGCCAGATTCCCCTGATTCAGGAAATTCGCGAGGGCGGCGACAGCGGGATGCCGGTTGTGATCAGCGCCCCGCAAGGTGCCGCAGCCGAAAAATTTAGGGAATTCGCCGAGACGCTGCTGGCCCGGCTCGCCAAGCCGAATCCGGGGCATTTGTAACAATCCTGAAAAATCGCCGGATTGACAGCGCCCGGCGGGTCGCTCTGATACAAATCCTGCCGGTCACCGCTGCATGACTTCCCTTTCCAAAGAGTCCGATCCCGCCTCGCACGAGTTTGTAAAGCAATCGAGCCTCTACCAGGAGTTCCTCGCCGAGCGGGAGGAGATCCTAAAGCACAAATGGCTGGAATCCGAGCGCCTCGGCTACGACGTCGGGTTCGAGCGGGCGCTCCTGGACTGGATCCGCAAGCACCGCGAGGGCTGGCGCGCGGCCCGCAGGCAGCAGATGGCCCAGGTCGGAGTGGCGAGGCCGGCGGCCGCAAAGCCGGCCGTGGCGGGACTGGCCGGGCAAAAGGCCGGCTGACGGGCCCTTACTTGATCTCCTTGTGGAGCGTGTGCCGGCGCAGGAAGGGATTGTACTTCTTCTTCTCGATGCGCTCCGTGACGGTCTTCTTGTTCCGCGTCGTGAGGTAACGGGAGGCGGGTTTGCCCTCCTTGCGGGCTTCTGTGCATTCGAGGGTGACGGTTTCTTGCATGGTCGGGAAGAGGTGGAGGGTTGAACGAGGACTAGTCCGGGTCCTGTTGCAACACGAAAAACACCGATATCGGCGCTCCGGGGTGGAGCGCGATCTCCGAGCTCGCTGAGCGAGCATAGTCCCAAACCAGCGTGCCACGGAGGTCCCGCTCCACCTTAGCCGGATAATCGATTAGCGGCGCTTCTCCGTGAGGGGCAGCATGATTCCCCGGCGGAATAGGGTCACCTGGCCGGTGCTCGACGACACCACCAGGGCGATGCAGTTGGCCGCGACACTGATCGCCGCCGCGGCCGCATGGCGGCTTCCCAGCCCACCGGGAAGGTTGAAGTTGCTGTCCGTCGCCTGGATCAGGCTCCCGGCGGACTCGACCACCCCGTCACCGCGGATCACGAACGCCCCGTCGATCGACGAGAACTCCTTCACGGTCTCGTCCATGAAGGGGTTGAGGATGTTGCGATCCTCCTCCTTGTAGCCGAAGAAAGGGTTGAGCACCAATGGCTTGGTAAGGGCGAAGACCTTCTCGTTGTCACCGACCACGAAGAGGCAACCGACCGGCCTGCCCTCCCTCCCCTCGACGGCCAGTTCGGTCGCCACGGCGATCACCCGCTCCAGGACCTCGGGCTTCACGTCCTCGGGAAGGAGGTCCGCCATCTGGCCGGTGAGCAGGGTCTGAAATTCGCGCTCGATGTCCACGACGACCAGGGTGTCGAACTGGTTGCTTCCGGTCATCCCCCCCAGGCAGCAGATCCGGTCGGTGAAGGCGATCACGCCGCGGGTGAGGGCGACGAGGATCGCGCTGCGCAGCTGCGCCATGCGCTGGCTCGAGAAGGAGCGGACCTGGATCGTCTCCGAGAAATCCTTCTGGTCCTCGCTCGGCTCGATCAGGTTGCGCGTCACGAGGATGGTCTTGAGCTTGGACCGCAGGACGCCCGGCTCGATGCCGCCGACAAAGGTGTCCCCGAAGACCATGATCGCGCCGCAGTCCGCCCCCTTGGCGACGCATTCGGCCTCGCGGAACATGAGCCGGTTGATCCGGTTCTGCTGGGTCTGGACCGGCCGAATGCCGCCGAACCCGCCGAGCAGCCTCTCGTACAGGACGTCCAGGTCGGCGGCGTTCACCAGGCCGTCCACCAGGTCCCGCTCCCGGACCTGGCGGGCGATAGCCGCGAGGACCTGAAGGTAGTCCCGGGCGCGCTCGCCGGCGATCAGCATGACGATGAGGTGCACCCGCTCGTCGGCCATCGCCCCGTCGTGGCGGATCCCCACCCGGCTGCGGCCGACCGCGAGGATGTACCTGCGGCTCATCTTCAGGCGCACGTGCGGGAGGGCCACCCCGAGCCCGAGGTAGGTGGTCATCGTGCTCTCGCGGGCAAGGAGGCCCCTCAGGAGCGATTCGGGCTTAAGGTCCGGGAATTTCGCCGCGGAGGCGGCGATCAGCTCCTGGAGCGCGCCCTCGAGGTCGACGCTGCGCAGGTCGATGACCCGGTTGCGCGCAATGATCTTGTCGAGCCGCATCGGTCAGGGCTTATTTTTCCCACTTTAGGGCGCCCTTTTTGACCTCATACACAAATCCGAGGACGAGAACGCCGAGGAAGAAGAGGATGGGGCCCAGGATGGCGATGTGGTGGGCGAGGAACTCCCGGTAGACGAAGGTCCAGGGGACCAGGATGACGACCTCCAGGTCGAAGAGGATGAAGAGCAGGACCGTCAGGTAGAACTTGACGGAGAAGCGCGTGTGCACGACCCCCTCGCCGGGGATTCCGCACTCGTAGGCCGAGTCCTTGATCCTCGAGTGCTTGGCGCGCTGGCCGAAAATCGCGCTCGCAGTGATGATCGCGCCGGTGATCCCGGCCGCGAGGAGGGCCTGGACGAGGAAGGGAAGGTAGGCTGAGGTTGTCATGCCGGTTGGCTATAGGGGGGCACTGTCGCGGGGGAGACAAGCCCGTTTGTTTCAGTGGACCGGGACGATCACCGCATTCTTGATCTGGGTCGATCCGGTCCCGAGGAGCTCGGCGTCCTCGAGGGTCCGGATGTCGTCGGAGATGTCGTCAAACCCGTACTTCCGGCGCCAGGCGTTCATTCGGCTGCGCATGAGCGCGTCCATCATCACCGGGTCCCCGCTCAGCCAGAGGATCGGCTCGGAGGCCGTGTAGAGCGAGTTGAAGAAGGGGCCGCCGATGTACTGGTAGCGCTCGAGGCTGGCGATCGTGAAGGCCCACGTCTGGCGCAGCTCGGGAATGGCGCTCATCTCCGCGACCGCGGCCGGCGCATTCGCCGGCGAGCGGAAGAAGCGCGCGGTGTTCGAGGCGTTCCACAGGGTGGCGTTCACCAGGGCTCCGTTCACGCCGAGGACGGGGTGGTCGGTGTAGACCGGGAGGTTGATCCAGAAGTCGGCATCGAGGAAGAGCGGGGTGGCCAGGAAGCTCTTCCGGTCCTCGTCGCGGGTCGTGGTGTTCGAATAGCCCCGGGTCTGCTGCTCGGCGATCACCGGGTTGAAGCGCTCCGGCAGCGGGCTGTCGTAGAACCACACCGGGTCGTAGTACCGGCCGGACTCGAGCACATACACGGGATTGCCCTCGAAGGGGGTCTTGCCCGTCACAAGCGAGGGCAGGTAGCCGGTCATCCGCAGCCGGAGCTGGTTGAGCCCGACCAGGAAGATGTTCCGATTCTCGAAGCCGCGCTTCCTCAGGGCGACGATCACGGCCTTCACCAGGGGGACCGGGGTCGCCAGGCCGGGGCCCGAGTCGGTGTAGATCTTCAGCCCCACGCGGCGCTTCGGCCCGGGCACGACCAGCCGGTGGGTGGCCCGCTCGTAGGAGGAAATCAGGGCCTCCACCGCCGCGTTGTAGTCGGCGGTCTCGGAGGTGGGGAGCTGCGCCTGCCACACCGGCTCATGGGGAAGTGCGCGCTGGGGGGCGGCCAGGTCCGCGCGGGCGGGCGGGAGCGCCGCCGCGAGCAGAACGGCGGTCGCCAGCAAGAGGGTTGAGTGTAGACGCATGATGTGTTGAGTGGCCCGCCCCTGACCAAAGGTTCCCTGCCACCGCGCCGAACTTGACAGCACCGCCAACCGGTTGAAAGTGCATTCTTTTCGCGCCTTTCCAGCCGTCCGCGACGGTCGCCACGGCCGCGCCCCATGCCCGTCATCAAAACCACCTGCGTCCGCGACCTGAAGCTTCGCGTCAACATCGCCGACGTGGTCTCCCGGGTGGTGACTCTTCGGAAGGCCGGCGCGCGCCTCAAGGGCCTCTGCCCCTTCCACAGCGAGAAGACGCCCTCCTTCAACGTCGACCCGGACAAGGGATTCTTCAAGTGCTTCGGCTGCGGCAAGGCCGGAGACGTGATCTCCTTCGTGCGCGAGACCGAGCAGCTCACCTTCACGGAGGCGGTTGAGACCCTCGGCCAGCGCTTCGGCGTGGTCATCGAGTACGAGGAGGGATCGGGGCCGACACGGGAGGACCGCTCGCTTCGCCAGGAGATATTCGACCTGCACGAGCAGGCTGCGGACTATTTCCACGAGACATTCCGGGGCGCCCAGGCGACGGGCGACTTCATGAGGGCGTACTGGGCCGAGCAGCGCCGCTTTCCGATGGAGCTGGCCGACGAGTTCAAGATCGGCGCGGCGGCCCCCGACGACGGCGGGCTGGCCGCCCGCCTGTGGAAGCGCCGCCCCTCCGAGGACGCCCTCCGGCAGTGCGGGATGTTCTTCATCCGCGACGGCGCCGCCCTGACGCAGGGCACGCTGCGCCCCCGCTTCCGCGGGCGCCTGATGATCCCCATTCGCGACCACCAGGGCCGTGTCGTCGCCTTCACCGCGCGGCAGACCGCGCTCACCCCGGCCGACGACCCGGCCCGCGAGGCAAAGTACGTCAACTCCCCGGAGACGCCGATCTTCACCAAGGGAAACCTTCTCTTCAACCTGGACCGCGCGCGGTCAAATGTCGGCGAGGGCCGCCCCTTCGTCCTGGTCGAGGGCCAGCTCGACGCCCTCCGGTGCTGGCAGGTCGGGCTGAAGACCGCCGTTGCGCCGCAGGGGACGTCGATCACCGACGGCCAGCTCGCCCTGCTGCGCCGGTACCACCCGGAGGTCGAGTGCTTCTTCGACAGCGACGCGGCGGGGCAGAAGGCCGCGCTTCGCTTCCTGCCCATGGCCCTCAAGTCGGGGATCGAGGCGCGCTTCCTTTCGGCGGGCGGAGCGGCCAAGGTGGATCCCGATCTGCTCTTCCTTGAGAAGGGCCTGGCAGCCTACGATGAAATCCGCCGCGGCGCCCTGAGCGCGATGGCCTTCGCCTGCCGGGCCGCGCTCCCGGCCGGCGACGCGGTCTCCCCGGAGCAGAAGAGCCGGGCGGCCCTCGCCGTCCTCGAGATCATCTCGTCGGCCGAGAGCGAGGTCACCCGGGCCGGCTGCATGGCGGAGGCCGCCGGCCACCTGAACCTGCCGCTGGCGGCGCTGCAGAAGGATTTTCAGAGGCTGGTGGGGAAACAGGAGCGCATCGCCGGGTTTAGGCCCCCCGCCGCCCCGCAAAGCGGGGCTCCGGCGGGCACGGCGGACCAAAGGTCCACGCCAGAAGGCGACCTATTGCTGCTCTGCCTGCACTGCGAGCAGGTGGGCAAGCCGCTGAGCGCCGTCCTGCCCCACGACTGGATCGACGTGCGGGGGCCGGCGGGGACGCTGCTCAACCGCTTCCTCGGGGAGTTCGAGCAGGGCACCTGGCCGGGCCGCGACCACATCGACTCCCTGCTCGAGACGCCGGAGGAGCGGGCGCTGGTCGCGTCGCTGCTTTTCGACCGCCCGGAGTTCGGGGATCCGGCCAAGGTTGCGCTGGAGGGGCTGCGCCGGCTGCGCACGCGGGCCCTCGAGCCCCGGCTCCGCCAAATAGAACTTGCATTAGCCAACCGTACCGCGAACAGTAACGATGACGCACTTTCACTGCTGAAAGAGAGCGCCGAACTGCAGCGCCAGCTCCGCCAGCCCCTGGCGCTCGCCGTTCCGGAGTGAGGTTCCCATCCCATTTTTTAATCAATGCCGCGCAAAGCCAAACCCGCTTCCCCCTCCCATTCCGAGGCTGTCGAGTCAGCCCTCGTCCGCACCGCGGCGCCCGCTGAGGCCGCCGAGGCGCCCGAGGGCATCGACGTCGCCGCGCCGGGCGGGATCAACGAGAAGATCCGCCAGCTGATCCGCCTCTCGAAGGAGCAGGGCTACCTGACGTTCGACGACATCAACGAGGCGCTGCCCGAGTCGGTCGAGAACCAGGAGGAAATCGACAACGTCCTGTCCATCCTGCAGAACCTCGAGATCGAGATCCTCGAGCCGGACCAGGTCGAGGACTACAAGCAGCGCCAGGAGGAGGCCGAGGAGGAGGAGTCGCGGACCTCGCAGAACGACATCCTCGACGATCCCGTCAGGATGTACCTCAAGCAGATGGGCCAGGTCCCGCTGCTGACCCGCGAGCAGGAGGTCGAGATCTCCAAGCGCATCGAGAACGCCGAGCTGAAGGCCCAGGAGGCGCTCTTCCAGGCCTCCGCGATCGGGGCCTACATCGCCTCGCTCGGGGCCAAGCTCCTCAACCGCGAGGAGCGCTTCGACCGGATCGTCATCGACAAGAAGATCGAGAGCCGGGACATCTACTTCAAGAACCTCCCCAAGCTCGTCGACGCGACGCAGCGCAACGAGGAGGGGGTCGCCGAGGCGTGGCTGGAGAGCGTCAAGTGCCGCACGGAGGTGGAGCGCAAGAAGGTGCTGGCCAAGTTCCGGAAGCGCGAGACCCAGCTGCGCTCGAACTTCCCGAAGTTCTACTTCAAGCTCAAGGTCTACGAGGAGTACCTCGAGCGGCTCTCCCCGGAGATCGAGAAGATCGAGGCCCTGCAGGCCCAGCTTGAGCGCGCGAAGCACCCGAAGACCAAGAAGGACCTGGCGATCGACCCGAAGGCGGTCAACGCGCAGCTCCGGCGCCTGGAGGTCGAGCAGCGCATCGCGCCCGTGCAGCTCCTCGAGGTCGTGCGCCAGACCCGCGTCCACGTCCGCGCCGCCCACCAGGCCAAGACGGAGATGGTCGAGGCGAACCTCCGCCTGGTGATCTCCATCGCAAAGAAGTACACGAACCGCGGCCTCTCCTTCCTGGACCTGATCCAGGAGGGGAACATGGGCCTGATGAAGGCCGTCGAGAAGTTCGAGTACCGCCGCGGGTACAAGTTCTCGACCTACGCCACGTGGTGGATCCGGCAGGCGATCACCCGCTCGATCGCCGACCAGGCGCGCACGATCCGTATCCCCGTCCACATGATCGAGACCCTCAACAAGGTCATGCAGGTGCAAAAGCAGCTCCTGCAGGAGTACGGCCACGAGCCGACGCCCGACGAGGTTGCCGACGAGATGAACCTGCCGGTCGAGCGCGTCCAGCAGATCATGAAGATGGCCCAGCAGCCGATCTCGCTGCAGTCGCCGGTCGGCGACGGCGACGACACCAATTTCGGCGACTTCATCGAGGACAAGTCCGCGGAGAATCCCTACGACATGACGGCCTATTCGCTCCTGCGCGAAAAGATCATCGATGTCCTGGACACCCTCACCGAGCGCGAGCGCCGCGTCCTTTCACTGCGCTTCGGGCTGATCGACGGCTACAGCCGGACGCTGGAGGAGGTCGGCAAGCAGTTCAAGGTGACCCGCGAGCGCATCCGCCAGATCGAGGCCAAGGCCCTGCGCAAGATGCGGCATCCCACGAGGATCCGGCAACTGCACGGCTTCTTCGACGCCGAGCAGATCGACAACGCGCAAAACCTGCTGAAGGTGGCGGCGACGACGGCCCGCTCGCACGGCGGTCCCGAGGGCGGGCCGCGCTGACCCGAATTGGAACTTTACACCCCGGCGATACGGAATAGCCTTATCCCATGGCAACTCTCACTCCAGTCATCGCCGGCGTCTTCGGGGGAATGGAGGTCTGGGTCATCATCCTGGCCATCGTCCTCCTGATCTGGGGCCCGTCGAAGTTGCCCGGGCTGGCCCGGGGTCTCGGCCAATCCATCAAGGAGTTCAAGAAGGCGTCGCGCGACGAGGATCCGCCGGCCGCCGAGGTTAAGGCCGTCGAGGCAAAGAAGGCGGATTCCGCCGACAAGCCGGGGGCCAACTGAGGTGGGCGGGGGCATTTCCCTCGTTGACACTCAGTCTGATGCGGAGTTTTCTGACGTCGGCGGAGACGCCACCCTCCGACGTTAACGTTAAGCAATCATGGCCAACTTCCTCGGTTACTTCTCAAACGACATCGGCATCGACCTTGGCACGGCCAACACGCTCGTTTATGTGAAGGATAAGGGGATAGTCCTGCGCGAACCCTCCGTGGTCGCGCTCGACACGGTGACCCGCAAGGTGCGCGCGGTCGGCGCGGAGGCCAAGCGGATGCTCGGGCGAACCCCCGGCAACATCACCGCCATCCGGCCCATGAAGGACGGCGTCATCGCCGACTTCGACGTGACCGAGGCCATGCTGCGCTACTTCATCCAGAAGGTGAGCCAGAGTTTTCGGGCGCCGCCGCGGGTCGTGATCGCGATCCCCTCGGGGATCACGGCCGTCGAGAAGCGAGCGGTCATGGACTCCGCGACCCACGCGGGCGCCCGCAAGGTGATCACCGTCCCCGAGCCGATGGCCGCGGCGATCGGCGTCGGGCTGCCGATCGACGAGCCGGCGGCGAACATGATCGTGGACATCGGCGGGGGCACCACCGAGATCGCCGTCATCTCCCTGAACGGCATCGTCTTCTCCAAGTCGATCCGCGTTGCGGGCGACGAGCTGGACAATGCGATCATCAATTACATGAAGCGGGCCTACAATCTCCTGATCGGCGAGCGCACGGCCGAGGAGATCAAGATCCGCGTCGGCTCGGCCTTCCCCCTGGACGAGGAGCTGACGATGGAGGTCAAGGGGCGCGACTCGGTCGCCGGCCTCCCGAAGACGATCCACATCACCTCCCAGGAAATCCGCGAGGCGCTGGCCGACACGATCGGCGCGATTGTCGACGCGGTCCGCACGACGCTCGAGCGCTGCCCCCCCGAGCTTTCCGCCGACTTGGTCGACCGCGGTTTCGTGATGGCCGGCGGCGGCTCCCTCATCCGCGGCATCGAGCGGCTGCTCAGCGCGAAGACCGGCCTTCCCGTCACCATCGCCGACGACCCGCTTTCGGCGGTCGCCAACGGCACCGGGGCGGTTCTCAACGACCTGTCCTGGCTGATGCAGAACATGTGAAGGGGTCGCGCCGCTACTTGTTAACA
>Ga0302279_10004157_pt1 | contig 17350 bp, 17 predicted proteins | sample III_Bog_N3_3_FD_194541 | JGI IMG/M metagenome (GOLD analysis project Ga0302279, IMG submission 194541) | Peat permafrost microbial communities from Stordalen Mire near Abisko, Sweden - III_Bog_N3_3 | ecosystem: Environmental > Terrestrial > Soil > Wetlands > Peat | place: Sweden: Abisko...
CGCTCATTCTTGCCGGGAAAGACGCGGGTCGAAACGGGGCGCCGAGCCGTACGCGCGAAAATCAAGAATTTTGACGGCTACCAGAAATCCGCCCCCTCAACACTCCACCCAGTTCACCGCCAGCCCCCCCAGCGAAGTCTCCTTGTATTTGTGGCTCATGTCGCGGCCGGTCTCGCGCATGGTGCGGATCACCGAATCGAGGCTGACGAGGTGCTGGCCGTCGCCGCGTAGCGCGAGCGCGGCGGCGTTGACGGCTTTGACGGCGCCGAAGGCGTTGCGCTCGATGCAGGGGATCTGCACCAGCCCGCCGATCGGATCGCAGGTGAGGCCGAGGTGGTGCTCCATCGCGATCTCGGCGGCGTTCTCGATCTGCGCGTTGGAGCCGCCGAACGCGGCTGCCAGCCCCGCCGCCGCCATCGACGAGGCGACGCCGACTTCGCCCTGGCAGCCGACCTCGGCGCCGGAAATCGACGCATTCAGCTTGAACAGAGCGCCGATCGCGGTCGCGGTGAGCAGGAAGGTCTCCATCCCCTCGAGGCTCGCGCCCGGTATGAAATCCCGGTAATACCTGAGCACCGAGGGCACGACGCCCGCCGCGCCATTGGTCGGCGCGGTGACGACGCGGCCGCCCGCGGCGTTCTCCTCGTTGGCGGCCATCGCGAACACGCTGAGATATTCCATCACTTCGTGCGGAACGCTGGCGTTGCGCCGCCGGGACTCTTCCAGTTGCGCGTAGACCGTCGCGGCGCGGCGCCTCACCTTGAGGCCGCCCGGCAATTCGCCGCGCTGGCCCAGGCCGCGCTCGACGCAGGCGAGCATCGCCTCGCGAATCTGTCGCAGATGCGCGGCGACCTCGGCGTCGGGGCGGCGAGCGCGCTCGTTGGCGAGTTGCATACCGGCGATCGTCATGCCGGACCGCGCGCCCAGCGTCAGCATTTCCGAGCCGTTGGCGTAGGGGAAGGGATCGGGCGCGCCGCTTTCGGCGCCGCCGCCTTCCTCGCCTTCGCGCACGACGAAGCCGCCGCCGACGGACAGCCAGCGCTCCTCGAACAGCACGCCGCCGTCGCGATCCAGCGCACGAAAAGCGACCGTGTTGGGATGCGCGGGGGGCGGGTTGAGGGTGTCGAACACGATGTCCCGGCCAAGCGCGAACGGGACATAGGTCTCGCCCAGAATCAGGGGCTCGCCGGCCAGCGCATGAGCGTAAACGGCGTCGGCGGCGTCGGGATCAATATTGTCGGGCGCAAACCCCTGCAATCCGAGCACGATGGCCTTGTCGGTGGCGTGCCCACGCCCGGTCCAGGCGAGCGAGCCGAACAGCGTCGCCTCGATGCGGCGCACCTGCGAAACGATGCCCTTGGCGGAAATCCCGTCGCGAAACGCCTTGGCCGCCTTCATCGGCCCGACCGTGTGCGAGGAAGAGGGGCCAAGGCCGATCTTGAAGAGATCGAAGACGCTGATCATGTCGCCTCGTCGTCAAGGGGGTGGCGCGCGCCTCGCGGCCTCGGTCAGGAACGCAACGGCATAGTCGGCGAACGACCGCCAGACTTCGACGCGGAACTGCCGCGCTCCCCTACGCCATAGCACGATTTCCGCCTTGGAGAGCATCGTGCGCGTCGCTTCTCCCACGGGAAAAGCCGCAAGACTGAGATCGAGCGGACATCCCGCGTTCAACGCGCGCGCGGCGTTCGGGCCTTGAAGATCCAAGCCGAGTTGACGTTGCGAAATATCGACGAGGCTGTGCGGCCCGGCGCCGAGGGCGGCCTCCAAATCGACGCCGAGAGCTTCGGGCGTCTCGCCTTCCGCGATCAGCAGCCATTCGTCGGGGCCAAGCCACAGAGCCGCGTGGGCGTCCGCTGCGTTGGCGCGGCGGGGCTCGAGCGGCGGCGCCGCGCCAAATCGCTTTCCCACGCGAGCCGCGGCGTCGCGCGAACCCCGCAGGATGAATCGCGCCGCGCGCGGCGCGACGCGGAGGCTGAAATCATCGCCTCGAGGCAAAGCGGCGCGATCGAGCGGACCGCGACTGAGGAGCGCGCTAACCATCGAGGCGAGTCCCTTTCTTGTCGTAGAAGATGGGATCGGTCACCGAGACCGGAATCGCGGCGTCGCCGAGCCTGACGAACAAACCCTCGCCCAGGAGGGACCGGCCGGATTCGACGACGGCGAGCGCGATGGAGCGGCCGAGCGCCGGGCTCGCATAGGCGGAAGTCACGTGGCCAATCGCCTGGGTCGAGCCGCGTTTGGCGACGATCTGCGCGCCTTCCCCCAGCACGAGTCGTGCGTCGTCGGTGAACAGGCCGACGAGTTGCTTGCGGTTGGGCGCGATCATGTCCGGCCGCCGCAGCGAGCGTTTGCCGACAAAATCCTTCTTCGCCTTGCCGATTGCCCATTCCAGCCCGGCGTCGGCGGGCGTCATCGTGCCGTCGGTGTCCTGCCCGACGATGATGTAGCCTTTCTCCGCACGCATCACGTGCATCGCTTCGGTGCCGTAGGCGACGGCGTCCATGTCGCGGCCGGCGTCCCACAGCGCCGCCCAGATCGAGCGCGCATATTCCGGCGCGATATTGATTTCAAAGCCGAGTTCGCCGGTGAAGCTGACGCGCATCAACCGGGTCGGCGCGCCGCAGAAACGGCCCTCGCGCAGGCTCATGTGCGGCATCGCCTCACGCGAAAGGTCGATCCCCTCGACGAAAGGCGCGATCAGGTCGCGGGCGCGGGGCCCCTGGACGGCGATCACCGCCCATTGCTCCGAGGTCGAAGTCAGCCAGACCTTGAGTTCGGGGAACTCGGTCTGGAGGTAATCTTCCATGTGGTGCAGCACCCGCGCGGCGCCGCCGGTCGTGGTCGTGACATGGAAACGGTCGGGCGCGAGGCGCGCGATGACGCCGTCGTCCATGATGAAACCCTGCTCGTTGAGCATCACGCCATAGCGGCAGCGGCCGACTTCGAGCTTGGCCCAGGGGTTGGTGTAGAGCTTTTCCAGCAATTTCGCCGCGTCGGGGCCGACGACCTCGATCTTGCCGAGCGTCGAGGCGTCGAACAGGCCGACCGTCTCGCGCGTCCGCCGGCATTCGCGCGCCACCGCGGCGTGCATATCCTCGCCGCGCCTGGCGAAATACCAGGCGCGTTTCCACAGGCCCACGTCCTCGAACGCCGCGCCGTGCTCCTCGGCCCAATCGTGGATCGCCGTGCGGCGGATCGGATCGAACAGATCGCCGCGTGAGGCGCCGGCGAAAGCGCCGAAGCTGACGGGCGTATAGGGCTGACGGAACGTGGTGAGACCGACTTGCGGCAAGGGTACGTCGAGCGCCTTGGCGGCGATGGCCAGCGCGTTGAGGTTCGACGTCTTGCCCTGGTCGGTCGCCATGCCCGTCGTGGTGTAGCGCTTGACGTGCTCGATCGAGCGCATGCCCTCGCGCACCGCGAGCCGGATGTCCTTGGCGCAGACGTCGTTCTGGAAATCGACGAACGCCTTGGCCTGATCCGCGCCCGCGCCACTGGCGTCGCCAAGGAAGCCGCCAAGCGTGTCCGGCGCATTTTCGGTCGTATAGGCCGCTGCCGCCGCCGCGAAGCCGGTCGCCCGCGCCGCCTCGGCGCCGGCGAGGGCGCCGGAGTTCAAGGCTTCGCCGAGCCCGAATTCGCCCTTGCAGGCGCCGGCCGAGCGCTCGCGCTGCACGGACGCGCCGGGCAGGAAGATCCCGCGCGCTTCGTCCCACACGACCTTGCCGCGCGACTGCGAATGGAGATGCACGCTTGGCGTCCAGCCGCCCGACACCAGCAACGCGTCGCAGGAAATCGTCTGCGTTCCCGAGGCGGTTTCCACCTTTGCGGCGCTGACGGCGAGCTTGCCCAGCGCGCCCGCGATCCGGGCGCCCGTGACGATAGTGAGCCCGGCCTCGCGCGCCCGGCGCGGTTGTTCGCCGTCCGCGCTGTCGCGCAGATCGAAGATGCCGGCGACTTCGACGCCGGCGCCGTGAAGGTCGAGCGCGACGCGGTAGGCGCTGTCATGCGCGGTGGCGATGACGACGCGCTTGCCGACTTGCGCGCCGTGGCGGCGAAGAAAAACCCGCGCGGAATCGGCGAGCATGACGCCGGGGCGGTCGTTGTCGGGGAACACCAGCGGGCGCTCGATGGCGCCGCAGGCGAGCACGACCTCGCGCGCCCGCACTTGCCACAGCCGCTCGCGCGGCGCGTCCGGGTTCGCTTCCCGCTCTTGCGCCGAGACGATTTCGGCGAGGCCGAGGAAATTCTCGGCGTAATAGCCGAAGGCCTGCGTGCGCGGCATCAGGCGCACATTGGGCAGCGCGGCGAGTTCGGCGAGCGTCGAGGACAGCCAGACTTGCGCGGCAACGCCGTCGATCGTCGCGTGCGCCTCGGAAAGCAGCGAACCGCCGAATTCCAGGCTGTCGTCGCAGAGGATGACCCGGGCGCCGCTCAGCGCCGCCGACTTGGCCGCCGCGAGCCCGGCAGGCCCTGAGCCGACGACCAGCACGTCGCAATGCTCGAAATATTGCGCGTAGCAATCCGGATCGGGTTCGGTCGGCGCGGCGCCGAGGCCCGCGGCGCGGCGAACGATCGGCTCGAAGACATTGAGCCACGCCCAGTTCTTGCCGAACCAGTTGGGGCCCATGAAGGTCTTGTAATAGAAGCCGGCCGAGAACAGCGGCGAGAGCGCGTCGTTGACGCCGCCCATGTCGTACTTCAGCGAAGGCCAACGATTTTGGCTCCTGGCCACCAGCCCTTGCGTCAGCGGAATTTGCGTCGCCCGCAGATTGGGCGTGAAGCGGCCGGGCCCTTCGACGAGGCCGACCAGCGCGTTCGGCTCTTCCGCGCCGGCGCTCAACAGCCCGCGCGGGCGGTGATATTTGTAGGAGCGCCCGACTAGCTTGACGCCGTTGGCCACCAGCGCGGAGGCGAGCGTGTCGCCGTGATAGCCGCTGTAGGACTTGCCGTCGAAAGTGAATTCGAGCGGGCGGCCGCGGTCGATGCGGCCGCCGGCGCTCAGGCGAAAGCGCTGGCTCATCGGCCCGTCTCCTTCGGCGCTTGCGGATCGGGGCGCGGCTCGCCGGCGCGATAGGTCGTCAGGATCTTGTCGCTGATGGTGTCGCGCAGGCAGTTGAAGAACCGCCCGCACCCCGAGACGTGCCGCCAGCGTTCGGCGATCACACCCTTGGGATTGGCGCGAAAATACAGGTATTCGGACCAGGTCTTGTCGCCGGCGGTCTCGGGGTCGAGCGGGCGCGCGACATGGGCCTCGCCGGCATGGCGAAACTCGATTTCGGGCCGCGAGGTCTCGCAATAGGGGCAGGGGATCAGCAGCATGGGAGCCTCAATGCGCCACGGCGGCGGCGGCGGCTTCGTCGATCAGCCGCCCCGTTCGGAACCGGTCGAGCGAGAACGGCGCGGCGATCGGGTGCGGTTCGCCCTTGGCGACCGTATGGGCGAACACATGTCCCGATCCCGGCGTCGCCTTGAAGCCGCCGGTGCCCCAGCCGCAATTGACGAACAGCCCGGGAACCGGCGTCTTGCCGATGATCGGCGAGCGGTCGGGCGTCACGTCGACGATGCCGCCCCAGTTGCGCAACATCCGCATGCGCCGCACGTTGGGGAACAATTCGCAGATCGCGTCCAGCGTATGGGTGGCGATGTGCAGACCGCCGGTCTGCGAATAGGAGGTGTAGGCGTCCGTGCCGGCGCCGATGACCAGTTCGCCCTTGTCGGATTGCGACATATAGGCGTGGATCGTGTTGCTCATCACGACGCAGGGCATGATGGGCTTGATCGGCTCGGAAACCAGCGCCTGCAATGGATAGCTTTCCAGCGGCATGCGCACGCCGGCCATGCCCATCAGCACGGAGGTATGCCCGGCGGCGACGATTCCGACTTTCTTCGTCGCGACGAAGCCGCGCGTCGTCTCCAGCCCGGCGACCGCGCCGGACGGGTCGCGGCGGATGCCGGTGACTTCGCAGTTCTGAATGATATCCACGCCGCGCCCGCTGGCGCCGCGCGCGTAGCCCCAGGCGACCGCGTCATGGCGGGCGGTGCCGCCGCGCCGCTGCAAGGCGGCGCCGACGATCGGATAGCGGATCGTTCTGGAGATGTTGAGGATCGGGCAGAAGGCTTTCGCCTCCTCCGGGGAAATCCATTCGTTGTCGATGCCGGCGAGGCGATTGGCGTGGACGTGGCGCTTGAATACCTGAACGTCATGCGCATTGTGCGCGAGCATCATCACCCCTCGCGCGGAATACATGACGTTGTAGTTGAGCTCCTCGGACAGGCCCTCCCAGAGTTTCAGCGCATGCTCGTAGATCGCCTGCGACTCTTCCCAGAGGTAGTTGGAGCGGATGATGGTCGTGTTTCGCCCGGTGTTGCCGCCTCCGAGCCAGCCTTTTTCGACGACGGCGATGTTCGTCAGGCCATGCTCCTTGGCCATGTAATAGGCGGTGGCGAGGCCATGTCCGCCGGCGCCGACGATGATGGCGTCATAAGCGGCCTTGGGCTCGGGCGAGCGCCATTGCTCGGGCCAGCCCTGGTTGCCGGCGAGCGCTTGTCGCGCAACGTTGAGAAAGGAGAATCGCAAGGCGGGCGTCCTGTTGGCAGACAACGACGGTGCCCTGGCGACGCGCGCGACGCCAGAAGATTCGCGTCAAACGGCTTGAAGCTTTGCGACAGTGGACGGCGCGTCGCCCCAGCGCTTACGGAACTCCCGCGTGAAATGCGCGCTGTCGGCGAATCCGGCCAGCGAAGCGGCGTCGCCGACGCGCCGGGCGCCCTTGGTGATCAGCCAGCGGCCGTAGTCCAGACGCATCGCGCGATAGGCCGAGGCCGGCCCGACGCCCATTTCGGCGAGAAAACGACGCTCCAGTTGCCGCGCGCTGATTCCGAGCAGCGCGGCGATCCTGGCGACCGGCCTGGGCTCGGAAAGGTTCTGCTCCATCAGCAGGATGGCGCGGCGCACCTTTTCGTCGCGCACCGAGCGCGCCAGCGAAGGCATCGGCTGCGGCGTGGTCTCGTTGCGCGGCGTATCGATCAACAGCACCCTCAGGCTTTTCCGCGCCGCCTCGGCGCCGAGGCGGCGCTCGATCAGGGCGGCGGCGAGATCGGCGACGCCGGCGCCGCCCGAGCACGTAATTCGGTCGCGGTCGATGAGGTAGAGCCGGTCGGTCACCGGCGCGACGTCGCCGAACTCTTGCAGAAAGTCGTCGCGGTGGAACCAACTGACGCAAGCGCGACGGCCTTGGAGCAGGCCGGCGCGGGCCAGAATGAAGGAGCCCGTGCAGACGCCGATCAGCGTGACGCCGGCCGCCGCCGCGTCGCGCAAATAGCGCAGCGTCGCTTCGTCGACCTGCGGCCCCGGCCGCAACAGCCCGCCGACGACAACGAGATAATCGAACCCTTTGGCGTCGATCAGGCCAGACGTCCCCGACACCTCCACCCCGCAACTCGCCCGAACCGGCCGCCCCGTCGACGACATCACCGTCCAGCGGCAATGGATCTGCCGGCTGCGGTCGCCTTCGTCGGAAGCGAGGCGCAGGGCGTCGACGAAGCAGGAGAAGGCGGTGAGGGTGAACTGATGTGCGAGCACGAAGCCGACGCGAAGCCGCGCCTGCGTTTCGGGGGAGTCGTCGTGTGGGGACATGAGGCAAGTTCGCCTGGGGCTGGGCGGGAGTCAACGCGGGTTGTGGCCGGCTCGCACCGCGCGCCGCAGGAATTGACGCCTTGGTTACACGGAACTGCGCCTCTCCCCTTCGTTTCGACGCTCTTCGGCTGACGCGGTGGACAGACAGCCATACCCATATAGGCTGGACATCATGGCGATGCGAGGCGCGGGCTGGCCGGGCGTGAACGTGAAGCTTCGGGCCGTCCCAAGCCGGGGGCGCCTCGGAGGAAGGAACTGGGTTCCCGCGCGCTTGAAAAAATGCGCGAGCCCAAAATCCGATTGGACGATTGACGATATCGAACGCGCCTGTCGGCAACTCGGCATGGTCTGTACCCCGCCGAGCAGCGGTTCGCACTACAAGGTGTCGAGCCTGGTGCTGGACGGGGCTTTGACCGTCCCAGCGAGAAGACCTATCAAAGTATTCTACATAAAGGAATTTCTGGCTCTCGCAGATGCACACATCCACCGCGCAAAGGAGGCTGAGGATGACTAACATGCAATATCCCATCGTCGTTCGCGCGCTGTCCGAAGATGATGGCGGCGGATATCTGGCGCTTGCGCCGGATCTGAAGGGATGCATGGGGGACGGCGCCACCCAGGAAGAAGCCATTGCCGACGTCAGATTGGCGATAAATGAATGGTGCGCGGAAGCCGTACGTTTTCAGCGACGAATACCCGAGCCTGATTCTCACGTTGAGCGGGCTAACAAAGAGCGGCAGACGATCGGTAAATTCCTTGCGACGCAAGATAAAGCCGTGGAAATTCAGAATCAATTGCTGAGCGCCCAAAGGCTGGCGCTCGACCAAGTGCAAGCCGAAATGGATCAAATGAAGCGCCTTCTAGCCCAATTGTCTCACACCGTAGCCGGCGGCGAAGGCGGGTTCGGTTGGTCGACAATTCCCTTGGCTGCCCTAGGCTTGTCGAGAAATGACGAATAGTCCAGTGGTGGTATATTGCCACGTCAGCTTGGTATGCGATCAACAAGACTCGAAGTCGGAAGAATTTCAGCGGCAATTGCCTGCCATCCCCGCTTTGTTCGACGAGCTCAGAAGGCGGGATCCAGAGGTACACAACGCGCGGTGACCTTGGATTTCTGTTTCCGAGTTCGTCGAAGATCGCGGGAATGACAAGAACCGATCCTGTTGGGCCGGAATCCGCTCTAGTGGCGGCGTTTTGATCGGATTTTTTGCCGGAATTCACCGAATCGCGGCGCTACGCCAAAAACCCCAGCGGCGCCTGGCATTCCGTCTCGATCTTCAGCGTCAGCAGGTCGTCCGCGCGGGCGCGCCCGAGGTTGACCGTCGGGACGGGTTTCCACGACCGCGCCGCGGGATCGACGAAGCGGAAGCCGGAACAGACCATAAGCGAGGAGCCGACGGCGAGCCCCTTCATCCAGCAGAGGGTCTGCCGCCGCAATCGTTGACGATCTGGCTGACCAGCAGGTTTATGCGCGCTTCCTGGCCTTGCGGCGGGATGCGGCCGCCACGACCCAAGACCGCCAGGCCGTGCAGCGCGGCCCAGGTGACTTCCGCCCGAGGATCGGGATGCGCGTCAAAGGGCTTGAGCGCGCCGATCAGCTCACTGAAGGCCGCCCTCAAGGGTGACGGCGTGTCTTCGCTGGCGAACTTCAAATCGATCGGCAGTTCGAACATGGCCTGATAGAGCGCCGGCCGCTCGGCGGCGAATGTCAGATAGGCGCGGCATACCGCTCGTAACGCCAGCCCCGGCTCACCAATAGCCGACCGCGCCTCGCGCAATTGGACGGCAAGTTCCGCGAAACCCTCGATAGCGACGGCGCGCACGATCGCGTCCTTGCCGTCGAAATGGCTGTACAGCACCGGCTGACTGTACTCCACGAGTTCGGCCAGCCGGCGCGTAGTCACCGCCTCCCACCCCTCTGACTCGGCGAGATCGCGCGCCGCCGCGATGATCAAATCGTGGCGGGTGGCGCGTTCGCGGCGGCGGCGGTCTGTGACGGACATGCTCTCATTCTGCTGACGCTTGCAAATTTGTCAATGCTAGATTTTGTCGTTGACATTATTTCTAGCAACGCTAGATATTGTCGCGCAACTCGGGAGAACTCGCCATGCTCACCACCATCGCTTCCCTCGTCTCCGGCGTGATCGGCGTCGCCATCCTCTTCATCGGCGCCCGATTCCTTTTGGCGCCGCAAGTCGCCGCGGCCGGATATGGCGTTCCGGTCGAGCCGCCGGGAGCGCAAATCCCGGCCGGCAGCCCGTACCCCTGGCTTTACGTGAAGGGGGTTCGCGATATCGCCTCGGGGATCTTCATCTTCATCCTGGTCATCAAAGGGGCGCCGCACGTGCTGGGCGCGTTCATGGCCGCCGCCAGCCTTATTCCCCTAGGCGATGCCCTGATTGTCCTGCGCAGCGGCGGAACCCGCGCGGCGGCCTTCGGCATCCACGGCGCCACGGCGGCGGTCATTCTGGCCGCCAGCGCTTCGTTGCTCATGGCCTGAGCGCCGCAAGATCCCTTCACGACCCCTCGAGCACAGGAGCAAACCATGACACTTTTCGACACCTCCGCCGCCACCCTGCTGGCCTGGCTGCTCGCCCTCGCCTTTCTCGGCGCCGGCATCGTCAATGCAGCCGGCTCGGCCGCGATCAAGGACGACTTCGTCCGCTGGGGCTATCCGCGCTGGTGGAATCTCGTGACGGGCGGGCTGGAGGCGCTTGTGGCCGCGCTCATCGCAACACCGGCCGCGCGGCTTGCGGGCCTCGGGCTAGGCGCGGCGATCTGCGTCGCGGCCATCGCAACCGTGGTTCGGCACAAAGAGTACGGCCGTGTCGCGCCCGGTATCGTCCTGACCGCCCTGGCGGCGCTCGATCTCGCGCTGCTCGTCGGCTGATCGCTATTGCGCGAGACGGATGACGCCTCCAGACAGGAATGGGTCAAGATGTAACGCGCGGTCGCCGAGAGGGACTCATCGATACGCCTCAGCGCGGCGCTACGCCAGAAACCTCAGCGCCGCCTCGCATTCGGCCTCGATCTTCAGCGTCAGCAGGTCGTCGGCGCGGGTGCGGCCGAGGTTGACCGCCGCGATCGGTTTCCCCGCCCGCGCTGCGGTATCGACGAAGCGGAAGCCGGAATAGACCATCAGCGACGAGCCGACGACGAGCACGGCGTCCGCCGTCTCGAGATGCGCCAACGCCGTCTGCACGCGTTCGCGCGGCACGCTCTCGCCGAAGAACACGACATCGGGCTTGAGAATGCCGCCGCAGCGCGCGCAAGCGGGAACGGCGAAAGCGGAGAAATCCACGCCGTCGAGATCGGCGTCGCCATCGGGCGCTTGCGCGGCGGTGACCGCCTTCCAGCCCGGGTTGAGGCTGATAAGTTCGGCTTGAAACTCGCCGCGCGGAAAACGCCGGTCGCAATGCATGCAACGCAGCTGATCGAGGCGGCCGTGGAGGTCGATCACCGCGGCGCTGCCGGCGGCCTGATGCAGCCCGTCGACGTTCTGCGTCAGCAACAGCTTGCACTTGCCGAGCGTTTCCAGACGCGCCAGCGCGCGATGGGCGCCATTCGGGCTGGCGGCCTCGAAACGCCGCCAGCCGATGAAACTGCGTGCCCAATAGCGGCGGCGCGTCGCCTCCTCGGCCATGAAAGCCTGGTAGGTCATGGGTTGTAGGCGTTTCCATTGTCCATTGGCGTCGCGATAGTCGGGGATGCCCGAACCCGTGCTGCAGCCCGCGCCGGTGAGCACGAACAGCCGGTGATGTGATTCCACGAAGTCTTGCAGGGCTTGAAGGTCGGTCATGGGGCTCCGGTTTCGGCCCTCTTTACGCCACCGGGCCCGTTCTGGCCCAGGACGCGGAGGATCTTAGGGGAGCGCTCGGCGACTCAGGAACTGCGTCGCGCCACGACGATGGCCTGCTCGCCGAAACTGAGCGGCGCGATTTCCAGCACGTCGAAATATCGGCCCCAGTTTCGCTCGATATAGCCGTTGCTGTGGAAGACGTTGCAATTGTAGGGGTCGCCGTCGAAGCGAAATCTGACCACGAGGCGTTCCCCGGGCAGCGTCGGACTGTCGGCGACATCGGGGCGAAAGGCGTCGACCGTCGCGCGCAGGTCGGGGACCATATGCGTCCAGGTGTCGTCGTTGTGAACGGTCAGCAGCGCCAGGCCGCCAATCTTCAGGATCCGGCGCAGTTCCAGCAGCCACGCGGTCTCCGCGTCGTCGATATGCGTGAAGACCGAACCGGCTACGATCAGATCGAAATATCCGTCCGGCAGCGGCAGCGAGGGCGTCGAACTGTTCAAGAACACTCGCACGTCGCGCGGAAAATGCGCCATGTTGAACGCCACCGACGAGCGCTTGAAATCGCAGCTCCAAACCTCCCAGTTCTGGCTTTGCTGAGCAAAATTTCGAAAGATCCGGCCCGTCGACCCACCGAATTCGAAAAACCGCCCTTCCTTGACGTCGTGCTTTTCCGCCATCCCGCGCAGCCGCAGATAGTCCGCGTAACCGCTCAACCAATAGATGAGATGCGAATCGGGCGCGTAATTTTCACGATTGTCCGGATGGGGCAGGGGCCAGACGTCGCGACGCAACGCCGCCACGACCTGCGAATCGCGCTCGCCCGTCCAGTCGTGATGCTCGCCAATGAGGGCCGCGTCCAGCCAATCGACCGGCAGACCGACCGGGGGAAGCTGTTCCGCGTCCTCGGCATAGGACTCTATGGCCCGCGCTCCGACGGCGCCCCCATTCGCCGGCGTTTCCCCGAGCGGCAAGGGTTCGGACTCGCCGGTGTCCGCGACGGCGCGAACGATCAGTCCGCCAAGCGCCCGCTGATCGAGCGCGGGTTCGAACAACACCTCGAACGCATGATCGCCCTCGCCGACGCCGGCTTCCGCAAGGTCCGGCCGGTGGTCGCTGGCGAAAGCTTCGCCGACGATCGCGCCATCGAGAAGCGCTTGAACTTTCAGGTGCCGTTGCGGGGCATCGTCGAGGTAGGCCCAGCCGCTCGCCGACATCGGGCTGACCGCGTCCACCACGCCTACGATCGCCATCCGCCGCCTCATGCGCTAAGGGAGAAACCGTCGTGAATTCGACGGGTCGGTCCGACCCCCGACATGCTTTCACATCGATATCGGCGTCGCAAGCCGGCGCCAGAGGGCTCCGCCGCCGCTCAATCCCCCTCCTTCGCCCGGTCCAGAATATCCACCGTCCGCCGGTAGACCGAATCCGCTCTCTCTCGCGTCGCGCCGACGCAGACGACGCCGAGTTTGCCGAATTCGGACAGGGCGCCGATCAGATGGAACACGGCGCCCTCGTTGACGGCGCCGTCGTAGTGGAGGCCGTTGACGACGGCTATGTCCACGAGATCGTGCGGCGTCAGCCCACGGTAGTCCTGCGATTGCAGATTGTCCGTGGCGTAATAGCAGCGCGTCTGCCCGGCGGGGGTGCGGAACTCGCCGGTTTCGGGATCGTAGGCGCCGTCGGTCAGGAACTGCAGCATCAGGAACGGATGCGTCGTGCCGCCCTTGCGCAGGTTGATTTCGATGGCGTAGTTGACCCAGGCGCCGCCACGCCGCACCGAGACGAAGTCGACGCCCAACCGTCCCAACGCGCCGCGCTGCGCCAGCGCGCCCGCGACCCGCGCGGCCTCGGATTGGATCGACATCCGATAGGCCGGATCGGCGGGGAAGCGGCAACCCAGGAACACCTGACCGCTCGGCCCGCCCAGCACCTGATCGTGGGTGGAGACGGGGAGCGCGGCGCCCAGCGGATCGATGCGAAACTGAGCGGAGGGCGAACGTTTTTCGCCGCCTTCGATGAAGGCCTCGACGATGGCGCCCATATCTTGGACCTTATCGGCATAGGCCTCCCAGCTCGTCCCCGCCGCCTCGAAGGCGAGACGCGGCAGGCGTTCGCGAATCCAGGGCGCCAGAGCCCGGCCCTCGGGGGCGCCGTCGAAGCGGAACAGCGCGTTGCCATCGCCCGAAAATCCCTCGTTCAACTTGACGACCGCGCGGCGCAAGCCCGGATCGCGCGACTTGAGTTCCACCAGCGCGGCGGCGATTTGGCTTTCGTCGCCGAGATCCTCGATTCCGTCAGGCGTCAACGCGCCGACTTCGCGGAACAATTTTCGCCCGCCGCTCTTCGATCCCAGCGACCGCAAATCCGGATCGCAACCGTAGATCGGCGCGCCGAGCGCCAATGCGAGGCTTCGCTCCAGCGGCGAGACCGCGAAGGCGGCGATATGGGCGGCGCCCGGCGGCCCCAGCGCCGCGCGGATTCGCCGCAACAGGCGCGGCCGCTCCAGAATCTTCGCGCTCAGCGGCCGCGGGCTGGCATCGTGGCACGCCAACAGGGTCAATCGCGCTCGCGCATGCGCGGCCGGGACGCCCTGCAGCAAGTGCAGATAATAATCGACGATCGCCTCGGAGATCGGCTCGCTGCTGAGATAGATTACGCGGGCGCGAGGCAGGCGCAGCAGCATCAACATGCTCAGCATGCGCTCTTCGTAGTGATGCACGCCGGAGATCTTCGCCAGCATCGCCGCGTCGAGGCTCAGGCTCGGCAACACGACAATCGTCCGCGCGGTCGTCCGATCGGGGAAGATGTCGCGGAACATCCGGGGCAACGTGGCTTGCAGGCGCCCGAACGCCTCTCGCTCCGCCCCGTCCGCGTCGACGGTCTCGCTCACGCCGAATACCTCCCCGAAGACGAGGTTGTTTCGCCGCATCATAGGTCCACCGGGCGCCGGCTGTTTTTGATCTTTCGCAGTTCGAGCCTGGGAGGCGCCCTGCGACCTCGGGACGCGTCGGGGCGATGTCGAACGACGCTATGCGCCCACCCTGACCAACGCCACGCCCTGCCTCGGCAGGGCGAATTCCACCACGACGCTGCCCGAAACGACCTCCCGCCGCGCCTCGTGCACGCGCGGCAGCGCACTCGCCTGCTCGAGCCGCGAATATTGTTCCGCGGACGGCCGTTGAGGCGAATCCATCGACAGCCATTCCGCGTAAGCGTTGCCGTGTTGCCCATCCATCTGAAATTGCTCGATCGCGCAACTCGTCCCCGGAAGTCCGCTGATGGTCAAGACGATCGGCGCATCGGGCGCGGCCTCGTCGTCGTCGTGATAATGCCAGACGAGGACCGAGACGCCGCGCTCGCCGCGCGTGGCCAAGACATTGACGTCAGCCGCGCCGCGGACGCCATTTGTGGCGACGTCGTCGAGCGACAGCGCGCCCGTGCTGGTGGCCGTCAGCCGAGCGCCCTCCAACTTCGCCATCATGGCGAAGGCGTTGAACACCGCCTTGTTGATTCCGTTGGTCGCGAGTTCGCGAAGCCCGTCGAAAAAGGGTTCGCCTTCGAATTCGAACGCCCAGGTCACCGACCCCTCGATCGCGACGCCCGATTTCGCCGACAATTCGGCGGTGCGCGCCAGCGCCTCGACGACATAGGCGCCATAGAGCGGGCCGTCGCGATAGGCGTTCTCGGGGCGCATCGCGGTCGAGCACGCCGCGCAGCCCTCGGGATCGGATTCGCCGAGAATCACCGTCGTGTCGCGGAATTCGGGAAACGCGGCGACGATCGCGAGGCCCTTTTCGATGTCCATCAATTGCCGCGCCAACCCCATGCGCACGTGGCCGTCGACGAGTTGCGGCTTGCCCTTGGCGTGGAAGGCGACGAAATCGAGCCGCGAGCCGCGTTCGCCGGTCGCGTAATTTTGCCCGTGGGCGCAATGCTCGAGGAATTGCTGCAGAAATGCGGCGGCCTTCGGCGACGTCGGGCCACAGGTGTGCGGCCCGCCAACCCGCGCCCGCGGAATGACGCGCCGAACGGCGTCGGCCGCCAGATCATGCAGGCGGCAGAATTCCTCGACCGATCCCTTCCAGTAGAGCCCGTCGGGCTCGTTCCAGACTTCCCAGATCCAGCCGCTCACTTGCGCTTCGCCGTATCTGTCCCGGGCGTGGCGCGCCCAGGCCTCGACGAGATCGGCCCAGCGGCCATAGTCCCGCGGCGGCCAGGCCCAGCCGGTGGTGATTTCGCCGCGTGGAAAATCGTGCCGGTAGGGCGCCGGTCCGGTGCTCAGCGCCTCCGGCATGAAGCCGATCTGCACGAACGGGGTCACGCCGAGTTCGACATAGGCGTCGAAGATCCCGTCGAGAAGGGTCCACGAATAGACCGGATTTCCCGACGCATCCTCGGTGTAGGCGTTGGTCGATCCCCATTTCAGCGCCGCCACGCCGTCACCGGAAGTGAGCAGGTTGTGGATGCGCACGAACACCGGACCGTCGCGCAGTCCCGCGAGGTCGCGGAGCAATTTCCGGCCATGCGGCATCGTCGTATAGTTGGGTTCGTCATGGCCGAACCAGTTCCAGATCGGCCGCCAGGGGCCAATCGGCCGGCCGCAGTCGACATCCACCGAAATCCGCTTCTCCGTCGACCCCATTTCCGGCTCCCGCGACGGCCCTCGTTTTCGCTGGAGCCGATCGGTTCAATCGTGCATCGGCGCAGTCGCTTGTCAACACACTTTGACGGGACCGCGCTTCGAACGTTTCTGGTTTTAGAGGACACGTCGACAGGGCTCTCGCCCCGCTCGTCGGTTCGACGTCCCGTCAGGAATCGGGTTCGGGGCGCGCCACGCGGCCTTCGGGCGGCTGATTGGTTGACCGTCGGGCGTTCGCGCGCCGTCGCATGGAGCCAATCGAGTCGACGCGGGCTCGCGGCGTTCAATCACGTCTCTAACAACTCTCTGCCCATCGACCTGTAACTTCGGCGCCGTTCCCGCGAACTATCCATGCAACACGGAGAATGAAGATGGAAAGCGCAAAAGACGGGACGTCATCAGAAACCTTTGCCGGGAAAACGGTTCTCGTGACGGGATCGACGAGCGGGATCGGGCTGGGGATCGCGAGGCGCTTCGCCAAGGCCGGGGCCAACGTGGTTCTTAACGGCTTTGGTCCGGCAACGGAAATCGAGACTCTACGGGCTCAACTGGCAGCCGAAAACCAGGTGTCCGTCGCCTACTCGCCCGCCGACATGTCGAAGCCGGAAGGCGTGGCGGAATTGATCGGTAAGGCCGTCGCCGAGTTCGGACGGCTCGACATTCTGGTCAATAACGCGGGCATTCAATATGTGGCGCCGCTGGCCGAGTTCCCGCCCGCGAAGTGGGATCAAATCATTGCGATCAATCTGTCCGCTGTGTTCCATACGACGCGGTTGGCGCTGCCGCTCATGCGCAGCCACGGTTGGGGCCGGATCATCAATGTCGCTTCGGCGCATGGTCTGGTTGGTTCGCCGTTCAAATCGGCTTATGTCGCCGCCAAACATGGCGTCCTGGGTCTCACCAAGGTGACCGCGCTGGAGACGGCGGAAGAAAACATCACCTGCAACGCGATCTGCCCCGGCTATGTGTTCACGCCCTTGGTCGAGGCGCAGATCGAGGCGCAATCGAAGGCCCATGGCGTGGCGCGCGAAAGTGTGGTCCGCGACATATTGCTCGCTCAGCAGCCCAACAAGCGGTTCGGCAGCGTCGAGGAAATCGGAGAGATCTGCGCCTTCCTCGCCAGTTCCGCCGCGGCGGGCATAACCGGCGCCTCGCTCGCCGTCGATGGCGGCTGGACGGCGCACTGAAAACGACCCGCGAACTCGATTCAAGGAATACGCGCATGTCCTCAATGTCCTCGTCAGGCCTCGCGGCCGAAATCAAGTCGAAG
>Ga0302279_10004160_pt1 | contig 17348 bp, 17 predicted proteins | sample III_Bog_N3_3_FD_194541 | JGI IMG/M metagenome (GOLD analysis project Ga0302279, IMG submission 194541) | Peat permafrost microbial communities from Stordalen Mire near Abisko, Sweden - III_Bog_N3_3 | ecosystem: Environmental > Terrestrial > Soil > Wetlands > Peat | place: Sweden: Abisko...
CAATTTCGGCATCGTAACCAAGATGGGCATCTGGCTGCGGCCCAGACCGGAACGGTCTGCCGTCTGCAGCATCACGATCCGCGACGATAATCAACTGGGCGCGCTCATCGACACGCTGCGCCCGCTCATGCTCACCGGCACGATCCAGAGCAATGCGGTGATCGGCAACACCGCGATCGTCGCCTCGACGATGACCGCGCGCGACCACTGGTATGACGGCCCGGGCGTCATGCCAGACACGGCGGTTCGTGCCGCGATGGACGAGTTTCACCTCGGCCGCTGGAATGCCCAGTTCGGGATCTACGGTTCACCGGCCCTGCTCGCCGCGCGCATCGCCGAGATCAGGGAGGCAATCGCCGCAATCCCAGGTGTCGAGTTCGTGTTCGACGAATACGAGTGCGATGTGGATCCCGGTGACGTGGCCCCGGAACACCGAACCCAACTCGGCATTCCCAGCAATGACGCCATTTCAATGATCGGCTGGCGCGGGGGCGAGCCCGCCCACGCCGACATCGGGCTGGTCAGCCCGGCGAAGGGCGAGGCGGTCGATACCCTGCGCGAACTCGTCGCTGCACGCGTCGAAAGCGCGCGCCTCGACTACACGGTCGGGTTCATGGTGTGGCCGAGGCACATCGTTGCAATGAACCTGATCATGTTCGACCGGTCCGATCCCGACCAGAAGGATGCCATCGGCCCGCTTATCGAGCAGGTGATCACCGACGCTGCCGCCGCGGGCTTCGGAATCTACCGCGCGCACACGGCCCACATGGATCTCGCTGCCGACCAGTATTCATTCAATGACCATGCCTCGCGGCGGTTTGCCGAGAGGCTCAAGTCCGCGCTGGACCCAGCTGGCATCCTCGCGCCGGGCAAGCAGGGCATCTGGCCGCAGGCGATGAGGCCGAGCACCTGACGGCACGAGCTGGTACGGGCCCTTAGATCCCTCCGGCCAGCCGATAGTAGGCCTGGTTCCAGCGCACCTCGTTCGCAAAGCCGCGCAGTGTCGTGTCCTCGTCGATGACGAGCAGTTCGGTGCGGGCAATCTCGGCGAAGTCGCGGAACGCCTCAACTCCGACCGCCGTCGACATCACCGTGTGGTGCGCGGCACCCGCGGTGAGCCACGCCGATGCACTCGTCGTGAAGTCGGGCGCCGGCTTCCAGATCGCGCGAGCGACGGGCAACTTTGGCAGCGGGTGCGGCAGGTCGACAACCTCGACCGCGTTCGCGACCAAACGAAAACGGTCGCGCATATCGCTCATCGCGACGACGACCGCGTCGCCGGCATCCGTATCAAAGACGAGTCGCACCGGGTCTTCCCGACCGCCGATGCCCAGCGCGTGGATTTCGAGGGAGGGCTTCGATGTGGTGAGCGATGGGCAGACCTCGAGCATGTGCGCGCCCAGGATGAGTTCATTGCCGGGCTCGAGGTTGTAGGTGTAGTCCTCCATCAGGGATGCGCCGCCGGGAAGCCCCGCCCCCATGACTTTGGCGATACGCACGAGCACCGCGGTCTTCCAGTCGCCCTCGGCGCCGAAACCATAGCCGTCGGCCATGAGTCTCTGAACGGCGAGGCCCGGCAGCTGGCGCAGGCCGCCGAGGTCTTCGAAGCTCGTGGTGAAGGCGGTGAACCCGCCCGCTTCGAGGAATGATCGAAGGCCAAGCTCCTGCCGTGCGCCGTGCCGCAGCGACTCGTGCCGCTCGCCTCCCCGGCGCAGTTCCGGAACGACCGTGTAGAGGTCTTCATATTCGGCGACAAGGGAATCCACGTCGGCTTCGGAAGCCGCTTCCACGGCTTCGACGAGGTCGTTGACACCCCAGGTGTTGACGCTGAGCCCGAACCGGATCTCCGCCTCGGTCTTGTCGCCCTCGGTGACCGCGACGAAGCGCATGTTGTCACCGAATCGCGCGAGCTTCAGGTTCTGTGCGGCATTCCAGCCCGCTGCCGCGCGCGACCACGTTCCGATCTGTGCGCTGACGGCGGGGTTGGTGTGGTGGCCCACGACGATCTTGTGCTGGATATTCATTCGTGCCTGGATATAGCCGAACTCGCGGTCGCCGTGCGCGGCCTGGTTGAGGTTCATGAAGTCCATGTCGATGCTGTCCCAGGGGAGCTCGGCGCTGGCCTGCGTGTGGAGGTGCAGCAGCGGCTTCGCCAGGATGTCGAGACCGCGAATCCACATCTTGGCGGGACTGAAGGTGTGCATCCACGCGATCACCCCGACAACCGCGTCGTTCGAATTGGCCTCCAGGAACAGCCGCTTGATCGCGTCGCTGTCGGTCAGCACAGGCTTCCAGACAATGCTCACCGGGATGTCCGCCGAGTGCCGAAGGGCGTCGGCAATGCCCTGTGACTGGCTCGCGACCTGCTCGAGAGTCTCGGGGCCGTAGAGGCCCTGGCTTCCCGTGAGGAACCAGACTTCCCTGGTCTTAAGGTCGGGAACGATCGATCGGGAGGTCATGGTCAGTCCTTCTTTAGTGCGGTGATAGCGGTGCGGACGATGTCGAGGCCGTCGCGGTAATGATCGAGGTAGGCGGCGAACCCGGACACATCGCCGGGCTCGGGGTTCGCAGTGCGCAACTGTGCTCCGGCGAACACCCGGTCGCGAAGGTACGCACGCAACTCACGCGCGCTGCCCGACGCGGTGTAGGACGCGAGCACCGCCATGCCCCAGGCCCCACCCTCCGACGCTGTCTCTGACGTGGTCACCGGTACGGCAAGCGCGGCGGCAAGAAAACGCCCCGCGACGCCCGCGGTGCGGAACATGCCGCCGTGCGCGAAGAGGCGATCGAGCTCGACGCCCTCGTCGGCCAGCGCCCGCATGCCGAGGGCGAGGGTGGCGAACACCCCATAGAGGTGTGCCCGCATGGTGTTCGCGAGGGTGAGACGACTATCGGGCGTGCGCACGAGCAGCGGACGCCCTTCGCCGAGACCGGCTATCGGCTCGCCGGCGACCTGGTTGTAGGCGTACAGGCCGCCCGCGTCCGGCGCACCCTCGAGCGCCTCGCGGAACAGGATGTCGTAGACGGAATCCCCGTCTAGGCCGAGCCCGGCAGCCTCCGCGAAACGCTGGAACATCCCGGCCCAGGCAGCGAGTTCGCTGGCCCCGTTGTTGCAGTGCACCATCGCCACCGGGTCGCCCACCGGGGTGGTGACGATATCGATCTCCTGGTGCAGGTTCGCCAGGGGTCGCTCGAGCACGACCATCGCGAAGATGCTGGTTCCGGCACTCACGTTGCCCGTTCGTGGCTCGATCGCGTTCGTGGCCACCATGCCGGTTCCGGCGTCACCCTCCGGTGGGGCGAACAGGATGCCGGGCTGCAGCACACCGCTGGGGTCGAGCAAGGCGGCGCCCGCGGCCGTCAGCTCACCGGCCGGGGTGCCCGCGACGAGAACGTCGGGCAGGAGGTCGCGCAGTGGAGACGGGAGCGGGCTGCCGACGACCAGGCGATCGTAGCGATCGAGCAGGTCGGTGTCATAGTCGCGGGTCACTGGATCGATGGGGAACATGCCGGACGCATCGCCGATGCCGAGCACGCGTCGGCCGGTCAGCTTCCGGTGCACGTACCCTGCGAGGGTCGTGACTGAGGCGAGCTGCCGAACATGCGCTTCGTTGTCGCGTACCGCCTGGTGCAGGTGAGCGATCGACCAGCGCAGGGGGATGTTCACACCGAACAGGTTCGTGAGCTCTGCCGCGGCGTCACCCGTCCCGGTGTTGCGCCAGGTGCGGAATGGCGTGAGCAGTTCATCCGCGGCGTCGAACGCCAGATAGCCGTGCATCATCGCGGATACCCCGATCGCACGAAAGCCTGTCGGCGTCACGGCAAACTGCCGGTCGACGTCGGAAACCAGGTCGGCGTAGGCGAACTGGAGGCCGGCCCACACGGCACCGAGTGAGTAGGTCCAGACGCCATCGACGAGCTCGTTCTCCCACTCGAACGCCCCAGAGGCGAGCACGATTGCCGGATCGTCACCGACCAGGCAGGCTTTGATGCGGGTCGAGCCCAGCTCGATTCCCAGCACCGCGCGCCCTCCGCCGATCACCGCGGCAGCGGCATCCACCGCGGCGGCGGCATCCACCGGACTCGTCATCGGCGGTCGTCGCTGCTCTGTCCGTACACGTTCTGGTAGCGCGCGTAGAGACTGTCGATCTGCTCCTGGGGGATGGGGATGACCGGGCCGACCTGGAGTGCGAGGTGCACTGCTCGCGCCGAATCCTCACAGAGGATGGCGGCCTTCACCGCATCCTTTGCCGAAATGCCGATCGTGAACGGCCCGTGGTTCTGCATGAGCACCGCGCGCGAACGGTGTCCGCGAAGGGTATCGACGATGCCGCGGCCGATGGAGTCGTCGCCGATCACGGCGAACGGGCCTACCGGGATCGGCCCGCCGAATTCGTCGGCCATCCCCGTGATCGCGCACGGGATTTCCTGCCCGCGCGCCGCCCACGCGACAGCGTAGGGGGAGTGCGTGTGGACTACCCCACCGACCTCGGGGAGTTCCCGGTAGACGTACGCGTGCGCTGCGGTGTCGCTCGACGGACTCCGCTCGCTGCCCGGTGTTCCCGGCACGACAGCGCCGTCAAGGGTGCACAGGATCATGTTCTCTGGGGAGAGGTCGTCGTAGGCGACGCCCGAGGGCTTGATGACGAAATAGTCGGTGCCGGGCACGCGCCCCGAGACGTTTCCGCCCGTCCAGACGACCAGGCCGTTCCGAACTAGTTCCTGGTGCAGCGCCGCGAGCTGTGTTCGAACCTCGGCAATCGCCGCTTCGACATCGGTCGGAGCCGCGCCCGGCATTGCGGCGTGGTCGGAAGGCATGATCCGAACTCCTTTGTCTGGGTCAGACGAGTACGGCCGTGTGACCGTTCACATTTGGCACAAGACTACAGCGGAATGATCCCTGAACGTCAAGCGCCGCGTCAGGTTCGTCGCGCGGAGGTGGACTCTCGCACGATGAGTTGCGGAGCGATCGGGCCACGGTCGAGGTTGGTCGCACCCTGCAGTTCGCCGAGCAGGAGCGCGACGGCGCGGGTGCCGATCTCGACGAAATTCTGTCTCACCGTCGTGAGAGCGGGGGCGAAGTGCGCCGCTTCGGGGGTGTCATCGAATCCGACCACGCTGACGTCATCCGGAACTCGAATGCCGGCCTCGCGGAAGGCATGCAATACTCCGAGCGCCATCTGGTCGTTGCTGCAGAAGACGGCCGTGAAGTTCGGCTCTTCCCGCAACTCGATCCCCGCGCGGTACCCGAAATCGGCCGTCCAGTCGCCGACGAGGGGCGGTCGAGGTACCAACCCGGCTTCGATCAGCTCGGACCGGTACCCGTCGTGTCGCGCCTGCGCCTCGAGCCAGTCGGCGGGGCCGGCGACGTGCACGATCTCCGTATGCCCGAGGTCGAGCAGGTGGCGTACGGCGAGCCGGGCACCGCGCGTTTGGTCGACGGAGAGGTTATGACCGTTGTCGGCTCCGCTCGCCTCGAGGATCACGAACGGGATGCCGATCGACACCTCACTGATCACGGCCAAGACTCCCGATTGTGGCGCCAGGATCACCAGGGCGTCGATCGACTGGCGCAGCAAGAAATCGAGCCCAGCGCGAATCGATTCGGGATCGCTCTGTCCGATGCTGGTCACGCTGAGCCGATAGCCTGCCTCGCGGGCAGAAACCTCGATGGCCTGGATGCTTGTCGTCGGGCCGTAGAGGGCGCTCTGGGATGACAGCACACCGATGATTTTCGAGCGCGAGGTGACGAGCGCCCGCGCGGCCGGATTGGGGCGATAGCCCAGGTTGTCGATGACCTGCAGGATGCGTTCGCGGGTCGCCGGGCGGATGGACGGGCTGTCGTTGATGACCCGCGATACCGTCTGGTACGAGACGCCCGCCTCGCGTGCGACGTCGCGAATGTTGGGCGCGCGCTCCGTTCGGCTCATGCAATGCAGGTTACTTGGTCCCCGCCGGGGCGTTGTGACTCGCAGAGTCCCACTACGGGTCGGGTACCTCATGCACGGTCAGCGGAATCCCGTCCGCCACCAGCAACAGCTCGATCCCGTCCCGATGGAGTAGCGGGACGAGTTGGGCATCCCCGTCATCAATCAACTGCTGGGCATGTCGCAGGAAAATGCCCGCCATCTCAGGCGCAGCGATGAAGTCGCGGCCACCGTAACGGATGCAGACCGGCCGGAGCATCGCCTGGCTGAGTGCCGAACGCTCCAGAACAGGCATCCGGGCTGGACCGCGGATCTCGATCTGGCGTTGCATTCTTATCGCCCCTTCCACGTCAACTCTCCCAGCCTCGCCCCGGGGCTGATAGTGACTTTGGTCCCGTCGCAATCGTGGTGGCACACTGCCGCACCACTCACTCATTGACGCCGGGGCTTAGTGGGAGGATGCTGTGAAGCAGCACCCCAGACTCCGGTGCCTCATCTATCCACGGGATCGAGGCTGCCGATGAGTCGATCGAATACACAACCGGGTGCGAGCGAACCCCGGCACGCCAGCTCTGGCGAGGGATTCGTCGAGCAAGGCTGGGTGCAACTCGAGCGGCTGGACGGCTCGTACTGGTGCGTCTCCGATTCGCGAATAGATGATGCCGACCCCGCGCGGCTGCTCGGCTATGTCGAGCGCCTCGGTCGTCACCGGTATGAAGCGCTGCGCCTCTCCGATCCGGTGCGATGGGACTACTGCGAAACCCTCGAGGCCGCTATCGCCGATTTGGTCCAATAAACCGGGGATGCGCGCCAGCGTTCAGGGCTGATCAGTCGCGATCGATCGGATCGCGCCCCGGGTAGGTCGGGTAGGTGCCATCACCGTGCCAGGCCGGTGGCTCGATTTCCTCGGCCACGGCTGCGGCGACCTTTTCGAGTCGATTCCTGTCCTTACGAGGCTTGTCGGCGCTGGGTCCTGTGACTTTTGCGTCCTTCGGTTCAGGCATTTCTTCGTTCCATTCCGGCGACCTGCGCCAAGGTGAGTATTCAGGTGAAGATCGACTAGTGGATGAGCACCTTGAGTGCATCGTGGTCGGCGGCGTGACCGAACACCTCATAGGCCTCGATCACCTGGTCGAAGGTGAATTCGTGGGTGACGAACTTGTTCGCGGGAAGCTTGTGCTCGGTCACGAGCTTGAGGAGCATCCCGAGCGTGTTGGTGTTGACCAGGCCCATCGAGATGTCAATGTTCTGGATCCACAGCTCGTTGAGCGGCAACTCCACCGGCTTTCCGTGCACGCCGATATTGGCGACGTGACCACCGGGGCGCACGATCTGGGTTGTCATGGTGAAGGTCTGCGGAATCCCGACGGCCTCGATCGCGACATCCACTCCCAGGCCGTCGGTCAGTGCGAGGACCTGGCTTTTCCAGTCCGCGTCACCCGAGTTGACCGTATCCGTTGCACCGAAGTCTTTCGCCCGGGCGAGACGGGCCGGGTCGAGGTCGACCGCTATTACCTTGGACGGGCCATACAGCCGAGCTGTCATGACGGCGGAGAGTCCCACCGGCCCTGAGCCGACAACCGCGACGACGTCGCCCGGTTGCACATGACCGTACTGCACCCCGATCTCAAACCCGGTGGGCAGAATGTCCGAAAGCAGGATGCCCTCCGCATCCGTGATGCCCGCGGGAACCTTGTAGACCGAGTTCTCAGCGAACGGCACACGCACGTACTCCGCCTGCGTTCCGTCGATCATGTAACCGAAGATCCAGCCGATACCGGCGATGCCCTCAGGATCAAGGCAGTGGCTGTACAGGCCCTTGCGGCAGTTCGAACACTTTCCGCACGAACTCACACACGACAGGATGACGCGGTCACCGACGGCCAGCTGGGTCACCCCTGAGCCGATCTCGGTGATGACACCGATTCCCTCATGGCCGAGGATGCGTCCGGCCTTCACCTCCGGCACGTCGCCCTTCAGGATGTGCAGGTCGGTACCGCAGATCGTGGTCGCCACCATTTTGACGATGACGTCGGTGGGGTTCTTGATTGTCGGGTTTGGGACGTCCTCCCAGGATTTTTGACCCGGGCCCTTGTAGACGAGTGCTTTCATGATGTGTTCTTCCTCTTCACTTGTGGTGTGGCTGATCAGGCTGTGACGTATTCCTTGACGGCTGTCGTAATGTCGGCCAGGCCCTGTTTCGCGTCGGCGAAAAACATCCCGGTCTTCGGGTCGGTGAACAGCGGGTTGCTGATTCCGGCATAGCCGGGCCGCATCGATCGCTTGATCACGACGACGGATTTCGCGTGGTCCGCGTTCAGGATCGGCATCCCGGATACCGCGTTGCCGGGCTTTCTCGCATCCGGGTTGCAGACATCGTTGGCGCCGACCACGAGCGCCACATCACAGTTGTCGAAGGCGGCATTGGCTTCGTCGATCTGCAGCATCTGGTCGTAGGGAACATTCGCTTCGGCAAGCAGCACGTTCATGTGGCCGGGCATGCGACCGGCCACGGGATGGATGGCGTACTTCACATCCACCCCGTGAGCGATGAGGAGCTTGGCGAGCTCAGCGACCTCGTGCTGCGCCTGTGCAGCAGCCAGCCCGTAGCCGGGCACGATGAGCACGTGTTGCGCGTAGGCCAACTGGATCGCAACATCGTCGGCGGTGAGTTCCCGGATATTCGTCAGGTCTTCCGTGTCCGAGCCCGCGGCCGTTTGCGTGTCTCCGGTACCAAACCCGCCGAGAACGATCGCTCCCACCGACCGGTTCATGGCTTTCGCCATCTGCAGGGTCAGGATGGTGCCGGCCGCGCCGACCAGCGCGCCAGCAATTATCAGGGCCTGGTTGTTGATCGCGAAGCCGGCCATCGCTACCGCGAGACCGGTGAACGCATTGAGAAGGGACACGATCACGGGGGCATCAGCGCCGCCGATCGGGAGCACCATGAGCACACCGAACACGAGAGACGCGACGAGCACCACAAGAAGCAGGAGCAGGTTCGGCGGCCCGAACAGGGCGAGCACACCCGCACCGACGGCGACCACGGCAGCCAGCACGTTGAGGGCACGGGCGCCAGGGAACGTGAGTGGCTTGCCCGGAATGATGCCCTGCAGTTTGCCCGCAGCGATCACCGAGCCGGCGAAGGTGACCGAGCCGATCAGCACGTCGAGCACGATCGGAATCGACACGGTGAGCTCGACCGGGGTGCGAGGGCTATGGGCGACGAAATCGGCGAACGCCACCGCGGCAGCCGCGCCGCCACCGACGGCGTTGAAGATGCTGACGAGCTGGGGGATCGCGGTCATCTTGACCCGGCGGGCCTGGACGATTCCGAAGGCCGCTCCGACCGCCGCTCCGACGACAAGCACTGACCATCCGATCCAGTTGCCTCCGGTGCTGATGAGCACGAACACGATGGTGGTGAGGACGGCCACGATCATCCCGCCCGCGGAGATCAGGTTGCCGCGCCTGGCGGTCGACGGGGCTCGCATCATGTGCAGGCCCACGACGAACAGGGCCGCGGATGCGAGGTAGATGACGCCGACGACGAACTCGAAGATGCTCATGATGCGTCCTTGCTTGGGGTCGGCTTTGTGGTGGCGGTGGGCCTGGTGAACATCTGCAGCATCCGATCTGTCACGACATACCCGCCGAAGACGTTTGCCGCCGCGAAAACCCCGGCAAGGAAGGTGAGTACGTACCCGGTCGGACTGTTTGCGAGAGAAGCGGTGACGATGGCTCCGGCCACGACCACACCATGGATGGCGTTCGCCCCCGACATCATCGGGGTGTGCAGCGTGGAGGGGATCTTGCTGATCACTTCGACCCCGACGAGGAGACTGAGAATGAAGATCGCCAGGTTGCTGTACAGAGTCTCGATCATGATGCCTATGCCTTTGCTGCTACGGGGGTGGACGGGAGTGGCTCAAGCTTCGAGGCCGCCCGCACCGCAGCGTTGGTGATGGTCCCGTCGAAACTGACCACGATGTTCTTCTGCACCTCGTCGTCGGGATCGATCACGATCTCATCCGCAGGGGCGATCGCAGCGAGCACGGCCAGGATGTTGCGCGCATACATCTGCGATGAGGATGCGGGCAGGTCGGATGCGAGGTCGCCGGCGCCGATAATCGTCACGCCGTTTTCGCTGACAATGGTCGCACCAGGCACGGAACCCGCAACGTTGCCGCCCTTGTCGCTTGAGCCAAGGTCGACGCAGACCGAGCCAGCCCGAAGGCTCTTCACGGTGTCCGCAGACACCAACTCCGGTGGCTTGCGCCCTGGGACCTTCGCCGTGGTGATGATGATGTCGAAGTCCACGAGGGCCGTGGCGAGTTCCGACTGCTGGGCTTTCTGCTCGTCCGCAGTCATCGCGCGGGCATACCCACCCGCACCGGCGCCCTCGGCAACGGAGGAGGTGAGGAACTTGGCGCCGAGCGACTCCACCTCGCCTCGCGATGCCACACGAACGTCGTAACCGGTGACGACGGCGCCGAGGCGCTTGAGCGTGGCGATCGCCTGGAGGCCGGCCACCCCGGTGCCGATGACGATCGCTGTGGCCGGGGTCGCCGTTCCGGACGCGGTGATCATCATCGGCAGGTACCGTGCGTACGCGTCCGCCGCGACAATGCCGGCCCGGTAACCGGCCGCGCTTGACTGGGAACTCAACGCATCCATCGACTGCGCGCGACTGAGGGTACGGGGGAGCAACTCGAGGGCCACAGTCGTGACCGAACGGTGAGCGAGGTCGGCAATCCCCTCAAGGTTGTTCAGCGGGTCGAGCAGGCCGACCAGAAGCTGGCCTGATCGGAGGGCCTTGGAGAGCTCGGCGTCGGGATACCTGAGCACCGGGATCACGGTGCTCTTCGCGATGACCTGCTTGCGCGTCTGGATGCTCGCCCCGGCACCGGCGTATGCGGCATCCTCGAACGTGGCGGCTGAACCGGCACCGGACTGCACGAGAACGACCCGGCCCGCCTTGGTGAGTCGCTCGACCGCGGAGGGATCGACGGCGACGCGACGTTCGCCGGGGGCGGTCTCCGCGAGCACACCCACCACCAGGGCGGGGGCGTGATCAGTCGATTCCGTCGATTTGCCGGAAGCGGGTGCCGTCGTCTTGCGTGGCGTCGCCGGTGCTGTCGTTGTCATGGAATCCTCTGCTCAAAGCGGGCGTGTCCGCCGCCCTGCTGAAGCGCAACCGGGTGTGGGCTGGGCTACGAGCTGTGCGGCGAATACGCCCAGTCCAGCAGCGACAGGACCGCCGGACGAGGGCCTTTGGTCCCTACTTCGACAAGTGAACGGATCGCGCCGCCCCGCAGCCCGGTGCCGTCCAGTGCAGCCTCGCCCAGCATTCGGGCCGAAAGACCCTACGTTCGTCCCTGCGACGGTGACACGCTCAGAAATGAGGCAGCACGGCTGCAGAAGAAGGTTTCGTGAAATGACGTACCAGACAATCAACCCGTACACGAACGAAGTGATTGCGACGTTCCCCGATGCGACAAAAGACGAAGTGGATGCCGCCATCACCGCAGCGCACGCCGCCTTCCTGTCGTGGAGGGATACCCCGTTCTCGACCCGGACAGCGGTGCTTTCCAAGGCAGCCGACCTGCTGCGCGCCGACCGGCGCCGCTATGCAGAACTGTTGACCCTTGAGATGGGAAAGGTCATCGGCGAAGCCGAAGCGGAAGTCGATCTCTCGGCCGACATCCTGCAGTACTATGCCGACCACGGGGAATCGCTGATCGAGACCGAGCAGGTACCCGTCGCGCTCGCCGCTGAAGGCAAAGTGGAGATCGTGAGCCAGCCCCTCGGCGTGCTGCTCTCCGTTGAGCCGTGGAACTTCCCCTACTACCAGGTTGCACGCGTCGCGGCCCCACAGCTGCTCGCCGGCAACACCATCCTGCTCAAGCATGCGAGCAATGTGCCCCAGGCTGCGGCGGCATTCGATGACCTGTTCCTGCGTGCGGGACTCCCCGCCGGGGCGTTCAAGAATCTCTACCTGCCCCACGACCTGACCGAACACGTGATCGATGACCCGCGGGTGCGCGGAGTTGCCCTGACCGGAAGCGAAGAAGCGGGTGCAATCATCGCGGCTTACGCGGCGAAAGCGGTCAAGAAGAGCACGCTCGAACTGGGCGGATCCGATGCCTTCGTCGTCCTGAAGGATGCCGATATGGATAAGACCGTGGAGTGGGCTGTTTTCGGTCGCCACTGGAATGCCGGCCAGGTGTGCGTCTCGGCCAAGCGGATGATTGTCGTCGACGAGGTCTTCGACGAGTTTCTCGAGAAGTATCGCGACGGCGTCAAAGCCCTGAAGATGGGCGACCCGCTGGATGCGACGACGACGCTTGCGCCCCTCTCATCGCAGGGTGCCGCAGACAAGCTGGCCGACCAGGTCAAGGAAGCCGTCGCGGGGGGAGCCAGTGCCGAGACGCTCGGGGACAAGGTGCCTGCGAAGGGTGCCTTCTTCCAGCCGACGATCCTGACCGGGATGGACAGCACGAACCCGTCGTACTACGAAGAGTTCTTTGGACCCGTGTCGATCGTGATCCGGGCGAAGGATGAGGCCGATGCGATCTCCATCGCGAACGATTCGCCGTTCGGGCTCGGCGGATCGGTGTTCACGAAGGACACCGTTCGCGGCGAGAAGGTTGCCCGACAGATCGACACCGGGATGGTTTACGTGAATCACCCGACGATGGTCAAGGCGGATATCCCGTTCGGCGGGGTGAAGCATTCCGGCTACGGCCACGAGCTCACCAACCTCGGCATCCAGGAATTCATCAACAAGAAGGTCATCGACGTGGTGGATATCAACGCCGCGTTCTGATCACGATGAGCGATTTCGCGTCCCGGCCGTGGGTAGCCTCGTATGCCCCGGGCGTACCAGCTGACGTGCCTCCGGCGACAGAAACGCTGGTGGACATGATGGCGGCCTCGACGCGGCTCTACGGCTCACAACACGTCGCCCTGGATTTTTTCGGGGCGACGACGACCTACCACAGGCTCGACGCGCTCATCGAGGCCGCCGCCCAGGGACTCCGGTCCCTGGGTGTCACGGCGGGTGATCGCGTCGCGCTTGTACTCCCGAACTGCCCCCAGCATGTCATCGCATTCCATGCCGTTTTACGTCTCGGCGCGATCGTCGTCGAACACAACCCGCTGTACACCCGCACCGAACTGCTGCGCCAGTTCCAGGATCACGGTGCAACGGCCGCGATCGTGTGGGACAACGTGGCCGACACTGTGCGCTCCTTCCCTGCGGGCCTGGGCGTGACTCGCGTTGTTTCAGTGAACATCACGAAGGCGATGCCGCTGGGGCAGCGCGCGCTGCTCCGACTGCCCCTTCCGAAGGCGGTCGCATCCCGTACCGCGCTCACCTCGCACCGCAACGCTCCGGGAACGGTGAGTTGGGAGAGCCTGCTGGCCATGCGAACGAGTGGAGGACCGTTCCCTGCTGCCAGCCTGGATGACGTGGCGGTGCTGCAGTACACGAGCGGTACCACAGGCGCGCCCAAGGGCGCCATGTTGACGCATCGCAACCTGCGCATCAACGCCAGCCAGGGCGAGGCGTGGGTGCGCGGGCTCGTGAAGGGAGAAGAGGTCTTCTACGGTGTGCTCCCGCTGTTCCATGCCTACGGACTCACCCTGTGCCTCACCTTCGCGATGAGCGTCGGCGCACGACTTGTGCTCTTCCCGAAGTTCGATGAGGACCTGCTGTTCGCCGCCATGAAGCGCAATCCGGCCACGTTCCTGCCGGCGGTGCCGCCCATCTACCAGCGGCTCGTCGAGGCGGCGACTCGCCGTGGGACGAGCCTGAATGGCATCCGGTTCGCCATCTCTGGTGCCATGACGCTGCCCGCCCCGACCGTCGCCGCCTGGGAGACGGCCACGGGGGGCCTGCTCGTCGAGGGCTACGGGATGACCGAGTGCTCGCCGATCGCTGCCTGCAACCCGATCGGCCCGTCCAGGAGACCCGGCACCGTCGGCGTTCCATTTCCGAGCACCGAGATCCGCGTGGTCGATCCAGAGAATGCGGCGGTCGATCGGGCGATGAACGAGGACGGTGAACTGCTGATCCGGGGACCGCAGGTTTTTCAGGGCTACTGGAACAACGACGAAGAAACCGTTGCAACGCTGCTTCCCGGTGGATGGATGCGCACGGGAGACATCGTGCGTGTCTCCGCTGACGGGTTCATCACCATCGTGGATCGCATCAAGGAGTTGATCGACACCAACGGGTTCAAGGTCTCACCCTCGGAAGTCGAAGCGACGCTCCTCTTGGCCGTCGACGTCATCGATGCCGCCGTCGTCGGGTTGCCGACAGCGACGGGCAGCGAAACCGTCGCCGCAGCCGTGGTGCTGCGGCCGGGCGCGCGACTCGACGTGCAGGCGCTTCGCACCACCGCGCGCGCCAGCCTCGCGGCCTACAAGGTGCCGAGAACCATCGTGCAGCTTGACCAGCTGCCGCGTTCCATCGTCGGCAAGGTCGAGCGACGACAGGTCAGGGACATCCTGCTGGCGCGCCGCTGATGGCCGCACGCATCTACCGCAGGAACTCCACCGAATTCGATCGGGGGGTGCAGTTCTTCGATGCGATCTACGGGTTCGCGATCACCCTCCTCATCACTACCGTGCATCTGCCACCCACCGCGGCGTGGAGAAGCCTGGGATCGCTGTTCGGCTCTGCCCTCCCATCAGAGCTCTTCGGCTTTGTGCTCTCCTTCGTCGTGATCGCGGTCTTCTGGAGGGAGAACTACCTCCTCGTCAGCAGCCTGAAAGCCATGGACTCCGTCATCCTCGTCGCCAACATCGTGTGTGCGTTCTTCATCGTGCTGATCACCTTTTCGACGCAGGCGCTTCACGCGCCCAGCACTTCCGGACTGCCCCTGCCCGTCGACCTCTACGCACTGAATATCGCGCTGGCCTCCATCGCCCAGATCGTGATGTTCGCGCTCGCCCAACGGCGTGGGCTATCAATACCAGCGGCGGTACCGCGGTCGGGCTGGTGGCTCAGGACCGTCGCGCGGGTGGTGGTGCCGGCCGTTTTCCTGCTGTCGATCCCCGTCGCCTTTTTCTGGGGGGTGCAGGCGGCGCAGTACTCTTGGGCGTCGCTGCTGGTGTTTGTTCCTCTGATCAGGCTGGTGCGGCGGGCCGGAAATCGCGCCACCAGCGCACCGGTGACGTAGCGAAGTACCGGCTACTCCAGAACGGTGACCAGGACTTCGTTGTGGCGCAGCGGCCCCGGCATCCAGGGTGGATCGAATCTCGCGTAATAGACATCGCCGACCGTCTCGAGTCCGGCGGCAGACACCTGGCCCAGGAGTTCCACGCCTTTCCTGCGGAACAGGCTCTCGCTCCAGCGACCCCGAAAGCGTGCAGCAGCTGCGGAGTGAGGCGGGACAATTGTGGTGGTGACCTTCGTGTCACGCGGAGCGGGGAGCGTGTCTGGGTCGGTTCCCTCGGGCAACACAAAACTGACCACGTTGCTGCGGTCGGCACGCTCCTCCTGGATGACCGGGGCGGTCATCGAAAACTTCGTCGCCGTGCCATTGTCGCCGGTGATGTAGTTGAAGAGCGGCCGAAAGCCCCGGTTGCCCGCCCGGTCGAAATCGCCGTCTACCCGTACTTGCACGAGCACGGACTGCGGGTAGCGTCGCAGTTCAAACCCCCCGAGTCTCCGCACGAGGGTATACGGCTGCTGTTCAGTCACGACGCATCCATCCTGCTCCGCCGATCAGCGACGAATTTCGGTGTATCGAGCGCTCCCGAACCCAAGGATGAGGTACCCGATGGGCTGGAGGAGAAAGAGCAGGAAGAACCCGTAAACGGGCCCCTTACCGAACGCGCGGGCGACGCCCAGGGCGACAACGATCGCCGTAATGATGTTGACCAGGGGAATTATGTAGAGGATGAGCAGGAATCCGGTGCGCCCCGCGAGCTTGATCTGCAGGTAGATGTTGTAGATGGGGATGAAGCCGCCCCACGCGGGCCGTCCCGCCTTCTTCAGCATCGGCCACATCCCGATCGCGACCAGCAGGTACGCGAGGAATGTGCCGGTCGTTGCCGAGCTGTAGGTGGACTGGCTGGCGCCGTAGAAACTGGTCGCAAGAGCAAAGTGCATTGGGGTCCTTTATCGTGTGTGGGGGCACTCGGAGTTTATTAGGAGCAATTCACTGGGCCGCTGATTCGTAGGACTTTTTCGGGCCCAACTGCTCATTTCTCCTTCGATTCGGGCGCAGACCCCGAGGAGATGACAAGGGACCCCGAGGAGATGACCAGGGAACCCGAGGCGTTGCCGGCGCGGAGGTCATTCAGCGCCTCATCGACCCGGGAGAACGGGTACAGGGTGACGTCGGGCACCAGCCCCAGGTTGTGCGCGATGCGCAGGAAGGCGGCTCCGTCGGCCCGGGTGTTCGCCGTCACCGTGCGCAGGTCACGCTCGTAGAACAACTCGCTCTCGTAGTTCATGGCCGGGATGTCCGTCATGTGGATGCCCGCGGTGACGACTGTGCCGCCCCGCTTTGTCGCCCGTAAAGCCTGCGGCACGATGTCCCCGACGGGCGCGAAGATAATCGCGGAATCGAGCGGCTCAGGGGGAACCGCGTGCTCGTCTCCGACGAAATCCGCCCCAAGGCTGCGCGCGAGATCCTGGTTGGCCTTTCCCCGAGTGATCGCAAAGATGCGTGCGCCCGCCGCTTTCGCGATCTGCGCTGTCAGGTGCGCACTGGACCCGAACCCGTAGAGCCCCAGCGAACCGCCGGGCGGCAGCGCGGCCCTCAGAAGCGAACGGTAGCCGATGATTCCGGCACAGAGCAGGGGCGCTGTCGACACCGGGTCCGTCCCGGCGGGAAGCAGGTAGGCGAACGCCTCAGGAACCGTCAGGTATTCGGCGTACCCACCGTCAGCATCCCATCCGGTGTAGGTGGAGAAGGGGCAGAGGTTCTCCCGGCCCGACCGGCACCATTCGCACACTCCGCACGTGCTGCGCAGCCAGGCGGCCCCGACGAGGTCGCCGACCGCGAGCCCGGTGACCGCATCGCCAAGTTCCGTGACCTCGCCGACGACCTGGTGTCCGGGCGTCACCCCAGGATGGTGGGACTCGAGTTCGCCATCGATGACATGCAGGTCGGTGCGGCACACGCCGCAGGCGAGAACGCGCACCAGGACCTCGCCCCGTGCGGGCACGGGAACCGGCTTTTCCGACAAGGAGAGCGTGTGGTGGACCGCGTCCGATATCCAGGCTTTCATGGGCTCAGGCGGCCTTCAGTGGAGGGTCGCCCACAACGATGACGGTGGGACTCGTGATGTTGAGCAGCACGTCGTGGGCGATGGAACCGAGCATGGCAACCCCGTCCGTCTGGTGGCGAGTGTGATCGACCACCAGCATGGCTGCTCCCGAGGAGGCGTCGACCAATCCCT
>Ga0302279_10004163_pt1 | contig 17344 bp, 13 predicted proteins | sample III_Bog_N3_3_FD_194541 | JGI IMG/M metagenome (GOLD analysis project Ga0302279, IMG submission 194541) | Peat permafrost microbial communities from Stordalen Mire near Abisko, Sweden - III_Bog_N3_3 | ecosystem: Environmental > Terrestrial > Soil > Wetlands > Peat | place: Sweden: Abisko...
TCAGCGCTTGTAGGTGTTGGGAACGAACGGCATCGGCGCGACCCGCAGCGGCAGCCGCTGTCCGCGCAATTCGGCGAATACGGTGCCGCCCACGACCGCCTGCGGCGTCGGCAGATAGCCCATCGCCACCGGTGCGTTCAGGCTGGGTCCAAAGCCGCCCGAGGTGACCGCGCCGATCTGCTCGCATGAAGTCGTGTCAGCGAACAATGGTGCGCCCTCGCGCACCGGCGCGCGGCCCTCGGGGCGCAATCCGACGCGGCGGCGCGGCGCACCCTTGGCGAATTGAGACAGAATCACATCCGCGCCCGGAAAACCGCCGGCGCGGGCGCCACCGCCGCGGCGGCTCTTCTGGATGGACCATTCCAGCGCGCCCTCGACCGGCGTCGTCGCGGTGTCGATGTCGTGGCCGTAGAGACAGAGCCCGGCCTCCAGACGCAGGCTGTCGCGTGCACCGAGTCCGACCGGCCGCACGTCGCTGTCGGCCAAAAGCGCCTTCGCCAGCCGCTCCACCTGTTCGGCCGGAACCGAAATCTCAAAACCGTCTTCGCCGGTGTAACCCGAGCGCGAGACGAAGCACGCGATGCCGTCGACCTGGCGGGGGCTGGCGTCCATGAACCGCATCGAGGCCACATCTGCACAAAATTTTGCCAGCACCGATTCGGCTTTCGGCCCCTGCAGCGCGATCAACGCGCGGTCGGGGAGCGCTTCGATGACGCAGGAATCAGACAAATAGGCGCGCAGGTGCGCCTCGTCCTCGGCCTTGCAGGCGGCGTTGACCACCAGGAACAGGTGATCGCCGAAATTCGCCACCATCAGATCGTCGAGAATACCGCCGGAATCGTTGGTGAACTGGGCGTAGCGCTGTCGTCCCGGTGCAACGCTGAGTATGTCCTGCGGCACCAGCCGTTCCAGCGCCAGCGCCGCGTCCGCAGGGCGGCCGGATTTCGCGCGCAGCGCGATCTGGCCCATATGTGAGACGTCGAAGAGGCCTGCGGCATCGCGGGTATGCAGGTGCTCCCTGAGCACGCCGGCCGGGAATTGCACCGGCATCTCGTACCCGGCGAACGGCACCATCTTGCCGCCGCAGGAGGCGTGCAGCGCGTGCAAAGGGGTCTGTTTCAGCTGATGATGTTCATCGCGCGCAAGCATCATGGGGCCCTCGCGGTTCCCGGGGACCATCCCCAAAAACCCTTCGAAGCCCCATCTGTCGCTGTGCCTGAGAGTATTATCCCGTCGGCGGCCGCGTCCGGGCTTCAGGCCCGTCGGCGTCTCTTTCCAGATGCTAGTAAGTCACGCGGTCCGTTTGCCTGAGAGTTTCCGGGGCGGTTGCTCCTTCGGCGCCGGCATTTAAGCCGATCTCTCCCGACGCGACTGTCTTTCAACAGATAGGAGGAAAACACGACCGCGCCAAGGCTGTCAACGCAGCTGCAGCAACTATCAACCGCTGCGCGGCAAGCCCCTGATCTCCTGCACACTTTCTGGACACCGCGATCCCCCTTGTCTAAAAGCGGTGCGGGACAAATGCCGGTTTTGCGGCAAAATCCGGTTAGTTTTGCGATTGGATGGACATGAGCGGCGTCAACGAGATCAGGTCGACATTTCTCAAATTCTTTGCCGACAACGGCCACGAGATCGTACCGTCGTCGCCGCTGGTGCCGCGTAACGACCCGACGCTGATGTTCACCAATGCCGGCATGGTGCAGTTCAAGAACGTCTTCACCGGTGTCGAGAAGCGGCCCTACCAGCGCGCCACCACCTCGCAGAAATGCGTGCGCGCCGGCGGCAAGCACAACGACCTGGACAATGTCGGTTACACCGCGCGGCATCTCACCTTTTTCGAGATGCTCGGCAATTTCTCCTTCGGCGATTACTTCAAGGAGCGGGCGATCGAGCTCGCCTGGAACCTGATCACCCGGGATTTCGGACTGAAGAAGGACAAGCTGCTCGTCACCGTCTACCACAACGACGATGAGGCGGCGGGGTATTGGAAGAAGATCGCCGGGTTCTCGGACGATCGCATCATCCGCATCGCGACCTCGGACAATTTCTGGGCGATGGGAGACACAGGTCCCTGCGGGCCGTGTTCGGAGATCTTCATCGACCGCGGCGAGCACATCTGGGGCGGTCCCCCCGGCAGCCCGGAGGAGGACGGCGATCGCTTCCTCGAGTTCTGGAACCTGGTGTTCATGCAGTTCGATCAGGTGACGAAAGAGCAGCGCCTGCCGCTGCCGCGCCCCTCGATCGACACGGGATTGGGGCTGGAACGCATGGCCTGCATTCTGCAGGGCGTCGACAGCGTGTTCGAAACCGATCTGTTCCGTCAACTGATCGATGCCACCGCGTCGGCGCTGGGGCACGCACCGCAGGAGAAGACCGTCGCTTCGTTCCGGGTGATCGCGGATCATCTGCGCTCGTCGGCCTTCCTGATTTCCGACGGCGTGCTGCCCTCGAACGAAGGCCGCGGCTATGTGCTGCGCCGGATCATGCGCCGGGCGATGCGCCATGCGCAGCTTTTGGGCGCGCGCGATCCCCTGATGCACCGGCTGGTCTGGGCGCTGGTGCGCGAGATGGGCCAAGCCTATCCGGAGCTGGTGCGCGCCGAAAGCCTGATCGAGGAAACCCTGCGGCTGGAAGAGACCCGGTTCCGCAAGACGCTGGAACGGGGCCTGACCATCCTCGACGAGAAGAGCGCGTCCCTGAAGAAGGGCGACATGTTCGACGGCGACACCGCGTTCACGCTGTACGACACCTATGGCTTCCCGCTCGATCTGACCCAGGACGCGCTGAAATCGCGCGGCATCGGCGTCGATATCGCTTCCTTCACCGACGCGATGGACCGGCAGCGCGAAAAGGCGCGCGCGGCATGGGCCGGAAGCGGCGACACCGCGACCGAGAATGTCTGGTTCCCGCTGCGCGAAAAACTCGGCGCCACAGAGTTCCTCGGCTATGAGACCGAGACCGCCGAAGGCGTGGTGGCCGCATTGGTCCAGGACGGCAAGGAAGTCGACAGCCTCAAGCCGGGCGAGTCCGGCGCCATCGTGCTGAACCAGACGCCGTTCTATGCGGAATCCGGCGGCCAGGTCGGCGATACCGGCCTCATGACCGGCGAGGGTGTGCGCTTCCGCGTCACCGACACCCAGAAGAAGGCCGGCGACCTGTTCGTGCATCTCGGCACCGTCGAGCAGGGCACGCTAAAGCCGGGTGTGGCGCTGTTGCTCGAAGTCGATCACGCCAGGCGCTCATCGATCCGCGCGCATCACTCCGCCACCCACATCCTGCATGAGGCGCTGCGGCAGGTGCTCGGCGATCACATCGCCCAGCGCGGCTCGCTGGTGGCGCCGGACCGGCTGCGCTTCGACTTCGTGCATCAGAAGCCGATCTCGGCGGACGAACTCTCCCGCATCGAGGATATCGCCAACGCGGTGGTGCTGGAAAACGACGAGGTCACCACCCGGCTGATGGGCGTGGACGATGCCCGCGATGCCGGCGCCCGCGCGCTGTTCGGCGAGAAATACGGCGACGAGGTCCGCGTGGTGTCGATGGGCAAGACCGCCCGCGAGCACGGCGCCAACGTGCTCGGCTGGTCGGTCGAACTGTGCGGCGGCACCCATGTGCGCCGTACCGGCGATATCGGGCTGATTTCGGTGACCGGCGAAAGCGCGGTCGCCTCGGGCGTTCGCCGCATCGAGGCCCTGACCGGCAACCATGCGCGCAAGCATGCCAACGACACCATGGCGCTGGCCAGGACCGCGGCCGCCGAATTGCGCACCACGCTCGACGACGTGCCGGCGCGGATCGCTTCCCTGATGGAAGAGCGCAAGAGACTGGAGCGCGATCTTTCGGAGGCGCGCAAGAAGCTGGCGATGGGCGGCGGGGCGCAGGCCTCCAACGGATCGGCGGCGGACGCCGGCGTCCGCGACGTCGGCGGTGTCAAGCTGTTGGCGCGCTCGGTCGAAGGCATCGAGATGAAGGATCTCAAGAGCCTCGCCGACGACGGCAAGAAACAACTCGGCTCCGGCGTCGTCGCCATCGTCGGCGTCACCGGGGAAGGCAAGGCCGGGGTGGTCGTCGGCGTCACCGCCGATCTCGTCTCGCGCTACAACGCGGTTGATCTCGCGCGTGTCGCCTCCGAAGCGCTGGGCGGCAAGGGCGGCGGCGGACGGCCCGACATGGCGCAGGCCGGCGGACCCGACGGCGCCAAGGCAGATGCGGCGCTATCGGCCATCGAAAAAGCGATGGCCAGCGCATAGCGGGCTGCTTCGACGAAATCGGGCTGCCGTCGATGTTTGCCAGCGAGGTTCCGCATCGTGTCGGCCGACGCACAGCGGTCGGCTTCGCGGAAGGCCGCTGGGGCGACGGCCGCGGGCCACGCCGCGGCGGGATATCAAGCGGCCGAACGCACCGTCGTCAGGAACTCCTGGACGCTCTTCTTGAGTGCGTCGGCCTGCTGTCCGAGCGCGGCGGCCGCGGCGAGGCCGGCTTCCGCGCCCGCATCGGTCTCGCCGGCGACCGTGCGCACGTCCGTAATCTCGCGGGTGACGGCAGAGGTTCCGGTGGCGGCCTCTTCGACGTTCTTGGCGATTTCGCTGGTTGCCGCGCCTTGCTCCTGGATCGCGGATGCGATGGCGGTCGATATCTCGGTCATGGCGGCGATCGTCGCTGCGATCTCGGCAATCGCCGTCACCGACTGGCCGGTCGAGGATTGAATCGCCGCGATTTGTCGGGCGATCTCCTCCGTCGCCTTCGCCGTCTGTGTGGCCAAACTCTTCACCTCGCTCGCGACTACCGCGAATCCCCTGCCGGCGTCGCCTGCACGGGCCGCCTCGATGGTCGCGTTCAGCGCCAGCAGATTGGTCTGGGAGGCGATCGCCTGGATGAGCTGGAGCACGGTGCCGATTTCACCGGCGGACGCCGATAGCGCCCGGATCAGATCGGATGTGCGCAGCGCCTCGTTTCTCGCCTTGTCGGAGACGGCGACGGATCGGGACACCTGCTGGGAAATTTCCGAGATCGAGGCGGACAGTTGCTGGGTCGCGGCGGCAACCATTTGCACATTCGCGGAGGCGTGCTCGGCGCGGGTCGCGACGCTTTCCGCGAGTCCTCGGCCGCGCTCGGCAACCCGGGCCAGCGTATCGGCGCTCGCACCGACCTCGGCGGCCCGTCCGGCGACGCCGCCGATCACGCTCTCCATGCCGCGATCGAAGCGGTCGGCGAGATCGGTCATCATCTGAAGCCGGTCGCGCTCGGCCCGCTCGCGCTGTGCGGCGGTCTCGCTTTCCATCGTGTGTACGGTCGCTGCATTCTTGCGGAACACCTCGACCGCGCGCGCCATCAGGCCGATCTCGTCCTTGCGGTCACCGCCGGGGATCGGCTCATCGAGCTGCCCCGCGGCCAGCGATTGCATGCGCGCGGTGATCCGTACGATGGGGGTAGCCACGCCGGTGCCGATAATCCACGCCAGCAGTGCTCCGATCACGAGAGCGCCGACGGCGACGGCGCTCACCATGGTCTGGATTTGCTGGACGGTCGCCGCGGTCCTGTCGCTTTGCTCCGAGCGCGACGCACCCAGGGTGCGGCTGATGCCATCGGCTTCCGTGCTGATGGCCGTGCTAGCCTTGGCGAGGTCTGCCTGGTTGCCGCGGAGTTCGCCACTGGCCTTGACCACCTGCTCGAGTGCAATCGTCTCGTCGGCGAGAACCTTCGTGAGTGCGGCGATCTGGGTCCGGACCGCTCCGTCGCCCTGGGCGCCGAGTTCGGCCTCCGAATCGGCGATCGCCTGTTTGGCGTAGGTCAGCGTCAGTTGGACGTCCTCGGCATCGGCGACTTCCAGGCTTGCGGCGTAGTGCATCATCGACGCCCGCAGGGTTCCCATGCTGCCCGGCAATCGCAGCGGGTTGACCAGCCGATCCGGTCCGGCATGGTTGGCGACGGCGACCGCGAGAGCGCCGACATCGAGCGAGGCGAGAGCGCCGAGCGCTTCGGTCTTGTTGACCGCAACGCGCAGAAGATCGACCGCGCCGGTCAACGCGGTGAAGGACGTGCGATAGGAGGCGAGGGCCGACTTCAAGAGGTCGCGACGCGTGCTCAGCGCCGCCAGGCCGCCGAATTTCTGGTCGGTCTCGTCGAAGATCTGGCCGAACGTTTCGATGGCCTTGGTCGCCGCGGCGCGGTCGCCCAGGTTGCGCGTGCGGATGAATTTCTCGACGGCAAGGTTGGCGGCCGCCAGGGCGCCGTTGACCCGGGCCATGCCGGCATCGCCGTCGGCGCTGATCACCAGGTCGCCCACGGTGATCCTGATCTGTCCGAGCTGGGCGACGGTGAATACCGCAAGCCCGGCCAGGAAACACAGGATCAGCGCGAAACCGCCCAGCACGCGGGTGCGGATGCCGGCGCCGATACGAAAAGTATTGAGAGATGCGTTCATCGTAATTCCTCGATGGCTCAACGGGCGGCGCGAACGGCGGACAACAGTTCCTTGCCGAACCGCTTCTCGAATTCCGGCTCCAGGGGTTTGACCGCGTCGATGAACGGCTGACGGTCCACCTGCTCGACCACCTGCATGCCGCTATTGCGGACTGTCTCGAGCGATTTCGCTTCCAGGTCCGCGCCAGACTGCCAGGTCGCGTCCGCGCCCGCCTTGGCGGCCGCCCTCAGCGCGGCCTGGTCCGCCGGGTCGAGACTCTGGAAGAAGTCGCGGTTGGCGATGAACACCACCGGTGCGAAGAAATGGCCGGTCATGCTGAGATACTTCTGGACCTCGTAAATGTGGTTGGCGACGATGTTGTCGACCGGATTCTCCTGCCCCTGGATGCGGCCGTCCTTCAGCGCCGCGTAGACCAGCGGAAATTCCATCGGCACGACCTCGGCGCCGAGCGCCTTGAACGTCATCTGGTAGATTTCGTTCGGGATCACCCGGATCTTCAGCCCTTTGAGGTCGGCGGGCGTTCGGATCGGCCGCTCCGAATTGGTGATGTTGCGGAAGCCCTGCTTTCCGATCGCGAGCAGGACCAGCCCCTTGTCGGCGAATTTCGCGGCGATGCTCGCGCCCGCCGTCCCTTCCGCGACAGCGCGCGCATGGGCGGCATCCCGAAACAGGAACGGAATGTCGAAGATGCCGAGTTCCGGCACCGCCGAACTGACCACCGAACCGGACAACACCGCGACATTCACGCTGCCCGACTGGGTCGCAGCGAGCACCATGTTCTCGCTGCCCAACATGTTGCTGCTGCCGCGGATGTCGACGGCGAGGCGCCCTTCGGCCCCGGTCAGGACGGCCTTGCGCAGGGTGTCGCCGCCGACCCGCTGTGGATTGTTGAGCGAAGAAGCGAACACCAGCGAGACCAGCCGCGTTGAGGCCACGGCGCCGTCGATCGCAGCTATCGCGCAGCCGAGCACGAGGAGTGAACGAAGCAGGCGGCCACCGCCGAAAGATTTCGCGCGGGAGCGCTTGAGGCAAGTTTGCATTGCGTGTCGTCCGATGGCTGCGCGCCGGAAATCCGGCGCTTCAAATTTGATGAATCGAATACCGTTCAGTCATCGCAACAGTTTTCGCGATTGCGCTTTAGGGAGAGTTAATTGGCTGGCCGATCAGACGATTTTGTTGGCGCGGCACGTCACAACTGCGCGTCGTTGACCTCCGATCCGAATGATTTTGGTATTCAGGTACGGTCGATGGAATCCCGCGGCGGCACCGATGTGCGCCGCTCCGGCGAATGCCGCGCTCACCGTGATCGAAGACGCGATGGCTGGCGTCTGATCGCTGTGGCGATTCGCCCCCGCGCATGGGTGCGCGGTGAACAGCATTGGGCTGCTCACCCCTTGCGCAGGAACACGTAATCCGCGGAGTAGGGCATGCTGCGGAAGCTGCCGGCCTTGTCGCAGGCGCCGTCGAGCTTGCCGCCTTTGGTATTGATCCGCTGCACCGTCGTGGCGCCTGTGAGGACCCCGCTGCCGCGCTGGGCGACCACGTCGAGTTTCAGCCAGGGGATATCGTCAGTTGCCGTGCCCGGAGCGATGCCGGCGACCTTGCCGGTCACGGCGCTGCCGTCGACATGCTCCCAGTTCGGTCCGGCATAGTGCCGGCCGACGGTCTTGCCGTCGACCAGCAGGGTCGCGATCGGCTCGCGGAACGCCCAGGCAAGCTTGCCGTCGGTGCCCGCCTTGCATTCGTAGACCTGCGCGCCCTCGGCATGCACGCTCAGGATCGTGGTTTCTCCCGGCGCCGCGATGGCACCGGGAAGCGGCGTTTCGGCCGCGGGCGCGCCAGTCAGCGAGCCCAGCAGCAGAAGCAGCGATAGACAAGCCTTCTCAGGAAACCGCATGGTCTTGACGCTCCCACGTAAATCCTCGGGAACAGACAGTTCCCGCTTCTTGCTCAGGCCACCGCCTTGGTGAGGTTTTCCGCGACCTTGTCGAGGAAACCGGTGGTGGACAGCCAGCGCTGTTCGGCGCCGACGAGCAGCGCGAGGTCCTTGGTCATGAAGCCGGCCTCGACGGTGTCGACGCAGACCTTTTCCAGCGTCAGGGCGAACTTCGCCAGCGCGTCATTGTCGTCGAGCTTGGCGCGGTGCGACAGGCCGCGGGTCCAGGCGAAGATCGAGGCGATCGAGTTGGTCGATGTCTCCTTGCCCTTCTGGTGCTCGCGGTAATGCCGGGTCACGGTGCCGTGGGCGGCCTCGGCTTCCACGGTCTTGCCGTCGGGGGTCATCAGCACCGAGGTCATCAGGCCGAGCGAGCCGTAGCCTTGCGCAATGGTGTCGGACTGCACGTCGCCGTCGTAGTTCTTGCAGGCCCAGACGTAGCCGCCCGACCACTTCATCGCGGCCGCAACCATGTCGTCGATCAGGCGATGCTCGTAGGTGATCTTCTTGGCGTCGAACTGGGATTTGAACTCCTTGTCGAAGATGTCCTGGAAGATGTCCTTGAACCGCCCGTCATAGACCTTGAGGATGGTGTTCTTGGTCGACAGATAGACCGAATAGTTCTTGGAAAGGCCCATATTGAGCGAGGCGCGGGCGAAATCGGCGATGGAGTCGTCCAGATTGTACATGGCCAGTGCAACGCCGGCGCTGGGCGCATTGTAGACTTCGCGCTCGATTACCGTGCCGTCCTCGGCGACGAACTTCATGGTCAGCACGCCCTTGCCGGGGAACTTGAAGTCGGTGGCTTTGTACTGGTCGCCGAAGGCGTGGCGGCCGATGATGATCGGCTTGGTCCAGCCCGGCACCAGCCGCGGCACGTTCTTGCAGATGATGGGTTCGCGGAACACCACGCCGCCGAGGATGTTGCGGATGGTGCCGTTGGGCGACTTCCACATTTCCTTCAGGCCGAATTCCTTCACCCGGGCCTCGTCGGGGGTGATGGTGGCGCATTTGACGCCGACGCCGACCTTCTTGATGGCGTTGGCAGCATCAATGGTGACCTGGTCGTTGGTCTTGTCGCGGTATTCCATCCCAAGGTCGAAATACATCAGGTCGATATCGAGGAACGGGGTGATCAGCTTGTCCTTGATGTACTGCCAGATGATCCGGGTCATCTCGTCGCCATCGAGTTCGACGACGGGGTTGGTCACCTTGATTTTTGCCATGGAGATCGGGCCTTTTGGGAAAATAGCGCGGGGGACGGACGGGGTGAGGTATGATGCGCGCTATAGCACTGCCGCCGCCCTGGCGAAAGCCAAGGCGCTATGCAGTTTCAGCCCAATCTTTCGGCTCAGAACGCCGCCTGCGTGGCGGTCCCCGCCACCACGTACCAGGTCACGAACAGGCCCGAGATCAGGGCGCCGGGCAGGCTGGAGCCGGTCCGCCGCCAGGTGAAGGTCGAGATCACTGCCACAATGGCCAGCAGCGGCACGAACTGGATGGCGACGATGGTGGAAAGCGGCACGAAGCCGGGATCGGGCAGCGGGTTGAACAGCTTTCCCGACACCAACAGCGTGCCATATTGCAGCACCAGCAGCACGATGAAGCCCAGTGTCAGCGCCATTATATTGGCGAGGTAGAGCGCCGCCCGGCCGGTCGCCATGGTCGAGAAGTTCCGGTGCAACACATGCAGCGCGACCACGAAAAACGCCGTGAATGGCAAGAGATAGATCAGGAAGATCTGGAACTGCTTGGCGCTCATCAGCTTCAGGGCGACGATCCAGAACCGGAAATCGACGGTGAGGGCGAGATCGGCCAGCCACAGCGCGGCATAGCCGGCGATCACGGTCAGCAGCGCGATCAGGATCGACGGGCCGATGATGCCGGCCCGGCTCGCCCGCTTCGGCGCGAACGGCATCAGGGCCAGCGTGATCAGCGCGTTGATGATGGCCCAGACCATGATCTGGTTGGTGATGCCCTGGGGCAGCAAGGCCCGCGGCGTGACGAAGGTGCCGGCAATCGCGAAAGCCGGATAATAGGTCAGAGCGGGAATGAACGCGGACAGCAGCAGCGCCGCGGTCCAGCGTCCGCCCGAAGCCGCGGTATGGGCCGGCATGCTGCCGTCGGCGATGACGGGCAGCCGCAGGTGGGAAAACACGGTGGCTTCGAGCAGGCCGTCGAACACCCCGATCAGCAGGATCACAAAACCGATCAGCGCGATTAGCGTGCCGATCTCCTTACGGAGCCAGATCTGGTCGTCGGCCGGGCGCGGCGTGCCGCCCTGCAGCGTCCTGGCGAACCAGTCGAGGCTGTAGCCGATCGCTTCGTGCGAAATATGCTCGGCCGGATGGGTGATCGCAGGCGTGTAAAGCACCCGGGCGGTGCCGGATGCGATATCGCCATAGACCTTGCCGGGTTCGACCGCGCCCTGGCTGCCAAACATGGCCCAGAGTTTCGGGCTTTGGGTGACGTCGCGGGCCCGGTCCACGCCCCACATCAGGTTGGAAAACTCCTCATATTGCGCGAACACCAGCGCGACGTTGCGCGGCCAATTCGGCGTACCGTCGGCGGCGAAGGGTTTTCCGGTGGACGATCCCTCCAGCACCATCGACTTGTAGTCGTTGGGCATCGCGGTCGCGGCGGCGAGCACGGTCCAGCCGCCCATCGAATGGCCTTCCAGCCCGATATTGTTCTTGTCGACGATGTCGAGGCTGCGCAGATGCGCGAGCCCGTCCGGTCCGCCGAAGCCGTTGGCGAAGGCCGGCGGATCGCTGTAGCCGTGACCGGTCTGGTCGAGCGCCAGCACCACATAGCCACGGCGGGCGAATTCGATGGCGATGCCGTCCTGGGTCTCGCGCGAATTGATGTAGCCATGGACGGCGAGAATGCCGGGGGCGGGAGTCTGCGCGGTCGCATTCGGCGGGATGTAGAGCAGGGCGCTCATGGTGTTGCCCTTGGCTCCCTGAAAGCGCACATCTTGGATGCGGATGCCGCCGGAAGTCTGGGTCAGCCAGGCCAGCACGCCGCCGGCCAGAATCAGCAAAACCCCGACAATCGCCAATGACCATCTGCGGCGCATGCTTGCCTCCCCCGTGTCCCGCCACCGTTGAACCGGCGTTTGGGTTTTGTGTGTTCGTTTTATTTGTGATTGATACCCTATCCGAAAGTCGAGTGCGCGCAAGTCGCCGCGCAAGGGCGCACATCTGAGGTTGTGGACGAAAATCAGGAAATGTTCCTAAGCCAATATATTGCTTGAGAAATGAGGCCAGACCGGCCATCGCTTCGGGCCGCCGCTTCAGGCGCTGGATCAGCTCCCTCGGAGCCTGATTCAATATCTTCAGAAGTTGAATCAGAAAGTGAAGTGAGATGTCCGGTTCGGGCACCGACAAGACCAAATCCGGCATCGAGCTGACCGGGCCCGTCGTCATTCTGGTCGAGCCGCAGCTCGGCGAGAACATCGGCATGGCCGCGCGTGCGATGGGCAATTTCGCGCTGACGCGGTTGCGCATCGTCAACCCGCGCGACGGCTGGCCCAACGTGCATGCCCGCCGCGCCGCCTCCGGGGCCGACCATATCCTGGACCGGGTCGAGTTGTTCGACACCGTGGAGCAGGCGGTCGCCGACTGCACCCTGCTGTTTGCCACCACCGCCCGCGCCCACGACCAGGCCAAGCCGGTGGTGGCGCCGGAAGCGGCCGCGCGCGAGCTGGCGGGCGGGATCGCGGCCGGCGGCACGGTCGGCATCCTGTTCGGCCGCGAGCGCTACGGGTTGCAGAACGAGGAGGTGGCGCTTGCCAACCGCATCATCACCTTTCCGGTCAATCCCGGCTTTGCCTCGCTCAACCTGGCGCAGGCGGTGCTGCTGATCGGCTATGAATGGTTCAAGCTCTCGACCGCGGGCGCGCTGCCGTTCGCGATGCCCGAGCGCTCCGAGCCCGCCTCGCAGCACCAGATGCAGGCCTTCTTCGACAATCTGGTGCGCGAACTCGACAAGGTCGAGTTCCTGCGTCCGGCGGAGAAGCGCGACACCATGCTGGTCAATCTGCGCAACATCTTTACCCGGATGGACCCGACCAAGCAGGACATGCACACGCTGCACGGCGTGGTGATGGCGATCGCCGAGGGGCGCAAGGGGCCGGCCAAGGGCGGCGTGCTCGACGGCGAACAGGCGACCAGGCTGCGCGCGCTGCTGGCCGAGCACGGGCAGGGCGCCTTGCCTTCGGAGAGCGGCACCGTGCGCGGGCTGGCGCGGCTGTTGCGGCGAAACCCCACCGACGCCGAACGTATGCTGTGGCAGGCGCTGACCACCGACCGCCGTTTTGCCGGACAGTTCAAGCGCCAGACGCCGGTCGGCAGGCACATCCCGGATTTTGTTTCGTTCGTGAGTCGGATCGCGATCGAACTGATCAATCCCGAGGAGACCGAGGTGATCACCAGGGATCGCGCCATGCGGCAGGAATGGCTGGAGGCGCGCAGCTACCGGGTTGTCAGCATGAAGGCCGCCGATATCGAGGCCGATCTCGCCGCGCAGCTCGACCGGCTGGAAGCCGGGATGATGGAGCCGCGGTAGTCAGGCTGACATTGCGAGGGATCACCGGGTCGCGCGAACGCGCCCCCCGATGACAGGCTCCGCGACGATTCTTCCCGCCAGACAACTAAGGGTTGTGGCGCGGGCGTGTGCCCGAGTAATATGCTCATGTTCCGGTGAGTGCTGGGGTGGTGCGGAGATGAAACTAGGTTGGCGTGCGTTCCCTGCTACAGCATTGATGACCTTGATTGGTGTATTGCCCGCGTCGCTTCCGACGGCCCGCGCACAACTTCCCCTGACGGCGAAGTGCAACGCGGTTGGAAATTTCAGTCTTGATGATCGCATCGCGGGTTGCACGGCCGTGATCGAAACGGGGACAGATAAGCTGCAGAGTGTGATCTTCGCGCACTTTCGGCGCGCCCGGTTCTATCTCCAGAAGGGCGACGTGGACCGCGCGATCGCCGACTATGATCAAATCCTCGAACACGATCCGAACAATCTGGTCGCCCTTCTTGACAGAGCCTCTGCATATGTCCGGAAGAGGGAAATCGACGCCGCGCTTGCGGATTACGAGAAAGCCGTCGAACTCGATCCAAAAGATGTTTACGCATATCAGGGACGGGCTACCGCCCGCTTCGACAAGGGAGACATTGACGGCGCGATCGCCGACTTTGGTCGGGTCGTTCTGATTCATCCGGACAATTTCAGCGCGTATGTCGGCCGTGGCCTCGCCTACAACGCCAAAGGCGAGCCGGATCGTGCCATGGCCGACTGCAATCGAGCAATCGAGATCAGCCCGGAACAGGGGACCGGCCGATTCTGTCGTGGCGACGTTTATTACAAGAAAGGTGATTTTGACCGCGCAATCGCCGATTACACGCGGGCGATCGAGCTCAATCCCAGAGACGAGAACGCCTATCGCAACCGCGGTGCTGCATACTATCAAAAGGGTGGCCTTGACAGCGCTATTGCAGACTACACTCAGGCGACCCTACTGAGTCCAACGGATAAGCAGGTCTATTACAACCGCGGTGCGGCCTACCACACAGCTGGCGATCTTGATCGTGAAATTGCCGAATACACCCAGGCAATTCAGCTCGATCCCAAGTACAAGGACGCCTACTATCGCCGTGCTTTTGCCTACGAAGCCAAAGGCGACTTCGATCGCGCCATCGCTGATTGCGATCAAGTGATCCAGCTTGATCCAAAAAATGCCAAGGCCTATCGCGCTCGGGTATTGCGAACCTCCAGGCCGGCTCGCTTGCCAGGTCGCTGGAAGACCTAAATCAATCCAGCGCGCTCGATCCGCTAGATGCCTACACCGCGTTATGGCTCGATATCGTGGGAAAGCGCAACAATCTGCAGAGCCGGCTTGCCGAGGCGACGACACGACTCGATATGACCAAATGGCCGGCGCCGGTTATCCGTCTCTTCCTCGGCCAGCTGACGGCTGAAGCGGTACTGACCGCCGCGGATGGTTCAGACGCCAAGACGAAGAAGGGGCGATTCTGCGAGGCGAATTTCTATGCCGGTGAACTGGTTCTGCGGCAGGGCGCGAAAGATGACGGCGTGCGGCTAATTCGCAGCGCGGCTTCCGACTGCCCCACGACTTTCGTGGAATGGTCGGTTGCCAACGCCGAACTCAGGGCACTTGGCGCAAATCCATAAAGGGTTCTCCAACGCGGTCGTCTCAGACGTAGTAGTCGTTCACACCGCCATCAACTGCGCCGGAGCGGGGCCTGCGCGCTTCGGCTTCTTCAGTTTTGACGGCGGCAACAGCGAGCAGGCGGCAAGGCCCGCGGTGTCGGCGACGCCGGGATCGCGCGACACCATCGCCGCGACGATGGCGCCGTCGATCAACAGGCCGAACTGATGCGCCAGCACTTCCGGCTCCGCCGCGCCCATCTCGGCGGCGAGCTTTTCGATATAGGCCAGCACCACCTTCTTGTGCTTCATCGCGATGGCGCGGAACTGCTTCTGGTCCTTGTCGTGCTCGCCGACCGCGTTGATGAAGGGGCAGCCGTAAAAGCGCTCCTCGCGAAACCAGTCCTTCAGCGCCGGAAAGATCCGCGTCAGTTTTGTCTGTGCGTCGCCGCCGCCGGCTTCCACTGACGCGATGAACCATTCGCGCCACTGCTTGCCTTCGGTCTCCAGCACCGCATGCACGAGATTGGTTTTCGAGCCGAACAATTTGTAGAGCGTGGTCTTGGCGGTGCCGGCCTCGCTGATGATAGCGTCGATGCCGGTGGCGTTGATGCCGTTCTTGCAGAACAGCCGCGTCGCCGCGCCGAGCAGGCGGTCATGCGCGGATTCATCGTCGCCGCCGGCGACCGCCGCCGCGATGGAACGCTTCTTCGAGGATGATTTGCCCATGCGCACAGTAAATCGAACTGTGTCGCCATCATCAAGTCGGATTCTGATCCGCCGGAACCACGGCCTGCTGCGCGCAAAGTAATCGCCGCGCGCGGCAACTGCATCGCGATTGGGCAGCTTGTGGCTGACCGTTTCAAAGGCAGCGCAGGCTAACCGGCTTCACCGCTTCGCGTTTTCCCCGGCGCCGCCTCTGGCACGCTTCGTGCAGGAAACAGACCGTTCGGTATCCTCGGCCCCAGGGAGAAAACAGATGACCGCGGTCGCTCAAAAAACAGTGCTGACAGGCTGCCTTGCCCCCATCGACCGGCAAGGTCTCGAAAAACTGATCGAGAACGGCAAAGCCAATCCGAAGGTCATCAAGACCTTGAAGTGCAAGACGGTGGCCGAAGGCAAGTTCCGCCACGCCAACTACATCCGCAACCTCGCGCCCTACATCGTCGACGAACCGCCGGGGCTCTTGGGCGACGACACCGCGCCCAATCCGTCGGAAGCATCATTGGCGGCGCTGGGTTCCTGCCTCGCGGTGGGCCTGCACGCCAATGCCGTGCATCGCGGCTGGACCGTCAACAAGCTCGAGCTCCTGCTCGAGGGCGACCTCAACATCACGGCGGTCTGGGGCACCGGTGACGTCAGCGAGAAGCCGGTCGGCTTCACTGACGTGCGGATCAAGGTCGACATGGAATGCGAGGGCGTCCCGCAATCCGAGATCGATGCGCTGGTGGCTCACGTCAAGAAGTGGTCGCCGGTCGCCAACACCTTTACCCGCCCGGTCAATCTCGAGGTTACCGCATAGCCGCCGCGGCTGCCTTTCCACCTCAGGAACCGCTTCGTTCGGAGAGTTCAGGATGACCCCAGTGACCGCATCGCGTCTCAAGCCCGAACAAGAGAGTCATCTCTCGTCGGGATCGGTTGTCGATGCGGTCGCGTCCCTGGCGCGCCGGGAGCTCGCGCCGCTGGCGGGAGCGATCGACAGCGGCAGCGTTTATCCGGCCGAATTGCTGCGGCGTCTCGGCGACGCAGGCGCCTGGGGCAGCCACCGGCCGGACCAGGGCAAAGCCGACCTCGGCTGCGCCATCCAGTCGATAGCGGCGCTCGGCGAGGTCTGCGGCGCCACCGCCTTTATGGCGTGGTGCCAGAACACGCTGGCCTGGTACGCGTTCAATTCCGGCAATCCGGCGCTGGCCGGCTTCGCCGCCGGCGTCGCGTCGGGAAGAATTCTCGGCGGCACCGGGCTTTCCAATCCGATGAAGAGCCTGTTCGGTATCGAGAAGCTGAAATTGAAGGGCCGCCGGGTCGACGGCGGTTATGTGGTGCGCGGTGCGCTGCCCTGGGTGTCCAACCTCGGCCCCGAGCATTATTTCGGCACGATTTTCGAGATCGAGGACGCGCCGGGCGAGATGGTGATGTTCCTCGCGGATTGTTCCGATCCCGCGATCACGCTGCAACCGTGCAAGCCGTTCCTCGCCATGGACGGCACCGGCACCTACGGGGTCCAGTTCCGCGACCTGTTCGTGCCCGACGATCTGATCCTGGCCGCGCCGGCCGGGCCTTATGTCCGCAAGATTCGCGCCGGATTCATTCTGCTGCAGGCCGGCATGGCGATCGGGCTGATCCGGGACTGCATCGCGATCATGAACGAGGTCGGCGGCTCGCTCGGCCACGTCAATCGCTATCTGCCGCAACAGCCGACCGACTTCCAGAAGTTGTTGTCGGAGCTGGAAGCGCAGACCATGGAAATGGCGGCCGATCCCTTCAACGCCGATGACGGTTATTGGCGCGCGGTCGTCGAGCTCCGGCTGCAGGCCGGGGACGCCAGCGTCGCCGCCGCGCATGCGGCGATGCTTCATTGCGGCGCGCGCGGTTACCTGATGAGCCATCGCGCCCAGCGCCGGCTGCGCGAAGCCTACTTCATCGCCATCGTCACCCCGGCCACCAAACAACTTCGCAAGATGCTTGCGGAGACTTGAGCCCCCACAAGGAAATCCCGGATCGACCCCAACTGCCCACCGCCAACCGCAAAAAACAGGAGAGGCCTGCCATGACCGACGTTCTGATTTCTGCCAGCGAACTCGCCGATCTCACCT
>Ga0302279_10004167_pt1 | contig 17335 bp, 16 predicted proteins | sample III_Bog_N3_3_FD_194541 | JGI IMG/M metagenome (GOLD analysis project Ga0302279, IMG submission 194541) | Peat permafrost microbial communities from Stordalen Mire near Abisko, Sweden - III_Bog_N3_3 | ecosystem: Environmental > Terrestrial > Soil > Wetlands > Peat | place: Sweden: Abisko...
ATTCTCGGCCGCTGGCTGCTGCGCGAGCCCGCCGTGCTGGTGCTGATCGAGCCGACGCGCGGCGTCGATGTCGGCGCCAAGGCCGAACTGTATCGCGCGTTCGAGGCGCTGGCGCGGGAGGGGCGGGCGCTGCTGCTGGTGTCCTCGGACGTGCCGGAACTGCTCGGCGTCGCCGACCGCATCCTGGTGCTGGCGGAGGGCGCGGTGCGTGCCGAGTTCGCGCGCGGCACGGCCGACGAGGACGCGCTGAACCTCGCCATCCAGAAACCCGCGACATGATGCGCGGCCGGCTGACCGGGGCCAGCGTGCTGCTGGTGGCGCTGCTGATGTTTGCCGTGTTCGCGCTGACCACCGCGCGGTTCGCGTCGTGGGGAAACGTCGTCAACCTTGCCAAGCAGATGTCCATCGTCGGCGTGTTGGGCATCGGCATGACCTTCGTCGTGCTCGGCGGCGGCATCGACCTGTCGGTCGGCTCGGTGGTGCTGCTCGGCGGCGCGGTGGCCGGGGCGCTGCTGACCGAGGGCGTGCCGGCGCTGCCCGCGATGCTGGCGGCGCTGACGGTGGGCGCGCTGGTCGGCGGCGCCAACGGGGTGCTGATCGAACGCCTGCGGATCAGCCCGGTGATCGTCACGCTGGGCAGCATGATCGCGGTGCGCGGCCTTGGCCTCGTGCTGCTGCAACGCTACCGCTCGTGGATTGAGGTGGACGATCCGTTGTTCGACGCGCTCGGCACCGGCAGCGTGTTGGGTGTGCCGGCGAGTGCGGCGGTGATGCTGCTGCTCGGCCTGCTTGCCGCCGTGCTGCTGCGCCTGACCCGCTTCGGCCGCGAACTCTACGCGGTCGGCAGCAACGCGGCGGCGGCGCGGTTGTGCGGCGTCGATGTCCGCGCCGTGCGGGTCGCCACCTATGCGCTGAGCGGCACGGTCGCGGCGGCGGCGGGGTTGCTGTCGGTGGTGCGTACCGGCGTGGTCAGCCCGTCGATCGGCGTCGGCCTGGAATTCTCCGCCATCAGCGTCGTCGTGCTCGGTGGCGCGCGGCTGTCGGGCGGCGTCGGCACCGTCGGGCGGACGCTGCTGGGCACCGCGATTCTGGTCATGGTGCTGAATTTCCTGACCATCCACGGCGTGGCCGGCACGTGGCAGACCACGGTGACCGGCCTGCTGATCCTCGCCGCCGTGCTGCTCGACCGGCTGTTGCGGCGGGCGCCGGCATGACGCGCGGCCAGGCGGCGCTGTCGGGTGCGATCCTGCTGCTGGCCGGCGTGTTCGCCGCCCTCAACCCGGCCTTCGCCACGCTCGCCAACATCAGCACGCTGGCCAACCAGACCGCCGTGCTGGCGGTGCTGGCGGTCGGCTCCACTTTCGCCATCATCTCCCGTAACATCGACATCGCCCCTGCCTCGGTGATCACGCTGGCGGCCGTGGTGGTGGCGCTGGCGCTGCGCGCGACCGGGCAGATCGTGCCGGCGTTGGCCGCAGGCGCCGCGGTGACGCTGGCGATCTACGCGTTGCACGGGGTGCTGGTGGCGCGCCTGCGCCTGGACCCACTGATTGTCACGCTCGCCGCCTGGATCTGGGCGCGCGGCCTCGCCGTCAGCCTGACCAACGCCACCACGCTGCCGATCGACAACGGTTTTATCCGCGCGCTCAACACGCCGGTGCTGCTGGGGCTGACGCCCTCGGTCGGCGTCGTCGTCGCGGTCTACGCGGCCGGCTGGTTGGTGCTGAACCGTACCCGCCTCGGCCTCTACACGCGCGCACTCGGCGAGGACGAGCGGGCGCTGGCGGCACGTGGGCTCGACCCGGGCGGCTGGAAGATCGCGGTGTTCCTGGCGATGGGCGTCACCACGTCGGTCGCCGCACTGCTGATGATCGCCCGCCTCGCCGCCGCGGCACCGACCGCCGGCTTCGGGCTGGAACTGGACGCCATCGTCGCGGTCATCATCGGCGGCACCTCATTCCAGGGCGGCAGCGGCCGGCTCGGCAACACGGTCGCCGGCGTGGTGTTCATCGCCGTGCTCGACAATGGGCTGAGCGCGCTGCAACTGGGCGACGCCGCCTTCGAGTTGCTGAAAGGTGCCGGCATTCTCGCAGCCCTGCTGCTGGACGCCGCCAGCCGCCGCCGCGCTCAGAAATCCCGCGCGTAGCCGGCGGCAAAACCGCCGTCGACGGTCAGCACATGCCCGGTCAGGTAGGACGACGCCGGATCGGCCAGGAACAGCACAGCGTTGGCGACGTCGGCGTGCGTCGCCGGGCCGAATTGCGCGTGCGAGCGCAGCCGCGCCGCCAGCCGGTCGCCAGCCAACGCGCCGACCGCGACGGCATTGACCAGCACGCCACGGCTGGCCAGTTCCAGCGCCAGCGCCTTGGCCAGATGCGCGATGCCGGCGGCGGCGACGCCCGCGGCGGCCTCGCCATGGGCGGGGACCAGGCCGAGCACCGAGGTCAGCAGCACGACGCGCCCGCAGGACGCCATCGCGGCGACGGCCGGGCGGATCAGGGCGTCGGCCCCGGCGGCGTCGTCCGCCAGCACGACCAGGATGTCGGCCGGCGCGTCGGCGGCGACCGGCACGGCGCCGTTGGCCGCCAGCGCCGCCGCGATGGCCTCGGCCAGTGCGGATGGCGGTGCTGCGACGCGCGCGGCACGGCCGGCGAGGTCGACCTGCATGGCATTTTCCTCCCTGTCGCAGTCTGCCGCTGTACGATGCGCTTGGCACGCGGCCTGCTCCTGCGCTATGCAAGCTATTATAATATGTGCGGCTGTCCAAGGCTGCGCGCAGGGGGAGGGACGGCATGCCCGACGCGGCCGCCGATCGCGGCGGGGCCATCAACCGGCCGCCGTTGCCCGAGGGGCTCGATGCGGCGGCGCTGCTGGCGCTGTACGAACGCATGGTGCTGTTGCGGCGCTTCGAAAGCGTCGCCCAGATCGCCTGCCGCAAGGGCGAGACGCCCGGATTCCTGCACCTGTATATCGGCGAGGAAGCGGTCGCGACCGGCGTGTGCGCGCATCTGCGGCCCGCCGACTGGATCACCTCGACGCATCGCGGCCACGGCCATGCGCTCGCCAAGGGCATGTCGCCCGGCGTACTGATGGCCGAGTTGTTCGGCCGCGCCGGCGGTTGCTGCGGCGGGCGCGGCGGCACAATGCATCTGTACGACCGCGCCACCGGCCTGTTCGGCACCAACGGCATCGTCGCCGCCGGCATCGGCGCCGCCGTGGGGGCCGCAATCAGCGCCAAACATCGTGGCACCGACGGGATCGCGGTGGCGTTTTTCGGCGACGGCGCGGTCAATCACGGCGGCTTTCACGAGGCGGTGAATTTCGGCGCGGTGATGCGGGCGCCGGTGGTGTTCGTCTGCGAGAACAACCTGTACGCAACGGCCACACCGCTCGCCAACGTCACCCTCAACCCGGACGTCGCCAGCCGTGGCGCTACCTACGGCATCCCCGGAGTCGCGGTCGATGGCAACGACGTGGTGGCGATGTGGCAGGCGATGCGGACGGCGGCCGAACGGGCGCGGCGCGGCGACGGGCCGACGCTGATCGAGGCGCGCACCTACCGCACCGTCGGCCATCACGAAGGCGACCCGGTGCTCGGCAGCTATCGCTCCCAGGCCGAGTTCGACGCCTGGGCCAAGCGCGACCCGATCGCCATGTTCCGCGCCGAACTGCGCGACGTGCTGGCGGTGGCGACCGAGGCGGAGCTTGCCGCCATCGACGCGGTGGTGGAGCAGGCAGTGCAGGCCGCACTGGAATTCGCCCGCGCCTCGCCCGAGCCGGACGTCTCGCGCGTGTTCCAACATGTCTACGCCGAGCCGCTGAACCCGCCGGAAGCGCTGGCCGCGCCCGCCATCGGCAAGACCGTCGAGACGGGTTGGCTCGATGCGGTGCGCGACGGCCTCGCCGAAGAAATGCGGCAGAACGGCAAAATTCTGTATTTCGGCGAGGGCACCGGCGAGCGCGGCGGCACTTTTGCCCACACGAAAAATCTGTTTCAGGAGTTCGGCGCGGAAAGGATGGTGGATACGCCGATCTCCGAGCAGGGCTTTACCGCCGCCGCGATGGGCGCTTCGGCGACCGGGTTGCGGGTGGTGGCGGACCTGATGTTCGCCGACTTCCTGTTCGAGGCCGCCGGCCAGATCGTGCTGCAAGCCTCGAAGCTACGCTATATGAGCAACGGCCAGATGCACGCGCCGATGGTGGTGCGCGCCGGCGCCGGCACCGTGCGCAGCGCCGGGCCGCATCACAGCGGCATGTATCACACGGTGTGGGGCCACATTCCCGGCCTGATCGTCTGCGTGCCGGCCACGCCGGCGGACGCCAAGGGCCTGATGAAGACCGCGCTGCGTGCCGGCGACCCAGTGCTGATGCTGGAGCCGAAAGCCCTGTTCGCCAGCCGTGGCGAGGTGCCGGTGGGCGAGCATTTCGTGCCGTTCGGCTTGGCGCGGATTGCCCGGCCCGGCCGCGACATCACCATCGCGGCGGCCGGGCAGATGGTGCATCGCGCGCTGGAAGCCGCCGAGGCGCTGCACGCCGAGGGCATTGCCGCCGAAGTGATCGACCTGCGCACCATCGCACCGCTCGACGTCGATACCGTCGCCGCCAGTGTGGCGCGCACGCATCGGTTGCTGGTGGTCGACGAAGGCTGGGCGCAATTCGGCGTCGGCGCCGAGTTGGCGCAGGCGATCAACGAACTCGCCTTCGACGAACTGGACGCGCCGGTCGGCCGGCTGCACACCGAACCGGTGTCGCACCCATTCGCGCCCGCACTAGAACGCGCGATGACGGTGGACGCGGCGCGCGTCGCCGCCGCCGCGCGCGACGTCATTGCCGGGCGCGCGCCGCCGGTGCGCCGCTGGCGCGGCGTGGGCCCCGGCATCGTCGCACCGGTGGCGGCCCTGGCCTCGGTGCGCGCTGCGGCGCCCTTGCCGCCGGCGGTACGCCCGGCCGAGGGCGAGCCGATCCTGATGCCGTTCGGCGACCTCACCGTCAGTTCCGGCAAGATCGTGCGCTGGCTGAAAGACCAGGGCGACCGTGTGCAGGAAGGCGAAACGCTGGTGGAGGTGGAGACCGACAAGGCGGTGGTGGAGATCGAAGCTCCGGCGACCGGCACGCTCGCCCGCATCGAGGACGTCGCCGGCACGGTGGTGCAGATGGGCCAGCGCATCGGCGTGGTGCGGCCGGGATGAGCGAGCTAGCCCGGCTCCCGCCGCAGATCGTAACTGATGCTATACAAATCGGCGCGATGCCGCGCGATGGTCAGTTCCAGCGGTTCCTGCTCGGGCGAGACGAACACCATCTCGTTGACCAGCACCGGGCCGCCGACGCGGTAGTCCAGCGCCCGCGCCAGCCGCACGCCGGCGACCTCCGCCCGCACCGTCACCCGCGCGCCGACATAGCGCAGGCCGAGGCGGCGCTGCACCGAGCGGAACACCACGACATCGTCGAAATCGGCGCGGCTGAGGCGCTCGCCGATGCGCGGCGGGAAATAGATCGTGACCTCCGCTTCCGGCAGGCCGCCGACGATCAGGCGGGCGCGCAGACAGGGGCAGCGATCCGACCCGGCCAGCCCGAACACCTGCGCCGCGCGCGCGGAAATTTCCGGCTGCCAGCGTTCGATGTCGAGGCGGGCGTCGTGCGTGTGTGCCACGATGTCGGCAAAGCTGTTCATGTCCCAGCTCGACCGGCGCGGCGTGGTCGCGGTCACCAGCGCGGTCTTGGCCGGCCGCTTGCGGATCAGCCCGGCCGCCTCCAGGTCGCGCAGTGCCTGCCGCACGGTGATCAGCGAGACGCCGTATTGCGTCGCCAGTTGCGCCTCGGTCGGCAGTTCGTCGCCGACCGCGTAGGCGCCACGGGCGATCTCTTGGCGCAGCGAGCGTTCGATCTGGCGATACAGCGGGCCGTCGCTGCGGGGCGCGGCGCGGGCGGGGGAGGGTGCGGACACGCGCCGAGACATAGCGGCTTGCGGGGGGCGGCGTGAAGACCCGGCTCGACGGCATGGGCGCGCTGGTCACCGGCGGCGCGCGCGGCATCGGGGCGGCGATCGCCGAGGCGCTGACCGCGAACGGCGCGCGCGTGGCGGTTGCCGACATCGACGGCGCCGGTGCGGCGGCAATGGCGGCGCGGCTGGAAGGCGGCATCGGCTGCGCGATGGACGTGCGCGAAACGGCCGACGTGCAGCGCGCGGTCGCGGCGACGCTGTCCGCGTTCGGCCGCATCGACATCCTGGTCAACAACGCCGGCGTCAACACGCTGGCGTATCGTGTCGACATCGACGCGTTTCCTGAATCCGAATGGCACCGCATCACCGGCGTCGACCTCGACGGCGTCTATCAGGTCAGCCGCCACGTCGTGCCGCAGATGCGCGCGCAGGGCGGCGGCCGGATCGTCAACATCGCCTCCGTCGTCGGGCTGGTGCCGCTGCGGCTGCAAAGCGCGTTCGCAGCGGCGAAGGCGGGGGTGATCAACCTGACGAAAGCGATGGCGCTGGAACTTGGGCCGGCCGGCATCCGTGTCAATGGCATCGCGCCGGGCTCGGTGCTGACGGAAGTGACGCGGCAATTGTTCTACGCCGAGGACGGCAGTTTCCACGCCAAAGTGGCGCGGCTGATGCAGCACATCCCGCTCGGCCGCCCCGGCACGCCGCAGGAGATCGCCAACGCGGCGCTGTTCCTGGCCAGCGACGACAGCGCCTGCGTGCATGGCCACATTCTGACGGTCGATGGCGGCTGGACCGCCGGTTTCATGTTGTAGGGGGAGACATGGCGACGATCGAATGCGTGGTGGACAGCCGCTCGGAACTCGGCGAGGCGACCATGTGGGACCCGCGCGAGCGCGTGCTGTGGTGGGTCGACATCAAGCAGCGGCTGATCCATCGCTACGATCCGGCCACGCGCGAGAATGTGTCGTTCCAGGCGCCGCAGGATCTCGGTTGCCTCGCCATCCGCGAGCGCGGCGGCCTGGTGGTCACCATGACCGACGGGTTTTTCTTCTTCGATCCGGCGACCGGCGCATTCGACAAGATCGTTGATCCGGAGGAGAACATTCCGGAGAACCGCTTCAACGACGGCAAGACCGACCGGCAGGGCCGGTTCTGGTCGGGCACCATGCACGACAAGGTCGCCGGCAAGACCGCAGCCCTGTATCGGCTCGACCCCGATCTGTCCTGCCACAAGATGTTCGAGGGCGTGGTGTGCTCCAACGCGCTGGCGTGGAGCCCGGACAGCCGCACGATGTATTACGCCGACAGTTTCGAATACGCCGTCTGGGCGTTCGACTTCGATCCCGCGAGCGGCGCCATCGCCAATCGCCGCACCTTTATCGACACGCGGCCGACCGGCGGCTTGCCCGATGGCGGCACCGTCGATGCCGAGGGCTGCTACTGGATCACGCTGCCGGTGACAGGCAAAGTCAGCCGCTACGATCCGTCCGGCCGCGAGATGCAGACCATCGTCCTGCCGACCGCGCTGCCGACCTGCTGCGGCTTCGGCGGCCCCGATCTCGACATCCTGTTCGTCACCACGGCGATTTTCGGACGCAGTCCGGCAATCCTGGAAAAAGAGCGCAACCCCGGCGGACTGTTCGCGCTCGATGTTGGCGTGAAGGGCCTGCCGGAGGCGCATTTCCGCGGCTGAGACGACGCGACGTCGTTGACTTCGCGTCGATGTTACCGATACCGTCGGCACAACAAAGCGCAGGAACGCTGCGCGGATCAGGGAGAACAACGCCATGCTGACCAGGATCGCCGCCACGATGCTCGGCGCGGCCGCCGTGCTCGCCACCGGTGCCGCCGCGCCCAGGCTGGCGCATGCGGATGGCAAGACCTACACGATCTATCTGTCCAACAATTTCGTCGGCAACGACTGGCGCCAGCAGATGCTACGCTCGGCCTCGGTCTCGGTGAAGAAGGGGCCGCTCGCCGGGCGCGTCGATCTGCACATCGAGAATGTCGAGACGACGACGCAGGCGCAGATCAATTCGCTGAACAACATCATCCGCGCCAAGCCCGACGCGATCCTGATCGACGCGGGCTCGCCGACCGCGCTGAACCCGACGGTGGAAAAGGCGTGCGCCGCCGGCATCGTGGTGATCAGCTTCGATCAGGTGGTGACGGCGGATTGCGCGTATCAGGTCGCCTCCAACTGGGACACGATGACGCACGATCTGGCCGTGTGGATGGTCTCCGCACTCGGCGGCAAGGGCAAGGTGCTGATGGATCGCGGCCTCGCCGGCGCCGGCATTTCCGAGATGCTGCAAAGCGGCTACGAGAAAGTGCTGAAGGAGAATCCCGGCATCGAGGTGGTCGGCTACTTCAACGGCAATTACGCACTCGGCCCCGAGCAGAGCGGTGTGGCAAGCCTGCTCGCCGCCAACCCGCATATTGACGGTATTCTGACGCAAGGCTACGGCGTCGGCGCGCTGAAGGCGTTGCAGGACGCCGGCCGCCCGGTCGTGCCGGTCACTGCGTTTTCCTACAACATCTCGGGCGTGACCTGCGTGCAGACGCCGGGTGCGAAATGCATCCTCGGCGTCAATCCGGCGTATCTGTCGTCCGAAGCGATCAAGCTCGCGGTGCAGATTCTCGACGGCAAGAAGCCGGCGGAGAAGGTCATCCAGTTCGAAAGCCCGCGTTTGACCACCGATCTGCTGAAAGCCGACTACTCCAAGGGGGCGGATTTGCAGAAACTCGAAGTCGGCAAGAACGCGTTCCCCGATCAACCGCCCGGCCTCGCGCTGCCGATCTCGCCGGATTGGGTCGAGATCACACCGAAGGAAGCCGCCGGCTCGTGAGCGTTCGCTCCCCCTGTGCCAGGGGGAGCGTTGCTTTCGCACCGACGACAACGGACACGCACGATCATGGCGTTGCTGCAGGCAACGGGCATCACCAAGCGCTTCGGCGGCATCGTGGCGCTCAACGGCGTCGCCTTTGCCGCCGAGGCGGGCGAGGTGCATGCGGTGCTCGGCGAGAACGGCGCCGGCAAAAGCACGTTCATCCAGATCCTGTCGGGCGCCATTGCCGCTGACGACGGCACGCTGAGCTTGCGCGACAGGCCGTTCCGCCCGGCCAATCCGCGCGAGGCGGAACGCGCCGGCATCGCGCCGGTGTTCCAGGAACTGTCGCTGGTGCCGGACCTTTCGGTTGCCGAAAACATCTGGTTCCGTCGCGAACGTCGCACCTGGCTGCGCACCATCGACCGGCGAGACCTGCTGCGCCGCACCGCGCGCCTGCTTGGCGAGCTTGGCCTGACCCGCATCGCGCCGGACCGCGTGGTGCGCCATCTCTCCGTCGCCGAGCGGCAGATGGTGGAAATCGCCAAGGCGCTGGCGGCCGATCCGGACATTCTGATTCTCGACGAAGCGACCTCCGCCCTGCCGCCGCAGGAGGTCGACTGGCTGCTCGCCATCGCCCGCCGTCGCGCGGATGCCGGCAAACTCGTGCTGTACATCTCGCACCGTCTCGCCGAAGTGCGTCGCGTCGCCGACCGCGTGACGGTGCTGCGCAACGGCGAGACAGTGGGCACGCGCAGCACGTCGTCGTTGTCGGACGACGAGATCGTCACCATGATGCTCGGCCGCCGGCTCGACCGGCTGTATCCGGAACGCAGCACCACGCGCACCGAGCGGATCGCGTTGCAGGTCGTGGGATTGACGGTCGGGCATCGTCTGCAAGGTGTCGACCTGTCATTGCACGAAGGCGAGATTCTCGGTGTTGCCGGCTTGCAGGGCCACGGCCAGCGCGAACTTTTCCTCGCCCTGTTCGGGGCCGCGCGGTCGCGCGGGCGCATCAGCGTGTGGGGCCGCGACGTCGCCATCCGCGACCCGCATCACGCGCTGTCCTCCGGCATCGGCATGGCGCTGCTGCCGGAGGATCGGCGCCTGCAAGGCTTGCTGCTGAGCAAAAGCGTGCGCGAAAACCTGATTCTGGCGATTCTGCCGCGCATCTCGCGCCACGGTCTGCTCGACCTCAAGCGCGAGGGCACGCTGGTGGCCGAAGCGGTGCGCCGCTTGCAGGTGAAAGTCTCCTCGCCCGAGCAACTCGCCGGCACCCTCTCCGGCGGCAACCAGCAAAAAGTTGTGCTGGCAAAACTGCTGGCCACGCAGGCGAAGATCCTGTTGTTCTACGACCCCACGCGCGGCGTCGATGTCGGCACGAAAGCGGAGATTTTTGTCCTCATGCGCGATCTTGCCGCGCAGGGCTACGCCATCCTGTTCTACTCCACCGACCTGCCGGAACTGACGCATCTGGCCGATCGTGTCGCCGTGCTCAGTTACGGCCGTGTCGCGGCGGTGCTGGAGGGCGATGCCATCGACGAGGAAGCCATCCTGCACGCCACGCTCGGCGAGCGGCAGGCGGCGGCGTGAGAGCGCTGCGCATGGCCGGCATCGGCCCGCTGCTGGCGCCGGCGGCGATCCTGCTGCTGCTGCTGGCGGTGCTGGCCAGCCTGCGCCGTGGCGTGCTGACGCTCGACGAACTGAACACCGATACGGCGGCGGCGATGACGCTGATTCTCGTGGCTACCGGCGAGACCATCGTGATTCTGCGCGGCGGCATCGACCTTTCGGTCGGCGGCATGCTCAGCCTCGCCACCGCCATCGCGGCGACACGCGGTGCCGCCGGGCCATTCGAAATGGCTGGCTGGGCGGCCTTGATTCTGGCCGTCGGCGGCGGCGTCGGCATGTTGAACGGCGCGCTGATTTCCACCCTCGAACTGCAACCGTTCCTGGTGACGCTGGCGACGTGGTCGATCGTCGGTGGCACGGCGCTGATCGTGCTGCCGAGCGAGGGTGGTGCCGTGCCCGGCTGGTGGGTCGATGCCGGCGCCGGCACGTTGTTCGGCCTGTCGCTGGCGGTGTGGTCACTGGCGGCGTTGCTGCTGTGGTGGGCGTGGTTTCGCCGCACCCGCGTCGCGTTGTCGATCCGCGCCGCCGGCTCGAACGAGCGCAGCGCCTTCCTTTCGGGCGTGGCGCTCGGCCGCAGCAACGTCGCCGCCTACGGCCTGTCCGGCCTGTTCGCGGCACTCGGCGGCTTGTTCCTGACCAGCCAGACCGGTTCCGGCTCACCGACCGTCGGTAACGACTTTGTCCTGCCCGCCGTCGCCGCCGTGGTGATCGGCGGCACCGTGCTGTCGGGCGGCCGCGGTGGTCTGGTCGGCTCGGCGCTCGGCGCGTTCATCCTCACCATCATCGGCAACGTCGTGTTCGTGCTGCACATCTCCAGCTATTGGCAGCCGGTGGTGGCCGGCCTGATCCTGGTGCTCAGCGTGCTGGCGACCTCGCTCAGCGACCTCGCGATGGCGCGTCGGGACGCGGCGCTGTGAGCGGCAAGTTCCGTGTCTGGCGCTCGACCTTGCTCGCCTATGCCGGCGCGTTGCTGATCTTTGCGCTGACCAGCCTGTATTCGCCCGGCTTCGCGGCACCGAGCCATCTGCGCAGCCTGATCGTGGTGTCGGCGTTCACCGGCATCGTCGCCATCGGCCAGACCCTGGTGATCATCGGCGGCGGCATCGACCTTTCCGTGCCGTGGGTGCTGAACAGTTCCGCAATCCTGGTCACGCTGATTGCCGACGGCGCCAATGGTCCGCTGCTGTGGGCGGTGCCGGCTATCGTCGCCGGCGGCGCACTGGTCGGCGCGATCAACGGCGCCGGCATCGCCTGGGCCGGCATTCCGCCGATCATCATGACGCTGTCAACCAACACCATCCTGCAAGGTTTGTTGCTGGTGGCAACGGGCGGTTCGCCGCCGGCGATGACGCCGCACGTGTTGCAGGTGATGGCGACCGGCCGCGCCGGCCCGCTGCCGGTGATCATGCTGATCTGGCTGGCGCTGGCGGCGGCGGTGACGCTGCTGCTCGGCCGCACCGTGCTCGGCCGCTATCTGTATGCGCTCGGCACAGCGCGCATGGTCGCCGAATTCTCCGGCGTGCCGGTGCGGCGCGTGATTCTGAGCGCCTACGCGATCAGCGGCGCCACCGCCGCCTTCGCCGGCGTGCTGCTGACCGGCTACAGCGGCCAGGCCTATCTCGGCATGGGCGACCCGTTCCTGTTCACCTCCATCGCCGCCGTCGCCATCGGCGGCGCCTCGATTCTCGGCGGCAACGGCACCTATCTCGGCACCATCGCCGGCGCGCTGGTGCTGACCATTCTCACTGGCCTGCTGGCGATCTTTCGCCTGTCCAATGGGGCGCTGCTGGTGATCTACGGCGTGGTGATCCTGTTCACCGTGTCGCTGGCCACACCGGCCGTGCAGAGCGCGGTCGCTCGCCTCGCCCGGCGCCGCGCCGGATAGACCGGGAGGCCGCCGCATGATACCGATATCACCGCTGCGGAGGATTGGACCATGACAACGACGCGGCCTGTGGCGCTGGTCACCGGCGCCGGCAGCGGCCTCGGCCGGGCGGTGGCGCTGGCGCTGGCCCGGCGCGGCTGCATCGTGGCAGTCGCGGACATCGACGCCGTCGGCGCGGGCGCCACTGCCGCGCTGTGCGACGGCGGCATCGCGGTGCCGGGCGACCTGACGGCAGCGGACGAACCGGATGCCACCATCGACGCCGTCGCGAAAAAATTCGGGCGCTTCGACATCCTCATCAACAACGCCGGCTTCGGCGGCATCGAGAATTTCTTCGAGATGACGCCGCGCCTGTGGGACCGCACGCTCGCGATCAACCTGCGTACTGTCGCGCTCGCCTGTGCCGCCGCCGGGCGTATCATGCGCGCGCAGCGGAGCGGCCGCATCGTCAACATCACCTCGCCCGCCTCGCGCATGGCGCTGCCCAACTACCTCGCCTACGCCGCGAGCAAGGCGGGAGTCGACAGCGTCACTCGCGCCGCCGCCATCGCGCTCGCGCCGTTCGGCGTGCTGGTCAACAGTCTGGCACCCGGCATGATGGACACGGAGATGCAGCGCAGCACCGAGGCGGACCTCGCGCGCCTCGACGGCCGCGGCGATGTGCAGGCGTTTCTCGACGAGCGCACGAAGCGAATACCGCTCGGCCGGCGCACCGACTGCGATGAGATGGCACAGGGCGTGGTCTGGCTGGCGCTCGACGCACCACCCTACGTGACCGCCGAGCGGCTGAACTTCAGCGGCGGCCTGGACAAGGATTGAGCGCATGGCAGTGAAGAACCTGCCGGCGGATACCTCGCCGGTGTCGTTCCTGCAAGGTGTCGCGCTGAACTTGCGGCGACACATGGTGGCGATGGCGCGCAGGCAGGGCGCCGGCTACATCGCCCAGGGCCTCGGCATCGCCGACACGCTGGCGGCGCTGTATTTTCACGAGTTGCGCTACGACCCGGCACGGCCGGATTGGGTCGGGCGCGATCGGTTCCTGTTGTCGACTGGGCATTATTCCATCGCGCTGTGGGCGGCGCTGGCCGAGGCCGGGGTGATTCCGGTGGCCGAGTTGGATTCCTACGGCGCCGACGACAGCCGCCTCGACATGAGCACGCTGGATACCACGCCCGGCGTGGAAATGATCGGCGGCTCGCTCGGCCACGGACTCGGGCAGGCTGTCGGCATGGCCCTGGGGCTGCGTCTGCAACAGTCCGAAGGTCGCGTCTTTTGCGAATTGTCCGATGGCGAGATGCAGGAGGGTGCCACCTGGGAAGCGGCGATGGCCGGCGCCAGTTTCGGCCTCGACACTCTGGTGGCGCTGATCGACTGCAACGGCATCCAGGCCGACGGCGCCATCGTGCTGCGTATGGAACCGGTCGCCGACAAATGGCGTGCGTTCGGCTGGGAGACGACCGAGATCGACGGCAACGACATGGCGCAGATCGTCAATGCGCTGCACGGCGCGCGCAGCCGGTCCGGCAAGCCGAAGGCCATCGTGTTGCGCACCACGCCGGGCAAAGGCATTCCCACGCTGGAACACCGCGAACGCGCGCATTTTGTCCGCGTCGATCTCGGCGAATGGGATGCGCTGGCGCGCGAGTTGGAGACGTTCCATGGTTGAGCGCGGCCGCACGCTGGCGATGGGCCAGGACGAGACGACCGGCACGCGCCCAACAGTCGAGGCGCCGTTCGGCAAAGCTTTGGCGGATGTGGCGAGAACACATGACAAAATCGTCGGGCTGACCGCCGATCTCGGCAAATACACCGACATCCTGCCGTTCCGCGACGCGCATCCGGGACGCTTCTTCAATGTCGGCATGGCGGAACAGAATCTGGTCGCCATTGCCGCCGGGTTGGCGCGCACCGGCCACATTCCGTTCGCCACCACCTACGGCGTGTTCGCCACGCGCCGAGCCTACGACTTCATCGCCATTGCCTGCGCGCACAGCCGGGTCAACGTGAAAATCATCGCCGGGCTGCCGGGCCTGACCACGGGCTACGGTGGCACGCATCAGGCGATCGAGGATTTTGGGCTGATGCGGCTGATCCCGAACCTCGTCGTCATCGACCCGTGCGACGCCACCGAGATCGCGCAGGCAACGCAGGCGCTCGCCGACTACGACGGTCCCGTCTACATGCGCTTGCTGCGCGGGCTGGTGCCGGTGGTACTCGACCCGGCGCGCTACCGCTTCCGCATCGGCGTGGCGACGCGCATTCGCGAGGGCAGCGACATCGGCATCGTCAGCACCGGCCTGATGACGGAACGCGCGCTCGATACCGCCGATGCGCTTGCGCGCCGCGGCCTCAGTGTCGGTGTGTTGCATGTGCCGACGATCAAGCCGTTCGACGCCGACGCGGTCGCCGAGTTTGCCGCCGCCGTCGGGCAACTGGTGACGGCGGAAAACCATGTCACCAGCGGCGGCCTTGCCAGCCTAGTAGCGGAGGCGCTGTTCGAGCGCGGTGTCGCGCGCAGCCTGTTGCGCATCGGCTTGCCTGACAGTTTTGTGCCGTGCGGTTCGGTGGCGACCTTGCAGGACCGCTATGGCCTGACCGCGCCGCGCATGGCCGCGGCGATCCTGGCGGCGCGGGGCTGAGCATGCGCATCGCCGCCATCGAGACCTACGCCGTCGGCGCCGGTTGGAAGAACTGGCTGTTTGTCCGCGTCATCACCGATAGCGGCCTGCACGGCATCGGCGAGGCGACGCTGAACGGCTTTATCCGTACCACCGAAGCGGCGATCCGCGAGCTGGAACACCTCGCCATCGGCCAGGACCCACGCCGCATCACGGCGTTGGCAAAACGCCTGCTGGACAGTGTGTCGCTGGACGGCGGCCATATCCATCGTACCGCGATCGCCGCCATCGAGACCGCGTGCTGGGACATTGTCGGCAAATCGCTCGGCGCGCCGGTGCATCAATTGCTCGGCGGCCGTGTGCGCGACTCCGTGCTCGGCTACGCCAACGGCTGGTATCGTACGGAGCGAACGCCGGAGGCGTTTCTGGCAGCGGCACACGGCGTGATCGCGAAAGGTTTCCGTGCGCTGAAACTCGATCCGTTCGGCACCGCGCAGGGATTCATCGACGAACCCGACCTCGATCTCGCCTACGCCATCGTGCGCAAATTGCGCGACGATCTTGGCCGGCACGTGCATATCCTGATCGACGTGCATGCGCGCTTCACCGAAGCGGAGGCGCTGCGCACCGCACGGCGGTTCGCCAATCTCGACATCTACTGGTGGGAGGAACCGACCTCACGCGACCGGCAGGAGACGGTACACAGCGTCGCCGCCCAAAGCCCGATCCGCGTCGCCACCGGCGAGATGTACGACACGGTCGGCCAGTTCTACACGTTGGCCGAACGCGGCGGCGTCAACATTTTCCAGCCCGAGCCGATGTCGCTCGGCGGCATCGGCAACACGCTCGCGGTGGCCAATCTTGCGCTCGCGCACGGCAGTTGGATCGCGCCGCATCAGAGCGGCGGCCCGGTGGCGACAGCAGTGTGCCTGCAACTCGCTGCCTGCGTGCCGAACTTTCTCATTCAGGAGCATTTTGACGCGTTCAACGAGGAATGGGCGCACGATCTGGTCACCTGGACTCCGACCATCGACAAGCTGAATGGGCATCTGTCGTTGCCGGACGGGCCGGGCCTCGGCATCGACCTCGATCTTGACGTTGCGCGCGCGCATCCGTACGACCCGCACGCCTATCTCAACATTTTTGCCGAAGGCTGGGAGAAACGGCTTGGTTCGCGTGAGGTGACGCCGTGAAGATCGTTCGCCTCGACACCTTGCAACTCGCCGAATTTCCCTTCCTGCTCTGGCTCCGGCTGCACACGGATGCCGGCATTGTCGGCACCGGCGAGACGTTTTTCGCGCCGAGCCCGGTCGCCGCCTATCTGCACGATAATGCGGCGCCCTATCTGCTCGGCACCGACCCGCGGGATATCGAAAAACACAGCTACAGGCTGCAAAATGTCTATGTCGGCTCGCGCGATTCGGGGGCGGAGACGCGCGGCAATTCGGCGGTTGACATCGCGCTGTGGGACATTTGCGGGCAGGCGCTGGGGCAGCCGGTGTGGCGACTGCTCGGCGGGCGGACGCATGATCGCGTGCCGGTCTACAACACCTGCGCCGGCTATGGCCATGCGCGGGCGAGCAAGCGGCACGGGCTGTTCGAGCGCACCGAGGATTGGTCGCTTGCCGCAGGGGCGGCGGCGGAAGGCCCGTACGAGGATCTGCTGGCGTTCCGCTTTCATGCCGACCGCCTCGCGCGCAGCCTGCTCGGCGAGGGCATTCGCGCCATGAAGATCTGGCCGTTCGACATCGCGGCCGAAGCCTCCAACGGCACCCGCATCGGCCGCGCCGATCTGGCGAAGGCGCTCGAACCGTTCCGCAGGATTCGCGATGCGGTCGGCGACGAGATGGAGATCATGGTCGAGTTGCACGGGCTGTGGTCGCTGCCGTGCGCGATGACGATTGCGGCGGCACTGGAACCGTTCGCGCCGGCCTGGATCGAGGAGCCGATCCGCTTCAACGATTTTGCGGCGATGGCGGAACTGGCGAGGCATACGAATATTCCGATCTGCGCCAGCGAACGCCTCGCCACGCGCACCAGTTTCGCGGCGATGCTGGCGGCCGGGGCTGCCTCGATCGTGATGCTGGATCTCGCGTGGTGCGGCGGCATCACCGAGGCGCGCAAGATTGCCGCGATGGCGGAAGCGCATTCGCTGCCGGTGACGCTGCACGACTGCACCGGCCCGATCACCTTCGCCGCCAGCGTGGCACTGTCCACGGTGCTGCCCAACGTCAACTGGCAGGAGATGGTGCGCGCCTACACCACAGGCTGGTACAAGGAAGTCGCGACGACGCTGCCCGTGGTCGCCGACGGCCATGTCGCGGCACCGGACGCGCCGGGCCTTGGCATCGCACTGCGCGACGACGTTTTTGCCCGCCCCGACGCCCAAATTCGCACGTCGAAATTGTAGCGGGGTGCAGGGGCCTCACGG
>Ga0302279_10004169_pt1 | contig 17334 bp, 11 predicted proteins | sample III_Bog_N3_3_FD_194541 | JGI IMG/M metagenome (GOLD analysis project Ga0302279, IMG submission 194541) | Peat permafrost microbial communities from Stordalen Mire near Abisko, Sweden - III_Bog_N3_3 | ecosystem: Environmental > Terrestrial > Soil > Wetlands > Peat | place: Sweden: Abisko...
GAGCGCCGCGGCGACCGCGTTCCAGCGGGCTTCGCGTCCAGCGACCGCAATGGTCGAGAGCGCGATCTCGAGGTCCGCGGGCGCCTCGACGCTCGCGGTCTCGAACACTTCGAGCGCCCCTGGCATGTCCACGAGGCGGGTCTCTCTGACCTTGCCAAGCCGATAGCGAAAGCGCGCGCGCCACGCCGGAGTGGCGAACGTCGCATCGCTGTCCCCGCCGACTTTCAGGTTCGCGAGCACCTGGACGTGCGCGTCGGCATATGCCTGCCACTTGTCGGTCAGCGCCGCGAGCCGCGCGAGCTCGTCGGCGACCGCCTCGCTCTCCGGAGCGACGACGAAGGCGCGGGCGAGGTGCTCGAACGCCGGGACAACCTCCCCCGCACGCTCCTCTGCGAGCTTGGCGCTCTCCTTGTGAATGTCGACACGCAGAGCGTCGGTGGTCGCGGCAAGGAGACGCAGGGGCGCAAGTGTCAGCACCTCCTGCCAATCGTCCGTCTCCTTCAGCGCGAGCAGCAAGCTCTCGAGCGCCGCGGGCCTCTGCTCGTTGGCCGTCGCCATCGCGAGGAGGCCACGACGAGCCACGGGCTCTCGCGCATTTGCGCTGAGAGCGGCTCGGTATTGAACGAGCGCGCTTGGGCCGTCGCTCGGCGTTCGATGCAGACGAACGACGTCACCGAGGCGAGCCCGAAGCTGGCCACGTCGGTCACTCGTCTCGGCGGTCTCCGCGGCCGCCTCGAGCTTCTTTTCGAGCGCGGGCCATTGCTCGGTCTGCTCGAGGAGGTCGGAGAGCGCGTCCGTGCTCTCATCGGTCGCGCCGAACTCGGCCTCGGTCGCTGCCCACGCGGTCGCGGCGGCCTCAAGGTCCCCGAGGCGCTCATGCTGAACGCGCGCGATACGGACGCTGTCCGCGCGCCGCTCGGCTCTGGACCGAGGCTCGAGCGAGCGTCGCTCGAGGGCCTTGAGCAGCTCCTTCCAGCGCTCTGCGCGCTCGAGCAAGTCGATGAGAGCGTCGAGCGCCTCTGCGCTAGGCTCCTCTTTGAGCCGCGCCTCCCAAGCCAGGATGGCGCGGGCGGAGTCCCCGAGGGTCGTCGCCGTGCGCGCCGCGAGAGTCCAAGCTTCGGCGCGCGCGCGGCTCGAGTCCTCGAGCACCGCAAGACGCTCCAACACCTCGAGCAGCTCCCACGCACGATTGGCTTGCTCGAGGAGCGGCTTGACCTTCCGTCCCGCCGCGAGGGCGAGAGCGGGAGGCGGCGCTTTGGCCGCGAGGACCCCGAGGTAGGCCGTGATCGCGCGCGCGTCGTCGCGAAGGTGATCGACCCAGACGTCGCCAGCAGCGATCATGAGCTCGGCGCGGAGAGCCTCCGACTCCGTCTTTTCGCTCACACCGCTCAGCACTTCTGCGAGCCGGTCGTAGCGTCCAACCCGCGCCGCAAGATCGGCCAGCTCCGCGCGGTGCGCCGCGACCTCCGGCTCGAGCAGGGCCAGCGTCGCGACGTGCTCCAGGGCCGTCGCGTGGTCCCCGAGCTTCGTATAAAAGTGTGCAATTTGCCGGTGGCCGAGGGCGCGCTCCGCCGGGCTCGATGCGATTTCGAGATCGATCTCGAAGAGCCGCGCGAGGTCCGCGTCTCGGCCCGTGCGCTCGTACTCCGTGCGCAGAATCGAAGCAGCCCTGTAGCGGACCGGCTTCGGCGAGTCGGGAGGTCCAGCGAGGCCGCGGGGGGCGGTCGCCATGACACGCTCGATCAGCGCGAACGGATCGACTTCCCCGCTCTCTCGGGATATCGCGTTCTTCTGAATCTCCTCGGCGACTTCGAGCGCCCGCTCCGGCTCCTTCAGCTCATCGAGCCAGAGATGAGCGATGCGCGAACGCGTACGCTGCGCGTCGACCCCCTTCTGGGAAGTGAGCTGCTGCGAGAGTAGACCGACGAGCTCTCGATGCGCGCCGCGACGCTCGTAGAGCCGCTCCAACGAAGCTATCAGGTGGGCGTCCGTGGGACGGAGCGCCAGTAGCTTCTCCAGATAGAAGACGGCTCGATCCGAGTCGTTAGCGAAGTCTTTCGCGATCTGCGCCGCGTCCTCATAGAGGGCGGCTTTGCGCACGTCGTCCGCGCGAACGATGACACGGTCGTAGAGAGCGAACAGGTCGTTCCAACGCTCTCCAGCGTCGAAGATCATCTTGAGCCGGCCGAAGGCCCAGTCGGCCTGGGCGTCCACCTCGAGGACACGCTCGAGGATGCGGACGACTCCGCTCGGATCCTCGAACCATTCTTCTTGAAACGCGACGCCACGCTCACCGAGCGTCGTCACGGTCTCGATGGACAGTGGGCGAGCCAGGGCGCGCCGATACGCGTCCGCTACGTCTCCCGGTCGCTCAAGCTCGCGTGCGAGCTGCTCGGCCTGCTCCCAGAAGGTCGTGACGTCTGGCTGCTCGTGGGCCGCAACGAGGACCGTATCGAGCGCCAGGGCGGGGCTGCCCTCGTGCCGATGGATCTCGAGGAGCCCCTCGAACCAGTGCCTTCGCACCTCGGCAGCGGCGCGTCCGTCGCCGGTCGAATCGAGCAGCGCTCGAAGAATTCGCGCTCGCACCGCCGCGTCGCCGCTATCACGCTGCGCGGCCTCGAGTACGGACGACATCGCGTCTCGAGTCGACTCGTCAGCAAGCAGCTCGGTCGCAAGAGCGAGCGCTCCGCTGTCGTCCGGCGTCTCGGCGAGGAGCCGCGAGACTGCGGCGAGCGCGTCCGCGGGGCGCGCCATCCGGTGAAGGAAGGTGGTCGCGAGCTCGAGCTCGATGACACGACGGGCGGGCCCTTCGCTGCGATCACGCTGAGCCGTTAGCGCGGCGACGGCACCCTCGGCATCACCTAGTCCGAGGGAGAGTCGCGCCACCGCCGACAGCACGCCGACATTGTCGGGCTCGAGTGCGAGCGCAGCTCGATACAGCTCGAGGGCTCGGTTTTGGTCTCCAAACGTCGATTCTTCGGTTCCTGCCCAGGCTTCGAGCGCCGCCGCCTTCTCGACGCCCGTGGATCTGTCGGCCCTCCACTCGAACAGCCAGCGTCGATCCGCGCGACGCGCATCGGACGACTCGCTCGCGAGCAAGGAGTCGAACGCGTGGAGCGCCGTCTTGAGCTGTGCGTCGGCTACGGGAGCGTCCTCGAGAATCGCGCGATACGCCGCGACCGCCGCATCTCGGCCTTCCCGATTCGCGGCGAGCACGCGCGCCTTGGCCATACGGAGCTCGGTGCGTCGAAGCGCGCAGTCGGGGTCGCCGCCCGCGTTCCGGACGATCGCTTCGTCCATCGCATGGGCGAAGATGTGGGTGGCTTTCCCGCGCAGCGCGAGCATCGTGAAGGTCGACAGGACCTCACGGTACTCCGACGATCGCGACGCCAGCTCGAACGCCTGCGCGGCCGAGATGAGCGCGCTCCCCAGATCGTCGAGATGCTCGGCGAGGAGACGAGCGTGACGCATCAGGACCCCGATACGCACGGACGAAAGCTCGGAGTGCTCGAGCATGACGGCGTAGAGGTCTGGAAGCTTCGTCCAGTCCTCCGCGCGCTCGAGGAGGTCCGCCAAGCGATAGGCCGTCTCGCCGTCGCCGGGCGCCACCTCGCGCGCACGCTCGTAGAGACGACGCGCAACGACGAACGCTTCGATGTCCTCGGCGACGCCGCCGGCTCGTTTCCACGTCGCCACGGCGAGATCGGGTGCCCCAGAAGCGAGCTCGAGCGCGCCGAGCTGGTCGAGCCACTCGATCTGAACCGCCAGCTCGGTCGCGAGGGCCGCGTGGCGGCCAAGCACCGCGCGAAGCATCACCGTATCTTCGAGCGCGCGCGCCACCCTCTCGAGCACGACCGCGTCCGCTTCGGTGAGCGACTCGTCGGCGAGCACGCTCTCGGCGTGCGCGCGGGCGGTCGCGGGGTCCCCTTGATGGATCGCGACTTCGGCCATTCGGGCCCGAATCGCGCGCGTTTCGTTGGCAGATGCACGGCCAAGCGACCGGGTAAGAAGCGCGAGCAGCGTGTCCCAGTGACCCGCCTCCGCGTAGAGCTCGCCGAGCGCGGCAGTCGCCTCATGGTCATCGAGGTCTTCGGACGCCGCCGTCTCGTACGTCGCGATGGCGGCTGGGATGTCGCGGACGTCGTTACGTTCGATCGCCGCCACGGTGTGCAGCAGCTCGCGCCGACGCGCGGAATCGGCGTTTCGTTCGAGCGCCGCACGGTAGAGCGCTACGCGCTCCGCGGACGCTCCCCCTTCGCGCAGAAGGTCGTCCACGCGCGCGAGGAGCTCGGGCGAGGTCGGGTCGTAGGCGAGGGCCCTCCTGTAGAGGATAAGCGCGGCCGCGACGTCGCCCGTCGCGACGTGAGCTTCCGCGGCGGACTGCGCGAGCACGACCAAGTCCGGCGAATCTGCGTCGAGATCGCCGAGCGCGCGTGCAAGCGCCGCCGCGAGCTCCGCGCGTTCATCCGGCCCGAGCGCTGCGACGAGTCGCTCGATCCAGACCCCTACGTTCTCTCGAGCCGCGACCGCTTCGCGAAGACCTCGCGAGACCCATTCGACGATCGGCGCCCCCTCGAAGTTGGACGACAGCGCGAGCGCCTCCTCGATGGCGCTCATTCGTTCTTCGACGACCTCGGAGCAGTCGGCCACGAGATCGAGCACGTGGAGAAGGCCTTCCGTATGCCCCTCGTCGCGGTAATATGGCTCGAGGACGCGCGCGGCCTGCAGCCCGAGGGCCCCGGGCACGGCGAGACTCTCCAGAGTGGAGCGGCTCGTGGCGTTCGCAGGCTCGGTCCGGAGCGCGTCGGCGAACGCGTTGATGGCACCCGCCACGTCGTCCGTACGCTGGAGCCTTATCTGTCCGAGCTTCACGAACAGCGACGCGCGCTCCTCGTCGGGCGCGAGAGACGCCTCGCCCTCGAGCGCCATCGACAAGCGACTCCAGTCGCCCTCCTGTTCGAGAATCGGAATCCATGCGGCGAGCGCGTCGCGATCGGCGCCGAACCGAGCACTGAAACGAGCCCACGCATCGGAGGCTCGCGGTCTCTCTCCAGCCTTGGCCGTGAGCACCTCGGCGGCGCGAAACGCGAGCGCCCGCGCGACGGATTCATCCGGTTCGTCCTTCGCCCGCTCTTCGAGCACGAAGGCGAGGTCCACGGCGTTCCCCGTCGCCGTGTAGAGCGGCTCCAGCGCGTCGAGAGCGCGGGCGCGCGCCGGTGTATCCACCAGGCGTCGCCACGCGGCGACCGCGCGCGCGGCGTCCCGAAGCGTCGTCTGTGCGAGCGCGGCGAGCTCTTCGTTTGCGGCCTGACGCAGGTCGTCGTCGGGCTCGAGAAGCGCGACGCGTTCGAGTGAGTCCGCGAGCGATCGGTAGTCTCGCTCCGACGCGTAGATCACGCAGAGCGCGCGAGAAGCCCGAAGTGCAACGTCCTCCGGAAGGTCGGGCATCGCGAGCACACCGACGAAGGACGCGCGCGCACGCTTGGCGTCGCCACCCGCAAGGTAGAGCGCTCCGACCTCGAGAGAGAGTCGTGCGCGTGCGCCGGGGTCGCGCGCCGCAGCCGCGAACCGTCCAAGCGCCCTGCCCGCCTCCAGCTCCTTGTGCAGAGTGACAGCGAGACCCGCGTAGCGACTCAACGCTTCGGGGTCGGACGCGTCGAGCGCGAGTGCCTGCTCAAGCACCTCGTACGCGCCCGCGTCGTCGCCCAGGCCATCTTGGCGGAGGAACGCGAGGCGACGCAAGACTTCGCGGCGCTTCGGGCCACGCGTGTGCTCTAGCTCGATGGCCAAAATCTTGGCGACGTCCGCGGGGGTGCCGGTCGCCTCGGTCGCGCGCGCCAAAGCCGACGCGGCCCGCCCCGCAAGCGCCTTCACTTCGAGCAGTCGTTGCGCCACCGCGCGCGCGCCGTCGTGCTCGGGATCCTCGAGCAGCAGCGCCTCCACGTGGGGCATCGTGCGTTCGAGCTCTGCGAGTGGACCGGCGTAGAGCTCGATGAGCCTCCCGCGAAGGTCGCGCGCGGCGAACTCCTCCGGCGGGGGATCTGCGACGAGCGATTGTTCGAGAAGGCGCGCAAGGTCTCGCGGTCGATTTGCCCGTATATAGAGCTCTTCGAGCTTGCCGCGCGTCTCTTCGTCCTGAGGCTCTAGCCGGAGAATCTCCTGGTAGTGGTGGAGGAGTAGCTCCTCGTTGCCCGGCTCCTCTTCGAGCAGCGTCATCGCGCGCCGGAGAATCTCCGCCTGCTCCGCGCGGGGGCGGTGGTGCGCCTGGGAGATGTAGAGCTCCGCCTGCGCGCGCCTGTGACCTGCGTCGATAAGCGCCGATTCGAGGCGCGCGAACGCCCCCTCGTGCGCCGGGTGGGCGACCAGCGCACGTTGCCAGTAGTCGGTCGAGCCTATCGGGTCGCTGGCGGCGTCGGCGAAGAAGAGCCCCGCCTGATAGAGGAACTCGGCGACGACCTGCGGTGGCGCCGCCTTGATCCGTTTGCCTTGTGCGACTGCCGCGTAGGCTTGCGCGAGCTCGCCGAGATGGTCGTCGCGCACAGCGGCGAGATGAAGGCTTGACCAGGTCTCCGACGGGAGCTGATTGCGCACGAGCGCGGCGAGCAGGCCATCCAAGATCTCGCCTTCGTTCTCAAGGGTCGTCTCGAAGGTGAATCCAGCCGCTGCTCCACGTTGACGGGGGAGATCGCGTTGCATAGGGGCCCGCGGCGAGCCGGCGCAACGATCACGTCGCTGGCTTCGGCGCACCCCGAGGATAGCAGCGTTCTTTAAGGAAAGGCCAAGCGCGACGTGAGCAATAAAACGGCGCCGCCGCACGGATGCTCAGTGGCGAGCAGGTGAACGACCGGCGCGACACTCGGTCACGGGAGCGCGCGCGACGCGTCCGCGTCCTGGAGAAGGACGAAGTCCAGCGACTCGCGCATGATGTCGTCGATGTCGGCGGAATACGGATGTCCCGTCCGTGGCATGACCCAGAGTTTAGCCGGGTACCCCTGGCTCGCGAGTGAATCGACCGTCCGCCGCTCTCCGGCGAGCTGGGTCCCCCATTCGCCGGCGATGAGGGCAACAGCCCGAACGCCCGCAGCCCGGAGCATGGGTACCGTCAGGTCGACGTCCGCCTCGTTCACGATGAGGTAGGGCCATCGACCGGGGTGGCGGATGGCGAGAATGACCGCGGCGTAACCACCCCGCGAGTACCCGGCGAGCACCGCGCCCGGGCGCACGACCTTCGCCGGGGATCGATGGCCGACAGCCGCGATGGCGGTCTCCAGGTCGGCGTCGATGTCGGCGAACGGCTCCTCCCACGAGGGGGCGCCCGTCCCATCCGGCCCGCACGTGGCGTTTCCAGTCGGGCACACCAGGAGGCCCGTCGCGGTTGCAGCCTCCTTCCATGAGCCGCAGACATAGGAGGGGGGCGTGCAGACGCCGTGAATCATCGCGAGGAGCCGCGGCGTCCGGCTGCGGTCCCGGGGCATCACCACGAACGACTCTCGATCGGCGCCAAACGGAACATGGAGGATGACCGGGTCGCGGCGCGCCGCATCCACGGGGGCGCGCGCCGCCGGACGAAGGAAGCTCCCATCGCTCGTGGAAACGTCGACGTGTGCATCGAATGATGCGGTCTCCTCTGCCGGCGGCGCGGCTCGAGGCGCCGTGTCGGCGCGTGACGCGTCCAGCGAGGACTTGCGATCGCCGGAGGCAACGTCGAGGCGGACGGACGGGTCCGACGCGATCTTGCCACAGGCCGTCAGCGCAACGCTCAGGACAAGCGCGCCTGCGGCGACGCTGCGCTCACGCGAGCGAATCACGCCTCACGGTAGAATCAACCGCTCGAGTTGCTTCACGCACGTAGTGTCTTGCTGCGCCTTGCAAACTGTCCGGAGCATCGCCACGTCCTCGGCCTTCGCTTTGCCCGCAAAGATCTTCGGTTCGAGCTTCGCCCGAACCTGCTTCAGCTCCGCCGGGTCCTTCGACTGTGACATGCGCAGCAGCTCTGCTGAGTCCTGCGCCGCGAGGCTGGCCGGGCTCGCCGCGTCGGGGAGGGCGTTCAGCACCACCTCACTGGCCCCCGCGAGCGTCGCGCTACCAAGCCGCGCCAATCGCTCGGTCGCCATCAGACGCAACGACAGCTCGCTCGCGTAGGAGTTGGATATCGACTCGAAGATAGCGCGGCGCTTCGCTTCGTCGCGCTCGTCGTCCGCTCGAAGGATGCGATCGGCGTCGTGCCGATACAGCACGGCGCGGTAGCGGTCCGACTTCCGCACCGGCGAGTCGGCGGCGACCTCGCTGAGGTGGGCGTAAGCCCTCTCGCAATCGCCCGTGAAGCATTCATAGAAGGCGCGGGCGAGAATATCCTCGTCGACTTTGGCCGGCGGAGGAGGTGGTGGGGGCGGCGGCGGTTCGGGCCTCGTGCATCCGCTGACTTGGAAGGCGAGCGCGAACGCGAACGGGGACAGGGCCACGAGGGGGGCACCGAAGAAGCGACGCATTGCGAGCGGCATCGACCTGCGACCATACCTCACCCACGTTTCGACGCTGTGCCTCTTCAGATCCGCCTCACGGCTTCGCCTTCTTCACGGGCTGTGACGGAGGTCCGGTGAGAGCGTTCGTCTCCGCGTTGTATTCCGCGTCGAGGCGCTGGACGACGACCGAGGCCACGTTGCGCAGGCGCGTATCCTTCGCGAGCCCGTCGATGTCGGCGCGCAGCTTGTCCGAATAGCCTTCGAGCATGCCGGCCCACGCGAGCGGCTCGCGTTTCTTGGGGAGCTTCGCGGCATCGGGAACGGGATGCCCTGCAGCCTTGGCTGCAAGGGTCGCGTAGTCGAGCCAGTACGTCGTGCGTGGTTTGCCCGGCTTGGCCGTCTCGCCCGCCACGTCGGGCATGGCGAGACCGAAGAGGAGCTGGTTGACTCCGCCCACGGCGTAAAGCTTGAGGTGTCGTGGGAGGAGACGCGCGACCTCCACGTGGTCGAGCACCGCAAGCATGCCGAGCGTGTGGGCGTCGTGCGTTAGGTCGCCCCCCTGGAACTTGAGCAGCGCCTCGAGCATCCGGGTGTCTTTCAGCGGATCCACCGCGGCGGCATCGTCCGCGCTGAGCTTCTCCGGCTCATGGTCGAGGTCACGCTTGATGCGCGATCCAGCGCGACGCGCGAACATCGCCTCGCGCTCGGCCCCCGCCACGGCCTGCACGAGCTGCGCGAGCGTCTGGCTGCGAGGAGCGTCGTCCGAGTCCTCCTTGGCGAGCGTCTCCACTTTGGATGCGATGTCGGTCACCACGTTCGGCTCGACCGAGCGGAGCTGCTTGTAGTGTGTGTCGTCATCAGCACCGTAGACGCGCCGGACCACGTCGTGACAGCGCGCTTCGGTGGCCTGCCCCCGCGTCGCCTCGGTGTCCCCTTCTGCATCGCTCCAGATGCCTCCGAACCAGCACGCGGCCGCGAGAATCGCGAGATTGTGACCCGCCTCCGGGCGAAGAGGCGCGGCCGTGAGCGCTGCGGGAGCCGACGAAACGGGCGGCGGCGGAGCCTGGATGACCGGGGGCACGATGCGGGGCTCTGGCGCGGGAGCCGTTGGCCCGCCGCACGCGGAGAGACCCAGCACGAGCAGAGACCGGAGCAGCTGGCGATTGATCATGGGGCACCGTACCCCAGGAGCCACGCCACCAGAAAGTCTCAGAACGTGTAGCGGACGGCTCCGCTCGCATCGAGCATGAGGGGTAGCCCTGTGCCTACGAACTGCTCGGCGAAGCCGGTCGCGTCGCGCAGCCCAACGTCGAGACCGAAGCCGAGGTGACGATCGACCTGGTACCACTCGACCCCGAGTCGCCCGCCAAACGTGGCTCCGAACGATTCTGCGTTGGCGAACCCAAGCACGGCCAGCGCCCCTTTCGGAACGTCCGCCCGCATCGCGCCCGCGTCGAGCTCGAGAAACAGCGCGACGCGCGGAGTTGCATGAACGGTTGCGCGCGCGCCGCCGCCGAATCCGTAGATGGGAAATGCGAACGCGTTCGAAGCGCCTTCTGCGCCCGAGGTGTCGGTGAACGACAGCTCGCCGTACCCGAAGACCGCGAGCCATTTCAGAAACTCGTAGCCCAGGTCCATATGCCACCACGGCGCGGTCGGCGCGACGTGGCGGAAGTCACCGAGGAAGGCGAGCGCTCCGAGGCGCGATTCGATCACGACCCCCTTGCGTCGCGGTGGCGGTGGCGGAGCCTCCAGGGGTGCCTCAGGGAGAATCGAAGCGGCCGGCGTCCCGGCAACGCTCGCATCGGTTCCGCCTGGTGGGACAGACGGGACAGACGGGTCAGACGCGACTGACGGGACGGACGCTTGCGGTGCGGACGTTGCGGCTTGCGCGGACGCGGTGCGCGGGCTGGCGACGAGCAACTCGAGCACCGCAAGCGCGGATGCCGTGAAGAGACGGGTCGAGCGCTGCACCCGGGCGAGCCTACCGAAGTGACTGACGGATCGGAAGGCGAACGTCTGGTAGCGTCTCGCAGATGCCAGGGCCGAGGACGCTCGTCGTGACACTGGCGGTGCTCGCAGCGTGCCAGCCGGGCATGAGCACCACGCAGGTGGTCTCTCCCGCGTCGCCGCTGGCGCTCGGTCTCCCCATCTTTCTCAATCCGACGCCGACCGTGCTGAAGCTCGAAGACCCGTCTGCGCGCCCACTCACGGTCACCCTCGACCATGACGTCCGCGATGTGCTCGAAGAGGCGGGATTCAAGCTCGTCGCTTCCCCGGATGCTGCCTCGGGCATCGTGGCCACGCTCGTGATCCAGCGCGTGGGGGCCATCGCAGCGGACCTGTTCATTCACGGCGCCGAGGCGTGCGGCGTGCGTCTCGACATCATGCGAGGGGACGCTCTCCTCGCGACGGCCGAGCCCGAGGCGGCGTGCGTTTCGACAAGCGCCTACTACGGCATGGTCTCGAAGGACGCCGCGGTGGCGATGGTCAACGTCGTGTCGCATGCACCCGCATTGATCGCGGTCGCCGAGTCGCTGCACCCGCCGCCCCCACCGGATGCGGCGGCATCGGATGCGGCAGCGCCGGTGGTGAAGACCGCGAGGTGAGGCTCAGTCTTCGACGCGGAAGAACGCAGTCATCAGACGCTCCATCATGGCGGGGTCGTCGGCGCCCGCCATCTCGCGGCACGAGTGCATACTGAGCATCGGGTTGCCGACATCGGCCGTCGCGACGCCGAGCAGCGTCGACGTGATGGGGCCAATGGTGGTGCCGCACGGGAGATCAGTGCGATTGACGTAGTGCTGGAGGGGCACCTGAAGCACTCGGCACAGCTCTTCGACGATGGTCGCGGTGCGCGCGCTCGTGGCGTAGCGCTGCTGGGCGTTCGACTTGAGCACGGGCCCGCCGTTGAGGACCGGCTTGTGGCGCGGCTCGTGACGCGACTCGTAGTTCGGGTGAACGGCGTGCGCCATGTCCGCGGACAGGCAGAGAGACCGAGCGAGCACGCGAGCATGCTCGTCGTAGGGCCGGCCTCCGCGGCGGGAGATTCGCTCGAGGACGCGCGGCAAGAAGTGCGACTCCGCCCCCGTGGCGCTCTGGCTACCGACCTCCTCGTGGTCGAAGAGCGCCAGCACGGGACTCAGCGCTCCGGACTCCGCGGGCTCGGCGGCGCGCATTACCGACTGCACCCCGGCATGGCACATCGCGAGGTTGTCGAGGCGAGCGGCGAAGAAGACCTCGTCATGCGCGCCACCGTGCGCCGGGGCAAGCGTGTCATGGAGCATCAAGTCGAGGTGGACGACGTCGGCCGGAGGCACGCCGAGTGCGCTCGCCACGAGCGCCTTCACGTCGGCTTCACCGCTGCTTCGGAGCCCGAGCACGGGTGCCATGTGCTCCTGCTTGTTGAGGACGAGCCCCTTATCGTTGACGTCGCGATCGAGGTGGATGGCCAGCTGGGGCACGCGCAGGCGCGGATGATCGAGACGGACGAGTCGTGACTCCAGGCCGCCGTCGGAGCCGCTCCGGATCATGGCGCGCCCCGCGAGCCCGAGGTCGCGATCGAGCCACGAGTTCAGGAGCGCGCCGCCATAGACCTCGACGCCGAGCTGGAGATACCCCTCTTTCGTGTATTCGGGCTTCGGCTTGAGGCGCAGGTTGGGGCTGTCGGTGTGTGCGCCGACGATACGGAAGCCGTGGACGGGGGTGCTCGGCACGACGAAAGCCACGAGGGCGCTCCCCTCGTGGGAAACGTAGTAGCGGCCCGCAGCGAGGTCCGCCCAGGAGTCGCGCTCGGAGAGTGGCGAGAAGCGGGCGGCCTCGAGCCTCGCAATCGAGCTCGCGACGGCGTGGTACGGCGTGGGTGAAGCGGCGAGGAACGAGAGGAGGTCGTCGATCGGGGTCATGCCGCGTGCGAGGGAAGCACGCTATCGCCCCCGATGCGCTCGATTTTTGGCGCGTCTACCAGTGGGTCATCGCAGACAGTCCGATGCGTTGGGGATGCCGCGGGTCGCGCTTCATCCTCTGACGCGTTCGACCACGCCGGTTCCGCCATCGACACGAACGAGGTCGCCGGTGCGAATGGCGCGCGTGGCCCCCTCGACGTTGACGACGGAGGGGACACCAAACTCGCGCGCCACGACCGCCGCGTGCGAGAGCGGCCCGCCGAGCTCCGTGACCACCCCCGCGGCGAGGAGAAAGAGAGGCGTCCACCCGACGTCGGTCGTGTGCACGACGAGCACTTCGCCCGTTTGCAGGTCCCCCATCGCATCCGCCGAGAGCAGCACCCGGGCGCGCCCTTCCACGATGCCGGGGCTCGCCGGAAGACCGCGCAGCACATCGCCCCCCAGCGGAGGTAACACCACGCTCGGCGGGGTTCCGACGAACGTGGCCGGCGGGTCGGGCCTGGCACCGTCACGCGCGAACTCGGCCCGTCGCGCGCGTACCAGCGGAGCGAGGTCCGCGCGGGAGGTCCGCAGGGCCACGACGATCTCGTCGAGGGTCAGAAAGAACACGCTCCCGAGGACCGCGTGGTCGTGTCCCGTGACCTCCGGCGGTGCCAGCTCGGGGGCGAGCCGCTGCAGTCTCCGGTCCGCGTCGAGCACGGCGTCCCGGAGCATGCCGAGCACGCGCGTCACCCACGTACGCATCCGTTCGCGGAGCCGCGCGGCCTTCTGCGCCCGGGCGACGAGGTGCCGCACGAGCGTCTGTTCGGCCAAGTTCAGCTTCGGCATCAGCTGCGACATCTCGGCGTCGGCGTGCGCTCGGGCCCTCGCGAGCGCCGGCTCCACCTCACGCGCTTCGCCTCGGAGGGCGACGCGCAGCATCGTCAGGACGGTTCGAGGGTCTTCGCGCCAGCGCGGCGTCGAGAGCTCCGCTTCGCGCACCGCACGATCGCCGTAAAGGTCCATGAAGCTCTGGAGCGCGCGGTGCGTCGCGCCTTCGGGGAGCGCATCGAGCCCCACCGTCGCCGGGTCTTCCAGCACCGCGCGCGCGCGCGCTTCTCCATCTGTCCGTGCGATGGCCGCGACACGCATGATCCCGATCGCGGGGCGCGCGCTCTCCAGGTCGCGGATGCCCCCCGTGAGCGCCTGCGCGAGGCGATCGTTGCCGATGGGAACGACCCTCGCGAGGACCGTCTTCAGCGCGAGGTGCGCCGCGAGCGCGCTGGCGGCGCACGTGAGCATCACGGTGCCGCTCTGTTCGAGGAGATCCTGGATGTCGCGCAGCGTCCGCGCGAGCCCGTCGTCGGGCAGGATCGCGAGATCGAGCGCGCCATGCGCACGCTCCGCCGCCATGGCGACCACTTCGTAGCGAGCAACGTCGTCGTCGAGCCGGAGATGCTCGCGGGCGAGCTTGACCGCCGTGAACGGCATGCGCGCGTAGAACGCCTTCCGCGAGACCCCTTCGACCTGGACCTCGAGCTCGTCTCCGCCGGCCCCTCCGCCGAGCTCCACGAGCGTGCGCGGCTTGAGCCAGGGCACCTGCGCGGCGATACGCATGAACTCGCTCAGGTTCAAGTAGAAGCGGCCGTGGACGTTGCCCACGAGCTTCGCGTGGCGCGGCACGCTGCAGCCGAGCGCCGCGAACGCGCGACGAAAGCCCGACTCGCTGAACGCGCCTGCGACCGACCAGGTAAGCGGAGTCGCCACCCCCGGCAGCGCTTCTCCTACGTTGACCGTGCTCCAGACGGTGTCCTCGTCCCCCCCTTCGGGAAAGCCTCGGCCCGTGATGGGGCGCGCCTGGACGACCCACGTCTTCTCGGGGTCGCACGCGAACTCGACGTCCCACGGAGCACGATCGAGCTTCTCGAGCCGCAACGCGATCTCCGCGAGCTCCAGGACCTCGTGATCGGCCAGCGCCGGTGCATCCGGCGCGTCGGCAGCCACCTCCGCAAGGCCCGCGGTCGTGACGACGGTCGCCTTCTCTTTTCGCGCGATGAGCGACTCCACGATGCGACCGCGATCGTCCATGCGGAGCACGTCGGGGGTCGTTACGCCGTCGACCACGGGCGCGCCGAGCCCGAGCCCCACGTTGATGACGCGCTGCTGACGACCGCGTGCGTCGGGGGCTCGCGTGAACATGACTCCGGCTGCACGGGCCTCGACCATGCGTTGCACGACGACGGCCATGCCTACGTCCTTGATGCCATGCGCGGCGAGGTATGCGAGCGCGCGACCGGACGCGAGAGACGCCCAGACGAAGCGGACCGCCTGCACGAGCGCATCGGCTCCGCGCACCCCGAGCTTCGAATCGGCGAGCCCCGCCATGGAGACCAGCTCACCGTCCTCGCACGTCGCGCTCGAGCGAACCGCGAGCCCCCACGGAGCGGTCGGGGCGACCCTCTCCCACAGGGACTCGAGCGCCTCGAGCACCCCCTTCGGCAGAGGCCCCTTCAGGATCTCGTCGCGTGCCTCGGCCGCCCGCGCCATGCCCGCGCTCCCCGACGCCGCACGGAGCAGCGAACGCGGGTCGCATCCCGGGGGGAGCTCGCGAAGCGCCGCGGCGAACGCTTCTGCCGGTATGACCCATGCCTCGGGGACCGCAAAGCCGTGCCGCACCAGCCACGCGAGGCGGGCCGCTTTCCCGCCGATCTCACGCGGGTCGTCCGCTCCGCGCTTCTTCGCGATCGCGTCGATGGGGACGAGCCAGGCCGTCACGGCAGAAAGTCTCTGCGCGTGTAGAGCGCAGTCACGGCGAACCCTTCGGCGAGGAGAGCGTCACGCCCGCCTTCGAGCCGGTCGACCAGCGCCACGACCCCAGCGATGAGATACCCCGCCGCACGCAGCTTCTCGGCGGCCTTGAGGGTCGACCCACCGGTGGTGATGACATCCTCGACGATCGCGATGGCGGCTCCCGGGGCCAGCCTCTCGTTCCCTTCGAGGAGCCGTCGCGACCCGTGGTCCTTCGACTCCTTGCGGACGTACACCGCGTCGAGCGGCTCTCCCGCCTGGAAGCTCGCGTAGGCGACCGCGCTCGCGAGAGGGCACCCTCCAAGCTCGACGCCTGCCACCGCGGTCGCGGGGACCGAGAACTCCTTGATCGCGTGCCGCATCAGCGGACCTACGAGCGTGTGTCCCTCGGCCGTGAGGACCGCCTGCTTGCAGTCGATGAAGAAGTCGCTCTCTTTGCCCGACGCGAGTACGACCCGCCGTTTCTGAAACGACAGCGTTCGCAGGAGCTCGAGGAGGCGGCCCCGCGGGTCAGTCACGTCGCCTTTTTCTTCAAGGCTGCCTTCGCCCCCTTCTTGAGGGCGGGCACCACCGGAGGGGGCGGGCCTTTCGGCGCGGCATGCGATACCGCGACGGGGACGGGGCGAGCCGCGACCGGGCGGGGCACGGGCATCGGTGCCGGACGCGGCGGGGCTGCCGGGGCCGCGGGGCGCGGCGGAGCGACCGCAGCCGGTCGCGCAACCGGTGCGGGCGTCGGGGCGCGGCGTGGGGCCACGGCAGGCGTCGACTTGGCTGCGGTCTTCGCGCGAGGGAGCGTCGTCTCGATGCCCCCCGTCTGAACGAGGCCGCGCACCAGCGCCCCCTTTGCGATCGAGATGCGCGGCGCGCGAAGGTCCCCCACGACACGGGCTCCGTCTTCGAGGCGCACGGCCTCTCCCGCGGTGAGGTCACCGCGAACGGCTCCTCGCACGACGATGACGCGCGCGCTCACGCTCGCTCCAAGGAGCCCACCCGTCTCGACCGTCACCTCACCCGTGACATCGACCTCCCCTTCGACGTGCCCTTCGATCGTCAGGTCCGCGTCCCCTGTGACGCGACCGCGAACCCGGACCCCTCGGCCAATCACCGTGAGCAATGCCATCGAAATCTCCTAAATTCCCCGCACGAGGCAGACTGCCGCGGCTCTCTGACCGGCGTGCGCGCGAGCCGTCATACGTCCATGTCGACGTTGCCCTTGAACTGGGCTCCGTCCGCGATCGTGATGCGCGTGGCCTTCACGTTACCGATGACCCTGGCGCCCGACTGGAGATCGACTCGGTCACTCGACGAGATGTTCCCCGTCACGTTGCCGGCCACCGTGAGCGGGCCCGACGTGATGTCGGCCTCGACGGTGCCGCCTGCTTCGACGATGACCCCTTCGCGCGCGTCGAGCTTGCCCCGCACCGTCCCCTGCACGACGATCTCCTCGTCGGCCGAGATTTCCCCTTCGATGGTGATGCCTGCACCGATGACTGTGCTCGCCATGTCGTGATCCTTTTCCTGAGTTTCGAGCGGCCCGCCGCTCAATCAGCGATGCGCCGTGGGCCCATCCTCGTCGTGTGCGCCGATTCCACCCAAAAGCTCGCGAGGAAGCACGAAGTCCGCATCGAGGCGGCCGTCCATCTCTGCGCCGTCGTCGAGCGTGACGCTCGCGCCGCGCACGTTCCCGGAGACCTTGGCCCCCGCGAGGATGGCCACGTCGCCCGTCGCCGTCACGTCGCCTTGAAGCGCCCCGGCGATACGCAGCGACTCGGCGTTCACGTCCGAGACGACACGCCCCCCTTCGGCGATGAACAGCTCTCCACGAAGGTTGACCTCCCCCTCCACGTTACCGTGCACCGTCACGTCGCCGTCGCCCGTGACGCGACCCCGTATGCGCGTCCCTGCGCCGATGACAGCCTGGCCACCATGCGTGGAAGAGCCGGCGTGCCTGCTCGTGGCGGAAGATGTTCGGGTCTGCGCAATCGCCATGGGAGGGTGCCTCGGGAAGTCGCGAACCTAGTACAGGCGAGGCCGGGATGTCACGGGGCGCTTCGACCGGGCTGGGCGCGACTACTTTCGCTTGCGAAGCGCGGCGTTGTACTCGCGGATCGCGCGGCTCGCGCTCGGCCGATCGAGGAGCGAGGCTACCTCGGCGACGTCGATTCCCGGCAGCACCTTGC
>Ga0302279_10004172_pt1 | contig 17319 bp, 19 predicted proteins | sample III_Bog_N3_3_FD_194541 | JGI IMG/M metagenome (GOLD analysis project Ga0302279, IMG submission 194541) | Peat permafrost microbial communities from Stordalen Mire near Abisko, Sweden - III_Bog_N3_3 | ecosystem: Environmental > Terrestrial > Soil > Wetlands > Peat | place: Sweden: Abisko...
AAGTCCGTCCCGCTAAGTCGGAAATCCGCCCGCGATGTAGTTCTTCAGGTGCTCGGACTCGGTCCGGTGCACATCCACCGTCCAACGCGAGACATCCCCGATGGAGATGAGCCCGGCGAGCCGGCCCGCGGCCAGCACCGGAAGGTGCCGGCAGCGTTTCTCGGTAAATATTCCCATCGCCTCCTGGACGGTCGTCTCCGGCGGGATCGTGATGACGTCGGCGGTCATCACCGCGGCGACCGGCGTCTGCTTGGGATCGAGCCCGGCGCCGACCACCCGCTGCAGGACGTCGCGCTCGGTGAAGATTCCCAGGAGGCGATCGGCGTCGAGGACCACGACGCATCCGACGCGGTGCCGGTTCATCTCGGTCACGGCCTCCGTCACCGTCACGGTCCGGGGCACGGCGTGGACGCGTGTACCCTTGCGCTCCAGCAAGGCTGAAATTGGGGTGTCCATTCGGGGTAAATGGGGCGAGACCCCAGACGATAACCGGATCGCCGCCGTTTTCAACCTGAAAAACGAAACCGGGGAGCGAGGGCCGGACTACGGTCCGCGCAGGCGGGCGAGGCCGGCGGTGGCCACGGGGTTGGACGGATCGAGCCGGAGCGCGGCCCGGCAGGCTGCGCGGGCGGCAGGGCGATCGTCGTGCTTCTCGAAAATCTGGTCGAGCCGCAGGAAGGCGCGCAGCCCCCGGGCCGGATCGCGCCGGCCGATGGCCTCGGCCTGGGCCAGCGCCAGGTCTGAATCGCCCAGCGGCCAGGGGGCCTGCGCATAGAATCTCATGAGGCCGGTGCGGGCGTCGAGGTCGTTGGGATCCAGGGCGATCGCCTGCGTCATGGCGTTGCGGCCGCGCATGGCGGCCGTGAAGGACCGGTCCCGGTCGGCCAGGACGAGGCAGGTCCCGCCGTATTCCGCCAGGAACTTCTCATTGCCCGGGGCCAGGGCGACGGCGCGCTCCAGCAGCACCGTGGCATCGCGGAGGGAGGGTTCGTCGCTGCGGTGCTCGAGGGTTTCGGCCAGGTAGAAGCAGGCGGCGGCGTTCCCGGGGTTGGAAACAAGAATCTTTCTGAGGGCGGCGGCCGCCTCGGGGTAGCGCCCGGCGGAATAGAGCCCGATCGCGGTCTGGGTCGCCGGATCCGCCCGTGCGCCAGTCAGGGCAAGGGCAAGGGCGGCGACCACAAGGAGCTTCATAGCGGGGACACCGTACCCGCTTTCTCGATCTCGTAAACAGGAACCCGGTCAGGCGTCGGCGAGCTCGGAGAGGTCGAAATTACCCGAGCCGCCCGACTTGAAGGACGCCCGCAGGTGGGCGAGACCGCGGCGCTCGAGATCGGCGACCGTGGTCTCCCGCAGCATGAAGATGTTGGCGATCTGCTTGTGGCTGATCTGGCTCCGCCCGCTGCGGTCGGTGGAATAATGGCGGGTCTCGTGCGCCATGCGCTGGGGCGCCCGCTTGCCGCGGGTGGCCTTCTCGAAGGCGTAGGGATAGTGCACCGACCAGTCGCGGATCCCTCCCACCGCCCAGTCGATGACGATTTCGGTCCGGAGGGGCTTGCGCGTCACGGACTTTTGCGAGGGGTAGCGCAGGAGCGCCTCCAGGCAGATATCGAGGGTCCGCAGGAAATTGTGCCCGAGCAGCAGCGCCCGCGCGATCGCCTTGGCCTGGAGGGGATTCTTGAGCGCGGCGAAGACCAGCACTTCGCCCTCCCGGGCGCACCGCTCCTTGATCGCCAGCGCCTCGCGGACGAAGGCGTCGCGGCTCTGGGCGTCGATCTGGGACCACAGGGTGAAGCAGGTCTCGGTCACGCTCTTCAGGGCCTCCCAGAGCCGGACCTGGCGGTTCAGGCAGTTGATCCGGGTCTCGTCCTCAATCTCGCGGCTTTGCAGCATCAGCTCGGTGAAGTGACACTTCACCTGCAGCTCGGCCCGGGCGGCCCCGTGCAGGAAGTAATCGTTTTGATGGTCGCCGGGCGGCGGCTGGGGCGGGGTTGGCTTCATGGGCGGGTGGTGGTCATGAGGCATAGCGGCTCATCCGGCGATCGGCCTCGCCGGAGAGGCCGAGGGCAAGCATCTCCGAGCGGATCTCGCGCTCGAGGGGATTCGCCGCGTCCACCTCCCGGAAGTACGGCCAGATGTGCACCCGGCACTGCAGGACGTGGCCGCGGCCCTTTTCCTCGTGCAGGATCTTGAGCGGATCCGGGTGGGGCGCCCAGCGGGACTCGCGCTGGTCGGCCGCGAGCCGGGTCCCGATCGCATGGATCATGCCGTTGGTCTCCATCACCTGGCGCATTTCAATGACGCTGAGCTGGAAAAGGATCACGTCCTTGACGTGCTGGATTTTCATCGCGGCGGGGAGGTCGGGGTTGCGATGGTTAATGCGTTAGGAGGGCGGCCTGATCGAGCAAATCCTTGCGCTTTTTCAGCAGTTCGGCGCGGCGGACCTCCGCGGCGCCCGCGGCGCCGGCCGGGTCGAAGCTCGGAGCGCGGTCGGCGGGCACGAGACAGAAACCCGCCGGGCCCCCTGGGACCAGGACCAGGCCCGCCTGCCGCGCGGCTTCCATGAGCGCCTGGCGCAGATTCAACGCGGTGAAGTCGCCGGAGATGGGAGCCCGGCGATCGCCGGCGATGGTGACGGTGGCCGCAAAGCGCGCGGAGACGATCCGGACGACGTCCTCGAGGGGTATGCGGTCGAACTGCAGGGACGGCGCCGGCGCCGAGCGCGCCGCGAGGGGAAGGGCGAGCGCCGCGACGGCGCCGAGAAAAAAAGTGCGGGAAAGTGCCGAAATGTGCATGGGGAAGGACAATCCGCTGTTATGATTATTGTAACACGAGAAATTGCCCGACCTCGGCGCTTTTCATGCCCTCTCCAACTCCCAAGCCCCCGTGGGTTGCCTTTGGCGTTACCCATCCCCTCGGATTGCCTCGTCCGATCGACTCCGGCAATTTTTTCGGGGCGGATGGGCGCTATTTTGCCCTGAATCAGATGCCGATTCCCAGCGGCTGCCTGGCTCATTTTGACCGCGCGGTCTACCGGCCCCATGCCCGGAAGGTGGTCACGATCCTGAGGCGGACCAACTGCGATTGGAGCGGGGCGGCGATCATCGACGGTCCGCCGCGGTATTGCCTGCTCCGGGGCGGGGCTCCGGCCACGGTGCCGGTTGAGTTGTGGCCCCTCCTGCCGGAACCGCCCCGGGTGAGCCTGGAGGAGGTCCTATGCTATTTTGATCCTCCGCAAGGCGAGGCCCTCCCGCTGCAGTTGCTCGACGTGCTCTCGCTCGTGAGCGAGGATCTCGGCCCGGATCGGTTCGCGACCGCCACGGCGGCGCACCCGTGGGTGGCGCAGTTCATGCGGTGAATGGAAGGTGGACGAGATCCCGCTTGGCGGGACCTCGGCCCTCGTAGGGAAGCGACAGGATGTCGCTTCTACCTTCAAGGCGGCCCGAAGGCGTGACGGGCCTGCGAGATCGCGGCCATGATGCGGGGCATCATGACCTGCATCATCAATTCCTGGACCTGCGGCTGCTTTTCAATGGCCGCGCGGCCGGCCGGGGTCGCGTAAAATTCCGCCATCCCATGCAGTTCGCCGGGCGTGAACACTTCGCGGTAGACCCGGGCCATCTGGTTTTGCAGGTCGCGGAGATCGATCGAGGACCAGATCAGGTCCATGGTCTTCTCCTGCTTGAGCACGGCCTGTTCCACGTCAGCCGGGCTCGCCGCCGGGTGCGCCTTCGGCATCATCTGCCGGATCGTGCGGTCGAGCAGGGCCTTCTGCTGGTCGAGCACCCGGCCCATCATGGCCGCGAGGTGCAGCTCGTCCGTGACGCGCTGAGCCTCGGCCAGGTTGGCTCCGTCCCCCGGCGGAGCGCCCGAATCGGCGGACCGGGCCGAGGCCGCCAGCGCCAGCGCGAGGGCCAGGGCGATCAGGCGTCGCGCGGCCCGAGGCGGGTTCATGGGTTGAGGTGCTGCACCTGATACACCTTTTGCACGATCGGCGAGGCGGTGTACCAGTTGGCCGCGCCGCTCGAGGGCACGGCCATGGTCTCGAGCGTGTAGGCCGTGATGCCGGAGGTGACGTTCACCTGCTGGCTGGTGCTGTAGAACCAGGTGTTGCCCCCGTCGGTGCTCGCCCCGGCGCACACCGTCCAGAGACCGGTGGTGGGGAAGGTGATCCCGATCGTGAGGTTGTCGGTGGCCCCGATGGCGGGCGCGGTGTTCTCCGTCCACGTGCCGGCGGGTGACTCCCACTCGATCAGGTGCAGGGTGAGGTTGTCGCCGGGCGCCGTGGCCAGGCTGCTGACGCTGAGCGGGGACCCGGTGTACGCGGTCGGCGGGGCGTCGATCGTCGCGCCGGGCAGCGCCGAGGCGCTGATCACGTAGTCCTGGCCCGGACCGGTAATCGCCACGAGATTCGCCGCGGCCGCATTCGGATTGGCCTCGACCCAGGCGACCATGGCGGAAGCGCCGTAGTCGTCGCCGCTGTTCAGGGTGTACCAATAGGCCCCGCCGGTGGCCGCGCCGACGGAGGCGCTCACCAGGTCCCAGATTGCCATCTGCAGGCCGGCAGCCGTGGAGTTGCTGATCGTCGGAGTGTAGTATTCCTCCCAGAGTTGCTCGATCTGGAGGGCCGTGGCGGCGCCCATGCCGTCCGCCACCTTGGGCCCATTGGCCAGCGATTCCGAGTCGTAGGCCATGGTCCCGGACAGGCTCCAGTGCCACGGATCGATGCAGAAGCCGGTGGTGGTGATGCCGTCGACCAGGACATCGATGGCGCAGGCATAGACCCACAGGTTGTCGCCGAGGGTCGAACTGGAGACGTTGACGACTTCATTGGCACCGGCCCCCTCCTCGACCACCGCGATGGGAGTGGCGGCCAGGCGCCCGGAGGCGAGCGCGGCCACGCCGAGTGCCACCGCTGCCGCGCGCAGACCCTGGAGGTGAGACGCTTTCATGCCGGTATAAGTCTAGCAGGCCCGCGGAGTTTTCCGGGCCTCAAAATCAGATATTTTCAGGGAGGGCCGCCGATCAGGTTGGGATTCTGGGCAATGTGCGACATCAGGTAGAGGTTGGGCAGGTAGATCGCCCCGGCGAGGAAACCGACGAAGACCAGGATGCCGAGGGTCAGCAGCGGCTCGATCAGTTTGGGGAGATTCTTTGCGTCCCGCATCGCCTGCTCTTCGAAGACCACGGCGATCCGGCTCAGGATGACCGAGGGATCCGCCGAGTTCGAGGCCACCTTCATCTGGTCGGCCAGCGACTTGCCGATCCGCCCGATCCGATGGCGCTCGCGCAGGAAGGCCTGGTACAGGCTGGCCGACTTCGAGAGATGTTCGCTGACCGCCAGGAAATAGGCGGAGTATTCGACATGGTCGGCGACGCTGGCGGTGATCGCGAAGGCGTCCCGCTGGTAGACGCCGGCCTGGTAGAGCGTCGCGAGGGTCCGCAGGCACCGCGCCAGGATCTCCTTCTGGAAGAGAATGCCCACCTTGGGCAGGCGCACGATCAGCTGCTGGGTCCGCGGGCGCGAGAGGATCCACCTGCGCCGGACCACCGCCCAGCCGACGAGGATCGGCGGGATGAACGCGCAGTACGGGTGATCGGAGAGGAAGGTGAGCCCGTCGAACAGCGCCTGGGTCGCGGGCGGAAGCTTGGTGTGGAACTCCTTGAAGTTCTTCGTGATCATCGGCAGGACGCAGAAGTTCACCACGATCAGCGCGGCGAGGACGAGGCAGCCGATGAAGCCCGGGTAGTACAGCCCGGCGCGGATCTCGCCGGTGATCACCGCCCGGTTCCGCGCCATGGAGGCGAGCTTCTCGAAGACCGCGTCCAGGCGCCCCGACGTTTCGCCCTGCTCAACCATGGCCACGGCCACGTTGGTGAAGGCGCCGGGATGGAGGCGCATCAGCGCGGCGATGCTGGCCGAGGAGGCCTTCTGCTCGTAAATCGAGGCGATCACGCCCCGGAAGTACGGGGTCTCCGCCGCGGGCGCCACCAGGTCGAGGGCGGAGCGGAAGTCCGCGCCGAGGTGGAGGCACTCGGCCATGCCGTTGTAGAACTTCTCCAGTTCGCTCGCCGTCGCGTGCTTGCGGGCAAAGCAGGAGCGAAACTTCCGGTCGAGGTCCTCGATGGGTTTCTCCCGCATCTCCTCGTCGTCGGCCTTGCCCGCGGCGAAACGGGCGGCGGCCGCCGAGGCGGAGCCGTAGACTTCGACCTCGCGCTTGCGCCCGCGGTGGCGGATGACGAAGACCCGGAAGATCTTGGGGGCGGCGGCGGCCATGGTCCGGGTTCAGCCCAGCGTGAACAGCACCTTGCGCTGCACCTCCTCCAGGGAGGTGATGCCGTCGGCCACGCGGCTGAGCGCCTGCACCCGCAGCGGCTTGAACCCCTTTTTCTCGGCGGCGGCGGAGATGGCGCGCATGCCAGCCTCGCGGCGGATCAGCTCGAAGACCTCGTCGTCGGGCTCGAGCAGTTCCATGATCGCGGTCATCCCGCTGTAGCCGCGCCCCTGGCAGCGGCTGCAACGGGGATCGGCACCGGGGGCGTAGACCGTCTGCGGGGGCTCGAGCCCCGCCTCGATGAAAACCGCCTCGCGGGCCGGGGGCGTCCGCAGCGCCACCTTGCACACCGGGCACAGCGTCCGGATCAGCCGCTGCGACTGGGCGGCGATGAGGGTGTCGGCGACCATTCCCGCGGGAATCCGGAGATCGGCGAGCCGGGTGGGCACGGCGGCGGCGCTGCGCACGTGCAGGGTGCTGAAGACCAGGTGCCCGGTGTGCGAGGCGCCGACCGCCATTTCCGCGGTCTCGGGGTCGCGGATTTCCCCGACGAGGATGATGTTGGGCGCGGAGCGCAGGAAGGAGCGCAGCAGGGCGGTGAAGGTGAGGCCCTTCACGTTGTCGACCTGGCCCTGGTGCGCGCCCTCCAGCAGCTGCTCGATCGGGTCCTCGGCGGTCATGATCTTGACCTCGGGCCGGTTGAGCTCGTTCAGCGCCGCGTAGATCGTGGTCGACTTGCCGTGGCAGGTCGGGCCGGTGAAGAGGATCATCCCATCCGGGCGGCCGATCAGGCGGCGCATCTGCTTCAGGTCGCTCTCGTTCATCTGCAGGTCGTCGAGGGTGCGAATCCGGTGGTCCATCCGCCGCAGCCGCAGGCTCATGTTCTGCGGGCGCTCGAAATCGCGAAAGGGGGTCGCCTCCACGCGGAAGTCGACCGGGGCGCCGTCGAACAGCACGCTGAACCGCGCGCTGACCGCCTGGAAAAACGGGCCGGAAATCTTGCTCAGGTCGCGCAGCATGCCCACCACGGTGCCCCAGCGCTGCTCGGGGAAGGCGTAGAGCGTCTGGATGATGCCGTCCTTGCTGATCCGGAAATGCCCGGAGCTGCGCTCGAACATGACGTGCAGGTCCTGGGCGTTGGCCATGATGGCCTGGCCGATCGCCCAGTGCACCAGCTGCTCGTCGGTCGTCCCCAGGCGGTCGGGGTCGATGCGCCGCACCCCCTCGCTCGTAAGCTTGAATTCGACCGGCTGGGTGAACGAGCCGGTCTCAAGACTGGAGACGGCGACCCGCACCTCGGCGGCCCGCGACTGCTGGCGGGCCTGCTTCAGCTGGTCGAGCGCGGTGAGGGCGAAGTAGATCGGACGGCGATGCTCGTCCTCGACCTCCGCGCGGAACATCGCCGTGAATTCGTCGCAGGCGGGATGGGGCGGCGCCTCGTGGTAGGCCACGAAGAACGCGTCGGCGGTGCGCTTGAAACAGAACCCATGGTAATCGCGGGTGGTGCGCACGGAGAGGTCGAGCAGCTCCTTGGGCACGTCGAGGAAGCGGACATCGACGAGGGCATGGCGGTGGCGCAGGAACATCACGGTCTCGCGCAGGCCCAGGGTGAGCTCCGCGGCGGGCGTCCGGCGCTCGAGCGCGGCGCGGGCCACGGCCCGGGTCCCCGGCTCGAGGATGAAGTGATCGAGGACGAATTGCAGGATTTCCCGGTCCTCGGCGAAGGGGGGGGCCGCCTCGGGCAGCTGGCGACGGGGCGGTGACTCATAGTTATGGCTCAGGTTCTGGAGGCGGCTGGCGCGAAGATCGTTGGCGATCTTGCGATAGACCTCCTCCTCGATCAGCGCCCGTCCGGACATCCAGGGGGGAAGGAGCGCCGGCTGGCCGCCGGGCGGCGCGTAGTGGCCCAGGATCAGGAGCGGGCCGACCGAGCCCACCGGCAGCCACGGGGTGAGGTCGGGATCCGGCCGGGTGCCCAGCAGGTCGCACCAGTTGTCGTAGGTGCGGAGCAGGTCGAGCGGCACGCGCCCCAGCGACAGGGGCAGCGGGGTCATGCCATAGGTGTCAAAGAGGCGCTCGAGGTCCAGCCGCCCGGTGGGCTCGGGCACGGGCACCGCCGGCCGGCCGCCGGTCTTGGACATGGGGCGCTCGAGGACGGGTGCCATGGCCTTACTGGCGCCAGAAGCCGCGGAGCGAGAACACCAGGCGCCGGGCCGGTTCGCCCTCGGGCACGACGTCGAATTGCAGGTTGTCGGGGCGGACTTCCCGGAGCACGACGCTGGCGCCGGCGACCAGCGGGCTGAAGGCCGCCTGGTCGCCGTTGGGGAAACTCAGCTCGTCGCCGAGGCAGAAGACCTGGTCGCCGACGACGACCCGGTCGGTGCGCGCGTCCGGCGCGTAGACGATGCCAAAGATGCCGCGGCGTCCGATGGCGCTCGCGACCGACTCGTTGGTCACGCTCGCGGCCTCCCGGCGCGCGAGATCGCTCCCCGTGGCCTGGTTCTTGAAGGGATTGAAGAAATTCTCCGGCAATTCCTGCGGCTTCTTGTAGTCCACCCCGATGAGGCGGAACGGGTCGTCGGCTGGGTCGGCGCCCCGGAGGAGAGGTGCCAGCGCGACCAGCAATCCCAAGGGAAGCAGCGCTCTCATTCGGCGTCGAACTTGCGGGGAAAGACAAACTGGACGGCCAGCGACAGGGTGTTGGCGTTGGTCGTGTAGGAGATCTGCTCGACGCGGGCCAGGGGGAAGGCGTACTCCACGGCGCCGAGCCAGTTCAGGGTGCGGTAGTAGTCGCCGGCCACGGTGATGTTGACACTCTGGACGGGCATGTGGCGGCCGTTGAAGAAATAATTGGGGCTGACCACGAAATTCTTTCCCGAGGGGGAGAGCAGGTCGTTGACCGCGATGGTGTCGAGCCGCCCGAAGATCTCCTCGATGCTCGCCGCGCCCGCCAGCTGCAGGTTCCAGGTGTCGAGGAAGCGGGCGGCGGATTCACCCCTGGCCTTGGCCGCCTCGGCGGCCTGCCGGGTGGCGATCAACGTCTCGCGGGCGGCGTTCATCGCCGTCCGCGCCGCGGCCAGCCCGGCGGCCGAACGGCCCGCCTCCCGGAAACTCCGGAGGGTGCCCAGGGTCAGGAGCGCACTGGCGAGCAGCAGCGCGATGGTCGCGGCCGTGTAGCGCTTCATGAGGCGCCCGGCTTGGGCAGGTTGAGCAGATGCTCGTAGCGGAAGCCCTGCGGCATGAGCGTCTGCTTCAGGTCGACGGTGCTGTAGCCCAGCCGGCCGAACAGGGCCGAGATGCGCTGGAAGATCCGGTTCGCGGCCGAGGCGTCACCCAGGATAACCAGGACCATGCGCATTTGCGGCTGGCCCTCCTGCAGCGTCAGGGAGAGGCTGTCGACTTGGGCGACCGGCTTGTTCTCGCTCAGGCCCTGGGCGGCCGCCGCCTCGATCTCCTTCGTGAGGGCGATCAGCAGGGACTGGGTCGGGGGGCTGATCACGAGCCAGTCCCGGATGGCCGCCGCGGTCTTCTGGCGGGCGTCGATGTCCTGGATGAGCTCGGACTGGTGGGCCTGCCCGGAGGTGAAGAGCTGGGCCTCGTCCCGGAAGTTCGCCGCCAGCCGCTCCGCCCGGGCCCCCTGCACGGTGTTGTAGCCGATGAACGCGACGGAAGCGGCGAGCGCGCCCCAGAAGCTGAAGGTCACCAGCCGGAGGCGGGCGGGGGCGAAGGGTCGCACGGCCCGTTCGGCGGGATAGAGGTCATAGCCGAGGCGGGGACGGTCGCCGGCGCAGGCCGCGAGGTAAGGGCGCGCCTGGTCCTGCATCGGTGCGACCACCACGGCCCCGGGCCAGCGGTCCCGGATCATTTTCGCCACCCCGAGGCCGCTGCCGTCGACCAGCAGGACGCGGCCCGCGGGCTTGAGCCGGCCGATGCGCTCGCCCAGCGCCTGCTGGAGGGCTGCTTCCTTGAGCCCGACATCGAAGAGCGGGCGGCCGAAGCCGCCCTCGGCCACCGGCAGGTGAAACAGGGAGGCGCGGTCGACCAGGAGAAATTCGGCTTCCGTCCCGACCTCCGGCCAGTGGTGGTCGAGCACATGGATGAGCAGGCTGGCGACGCCGCATTGGAGCCGGGCCAGGCCCAATTCGGCCTTGGCCGCGAGGGCGAGCGCCGCGTTGATTTCGCTCTCCCGGTGCGCGAAGACGACGGCAAAGTTGTGGGTGGGGTGGTAGGCGATCGAGTGCCGGCAGCCCTGCGCGGAGGGCTCGCCGAGCAGCCGCTCCGGATTATCCCGCATCAGCAGCAACGCCTCCTCATCGCTCTCGGGCCGGCGGGTCCGGCCGGAAAGGACGGCGGTGTAACCGACACCGAGGCTGAGCAGGCAGTCGACGGCCTTGTGCCGCTCGGCGAAGGACCGGAGAAACGCGGCATCCGCGTCCTCCCCGCCCGCGGGGGAGAACTCCGCGGGACCGAACACCGGCAGCCCGTCGATGAACGAGAGCGCCACCGCCTCGATCCCGTCCTTGTACAGGGTGGCGGCGACCAGCGGGCGCTGCCGAAAGCGGCGGGCCAGGGGCACCGCGGCGTCCAGGGGGTCGGGCGTGAAGGCGCGGCCCAGGGCGAGATCGATGGCTTGCTGGATCATAGGGAGTTGGCGGGGGGCCGGAACTCGTGGGGCAGGAGGCCCTCGTTCACGGCGCGGTTGATGCTCTCCTCGAAGGTCTGCATCCCGTCGGCGCGATGGCTCTGGATCTCCCGGCGGAGCCGCTCGAAATGGCCCTCGCGCACGTTGGCCGCGATCCCGAGGTGCCGGCCCTCGTAGCTGAAGTTGAAGAGCGTTTCGTGGACGGCCACGAGGGTGCCGGTGTCCGGGTGCCGGATCAGGCGCTGGGCGATCACCATCCGGCACGCCGCCGCGAGATTGGCCTGGGCCCACGCGGCCCGCTCGCGCGGCAGCTCCGCCACGTAGGAACTGAGGGTGGAGGGCACGTCCTCACCGTGGATCGTGGCGACCACCAGCAGGCCGATCAGGGCGAAGCGGAGGCATTTCTCGGCCGACTCCGCGCCGCGAATCTCGCCGACGATGACGCCGGTGGCGTGCTGGCGCCGGACTTCCAGCAGCCCCTCCTCGTAGCCCTCGCAGGAGGTGTCCAGTTCGCGCATGGTGAACATGCTCGGGCCGTGCCGCGTCGGATAGATGAACTCGACGGGGTCCTCGATCGCGACCACCCGGTGCGGCTGCTGGGCCGCCAGGTGCATCCACAGGGAGGAAACGGTGGTGCTCTTGCCCGAGCCCATCTGCCCTGAGATCAGGACCAGGCCGCCACGGACCCGGCAGAAGTTCGCCACCACCGCGGGGGGCACGCGCAGGACCTCCGGCGGCGGGATGCTGGCCGCGGGGAGCCGCAGCGTGATCTCGCGGCCGCCGACCGTGCGATAGTAGGAGGCGCGAAATCGCCGGCCGACGAAGTTGAAGGCCGGTTCCAGCGCCCTCAGCCGGAGGTCGGGAAGACCCTCTTTCCAGATCAGCCGCACCAGGGCGTCGAATTCCGGCAGCCGGAGATGGTCGTCGAGGAACTCGACCTGCTTGCCGACCATCACCGCCACCTCTCCCGATTCCCGGAAGAAAAAGTCGCTCAATCCGGCCCTCGCGCAGTGGGTTTCGAAGAAGCGGTGCCAGTCCATCCCCAGAGTATAGCAGGGGAAACGGCGCGAGCCGGGAGGGAACAGGGCGTGTCCGCATTCGATCGGGAAGAATCCCTTCGCGGCAAGAGCTGCGGGACTCTTCCCGATCGAATGGGGACACTACCGGAGTGAACGGGGTTAGTTTAGAGGGAAGGAGGTGGCGTCGCTGCTGGAAGACTGGGGGGCGCCGTTATTGACCTCGGTGCGGGGCGAGCCGCTGCTGCCGACGCTGATCACCACCGGGGTCCCCGGGGCGAGCGGGCTGGCGTTGCTGGTGACAAAGGACGGTGCGGTCAGGGGCGCGGACACCGAGGTCAGCGGGTAGGTCGAAACCCCCGCCGCGACGTAGCGCGGATCGCTCGAAACCGCCGCCACCTTCAGCACGGATGACGGACTGAACTGGTCGGCGAGCGGGGCGAAGGCGCCCTCGTAGGTCAGGCCGGCCACGGTCGGATCGGAGCCGTCGAGGGTATAGAGGAGGGCCGGGCCGGGCACATTTTCAGTCAGCACGATCCCGGTGTCGGCGGGGATGGCCAGGTCCGCGAGGGTGAATCCATAGACGTTGCTGGTCCGGCCGTCGGCGCGGCCGTAGGACACGATGATCTGCATGGAGTAGGCGGCGGTGACCGCGACGCTCGGCGCGTATTGCGGATCGGTGTTGAACGCCGCCAGCGCGAGCTGCCCGGGAAAGCTGGCCGCGGTCCAGGCCGGGCCGGCGTTGCTCCAGACCGGGCTGGCGGCGGTGGGCGCCGAGCCGTCCGTGGTGTAATGGTAGGTCGTGCCCGGCGGATTGGTGGCGGGGAGCGTGACGACCTGGTTCAAGGCCAGCGGAAAGGCCGCATAGGTCAGATCCCCCACCACGTTGAACGCCGGGGGCGCGAGGGGCATCGCCGGGTTCACCGGGGCGGTGCCGGTCGTGGCGATCGCAAAACCGAGCCCCAGGCCGCGCGCGGTCTGCACCCCGCCGGGGGCGGCTAGATAGCTGATCGCGTTCACCTGCGCGGAGCCCGGCAGGTTGCGCCGGGCCCCGGGTGGCTGCGCAACCGCTCCCACCTCGAAGCCGGCGAGCGCGCCGCGCGTCACGGTCAGCGGCGTGTTGGTCCCGAGCGGGACGACGGTGCCGACAGTCCCCGGCCGGGCGATCACCGCCTGCAGCGGGTTGCCGACCAGCGCGGGATTGATGCCCTGCAGCGCGACCTGCGCCTGAAAGGTGGCGTAGGCGTTTTGCTGGCTGGCGGCCGCCGCGGCGGTGCGATGATTGGCGAGCGCCCGGCTCACCACGAGGACGCTGCCGGTGGCGACGCCAAAGAGCAGGATGGCCACGACGAGTTCGAGGGCGGTGAATCCTCCTTCGTCCCGCTGCGCGTGACTACGGCGGACGGGGCCCTCCTTCGCTTGGCTCAAACGGGCGGGGGTCATCGGGTGGCGGTGGTGGAGACCAGCAGGACGCGGGGGGCGAGCGCGCTCAGGGCGGTCTTCACCGCTGGTGCGTCCTCCAGGATCAGGTTGAGGGTGCCCAGAGGACTGGCCGGGGCGTAGAACGAGAGGTGGCCGAACCAGGTCACCGAGCCCGTGGCGCCGGTGGTCCGGTCGAGGAAGAGCGCCCCCTGGATCTGCGGACTGCCGGAGAATGTCACGGCGGTGTTCTCGAGGTAGTAGATCGCGGGCCGGTTGTTGTTCCCGGAGAAGGTAACCTGGGTCTGCCCGAGACTGCCCGCGGTGTTGCGCACGAGCAGAATAAAGGGATTGCCGCCGGCCGCGCTGCCGTCGATCGCGACGCTCCCCACGCCCTCGGCGTCCACGATGGCGATCACCTGCGACTGGACGGCGCTGCAGTCGATCGTGAGCGCGTTGCCGGCCGCGGACACGCCGGGAATCGCGGGGTGGCTCGCGTTGGCGAAGTCGTACACGGTCTGCGCCCCCGCGGCGGCGCCGAGCAGGGCGTCCTGATAGCCGATGCCCCAGAGGTATTCGTAGGCATTCCAGGAAAAACTGACCGCGTTGCGAAACTGGTAGGGTAGCGCCTCAGGCCCCGGTCCGGCAAAAAGGTCGGGATAGGCGGTGGGATCGTTGGCGGGGTTGTTCGAGGTGACCACGAGGGTGGACACGCCCGGGCCGAATGTGCCGACCGGCACCGGCGGGGCCGCCAGGGGGATCGAACCGGTGGCCGGCAGGCCGTAGGCGACCACATCCACGTTGGTCAGGGGCACCGAGAACAGGCTGGCGTTGACGACGTAGGTGCGGCTGTCGTTGGGCGAATTCGCGTCCGTGCGCGAGAAGGTGAAGGCGTACTGGCCGAGGTCTGCGACCGGCCCCTGGATCGCCAGGGCGCCCAGGAGATTGCCCTGCCCGGCCAGGCCGCGCGGCGAGGTCGAGAAATAGGCGAGCGGGGCGGCGGCGGCCGGGACCGCGGGAAAGAATGGGTTGGCCGGCAGGACCGGCACCGCGCTCCCGAGCGCCACCGTCACGCCCGCCGGAAAGTTCATGCTGGTGAGGCGGTCTTGGATCTCGGTGGCGAGCGGGTTGGCGCTCGCGACCGGCGCGGTCTCCCCGACGGCGAGGATGCTCTCCTTCACGACCTGGGCGAGGCCGTTCTTCTCGACCAACTGCGAGTTCATCGCGTCGAAGGCGTCGCTCGAGGCGTTCACCGCGCTGTTCAGCTTGAAGTTGGCCAGGAGGATCATCATCGCGACGATGGCGAAGAGGAGGACGGCGACGCTGGCCATGCCGCGGCGGTCGGAGGTCTTCATCGGGCCTGGGGAAGGAAGTAGCTGAACCGCGAGACCGCGGCGACCTGGGCGAGCGGGTCCTGCCCGGCGAGGACATAGGGATCGGCGAAGATCACCCGGGTCGGGCCCTCCTGGTCGCGGTCCCACGCGGTATCCGTGCGGTACCAATAGTGCGTCGCGCCCGGCGGCTGCGCCCAGGTGTCCTCGGCCGCGTCGTAATAGATCCGGTAAAAGAAGGTTGGTGTCGTCCCCGTGAGGGAGCTGGCGGTGAGCGCGCCGGAGCCGCCCGACCAGTCGATGGCCTGCAGGGTCACCTCATAGAGCACGACGTTTTCGCCGCCGATCGTCGCCGTGCGGCGCCGCTGCTGCGTGATCGACGTGAGATGCGACTGGCCCTGGACGGTGAGGATCGTGAAGTCCGCCGGGTCGGGGTTGACCGTGAAATAGGCGCCGAACTGGGCGCCATTGAGCTGCACCTGGTCCCAGGAGGAAAAGCCCTGAAAGGGGTCGCTGCCGGCCGCCGCGCCGAGGGTGGTGGCGGTGAAGGTCTCGGCGAGCGCGCTCGCCGGCCCGTTCGGGTCGGCGACGGGGTGGCTGCGGGTGCCCCCGATCACGATCACATTGTCGGCCTGGTCGATCGCCTGGGCCAAGGCGGCGTGCAGGTCGACCGCCTGCCGAAAATTCTGGAAACTCGGCGCCAGCGAATAGGTCTGGCCCTGATAGCTGACCTGCGGCTGCGCCTGGCTCTGGAACAGGGAGCCCATTGCGGAAGTGAGGGCTCCCATCATGATGGCGGTCACCACCAGCGCGACGATCGCCTCGACCAGGGAGAATCCCGCGCGCCCGGAGCCTGCCACCGGTTTCATGGCGCGGCCGGGATCAGTAGGAGACCGTGCCGTTGGGCCCGTTGATCGCGACCTCGGTGCTAAGGCTCGGCCCAAGCGTCAGGGTGTAGCCGGCAGGGGAGTAGTCCGTCAGGGTGTCGGCGGCGAACGGGACATAGGGGGCGATCAGCTGGTACTTGGCCGCCGAGTTTGCCGCTCCGGACCAATTGGCCGCCGCGCCCGCCACCCGCAAATTATAGGTCTGCTGCGCCTGATTCAGGGCCTGGGCGACACCGATCGCCTGCTGGTCCATCCCGGCCTGGCGCAGACCGCCGATCGCGGGATAGGCGAGCCCGGCCATCAGGCCCATGATCACGGTCATGCCCACCGCCTCGACGATGGTCATGCCGGACTGCCGGGCCCGAAAGGGGGCCCGGCAGCGAAGCATGCGGATGATGATGGAGTTGGATTGCATGGCGGGGCGGTCAGCCGGGGCATAACCGGCGAACACCGGGCCGGGCCCGGATTACGGGCCGGCGCCGGCGGCCGGCGCGTAGGTGAATGAATAGGTGGCCGGGGTGTTGCCGCTCAGCGTATAGGAGGCGGGCGTCCCCACCGACGGATTCATCCGATACGTGATGGTGTTGCCGTTGTTCGTGACCGACACGCCGGGGCCGCAGAGCTGGGCGATCGTGTTCAGGTTGCTGCTCATATCGAGCATGCCCGCGGCATGCGTGCCGTCGTCGACGATGGCGCCGCCGGCGAAGGCCGAGGCCATGACCGTGTTCAGGCTCTGGGCGTTCTGGTTGCCGGCGTTGACCTTGGACTGGCCGATCAGGCCGCTGATGTAGGTGCCGCCGAGGGCGCCGAGGATGCCGACGATCACGATGATGCCGACGAGTTCCGCCGTGCTGAGGCCGCGAATCCTGTGATTCCGGCCGGACTGCGAACGATTCCGAAACAGGAGTTTGCGGATGAGTTGCATGGGACCTTTCTGTGTGGTTGGGATTATGGTTGGTTTCCGAATTGCGGCGCCGGAATGATGGGCCGTGGGACAAGTCTAACATGCCCGGACGCGAACCCGGGCCCGCCCGCGAAATTTTTTCAGAAAAGCGCGAGATAGCGCGCGAGGCCGCGGTCCACCCACGGGTGCAGCGCGAGGAAATAAAGGCCGGCGGCCGCGGCCAGCATCGGGCCGAAGGGAAAGTGCACGCCCCAGCCGACGCGCGCGGCCGCGCCGTCGGGCGACTCGAGGCGGAGCCAACCGACCGGCCGGCCGCCGGCGATCCGGCCGTGGAGCGCCGCCAGCGCGAGGACGATCGCGCCGAGCGCCGCGCCACCGAACACCGAGAAGACGGCGCCCGGCCAGCCGCAAAAGGCGCCGATCGCCCCGAGCAGCTTCACGTCGCCGAAGCCGATGACCTCGCGGCCGAGGACGAACTCCGCGGCGAGGCCGAACCACAGCAGCAGCGATGAGCCGATGGCCGCGCCGAGGGCGGCCGCCGCCACGGAACGGACGCGGGTGAGGGCGGAGAACGCGCCGGGCTCGTGCAGGGACGGCACCGCGGCGGAGAGCGCGAGGCCGGCGAACGCCAGCCCGACCGTGAACACGTCGGGGATCTCCATCCGGTCGAGGTCGATGAACGTGGCGACGGTCAGGGCGGGCAGGAAGACGCAGCCGCAGGCCGCCTTGCCCGGCGGGCAGAGCAGCCAGCAGGCGAGAATGGCCGCCGCCAGCACGGCGGCGAACGCCCGCGCGCGCCCGGGCGCGCGCAAGCCGAGCAGCGCGGAAAGGGAATCGTCCATGTTCCC
>Ga0302279_10004173_pt1 | contig 17317 bp, 13 predicted proteins | sample III_Bog_N3_3_FD_194541 | JGI IMG/M metagenome (GOLD analysis project Ga0302279, IMG submission 194541) | Peat permafrost microbial communities from Stordalen Mire near Abisko, Sweden - III_Bog_N3_3 | ecosystem: Environmental > Terrestrial > Soil > Wetlands > Peat | place: Sweden: Abisko...
TCGACGGCTACCCGATGGGCATGCGCGGACTGCAATTGCCCGATACCGCGGTAAAATCCTACTTCCTCACCGCCTTTGGAAGGCCGATTCGGCAGCAGACTCGGGAGAGCGAGCGCACATCGGTGCCCACCATTACACAGGCACTCCACATTATCAACGGAGACACGCTCAACGGCAAGCTCCGCGCGCCGGGGAACAATCTTGACATGTTGATCCAGCGCGGGTTCACCGACGACCAGATCGTGGACTATCTCTATGTGTCTTCACTCAGCCGTCATCCCAGCGATGCGGAGCATACCGCGCTTGACAGTGCCCTTGCTTCAGCCGAGCGGGAAAAAGCTCCTGGCGTAGGCGTAGTCGAGACGCGCCGGGCAGCGCTGATCGACCTGTCGTGGGCCTTGCTCACAGGCCAGGAGTTTATGTTCAATCACTGATCAGACAGGAGTGTCTCCTTGCTTGCCGGCATGCGCTCGGCTGGCTCGAAGGCATTCGAGGGAACCCGTGTTCACGATGGCAAACTTCGTTCGAAAGAATCAAACCGTTCAAACCACCGCTGCCTTCGGGTTCGCCTCTGCGGTGTTCGCCGCCGCGGGCTTGCTGCTCAACGGCAGCTTCGGCCTTGAAACCCGCGCGCTGGCGGAATCGACCCCCAGCTACAGCACCGATATTGTCCCCATCCTCAGCAAGAACTGCCTCGCCTGCCACTCCAGCGCCGCGCACATGAGCGGCCTGGTTCTCGACAGCTATGAAACGCTGATGAAGGGCGGCAAGCACGGGCCGCCCATCGTTCCCAAAGACGCCATGGCAAGCCGCATGATGCAGATGCTTGAGGGAGAAGCAAAGCCGCAGATGCCTTTTGGCGCAGACCCGCTTCCGGCCTCCGACATTGCCCTCATCAAGTCGTGGATCGATGCAGGCGCGGTGGGCCCCGTCGCAGGTGAAGCCGTCAAGGCCGCGGAGCTTCCGCCGGTTCCCGACATCCGCCCTGAGGTAGCGGTTGTCTCCCCCATCTCTTCGGTCAAGTTCTCGCCTGACGGCAAAGTGCTCGCTGTGGGTGGATATCGAGAGCTTCGCCTCATCGATGCCGCGACGGACCAGCTCCTCGCCGCGCTCTCCGGCCAGCCCGACTCGGTGCGCTCGATTGCGTTCAGTCCCGACGGTAAGATGGTTGCCGCAGCCGGGGGCGCCCCGCAGATTGGCGGCGAGATCGACATCTGGGACCTCGCGTCCCATCAGCTCCTCAAGACCATGAAGGGGCACAAGGATTGCATCTACTCCATTGCCTGGAGTCCGGATGGAACCCTGATTGCCTCGGGCAGCTACGACAAGGCCGTAAAGCTCTGGGACGTGGCCTCCGGCAAGGAGCTGCGCAACCTGCAGGATCATATCGACGCTGTGTTCGCGGTGGCGTTCCGGCCCGACGGCAAGCGCCTGGCCTCCGCTTCGCAGGACCGCACGGTGAAGATCTGGGATGTGGCGACAGGGACCCGCCTCTACACGCTCAGCGACGCATCAGACGGCCTGACCGCCGTTGCGTGGGCGCCATCAGGCGAGCAAGTGGCTGCCGCCGGCTACGACAAGACCATTTACATCTGGAAGCTGGCCGAGAATGAAGGCCACTTGAGCCAGTCCCTGATCGCGGACGAGGAAAGCATTCTTGAACTGGTCTGGTCGCCCGACGGCAAGACCATTGTGACCGCTTCATCCGATGGCGCCATCCGCTTCCGCGATCTCCGGCTCAACCCCATCGGCGTGATCGATCGCCAACCCGACTGGGTTGAATCCATGGACATGAGCCCCGACGGCAAGTGGCTGGCCGCGGGCCGCTACAACGGCTCGCTGAGCGTTTACGACGCCAGGACCTACAAGCAGGTGCGAGAGCCGATGACGGTTTTCGATGCGCACCAGCCGGCCCGGGGAAACGATGCCAAAGAGGCAGCCAGCCGGTGATGGCGTCCGCTAGGAACAAAGGATTTCGCCGCAGGCAAGCGAACCCAGAAATACCGCCTGTACAGTTTTTCAGCTCCCCGAGAGAGGCCTCATGAAGTTCAACCTGCCACTTGCTGCACCGCTCATCGCGCCGGGTATCGTGCTGGCGTGCGCGCTCGCTTTGCCCCTGGGCGCGGAAGAACCCATTATTCCGCCCAGCGTGGCAAGTATCTCGCCCGCCGGGATGGAGCGCGGCGGCACCGCCACGTTCACCATCGAGGGCCGCAATCTCTCCGACGCCTCAGAGGTCCTCTTCGACGCTTCGGGCATCAGCGCCAAGGTCACCAAGATTGTGGATGTGCCAGAGAAGATCGCCCCGCCCAGGGCCGGTCAGGATCTCAGCGCCCAGGTGCCGCTGGGCAAAAAGCAGACCGCCAGCATTGACATCACCATCGCCAAAGACGCCCCGCCAGGCATCCACCGGTTCCGAATCAGGACGCCGCTTGGAACCACCAACACCATGACCTTCGCGGTAGGAATGCTGCCCGAGGTCAAGATGAGCGGCAAGAATCCCATGGATTCTGCCAAGCCGCGGACCGTGGAGTTGCCGGCTACCTTGATCGGGACCATTACCGCGCCAGGCGCCAGGGACATCTACCAATTCGAAGGCAAGGCCGGGGAAGAAGTGGTCTTTACGGTGCTCGCAGCGCCGCTCGGCTCAGAGCTCAAATCCAAGCTCATTTTGAGCGACAGCGGCGGCCGGACCGTGATTCCCATGGCAAGAAACGACCGGGGCGCCGACGTTGCCATGATCTACAAGATTAGCCACGAGGGACCGTACACGATATCGATCACCGACCGCGACCGCGAAGGCGGAATGAACTATTTCTATCGTCTGGACGCGGGACCGCTGCCCTATATCACTGGATTTTTTCCACTCGGCGTGCGCGCCGGGCGGTCGGAGCAGGTTGCAATCACGGGCGTGAACCTGGGTGGCGCTGGCTACGCCCAGATCGCGCCCCGCGAAGCCCCCGGCTCCTGGACCACAACACCCCTGATAGTGAACAGCGGCAGGTTGCGTGCGATCAACGAAGTCAAAGTCGCGGTTGGCAGCGAGCCGGAGATCCTGGAGGCTGAGCCCAATGACACCGCCGCCGAGGCGCAGGCCATTTCCATTCCCGTAACCATCAACGGCCACATCGATGGCGGAAAGGGTGGCCATCCCGACGAGGATTATTTCCACTTTCATGCCGGTAAAGGGCAGAAGCTCAGCATCGATGTCGCCGCGGCTCGTCTGGGCTCGCCGCTCGACTCCGTGATTGAGGTTCTCGACGCCAAGGGCAATCCCATTCCCCGCGCCACTGTACGCTGCCTGAACCAGACCACGACCACGCTCTCGGACCGCGATTCCAGAGCTACCGGCATCCGACTCGTTTCCACATCGGAGCTGAGCGAAGAGGATTACCTTATGGTCGGCGATGAGCTCGATCGCGTCGACTACATCCCCGATCAGCCCGATGCCGACACCATGGTCAAGGGCATGGACGACCTGCGCGTGGCCTACCTGGGAACGTCCCCCGATGTCCATGCGGTCAACACGCCGGTCTACAAGGCGCAGATTCTGCCTCCCGACTCGGAGTTCCCGGCCAACGGCCTGCCGGTCTTCCATCTGACCTGGCGCAACGACGATGGGGGGCCCGGTTACGGGGCAGACTCGAAGCTGGATTTTGTTGCTCCGGCGGACGCCGACTATCTTCTCCACCTCAAAGACGTGCGCGGCATGGAGGGATCCGATTTTGCGTATCGGCTCACCCTCGCGGACGCGGAGTCCGATTTCGGAATCAAGGCGCTCCCGGCCAACCCCAATATCCCCAGGGGAGGCTCCACGATGGTCACGGTCACGGTGACTTCAATGCGCGGAGACCTGGGCCCCATTCAGGTCGATGTAAAGGGACTGCCGCCGGGCATAACGGCAAGCCCGGCCACCATTCCGCAGGGGCAGGACTCGACCGTAGTGGTCCTCTCCGCGGCCGCTGACGCGCCGCTCGACGCGCATCCGGCGCCCATCGAGTTTGTGGGCCGCGCCAAGGCTAACGGCCGCGAACTGGTTAGAGCTGCGAACGCCGAATCAGACCATCCACTGCAGCTTGCCTCCATCATTCCTCCGCCCGATGTTGTGGTGTCCACTGAAGCCAGGCAGGTCGCAATTGAGCCAGGCAAGGATGTAACCGTCACCCTCCAAATTGAGCGGCACAATGGCTTCAAGGGCCGGGTCCCATGCTTCGTGGCGAATCTTCCTCCCGGCGTCCGCGTCGTGAATGTCGGCCTGAATGGGGTTCTGGTGACCGAGGTCCAGACCAGCCGTACCTTCACGCTGCACGCTGAGGACTGGGCCAGGCCCATCAACCAGCCTATCTACGTGGTGGCTTCGGTGGAGTCGGACTCCCCAACCATGCATCCCTCCGCGCCCCTGCTGCTGAACGTTGAGGGAAACAAGCAAACGGCAATCGCAAACCAGGACCAAGGTCGCTAAGGGGCGGCTGGGTGCCAATCTCCAGCCGCAGACTCAATGATCCGGGTCGTGCATCGACCGGGAGATCGATACTTCATTCCGGCTCAGAGAATACGTCGCGAGGCTCCTCTGCGCAGAAGTCCGGAGCGCGTGACAGGCGCTGGTCAAGATATTAGTACTACAGTTGTAGATAGTGCACTGGCAGCGGTGAACCGCACTTTCGATAGTGGGAGCACATGGCTCGGAATTGATGTCGTCTTCGCCACTCGGACCAATGCAGCAGATGTTCAAGTCCGTGCCATCCGCGCCACAGCATTCCGGTGAGCAGGTGGCGCAGTTCGGGTACGCTGAGCCGCACTTGCGCGTCGGGAGTTTTGTTCTCCACGCACTCGCAACACGGACAACACTGCATGGGCCAGCATGGACAGCGTGATATGTCGATACCAGCCCTGCCAGTGGCGCACCTCGTAGTGATCCAGTCCGCATTCGCCTTTCGCGGTCTCAAAGCATTGTTCGATCTTCCAGCGTTCACCAGCCACGCGGACCAATGCTTCAATCGTGTCTTTCCCGTCGGGGGCGTAACACAGATAGTAAGCGCACTCCGGCTTCTCCTCGATACTGCGCCGCACCAGAAGCGCCCGCGTCCAACCATCCTGTTTCGATAACTCCATCAACGCCCAGTCGTAGAGCCGTTCGCCCTTGCTGCCGAATCCGGCGGAGAGGCGTTTCCATTGAGAGGCGGGCAAACTCTGCGCAATCGCATCGACTCGATGCTGCATAAAATCCGACTGCCACAATCGCTGATCCGAGGCAACGGCCAGCACGTAGGCCATCTGCCGCCCTTCCAGAAACCGGCGCATCTTGCTATCGTGGCCGTATACCTCGTCAGCTGCAACCCAGGCCGCCGCAGCGCCAGCTTCCAATGCGCGCTCGATCATACGGCGTGCCAACTCCGGCTTGGTGGCAAACTCAACCGTGTCCGGAATTCCAGCCTCACCGCGGCGCTCGCGATCCGCAGCCCACTCTTGTGGAATGTACAGTTCACGGTCCACAAGTGCCGCGCCTTTGCCGCTGCCATAGCAGAGAAACACGCCCACCTGGCTGTTCTCAATGCGTCCGGCCGTGCCAGTGTACTGGCGCTTGACACCCGCCGAGTGACGGCCCTTCTTCAGAAAACCCGTCTCATCGACGATCAGAACAGCATCCGGGCTGCTCCACTCTTCTAGAACGTAATCGCGAAGCTGATCCCGCGCAGCGTCAGCATCCCAGCGAGCACGGTCCAACAGATGCTGTACGCGATAAGGAGCCGCTTCCTGCATCCACTCAGCCAACTGCCAGCCGTTCTTACGCTCGCAGCCGCTCAACAAACCTTGTAGATATGCAAGACTGCGCGCACGTGGCTCTGAACGTACAAACAAATCGGCAATCAGGCCATGCGCCCGCAACAACTCACGCTTCCAACCCGATAGTCGCTTCTCCATCACTAACGCCGGAGAGTCGTAACCCAGAGCAACTCAAGAGCAACTCAAGATTATCACTATCTACAACTGTAGTACTAAAGCAAATCGGCCTGATGCCTTTCCCAATTTGCAGTGACGCAGTTGACTGGAGAGTCTGGGTCAGGTTGCCAGGGTTTAGCGCTTGGCCTTGAGGATCGTGCGCACTCATCCCCGACGTAGATCAGCGTACTTAAATCCTTCCTCAAGCTGTTGTGATGTTGCAGCCAAGATGGGATAAAGAAGCCATTTGTACATCTCAGGTCGTGACTCTTGAGAACCTGCGGCGAATTGGGAAATGAAAGACTTGTACCGAGCGTCTTGCTGGTCAACCTGCAGGCAGCTATCTTCTTGTCTTTGTCGAAAGGGTGGGAAAGCACGAATCAATTACATTGACGCGCCTGACGCGACAACTTCGGTGCTGTGGCACGCAACGGCCTTGCCCGCGGTGGTTTTGTTCTCCGTCCCATTCGCAGCCACCGGCGCGCTCTTCATCTCGTGCAGCAGCTTGACGAGCCGCGCAAAGCCCTGCTCGCGCGCGGTCTTATTGCCGGGGACCGGGTTGGTCGGATCCTCGCCCGCGCGCATGAAGCCATGGCCCGCGCCCTCGTAGGTGACCGGATCGTATTTCTTGTCGGCGGCCTTCATGGACTCAACGGTGGCCGGAACCGTGGCTCCGACGCGCGCGTCGTTGCCCGCGTAGAAGCCATACACCGGCGCCGTGATCGTGGAGACATCCGCCGGAGCCGTGCCGTAAAAGACGAACGCTGCGGACAGGTCCTTGCGATGGGCCGCAAAGGCGAAGGATTTGCTTCCACCCCAGCAGAAGCCTGCGACTGCGATCCTTCCGTTGGCGGCGGGGAGATGCTTGCCGTAATCGGCGGCCGCATCGAGGTCCGCGTTGACCACATCGGGGTCGAGCCCGGAGACGGCCTTTATGGTTGCGTCTTGGCTTACGAATTCGCTTGATCCGCCGCCGCCCGGACCGAAGCCCGTCAGCAGATCGGGAGCAATCACGATGAACCCCTGCCCGGCCAGTTCATCGGCCATCTCCTTGGCCCAGTCGCTCAGGCCGAAGATCTCGTGAATGAGAATCACCACCGGCGCCTTGCCCTTGACCTCGGGATAGACGACGAAGGCCTGTACCGTACGGTTGCCGTGCTTGAGCGGAACGTACTCGTGATGGCGCGGTGAAGCGTCCAGCCGGGCTTTCGCCCAGTCCTGCGCATGAAGGGAAGAGGCGGACCCCAGAACGAACAGCAGAGAGGCGATAACGGCGAGAGGGGGGAGCTTCGTCGATCTCATGGGGAGAGTCTAGCTTCGGCCAGCTCAGGTTGCAAGAGATCTTTTCGAATTGGAAATTGTTTCAATCCTGCGTATTCGCTCTGCAATTCCGCCCTGGGAGCAAAAAGAAGCCGCAGCATAAAGCCCCGGCTTCAATCTACTCCACGCGTCGTCTTACGCCATGGCCTCGCGGCCCATGGGCTCAAAGTGCAGCTGGTTCGATTTCCGATCCACATCGATGCGCACATGCGCCCCATGCAGCACTTCGCCATTGAGGATCTTGATCGCCAGCGGGTCCTGCACCATGCGCTGCAAGGCCCGCTTCAACGGCCGCGCACCGTAGGCCGCATCGGAGCCTGAAGTCAGGATCAGCTGCCGCGCCGGCTCGGTGAGCTCGAGCGAAATCTGTCGGTCTTCCAGCAGCTTGCGCACCTCGTTCAGCCGCAGCTCCAGTATCTGCCCCATCTGCGCCTGGCCCAGCGGACGGAAGATCACCGTGTCGTCCACGCGGTTCAAAAACTCCGGACGGAAGTGTTCGCGCAGCACGCGCATTACGCTCTCGCGCGCCATGTCGTAATCGTGCTCCGTCTTCAGCGTGTCGGCAGCCAGCGCCGCCGCGCCCAGGTTCGACGTCATAATGAGCACTGTGTTCTTGAAGTCCACCGTGCGGCCCTTCGAATCAGTCAGCCGCCCATCGTCCATCACCTGCAGCAGAATGTTGAACACATCCGGATGCGCCTTCTCGATCTCGTCAAACAAAATCACCGCGTACGGCCTGCGATGCACGGCCTCGGTCAGCTGGCCTCCCTCGTCGTAGCCCACATAGCCCGGAGGCGCGCCAATCAACCGCGCCACGGCGTGTTTCTCCATGTACTCGCTCATATCGATGCGAATCATCGACTGCTCGTCGTCGAAGAGAAATTCGGCCAGGGCGCGAGCGGTCTCTGTCTTTCCCACGCCGGTCGGTCCCAGGAAAATGAACGAGCCAATCGGCCGCTTGGGATCGCTCAACCCGGCACGCGAACGGCGAATGGCATTGGCCACCACGGTCAGCGCCGCATCCTGGCCAACCACACGCTCCCTGAGCCGCTGCTCCATCTCGACCAGCTTTTTCACCTCGCCTTCAAGCATGCGCGAAACAGGAATGCCCGTCCACTTGCTCACAATCCCGGCAATGTCTTCCTCATCCACTTCTTCCTTCAGCATCCGCGCCACGCCTGCGTTGCCGTCCTGCGCCGCGCTCAACTGCTTCAACTCGGCTTCCAGTTTCGGCAACTCGCCATATTGGATCTGCGCCGCCCGCTCCAGTTGTCCCTTGCGCGTCTGCTCCTCGGCCTCAAAGCGCAATGACTCGATTCGCTTCTTCAAATCGCTGATGCGGGTAATCGCCTCGCGCTCCCGGGTCCAGCGGGCACGCAGCGCTGTAATCTCCTCCGTCAGCGCAGCAACCTCTCGCTCCACTTCTTCCAGCCGTGCCACGCTGTTTGAATCCGTCTCGCGCTTTAGCGCCTCGCGCTCAATCTCGAGCGAAGTCTTCGCGCGCTCCTTCTTGTCGATCTCCGTAGGCTTCGACCCGATCTGCACCGCCAGCGACGCTGCAGCCTCGTCCACCAGGTCAATCGCCTTGTCGGGCAAGAACCGATCGCTGATGTAGCGGTGTGACAGCATGGCCGCGGCCACAATCGCCGCGTCCTTGATGCGGACATTGTGGTGCGCCTCATAGCGGTCGCGCAGCCCGCGCAAAATGGCGATCGTGTCCTCCACGTTGGGCTCGCCTACATACACAATCTGGAAGCGCCGCTCCAGCGCCTTGTCCTTCTCAATGTACTTGCGGTACTCGTTCAGCGTGGTTGCGCCAATGGCCCGCAGCTCGCCGCGCGCCAGCGCCGGCTTCAGCATGTTGCTCGCATCAATCGCGCCCTCTGCCGCGCCGGCCCCAACAAGCGTATGCAGCTCGTCGATGAACAGCACAATCTCGCCGTTGGCTTCCTCGATTTCTTTCAACACCGCCTTGAGCCGGTCTTCAAATTCGCCGCGATACTTTGCCCCGGCCAGCATCGCGCCCAGGTCAAGCGAGATCACCCGCTTGTTTTTCAGGTTCTCCGGCACGTCGCCCTCAAAGATGCGCCGCGCCAGGCCCTCCACAATCGCCGTCTTGCCCACCCCCGGCTCGCCAATCAGCACCGGATTGTTCTTCGTCCTGCGGCTCAGCACCTGGATCACGCGGCGAATCTCCTCATCGCGCCCGATCACCGGGTCGAGCTTGCCGCGGCTGGCCAGCTCGGTCAGGTCCTTGGCATATTTTTCGAGAGCCTGAAATTTCCCCTCGGGGTTCTGGTCCGTCACCCGCTGCGACCCGCGCACCGCCGTCAGCGCCTTCAAAATCGCCTCATGCGTCGCGCCCAGAGCCAGCAGGCCATCGCGCGCCGCATCGCCCTTGGCCTGCGACACGCCCAGCAGCAAGTGCTCCGTCGAAACATACTCGTCCTTGAAGTTCGCCGCCTCGCGGAAGGCCTGCTCCAGCGCCTTGTTCAGCGCCTGGCTCAGCCCCGGCTGGCTCGCCGTGCCCGCCACCCGAGGCAGTTTCTCCTCGATCTGGTGCATGTCGTGCTCCAGCCGCTCCGTGGGCACACCGATCTTTTCCAGCACCGATGGGATCACGCCCTCGCGATCCCCAATGAGCGCCAGCAGCAGGTGCACCGGCTGCACCTCGGGGTTGCCCAGCTCCGCCGCGCGCGTCTGCGCCTGCTGCATCGCAGCTTGCGACTTGACCGTAAATTTGTCCCAACGAATTGCCATTTCAACTCCAGTTGTCAGTTCTCTGTTGCCAGTGTTCAGGAGCTTGTTGAAAGACTCAGAACCGTAAAGCTTTGTAACAGGGCACGACTTCAGTCGTGCCGATGAGAGCCCTTAAATCAATAGGGCTTGAGCCCTGCGAGACGGTTGCATCGCAGCTCGAACTCGATTGTGGGCTGTTTCAACAAGCTCTCGGAGATCAACCATCAGTATCCATCGCAATGCGGCCGGGGGAAAGCCCACGCTCCCACCCGGCCGCAGAAAACTGACAACTGAGAACCGATCACTGACAACTACCCGTTACCGCACTCCAGCCAGCTCCGGCTCTTCCACCTTGGCTGCCACAGCCTTTTCGCCGCCCACGTTCACCTTGATCTGCTTCGGCTGGGCTTCCGCCTTCTTGGCCAGTTCCAGCTTCAGCACGCCGGCCTTGTAGACGGCCTGCACGTTTTCCGTGTCCACCGTCGAAGGCAGCGTAAAGGCGCGATAGAAGCTCCCGTAGCGCCGCTCGATGCGATGGAAGTTCTGTTCCTTCTCCTCGGCCTCAAACTTGCGTTCGCCCTTGACCGTCAGCGTGTGGTTTTCCACGCGGATGTCCAGGTCCTTCTCCTCAACTCCCGGCACTTCCAGCTTGAGAACCACCTTCCTTGTGTCCTCATAGATGTCCACCGCCGGAACAAACCGGGCTGCCGCGCCGTCCCCTTCATTCAGGTCACGAAACAGCGAGTTCACACGGTTCTGCAGTGCAACAGCTTCACGAAACGGGTCCCAACGATTGATTGCCATAACCTCTAATCCTCCAGATGTCATTTCGATTGGCGAGGCCAGGAGCCCAGCTCTTCGGAACGTGAGCCCCGGCCGCTCAACCAATCTGATGACACTATAGCACAACGGATTCATGAAATATGAGTGTCTTACGCTAATATTTTAGTCGAAAGAATGTATGCCGAATAATTTCAATGACTTAAGTAGTTGAACCGGTGAGGTGCGGAGACCGGCTGCCCTCACGCCGATGCAAACGCCGGGCTCGAAAGCAGTGTCGTCGGCCGTTCGCCGGTTGCCAGCCGGGTCAGGGTGAGCACGGTAATGTCGTCGTCCTGGCCAAAATCAACAGCAGCTTCCGTTGCCCGCGCAGCGTCCGGCCGGGTGGCAAACAGCGCATCCACCCGCGCAAAGCTGAACAGCTCCCCCGTCGCGTTGCGCGCCTCCAACAGCCCATCCGTATAGAGCGAGAAGTGGTCTCCCTCGCGCAAGTCAAACGCCAGCTCGGCATAGCGCGCGTCGGCGGTCAGCCCCAGCGGCAGCGCGCCTGGCAACTCCAGTTCGCGGTCGTTCAGGAAGGGCGCCGGATGCCCGGCGCTGGCCACGGTGCAGTGCCCGTCGGGACTCAGGATCATGGCCAGGCAGGTGGTAAAACCGTCCTGCATGCGCCCCCACATGCGCTGGTTCAGCTCGGCCAGCAGCTCGGCCGGCTCCGGGGCAAACTTGGCCAGGGTGCGCACCGCGCCCACAATCAGGGAGACGGTCATGGCCGCCTTCAGGCCCTTGCCGCTCACATCGCCCAGCAGCACCAGGGTTGAGCCGGCATGCTCGCCCTCCAGCGGAATGATCTGGAAGAAGTCGCCGCCCACCTCCTGCGCCGGTCGATAGGCGCTGGTAACGGCGTATCCCGGCACCTCGGGCAAGGTTTCAGGGATGAGCACCTGCTGCAGTTCCCGCGCGCTCTTGTACTCCTGCGCCATCGCGCTCTGCCTGCTGACGGCCTCCTGCAGGTAGCGGAACACAGCGTACACAATGGTCAGCAACAGCAGCGAGTTGGCAATGATCTGTGCGTTGAAGGTATTTCCGTTGATGGTGAACAGCGGGTCGGTAAACTTCTGCGCGATCGTCCAGTGCGTATAGCGGCTACCCTGGTCCAGGGAGATGCGGGCCACCAGAATCATCTCGCTGAAAAATGCGGCAATCGCCACCATCCAGCGCGCCAGATCCAAACGCTTGCGGATCGCCATCGCTACAAGAATCAATGGGTAAAGCTGGGTCACCGTGAAGATGGCGGTCAGCGCGCCATCGGCAGCTTGCGCCCAATGCGTGAACAGCGGGTTGCTCCAGTCAGCCAGGGTGAGCAGCCCGTCGAGCGAGGTGGAGGCCAGGGAAACGACGGCCAGGAAGCGGCTGAATTTCATCAGCCGCGGGTTCTTGTCCAGTTCCAGCAGGTAGAGAAGCAGGAACCACAGACTGATGTCCTCAAAACTGAAGACCGGCTGCAGCCAGCCCAGCGCGAAGTTGTAGGAGAACGGAATCCGCAGCCCGGTGAGAAACGCTGCGCAAATGGGCGAAAAGCTGAAGACGGCAATCCACAGAGCGACGCGCAGCGACCGGTTGCGCAGCCACGCCAGTATGCCCAGCAAGGCCACCAGCCCATATAGGGATTGGAGTCCGAAAGTATACTGCCGGCTGCGCAGCCATGCGTAGTCGCGTGTGGCCATGCGCGCGGCAATCGCATCCGGGCCGCCCACCACGGGTGGCGCATGCAGGCCGCCCAACTGGTCGGAATCAAAGGAATCGAGTGGAGCCTTCCATACCCGCACTGCCAGCACCCCGTCGCGCACGCGGCCCATGCCGAAGGTGCGCGGTCCCCGATCCCAGAGGAAAGTGGGGTGGGGCGGCATGGTTCCATGTCGCCCAATCAGCGTTCCATTCCAGTAAATCTCGTAGACGTCGTCCACGCGCGGCATCATCAGCGCAAACTCCGGCGCAACGTCCGGTGCGGCTTCCAGGCGCACATGCTTCCGGTACCAGCCGTAGCCCACATACGCCGGATGTCCCTGCTGGCCCCAGGTCTTCTCCGCGCTGAGCTGTTCCCAGCCATTTACGCCGGAGGCATCCGCCGTGTCCGGCTGCGCCCAGCTCAGGTCATCGCCCAGGTGGAACTGCCATGGTCCGCCCAGCGACGCCAGCCCCTTGCCCAGGCCCTCAATCCTCAATGTCGGAGCAGCAGCCGCGGCCCCGCGCGCCACCGCAGGCGACGGGGCAGCGAGTGACGGCGTGGTGGTCAGGGCGATAAAAACCATCCCCGCAAGAACGGGCAGGCGCAAGGGAAGCACAGGCATGGCAAAAGCATACGCTGCTGTTTCTACATCGGATAGCGGAAATTTGACGGAGGTCCAGAGAATTCTTGCAGCCGCGTCAAGCTGAAATCCAGGTTCTGCGCCGCAACCCCGCATTTTACAATCTAAGGACTGATGACCCCGCTCTCCAGCCTCCTCCACGCGATCGACTGGCACTGGCTCTGGCTCTCCGTCGCCGCCTTTCTGGCCGGAGTGCTCAACGCGGTGGCTGGCGGCGGCAGCTTCCTGCTCTTTCCCGCCATGCTCGGCATGAAGATGCTCCCCGTCCAGGCCAACGCCACCAACACCGTTGCCCTCTGGCCCGGCCAGCTCACCTCCATCGCCGCCTATCGCAGCGACATCCGCCGCAACCGCCGCCTGGCCTGGCCCATGGGCTTCGCCGGCCTGCTGGGTGGCACCGCCGGCGCGCTCGTCCTGCTCAACACGCCGCAGCTCACGTTTCTGCACCTCGTGCCCTGGCTCCTGCTCGTCGCCGCCTCCATCTTTGCCCTCACCGGCCCGGTCACCCGCTGGCTGGCCCGCCGCAAGGCCGCCGTCGGAGGCGACAAGCGGCCCCTCCAACTGCGCACCGTCTTCCTCTCGACCATCGTGGTCTGCTTTTACATCGGCTACTTCGGCGCCGGCGCCGGCTTTCTGCTCATCACCCTGCTCTCCCTCTTCGGCTTTGAAGACTTGAATGAGATCAACGCCCTCAAAGTCGTCGCCACCACCATGGCCAACGGCGTCGCCTTCCTCATCTTCGTCATCGGCCGCCAGGTCGAGTGGCGCTACTGCCTCCTCGCCATGGTCACCTGCGCCATCGGCGGCTACTCCTCCGCCCGCCTGGCCCGCAAAGTTCCGCAGCCCATCCTGCGCGGCCTCGTCGTCGCCATCGGCCTCGGCATGGCCGCGTGGTTCTTCTGGAGAAACCCGTAAGGGCAGGGACCAGGGGACCAGGGCACCAAGGGACCAGGGACTGGAGGGCTCGCTTGCCGCTTGGCCCCTTCCTGCCAGCGTCGATGGGTTGCTAGTCCCTTCGTCCCTGCCTCCTTGTTCCCTTGGTCCCTCAGTCCCCTGGTCCCCTGGTCCCTTGGTCCCTCGGTCCCCGCTCTTCGACCCCTGTAAACTGTCTCCATGAGCCACGAAGGCATTCGTTTCGTCGACAAGGAGCACGCCGCCCGCGAAGCCGAGCAGAATCGCCCCCTGCATCGCATCGCCGTCACCCCGGAGAAGGTCCGCGTTCTGCTCTCTGAGGGCAAGGGCCTGGAGATCGACTGGCAGGACGGGCACAAGAGCGCCTGGAGCTTTGCCTGGCTGCGCGACGCCTGCCCCTGCGCCACCTGCAATGAAGAACGCAACAACGCCGGCCGCAAGCCCGGCCAGCCCAAGGGGAAGGCCGCATCACTGCTGCCCATGTACACGCCGCCGCCCCGACCGGCCAGCGCGCACGCCGTGGGCCGGTACGCCCTCCAATTCAACTGGGAAGACGGCCACACCGCCGGCATCTACTCGTGGGAGTATCTGCGCCGCATCTGCCAGTGCCGCGAGTGTACCTTTGCCGCCCAAGAAGCCGCCGGCATACCCAACTAGCGCAGGCGGAAAGAGCCCGCATCAGCCATTGACCAGCATCTCAACTGCCTCGCGCGCGTTCGCGGCCACAAGCAGCAGTGCCCGGTTCTTCGGCCTCAGAAACCCCGCCGCAACCGCCGTGTCGAGAAACTGCAAGAATCCATCCCAGTATCCACCCGTGTTGATCAGGATGACCGGCTTGGCGTGCAGCCGCAGCTGCGCCCAGGTGACCACTTCCAGCAGTTCTTCGAGCGTTCCGTAGCCGCCCGGCAGAATCAGAAACGCGTCAGCCAGTTCAGCCATGCGCGCCTTGCGCTGGTGCATGGTCGAGACGAATTCGAGGCGCGTCAGCCCGGCGTGGGCAATCTCCTTGCCGGCCAGCACCTCCGGCAACACGCCAAGCACTTCCGCGCCGCCGGCCAGCGCCGCATCGGCCACCGCGCCCATCAGCCCGGCGTTGGCCCCGCCGTAGACCAGCCCCAGCCCGGCAGCAGCCAGCGCAGCGCCCAGAGCCCGCGCCTCGGTCAGGTACGCTTGATCGTTTCCATCGGCCGAGCCACAGTAGACGGCCACGTGGCGCACGGGCTGAGCAGATTCGGTCATATCACTTCAAGAATAGCGAGATCGCCCGCTGCCGGACTATTGCCGATCCAGATATTCACGCGGGGTCAGGATCGCGATGCCGCGAAAGGGATTCAGGGCCAGCAAATCGCCGTCGCCGCTTATGATTGCGTCCGCACGCCCATGCACTGCAACCTCCAGAAATTTGTCGTCCCTCGGGTCCCGGCAGGCGCGGATCGGATAAACAATCGGAACTACCTCACAGGCGTTCATATATTCCGCAACCAGCTGCGCCCGGAGCGCTCGGTCGAGATAGCGGTCGAACCGCGGACGATTCATCACTTCGGCAAGTTCGAGCAGTGTCGCGTCCGATCCGAGCAACTGGCCGTCCTGCGCCCGGAGGAATGCCAGGCCCGGATTGCCGCTTGAAAACAGCAGACCGCTCAGTACCACATTCGTATCCAGAACCACCCGTTCCGCTTCTCGCACTACTTAGCCAGAATCTCAGCCAGAATTTCTTCGGTCAAACCATTTGCCTGCGCCTGCTCGGCTGCGAGATTGGAAAGCCGATTGAATTCGGCCCACTTGTCGCGGTTCAACCGCTGGTATTCCTCCGCCGATACCAGCACCGCCACGTCCCGCTCATGGCGCTGGATACGGACCGGCTCCCGCTGCGATTGGTCGAGCATGGCGGCAAAATTCTGCTTGGCGTGGGTGGCGGAGACAGTCGGCATGAATTCGAGTTTAACAAAAATGTACAATTTGTACAAAATAGACAAATTGTACATTTTCCATTGCCATCAATCCCAGATCAACCCGCCCCATCTCCCCCCTCACCGCAGAAACAGCATCAGCATCGCCGCCAGCACCGACGTAAACACCCCCGCCGCAGCCATCGCCCACGACGACACCGAGGCCTGCAACTCTGAGTGGCGCAGCAAACTCGCTGTTCCCACGCCGTGGGACGCCGTGCCCATCGCCGCGCCAATCGCCAGTCCGTTGCGCACCCCGGCCAGCCGCAGAAGCGGCACCCCAAAGCTTGCCCCCATCACCCCGGCACAAATCACCAGTGCTATGGTGATCTGGGGAATGCCCTTCAGCTCCTTGCACAGCTCGACCGCAATGGGCGTGGTCACCGACTTGGGCACCGTGGACATGATCACCGGCAGTGGCGCGCCCAGCAGCCACGCCATCAGTCCGGCCGAGCCCATGCCCACCACCGCGCCGGCCACCACCACCACCGTCAGCCTCGGCAGCAGCGGACGCAAAATCTTTCCCTGCCTGTACATGGGCACCGCCAGCGCCACCGTGGCCGGCCCCAGAATCCAGGTCAGCAAACTTCCTCCGCGGTTGTAATCTCCGTACGGCTCGCCCAGCGCCAGCAACAGAAGCATGATCGGCGCGCAAGCCGCCACAATCGGCGGAATCCACCGCCAGCGCCGGTGTAGCGCAACGGCCAGCGCATACGCCAGCAGCGTGATGGCGATGCTGACGGCGGGGTTCCGGAACCAGGTCATTGCGCTCCCTCCGCGGCCGCATCGCGCGCCGCGTCAGCAACCGCGTCTCCAGGCAGCAGCAAGCGCCCCAGCCAGCCCGTGGTCAGCAGAACGGCCAGCCAGCTCACCAGCAGGCTGGCGATAATCGCCGCAGCCTGCCGTTGCAGCACCTGCCCCATCTCCATCAGCCCCACCGTCAACGGAACAAACAGCAGCACCATGTGCCGCAGCAGCAGCGCAGCCGCCCGCTCCACCCAGGCCAGTTTCACCAGCCCGGTTGACAGCGCCACAAAAAACAGCAGCAGTCCCAACACCCCGCCTGGCAGGGGAATGCCCAGCCAATGGAGCAGCGTTCCCAGCAGTCCAAAGCCCACAATCACGGCAAATCCGCGCGCGGTATCGATCATGCGATTGATTCTCACCCGTCCACCCTCAAAAAGCCTAGGGCGTATCGACATATACTGACGCGCAGCGTTGCGAGGGAAAATCCGGGCCAGAACCGGGGCCCCCACGGACAGGTCTTCGTCCGTGGGGTGGAGACGAGGCCGAGTCCGAAGGCTGTGGCAG
>Ga0302279_10004174_pt1 | contig 17315 bp, 16 predicted proteins | sample III_Bog_N3_3_FD_194541 | JGI IMG/M metagenome (GOLD analysis project Ga0302279, IMG submission 194541) | Peat permafrost microbial communities from Stordalen Mire near Abisko, Sweden - III_Bog_N3_3 | ecosystem: Environmental > Terrestrial > Soil > Wetlands > Peat | place: Sweden: Abisko...
GTGAGCCTGAGCGCGCAAAGTGAGGGCGATTCCCCGGTAATCTGATCACGGTATGTGATGGACGCTGCACTATCGCCCTCACCCAGAGTGATCAGTGAAAGCCACCGTTGCGCGAGGACTGGCGTGACGCGCACGACCGGAGCGTGTGGCTGGGTCGACGGGAGGGGGACGGTGAGCCCCGCGAAGGGGCTGGGCTGATCAGGCCGGCGTGTCGGCGCCGGGTGGGTCGAGCCGATCGACGAGCTTGTGGAAGACGGCTTCGAAGTCCGGATCGTAGTCGTCGGGGTGGGCGCGGATGACCGCGATGGCGAGGCGGTAGTACTCGGCTGCCTGGCGCTGATCGCCGCGGGCCTCGCAGACCATGCCGAGCCGGTCATAACCGTCGTGGACATCGGGGAAGCGGGCGAGCAGGTCGTGGGCGGCTTTCTCGGCCTCATCGAGCTTGCCGGCCTGAACGAGGCCGATCACGGCGTTGGAGGCCTGGGTCAGCTCGTCAACGTCGTCGCCGCCGCCCTGGAACAGATTGAATTTCGGCTGGCGTGCCGGCGCTGCGGCAGGCTGGGCGGCACGTGCGGTGGCCGCGGCGGCTTCGTCGCGGGCGAGGCAGCACTGCTTGTACTTCTTGCCACTCCCGCAGGGGCAGGGATCATTCCGTCCGGTCTTGGCCATCTCGCCAACATCATGGAAAAGGATGTGACCCTTGTACCAAGCCCTGCTGAACGACGCCAGATTCCATCAGCAATTGCTCGACTTCGATCGCGACCTTGCCACCGCCGCCCGGGAGGCCGGCTGTCGCAAATGTTGCGGCGCACTGCATTCGGGGCGGTTCGACCGCAAGCCGCGCGGGGGGCCGGCCGGACTGGGTGATGAGTACCGCCAGCGTTTCAGCTTCTGCTGTGCAGTGGACGGCTGCCGCGGGCGGATGACGCCGTCGTCGCTGCGCTTTCTTGGCCCCAAGGTCTATCTCGCCACGGTGGTGACGCTGGTGACAGCGATGCAGCAGGGGGTGACGCCGGCGCGCGCGCAGCGCCTGTCGGCGGAACTGGGCATTGACCGGCGCACGCTCGGGCGCTGGCGCAAGTGGTGGCTGGAGACCTTTGCCGGTTCGTTCCGGCCGGTCGCCATGGCCGCCTTCATGCCGGCGCTCGACCTGGCCGGCGTTCCGGCCGCGCTGCTCGACCGCTTTGTCGGCGACCTCGCGGAGAAGCTGATTTGCCTGCTGCGCTTTCTCGGTCCGCTGACCGGCGGGGCGGCGGCGAGGCGCGCTTTCTGAGGGACCGCAACGACCCGCAGAGGATGCCCGTCGCCGACCGGCGGTAACCGTCGTTACCGTCTGCTCCCACAACTTTCGGGAGAGCAGGCATGGCGGACCAACCCGGATTGCGGGTGCATGAGCGCTGGGCGCGGTTTCGCTTCTCGGCAATCGGGCAGCTGCTGGCTGCGCCGCCGGAGAAGGGCGCGCTGCGGGCGGCGCTGGAAGAATTGGCGACCCGCGAGTGGCGCCATCCGACGACCGGTGCGCCGGTTCGCTTTGGGGTCTCGACGCTGGAGCGGTGGTTCTACAGAGCCCGCAACGAACGGCAGGACCCGGTCGGCGTGCTGCGGCGCAAGCGGCGCCAGGACGCCGGCGAGCAGGCTTCGATGACCATGGCGCTGCGCCAGGCGTTGCTGGCCCAGTACGACGCGCACAAGAGCTGGAGTGCCAAGCTGCATCACGACAACCTGGTGGCGCTGGCGGAGACCCGCACCGCGTTGCGGCCGGTGCCGTCCTACACGACGGTGCGGCGCTTCCTGCGAATGCACGGCCTGAGCAAGCGGCGCCCGCTGACGACACGCCAGACCGCCGGTGCGCTGGCGGCTGCGGCCCGGCTCGATGCGCGCGAGGTGCGCAGCTACGAGGCTGAGTACGCGAACGGGCTCTGGCACTGGGATTGCCATTTTGGGTCCAGAAAGGTGCTGACATCGCGTGGCACATGGGAGACGCCGGTGCTGTTCGGCGTGCTCGATGACTACTCGCGGCTGGCCTGTCACCTGCAATGGTATCTTTCAGAGGCGGCTGAGAATATCGCTCACGGCCTGTCGCAGGCGATGCAGAAGCGTGGCCTGCCGCGTGCCGCCATGAGCGACAACGGTGCCGCCATGACCGCCACCGAGATCACCGAAGGTCTCGCCAGGCTCGGCATCCTGCATCAAACAACGTTGCCGTATTCGCCCTACGCCAATGGCAAGCAGGAGGTCCTCTGGGGTCAAATCGAAGGCCGGCTGATGGCCATGCTTGAGCATGTCGAAGACCTGACCTTGGCCAAACTCAACGAGGCGACGCAGGCATGGGTCGAGCACGACTACAATCGCCAGCGTCATTCCGAGATCGACGACACGCCGCTCGCCCGCTTCCTCGCCGGCCCCAGCGTGACACGCCCCTGTCCGGATGCGGCAACGCTCCGGCTGGCCTTCACCCGTACCGAGCGGCGCACCCTGCGCAAGAGCGACGGTACCGTCGTCATCGAAGCTCGCCGCTTCGAAGTCCCGAACCAGTATCGGCATCTCTCCCTGTTGGACGTCCGCTACGCCGCCTGGGACCTCACCGAGGTCCACCTCGCCGACCCGCACACCGGCACCGTGCTCTGCCGCCTGTTCCCACAGGACAAGGCCGGCAACGCCAGCGGCCGGCGCCGAACTTTGCAGCCGGTCGCGACCGGCCCCGTCGCCGCGCAACCCGCCAGCCCGCCGCCACGCGGCATGGCTCCGCTGTTGGAACGACTGATCGAGCGGCAGGCGGCGACCGGTCTGCCGCCCGCCTACCTGCCCAAGGATGAAGGAGAGGACAGGTGAACAAGAAGCTGCTCGCCCTCTACGGCCTCAAGTGGAACCCGTTCGCTCCCGGCGTGCCGGTCGAGGCGCTGCACGTCACCGCCCGGGTGGAATCGTTCTGCTGGCGCGTGCGCCAACTCACCGGCGAAGGCGGTTTTGCCCTCGTCACCGGCGCACCAGGCACCGGCAAGTCGGCCGCCTTGCGTATCCTGGCGGCATCGTTGGCAATGCAGCGCGACGTCAAGCTCGGCGTGATCAGCCGTCCGCAGGCCAACATTGCCGACTTCTACCGTGAAATGGGCGATCTGTTCGGCGTCGAGTTGCATCCGCACAACCGCTGGGCCGGTGCCAAGGTGCTGCGCCAGCGCTGGCAGGCCTATATCGACGCCACTTTGTCGCGGCCCCTGCTCATCGTCGACGAGGCGCAGGAAATCCAGTCCGCCGTCCTCGCAGAGTTACGCCTGCTGTCCTCGGCCGAACTCGATTCGCACATCCTGCTGACCGTCGTGCTGGCCGGCGACGGCCGGCTCGCCGACCGCCTGCGCTCCGACGAGTTCCTGCCCCTCGACAGCCGCATGCGGGTGCGCCTGGCGATGGAACGCGCTACGCCACAGGATCTGCAGGACTGCCTCCGCCACGCCCTGCAGCAGGCCGGCGCGCCGGCGTTGATGACCGGAGAAGTGATCGCCGCCCTCTGCGACCATGCCCAGGGCAACCTGCGCACCCTGATGATCATGGCCGATGAACTGCTCGCCGCCGCCGCGCAGCGCGAAGCCCGTCAGATCGACGAGACCTTGTTCTTCGAGGTCTGCGCCGCCGCCACCGCCGGCGATTCCAAGGCGCCAATCCGGCGGCGGCGATGACCCCGCTGCCGGTCGAGCCCGCTCATCGCCTCGCCGATCGCCCGGAGCAGCAGAACTGGCTGGTCACCAGCCTGTGGGCCGACCAGGCCGTCGGCATCATCGGCGGCGAGCCCAAGTGCTGCAAATCCTTCCTGGCTTTGGACCTCGCCGTTGCAGTCGCCGCCGGCACCCCCTGCCTGCGCCGCTTCCCGGTGCCGCGCCCCGGTCGCGTCCTGCTCTATCCCGCCGAGGACGCGCTGCACGTCGTCCGCCGCCGCCTCGACGGTATCTGCGCCGCCGCCGGCCGCAGTCTCAATACGCTGGATGTGCAGGTGATCACCGCGCCCACCCTGCGCCTCGATCTCGACGCCGACCGCGCTCGTCTCGACGACACTGTCGCCGCCCTGAAGCCGCGACTGCTCGTCCTCGATCCCTTCGTCCGCCTGCACCGCATCGACGAAAACGCCAGCGGCGATGTCGCCCCGCTGCTCGCCTTCCTGCGCGATCTTCAGCGCCGCCATGCCGTCGCTGTCGCCGTCGTCCACCACGCCAGGAAAGGCGCCAGCGCCATCCGCGCCGGCCAGGCGCTGCGCGGCTCCTCCGAATTCCACGCCTGGGGCGACTCCAACCTCTACCTCCGCCGTGATGGCGAGGAGCGCATCATCCTCACCGCCGAGCATCGCGCCGCCGCCGCCATCCCCAGCGTCACCCTGGCTCTCACCCAGCGCGCCGACGCCCTCGCGCTCGAGCCCGTCCAGCCGCATGGCCAGCCAGAACCCGAGCCCACGCCATCGTCCATCGACGAGCGCATCGTCGCAGCCCTCGCCGGCGCCGACGGCCCCCGCCCGTTCGCCGAACTGCGCGCTTGCTGCCGCGTCCGAACCGCTACCCTCTACACGCGCCTCGCCGCCATGACCGCCGCCGGGCGCATCGTCAAAGCCGGTGACGGCTATCGCCTCGCCGGTCACTGACCGGCCCCGGCAACCAACAGCCCCCAACTTCACCATCGCGTTCAGCCGCAGCAGATCGGCCGGCAAACTGCCGCCCGTCCACCGCCGGCGCTTCCGCTTCCCGCTTCCCGGCAGCCCTACAGCAGGCGGGAAGCGGTAGCGGGAAGCCCATCAAAAAACCCGCTCAGCACCCCATCAAAGAGCGCGATCGCTCTCACACCGACACCGGCCAAGGGTGGGACCGATCGGCGCCCGTAAGCCATGCCGCAACCGACGTTCCACAATGACTGGGAAGCCAATCTCCCAGCAACCTGTTGCTAGCCCTGCCCACCCAAATGAACTAGACTTAGTCCAGTTGAGGGCCGCCATGCACATCGTCAACATCCACGCCGCGAAAACCCATCTCTCTCGCTTGGTCGATGCCGCCGCCGCCGGCGAGGAAATCCTGATCGCCCGCGCCGGCAAGCCAATCGCCCGTCTGGTCCCGCTGCAGGACACGCCGGTCCAACCGCGCCGCCGTCTTGGCGTGTTGGCTGGCAAGCTGACCGTGCCACCGAATTTCGACGCACCGCTGCCCGATGACGTGCTCGATAGTTTCGAAGGGCACTGATGGATGCGCCTGCTGCTCGACACGCATCTGCTGCTCTGGGCCGTAGCCGAACCCGATCGGCTCGATAGCGTCACCCGTACTGCGCTCGAGGATCCTGAGAACGAGGTGCTGTTCAGCGCCGCCAGCATTTGGGAAATCGCCATCAAGTCCCGCCTTGGCCGCCCCGATTTCGCCTTTCGCCCGCAGGAGATCCTGCGGGCGGCGCAGGAGACCGGCTTTGTCGAATTGCCGGTGCGGGCGCGGGCCACGACACTCGTGGCCGACCTCCCACTGCATCACCGTGACCCTTTCGACCGCCTGCTCATCGCACAGGCCATCTCGGAGCCGGTGCGGCTGTATACGACCGATTCCCTCCTGCCGCCTTATTCCGAACTGGTGACATTGGTGCCGTAAGCGCGAGACACTAACATGTTCCGTACCTCCCCCCCTGACACCCGAACGTCCCGGGCCAACGGCTCCATCATGTCGCCCAGCAGTTTGGCAAAGACTGACTTCAGAGTCTTGAACTCTGGGTGACGCACGGACCACGCCAGCACCGCATCGGCCAGGGCGACAACCTGGGCCTGGTCGAGAAACCCCTCCAACCAAAACAGCAGCTTGGATGCGGATTCCAACGCAAGGCGACCCAGCTATCCCCTCACCTTCCCTTCCGGTCCCTAGCCAGGGGGCTGCGTCTCGGGCGTCGCCCATCTTGAACAAAACGCCTTAAAGCATTAACGCTTTTTGGACTTTCTGCGGTCAGCCACCAGATCGCGGTCTGTGATCTCGTAACCGGCTGTCTTCAAGGCACTGAGAATAAGGAATGTTTTTGTCACTCCCTGCTCAGCCGCCTTCACCGAAACGGCACGGTCGAGATAGTCAGGACAATCGAACCGGACACTCACCAACGGCGCCGGCGGTTCCTCAGGTTCTGTCGCTGCCTGAATCTGGGTGGTGGCCTTCCATCGCCCCCCCAGCTCGCGTGAACGCTCCTCGACGGCTTGGTCCGGCAGGTCGGTCCGCGGCGGAAGCGACAAGTCGAGTCTCGGCTTCCTCGCCTGCCTGATCTCATCGGCTAATGGATTGCTGCCCCCGCTCATGCCGCCCTCACTTTCAGCTTGGCGACCGATTCGAGGAGTTCGGCGGTCAAAGCGGCGATATTCTTGGCAGGACCGCCGTTTGGGTCTTTCTGCCGCGGGACGAGTCCGCTGATATGGATGTCCCTGAATGCCGCCCGCTCCATCAGGGCGGTCCGGAAGATAGGCACATCGGCGCTTTCTTCCACCGCCCCCCTCACCTGCCGGACTGGCACGCTCTCGTAGCCCGGCATAATCCTCGTCCAGATCAGTGCCCGGTCAATCGGTTCGCGCGCCAACTCCTGCGCGTCGTCGATCTGGGCGACCGTCTTCATGGCCGCTTTCACGTCCGGCATGGATGGTTGGGCCGGAATTAGAACGAAATGGGAGCGGTGGAATGCCTTCAGCGCCAAGGCCGAGGCGCCGCCTGGCAAGTCCACAATGACGATCTCGGCTTCGGCCTCCGCCTGCCGGAGGGACGCAAGAATGTTCGATTCGTTGACATCAGGGATTACGGTCAGCCCGGGAACCTTACCCTTGGCGCCGAACGCCGCCGCCTGCTGATTGATGTCTGAATCGAGAATGCAGGCCCGATAGCCGTCGAGGGCCGCATCCGCTCCCACAAGCAGCGCTATCGTGGTCTTCGAAACACCACCCTTATCGGAAGCGATCGAGATCACCGCCATATCGCCCCGTCTCCTTGATGCCTGAAGGCGACATAGCAGGAAACGCTAATAGCGGAAATGCCTTAATACGAAAACGCCTCAAAGCTAAATGGGCGCCACGCTTTAAAGCTATAAGTTGACAACCCCGTGTAGCTTTATGGCTTTATGGCTATAAAGAGATAAAGCGTCAAGGCCACGAGGAGGCGTAGCCTCACATCCTTAAAGCGACAAGGCTATGCCGCCAAACGCCTACCATGCCTCTTGTACAAGAGGCTTTCCTTGGCCCCGCCGAAATAGCCACAGCATGCGAGATGGCGCGGCCAAGCCCAAAGATCGCGGCGTGCCTTGAGTGCGACGAGCGCAGTATCCTGCCGCCTTGTGCTGTTGAGTGCCCGGGTTGCCTCGCCCAATTTCAAGCCGTTCGTAGCGGCTGCCACTCGGCTGCTCCAAGAGTGTCATCGGCGATTTTTATGTGACGCAGGCTGGGGGTAAGTTCGCATGTTCCCTAATGGGTAGGGTGGATTGGCACCTCTTCTGCCGGCAATCTTCATTCCCGCTTATCAACCAATCGACCCGCTCCGACCCATTGATCAAAAAGCACAATTTGGCCGCCGAGCCGCCGCCGCGTGCCGGGTCTGATCGGCGCTGCCAGCCGGTTGCTCCCGGCTGACCCGCCGGAATCCGCCATCTGCGTCGGGCCGATTGGTTGATAAGCGGGATCTTCATTCACCCGCGCAGCGTAGGACGAGCCACCAGGCGCGGACATGCGGACTTACGTCCGGGGGAGAGGGGAGAAGTTTGGAGACTATCTGCGGGGTGTGGAGTCTATCTGCGCTAGCAGCCTGTCGGAGTTGAGTTGCCGGCGGGTGAGTGCGGTGGTGCCGGAGCGGCGGGCGCTGGTGGGCGTCGGAGGGCCGATTGTGCGTTTTGATCGGTCTGGCGCGCCCGATCGGGCTTTGATGGCCCGGGTCATGCCATCATAGCCTCGATATTGGCTGTGATGGCCCCTTTGGTGCATCAGGAAGCGGCTGCGAGGACGAACAGCCGCTTCATATTGTAGGCCATGGTCACCAGGTTCCACTCGCCGCGCACGTTGTCGAGGCCGCGGAGCAGGAACTGGCGAAATCCGAGTGCCGATTTGATGATGCCGAACACCGGCTCGGGGGTCTGCTTGCGCAGGGCGTAGAGTTCCTTGCCTTCGGGGGTTTTCAGGCGATGCGCCATCGCCTCGACCGGCGTCGGGTTCTCCGGCGACGGCGGCACGGGAGCCAAACGCTCGGCCAGCGGGGGATAGTGCGGCTGCCGCCCCATCGCGATCAGCGGATCGACCTCGGCCGCCACGCAGGCCTCGACATTCGCCGCGCTGAAATACCCAGTGTCAGCCAGCAGCGTTTCGACATCGCCCAGTTCCTCTGGCAACGCTCCAAGCCTGCCCAGCATCGGCTGCAACTGCTGCTTGTCGTTGGTCGCCTGCACCACGTCGTTGGCGACCACCAGCAAGCTGCCCGCCGCCACCGCCGCCTGGGCGTTGTAGCACTGCTTGAAACCACCGCCCGGCATCGGCATGATGCGGCTCTCTTCGTCGGTCAGGTTGACTTGGTCGGTGGGGCCGGGCCCTTCCACTGGCGGCGCGGGCGGCTTGCCGCCAGGCTTCTTGCCGGTGGCTGCGATCTTGGCCTCGCGCGCTGCCATCTTGGCGTCGTACTCGGCCTGCTCGCGGGCATGCCGCTCCTTCGCGCGCGCCTCGATGATCGCCCGCGCGCGGGCGATCTCCGCCAGTCGCTGCTCGCGCCGCGCCAGTTCCTCGGGAATCGACATGCCGTCCGGCAGGTCGGCCTGATCCGCTGCCTCGGCGCGGGCCATCAACTCGGCCACCTCGGCCTGCAATTGGGCCTCGATTTTGCCCGCGTGCTCATACGACAGCGCGCTGTGGCGGCTCGCATTGGCGTTGATCTTGGTGCCGTCGAGCGCCACCGTGCCCATCTTCAACACGCCCATCTCGCGCGCCAGCATCAGCACTTGTACGAACAGCTTCTCGATCTGTTTGAGAAAACGCCGCCGGAACGCGGCGATGGTGTCGTGGTCGGGATGCTCGTTGGCCGCAATGAAGCGGAACGCCACCGAGTCATAGGTCGCCCGCTCCAGCTTGCGGCTGGAGAACACCCCGGTGGCATAGCCGTAGACCAGGATGCCCAGCAGAGTCGCCGGATGGTAGGATGCCTGCCCGCAGCCTCGGTAGCTGCCGACCATCGCCCTCAGGTCCAACCCCGCGATCACCTCCACAACAAACCGCGCCAAGTGACGCTCAGGCAGCCATTCGTCCACCGACGGCGGCATCAGGAAATCAGTGTCGCGGTCAATCGGGCGGAAGTTGGCCATCGGGGAGAAGGTCCGGGGACAGGAGGGAAGCAAATCAGCGCCCCCGGATTCTAGCCCAGGCCGAGCCGTCGCGTTAAGTCCGACAGGCTGCTAGGAGACCTTGGCGATCGCTGGCCGGGACGGCCGGAGGATCACGCCGCGCTCCCCAATCTCGATCCTGGCCTCTGGGTACGCGGCCGTGGCGAGGGCAAGGCATTCGATGAAGTATTTGCGGAAGCCCCTGATCCGGCCCACGCAGCCGCCGAACTGGGCGTATAGCGCCGGCCAGCCCACCTCGACGTCCTTACGCAGGGCATGGAGCCTATATGCGAGCCAGATATAGATATCGATCACCAGCGATCTTGCCCCGATCGCCCGAAGGGCGCTCTCGCTGACGGGAACAGGATGCTCCCGGAGAGCGCGGTAGAAATCCTCGTCCAACAGTACTCGGTCCTGCCAAAGCGCAGGCTGTTCGCCGGCCACGTTCGTCATCGTGATCTCGGTCTTGACGAAGCCGCCCCGGCTCTTGATCTGGGCGCCCGAGCGGTCGGCAAAGAAAGTGAGGGAGCACCCGGAGATGCGCCGGGCCTGTTCGGTGACGTTCTTGTATGTCATCCCGCCGATGGACAGGCCCATGCAGCCGAGCCATACCCGCATCGAGCGGCCCAACTCCACTTCGCGCGAGGTGGTCCGGATTGCCTCGCTCTGAAGGAAGAGAAGAATGAACCGAGCGTAACTGCCGTAAGGCAAGCCGATGGACTTTTCATTGCGATCGACACCGGCTTGCAGGACAAGGGTCAGATTGTGCCCCTCACGTCTCCAGGTTGAACCTTGCGGAGGCTTATGTGGCAGGCTCGTCAGGGCGAATCCGCTGTAGGTGAAGCCCATCCGCTCGGCATCGTCAGACAGCACCTGGTAAGCAGCCTCCACCACCCTGCGTTCGTGCTTGTTCACGGCCTGGCGGCGGGCCTCTTCAATGCCGTGCGTGATGATCAGCTGGTGGACCTCGGCCATACCTGCACAGTGGGCGAACAATGGCTTGCGTCGCAACCTTGGAGTCTATCTGCGCAAGCTATTTGAAAGCTATTTGATTCATTAGCTATTAGAACGGGCAGACAGAGTCCACGGGATAACCACGAGTCGCGCAGACAGGCTCCACCACGAGGGCGCAGATAGATTCCACACGGCCCTGTGGATGAGCGCTTTAAGCTCGCAGGAATTCTGGGCCCGAGTCGCAGGCAAGGAAGGGGGGCGGCTGGCAGCGGGATCAGGCTATTTGCGCGCCAAGGAACGACGATTCGAGACGATGGTGGTGCTCTTGGGAAGCTCACCGGTGCGACACGGGCGGCTCCGGGCGGCCCCGGGCAGGATTGGCTTCGGCATAGCGGATCGTAGCCAGTTCGACCTTTTCGCCGTCGATCCCCGGATAGCCTGCAAGGATGCGCTCGGTCGGATGACCAACGGCGACAGCGGCAGCGATATCATGGACGGGCGCACGCGTTCCGCGGATGGGCGGCGTCGCGTCCATCCGGACCTGTCCCGGCGGCTGAGGGTTTCGCGAGCGCTGTCGATCGGGCATTCGAGCAATTCGATGGCAAGCCCGATTCGTACCCGTCTGGACGCCAAGGACCTGTGGGAGCGGTACACCCGCCTCCCGCCGGGACCGAAGACCATACTCCGGCTCAAGAGCCTGGTGTTTTTGTCCACCAATAAGTCCGTGTTTGCTGGCTGCCTGTTGCGCAGTGGCGTGCGGGCGCCGGACGGGCGTGCCTGGGCCGTCGCGTCGATCAACGTCGCGCTGGAAGCCCTGCGGCGGGTGGATTTGCTGGACGTCGACCATGCCTGCCCGCCGGCGCTGCTGCATCCTGTCGCGATCGACGCAGTGGCGTCGCCGGAGGGCGAGCGCCTGGTTGCGGCGGTCCGGCGGTCCTTTGCACCGGAGCTTCCCAGTATCTACTACCTGCGCACGTCGGTCACTGACCCGGCGCCCATGATCCAGCTCGCCCGGCTGGCGGTCTATGCCAATGACGAGGCCGGCTTCATCGCCCAGCGCGACCGGCATGACAGCACTTTTGCCCCGTATCGGCTGGCAACCGGTCTTGGCCAACTGTTCCGCCAACTGCCGTTCGCCGCCGACTGGCTCGACAGCCGCGCCCCGGCGATCCAGCTCGCTCTGTTCGAAGGGCGGATCACCACGTTCCTGACCGGCGAACTGGCAATCCCCGGCCTGCCGGAAATGATCGCACGGTATCGCGGGCTGCAGGACCGTCCCGGCTATGCCCCGGTGCGGCGGGCACTGCTGGAACATGATGTGCTGGCGCTGCGGCTCGACGAGGCGCGCGGCCTGCTGGCGAAGCTGGACGAGGCCGACGCGCTGCTGCGCCAGGCCGCGCAAGCGACGCTGTGCTTCCTGGCCGGCGAGAATGCCGAGGCGATCGGCCTTTACCGCGCGGCGCTCAAGGACCTGCGCAAGCAGGCCGGCAAGCGCAAGCTGTTTCTGGAAGGCGCGCACGGGCTGTTCTTCATGATGGCGCTGCTGCGCGCCAACGATGCCGCGCTGCATGCCGAAATCCAGGCCGGCATCGATGTGCTGCCGCCGGACGCGCGGCCGCATCCCGGCGGGTGGGTTGCGCTGCAGGTACTGCTCTGGCTGGCACAGGGGCTGGAAGGCAAGGCGCGCGAGCAGATCACGCGGCTGCAGGACTTCAGGCCGGCTGACCCGTTGTCGGATGCCTGCCTCGTGCTGGCCGCGCATGCGGTCGATCCGGCTTTTTCGCGCAAGCGGGCCGCCGCGGATGCCGCCCGTTTTGCCGCCGTGCAGGACACGCTGAAGCTGCCGGCGCGGCTCTATTCCGAGGTTCTTGCCGATGTGGCGCCAGCGTCGGCGCCCTACGCGGCGTTCCTGGAAACCACCACTTCCGCCTGCCGCGTGAGCTTCACCCAGCTCATTCGCATCAGCCTGCCCTGGGAGCGGGCGCTCGAAAGCCTGGATGCCTTCCTGTTCACCGGTGCGCAGAAGGGCGGCAAGGAGCCGGCGCGCCGCGGCAAGCGTCTGGTCTGGTTTCTCGACCCCGCCACGCTGGCCATCGAGGTCGCCGAACAATCGGCCAAGGGGCGCGACGGCTGGACCGATGGCCGGGCGGTCGCAATGAAGCGGCTCTATGAGCAGGACCCCCGGCTCGACTACCTGACCACCGAGGACCGCCGCGCGCTGCGCAGCATCCGCCGCGACAAGACCGGCTGGCGCAATGACGACTACGATTACGAATTTGACCCCATCCGCGCCCTGCCGGCGCTGATTGGCCATCCGGCGGTGTTCGACGCTCGCCGCCGCCAGCAGCCCATCGAACTGGTGGCCTATCCGGTGGAACTGGTGGTCACCGAGCAGCGCGGGTACTACCGCATCGCGCTGTCGCACACTGCCGATCACCCGAGCGTTTTCCTCGAAGCCGAGACGCCCTCGCGCTACCGGGTGATCGAACTGCCCGAGCGGCTGCTCGCGGCGCAGCAGATCCTCGGCACGCAAGGTCTGTTGGTGCCGAAGGGCGGGCGCGACCGGGTGATCGCCCTGGTGCAGCGGGCCAACCCGTCGCTGCCGATCCGTGCCGAAATCGATGCGGTCGAAGCCGCCGCCCGCGAGGGCATTGTCACCCCGGTGGTGCAGCTTGCACCGCAGGGTGAGCCGGCCGACGGGGGCGGGCTGAAGGTCACGCTGCTGGTGCGCCCGTTCGGCGCTGAAGGCCCCGCTTATGTCGCCGGCATTGGTGGGCGCTCGGTGCTGGCCAGCATCGGCGGACAACAGGTGCGCGCCCGGCGCGACCTGGAAGCCGAAATCGCCGCCCGCCGCGCGCTGGTGCTGGCCTGCCCGACTTTGGAATCCTGCGGGGCAGGGCAGGGGCACGAGGTGATGGTGGAGGGGCTGGAAGCCTGCCTCGACCTGCTGCTGGAGTTGCAGGCGCGCACCGACACGGTGGTGCTGGAATGGCCGGAGGGCCGCAAGCTGGTGGTCGGCGCGGCCGGGGCGCAACCGATGCGCTTCAAGGTCCGCCAGCAGCGCGACTGGTTCGCCGTCGAGGGCAGCATCACCGTCGGCGAGGACGAGGTGCTGGAGATGCGCTTCCTGCTCGACCGGCTCGACCGCGCGCAGGGGCGGTTCGTGCCACTCGGCGACGGGCGGTTCGTGGCACTGACGCACCGGCTGCAGACGCAGTTGCGCCAACTCGCGGCGGTGTCGGAGGCCGACAAAACCGGCCAGCGTGTGCATGCGCTCGGCGCCGCTGCGGTCGGCGACCTGCTGGAGGAAGCCGGCCAGGTCCAGGCCGATGCCGCCTGGCGCAAACACATTGGCCGGCTGCGCGAGGCCGGCAGCTGGACGCCAAAAATTCCGCCGTCTCTGCAGGCGGAGTTGCGCGACTACCAGGAGGAGGGGTTCATCTGGCTCGCCCGGCTGGCGCGGCTGGAGGCCGGCGCGTGCCTCGCCGACGACATGGGCCTGGGCAAGACGGTGCAGGCGCTGGCGCTGATGCTGCACCGCGCCGCCGAAGGGCCATGCCTGGTGGTGGCGCCCACGTCGGTGTGCCCGAACTGGGCGGCCGAGGTGCTGCGCTTCGCGCCGACATTGACCGTGCACCGGCTCGGCACCGCTTCCGACCGCGCGGCGCTGGTGGAGAGGCTGGACGCGCGCGATGTGCTGCTGTGCAGCTACGGGCTGCTGCACCAGGAAGCCGAACTGCTGACCGGCCGGCGCTGGCAGATGGTGGTGCTGGATGAGGCGCAGGCGATCAAGAACGCCGAGACCCGCCGCGCCCAGGTGATCCACGGGTTGCAGGCTGGGTTCCGGCTGGCGCTGACCGGCACGCCGGTGGAGAACGATCTCGACGAGCTATGGAGCCTGTTCAGCTTCGTCACGCCGGGGTTGCTGGGCTCGCGGGAGAAATTCCAGAAGCGCTTCGCCGGCCCGATCGAGCGCGACCGCGACCCCGGCGCGCGAGCGGCGCTGAAGGCGCTGCTGCGGCCGTTCCTGTTGCGGCGGACGAAAGCGGCGGTGCTGAGCGAACTGCCGCCGCGCACCGAGCAGACCATCCTGGTGGAAATGGAGCCGGACGAACGCGCCTTCTACGAAGCGCTGCGGCAGAAGGCGCTGGCGGCGATCGCGGCGCTGGATGCGCCGGATGGGCGGCGCAAGATCCATATCCTTGCCGAATTGATGCGGCTGCGCCGGGCCTGCTGCAATCCGGCGCTGATCGATCCGCAGGTGGCGATCCCGAGCGGCAAGCTGGCGGCGCTGCTTGAGTTGGTCGAGGAATTGCGCGCCAACCGTCACAAGGCGCTGGTGTTCAGCCAGTTCACCGGCCATCTCGAACTGGTGCGCGCGGCGCTGGACGCGCGCGGCATCACCTACGCCTATCTCGACGGCAGCACGCCGGCTTCCGAGCGCGAGCGCCGGGTGGCGTCGTTCCAGGCCGGCGAGGCCGAGCTGTTCCTGATCAGCTTGCGCGCCGGCGGCACCGGCCTGAACCTGACCGCGGCCGACTACGTGGTGCATCTCGATCCGTGGTGGAATCCGGCGGTCGAAGATCAGGCCTCCGACCGTGCGCATCGCATCGGTCAGACCAGGCCGGTGACGATCTACCGGCTGGTCATGGCCGACAGCATCGAGCAGCGGATTGTGGACCTCCACCGCGCCAAGCGCGAGATGGCCGCCGAGTTGCTGGAGGGCGCGGATACCGCCGGCCGCCTGACCGAGCAGCAGTTGCTGGAACTGATCGGCGGCTGAGAAAGGCCTTCCTGGATTCGAGAAAAACATCACGCGGCCCTTCGATCCCGCGCGGTAGCTGGCATTCTTGCCAGGATCCCGCCTCCGCGCCGCTTCATAGGCAGCGGCAGCGAGGTGTCGGCACGGGATTTCAGGTAGCCCGCATCGTGCCGGACCGCAGGCCGATTTCATCGGCCTGCAAGCGCGTCCTGGCGAACGGAACGCCCCGGGATATACGCAAGCGAGCCTTGCGTTAGATCGCCTCCTTCAGTTCCTTCGCGGGCCGGAAAGCGATTTTCTTGCTGGCCTTGATGGTGATCGCCTCGCCGGTTGCGGGATTGCGGCCCGCCCGCTCGGGCTTGTCCTTCACCTCAAGTACCCCAAGGCCGGTGATGCGCAGGCGATCGCCGCCCTTGAGGTGTTGCACCAGAATGCCGACCAAGCCGGTCAGTATCTCATCGGCTTCCCGCTTGTCGATCAGCTGCTCCTCGGCGATTTCGGCGGCGAGATGCCTCAGCGTGACCGTGGTGACCGGCGCAGCCTTCGCCGGCGGCGCTGGCGCTTTTGCCGCTGACGGCTTCGCGAGCGCTGCCTTCGGGCTGGCTGTTGGAAGTTCGGCTGGCGGCGTCTTGGCCCCCTTCTGGGGTGCCGATACCGCCGTGGGCTTCTTTGCTTGCATGATTGGACTGGCTTCCTGAAAACGCGTGATCCGCGGTGACGTGTTCGTCCGCCGGGCAGCGGACATTATGGTTGACCCGAAATGGTCAGGCGGTAAGGCGCCGATCGCGCCGGACGGGGATATGGGTGACATTCGACGGTAGCAGCGCGGCAACGCGCTTCACCCCGATGGTCGGCGGTTCGTACGACATGTGGCAGATACCCTTCCGGGCCGAACGCGTCCAGCATCGCTGCTGTCGATCCCGGTGGGCCATCTGACTTGCATTCTGAACGTGCTCCGATTGTGTTGACAGCGTTTGATACCCATATTGCTTTGGTTACGGCGGTGGCGTTACCGTACCCCGTGACCGGGCTTCGCCAAATTGGATTCGCCCCGGTCGGAAAGGACCCAGACCACCATGGCCATCAAGAAAGACGTCCAGAAGCGCGCTCCGCGCGGGGCGAAGAATGTGGCGCAAGCCTTCTTCGCGGCACTCGATGATATCGCCGACGGCCAGCAGGCGGTTGTCGGCGCCGCGGCGCTGGCCACCATTCGCGATGAGCTGAAGGGGCGGCGCGTGAAGATCAAGGAAGCTGCTGCCGCGGCGAAAGCGAAGGCGAAGGCGCCAGCGAAGAGGAAAGCGCCGGCCAGGGCGAAGGCGCCGGCCGCCCGAGGGACCAGGAAGGCGGCTCCGGCAAAGCGCGCGCCGGCGGCAGCGACGGCGGGCAAGCGAGTTGCCGCCAAAAAGGCACCGGCAAAGAAAGCGGTCGCACGCAAAATCCGCCAACCGAAGCAGGCTGACAAGGCCGTGTCCCCGTCGGCGGAGACCGCTGCGGAGTAGAGCGCGGCGGCGCGGACCTTGCGCTGCACAGCGGCGGACCTTGTGTGTAGGGGCGGTCGCACAGCGGCCGCGCCTCGTCGGGCGATTTCCGTTTGTCCCGTCCTGGTGCTCACGCAGCATCTCCGGTTGCGCGTGGCGATGGCGATGATCTTCCGATAGCCGATCGATTCCCGGTTTGCTCGCCGGGTCGTGCGGAAGCAAAGCGACCATAGCCGGACAGGCGGGCCAGGCGACGTCAGCAGAAAATTCTGTGGCGCCCGGGCGAACGGTGGACGGCCTCGCCAATCAGCACGGTCCTAACGCCCGCTGTTCCTCCTGGGCCGGCAGTGGTTGGCAGCAAGCCGGTCAAGGCGCGGATTGAACTGTGCTGGGGTCAATCGCTGCAACGGCTTTCGGGTTGGCCAGACCTGGAGGATTTCCGCCGAGTCTTCCGGTCCCGGCCCGGACGCCGGGCCGATGATCCAGGTCGGCAGATCGCGGCGGGAGTACTCCGGATACATGCCTCGTGCGTAGTCCTCGAAGCGTCCCGCATCGGTCGCCCCAGGCGCGAACACCAGCATGGCCACGAAGGCGTTGCAGGTGCTGCACTGCGTCAGCTTGCTCTCTACCACTTCGCCCGGCTCGACGGGCGGTGCCGGCGGCACGATCGGCCGCTTGTCGGTGGGTGATCCAACGATCTGCTCCATCTGCCGTGCGATCTCCAGCCCGAGCGGCTCGAAGATAGCGCGGCGCTCGGCCGTCCGCGGGTCAGCCGGGTCGCCGGCCACTTC
>Ga0302279_10004176_pt1 | contig 17310 bp, 15 predicted proteins | sample III_Bog_N3_3_FD_194541 | JGI IMG/M metagenome (GOLD analysis project Ga0302279, IMG submission 194541) | Peat permafrost microbial communities from Stordalen Mire near Abisko, Sweden - III_Bog_N3_3 | ecosystem: Environmental > Terrestrial > Soil > Wetlands > Peat | place: Sweden: Abisko...
GCACCTCCGTGCCTACATGCGCGCGTGGAACCGGAATCCCACCCCCTTCGCTTGGACCAAGCCCGCCGCCGCCATCATCAAGTCACACCGCCGAATCCTGAAGCGCATCTCGACGACGGTGCACTAGTGACTTTTCTCTTCGGCTTTGCGCTCACGGCGCTCGTCTTCGTCGGAGCGCCCTACTTCGCCCATCGACTCCGTCGTCGGCGAGCCGACACGCGCGAGTTCGCGGCTGCGCACCTCGTACCGCCCGCTCCGCCGCGCGCCCGCAGGCGTTCGGAGCTCGAAGACCGCGCGCTGTTCTCCGTCCGCGCGATCGCCATCGTCGGGCTCGCCCTGCTCGGCGCCTCTCCGTTCGTGACCTGCTCGCGGCTCTCGCTCTCGAGGTCGTCGGGCGCCTCGGTCGCGCTTGCGATCGTGCTCGACGACTCGATGAGCATGCAGGCCAAGCTCGGCACCGACCCGCGGTCGCGCTTCGCTCGCGCGAGGCAAGGGGCGACCGAGCTGCTCGCCTCGACGCGCGAAGGAGACGCGGTCGGCATCGTCCTCGCGGGCGCTCCTGCACGCGTCGCGCTGGCTCCGACGACGGATCTCGGCGCGGCGAGGGCGTTCCTCGACACGATCGCGGCAAAGGGGACGACGGGTCGAGACGGGGAAGCAGGAGAGAGCGATCGAGCGACGGACCTCGAGGGGGCGCTCACCATCGCGCGGGGGCTCGTCGCCGGTCTCCCGCAGATCGACCAGCGAATCGTCGTGCTGAGCGACCTCGCCGACGGCAACCCGATGGCTCCTCCGCTCGGCGAGGGGAGCACGGTGCCGATCTGGAACGCTCTGCCCGAGATCCGCGCCGACGGCGCCGACTGCGCGATCGTACGTGCCGACCGCGCGGGCCTCCGTATCCGCGTTCGCGTGGCTTGCACGCCGGGGTCCGTGCCGACGAAGAGAACCGTGGCCGTGACGCTCGCGGGGAGGGTGCTGGTCGAGGGCCCGGCGCCGAAGGGGGCGACAGGTGACACGGTCCTCGTGCTCCCTTCGGAGGAGGCGTCGGCCTCGGAAGAGCCAGGGACGCTCGTCGCGCGTCTGTCAGGGACCGACGCCATCGCCGCAGACGACACGGCGCCGGTGGTCGCGGAAGCTGCTCCAGGGAGCGTCGCGGTGGTCGTCCCCACCGACTCGGAGACGGCCGCGACGGGCGGAGCGCCGGTGGTGGAGCAGGCGCTGACGGCGCTCCAGCTCGATGTCGCGGTGCGACCGCTCCCGCAGATTCCGGATCGCACGGAAGACCTGGCCGCCTTCGTCGGTGTCCTCCTCGACGACCCGCCCGGCCTGACGCCGGAGGAGAGGCACGCGCTCGGAACCTTCGTGGACCGCGGCGGGGTGCTCCTGCTCGCGCTCGGTCCGCGGAGCGCCACGCCTCCTCTCGGTGCTTCGCTCGAGCCATTCGTCGCGCACCCGGTCGCGTGGGAGCACACGTCGTCGCCCGGCGTCGACCCGGCGTCGGCCGAGGCGCCGTTCCTCGAGTCCGCGGCGAGCCTCCGCGAGCTCCGCGCCCCTCGTCGCGCAGAGCTCGATCCCACGGACGTCACGGCGTTCTCCAGGCTCCTCTCGTGGAAGGATCACGCGCCGCTCGTCCTGCGACGGACGATGGGGCGCGGAGAGATCTGGGCGATCACCCTCCCGTTCGCGCTCGACGCGAGCGATCTCCCGCTGCGGTCCGCGTTCCTCGCGCTGCTCGAGGCCTGGGTCGACGCCGCCCACAATCGCACCGTACCGAAGCGCACCGAGGTCGGCGCCACCTGGAGCTTCCCGTTCGCACACGCGGTCACGATCCAGGGTCCGGACGGACGAGACCTGCCCGCCGTGGCGCAAACGCACGCCGACACACTCTCCGCGACCCCCTCACGCGTGGGTGTGTACCGGCTCCGCATCGACGGACGCAAAGAGGTGCGTGTAGTGGAGCCCGTCGAGCGCGAGGTGGACTTGCGACCGCGCAAGCTCGCCGTCAGCGCGGCCGGAAAGGCCTTCGGAGACAACCACGCCGCGATCGACGCCTCGCCGACGCTGGCTATCGCGCTGCTCGCGCTCCTGACGCTCGAGCTCGTGCTGCGAGTCCGCGCCGGCTCCGCACGGAGAGCCGCGGAGGCTCCAAGGGGGTTCCCATCCGGCGCAGCATGAGCTTCACTCGTCCGATGCTTCGCAACGTTCACGTCGTCGGCGGCGCCCTCGCGGCGGCTCTCCTCGCGAGCGGATGCGCGGGCGCCGGCCCGTACGACCACGCTGTGACGTACGTCCCGCTCGCAGGGGAAGACGACGCCGCGAAGGGGGCACGCGACTTCGATCCTGTCCTGGTGCAGCGCGAACGCGAGGCGTGGCATCGCGGTACTGTGAGCCTCTTCGGCGTGGTCGTCGCCCGCGCGCCCGGTCCGGCCGGAGCCGCGTACCTCACGCTCAGCGTCCGGCGACTCGAGGGACGGAACGTCTGCGAGTATGCGACCGACGAGACGACCTGCCGCACCACGGTGAGCGACAGTGACTTCGGCGTCGTCCATGCGGTCGTCGCGCTACGCCCGGAAGACGACGTCGGGCAGCACTCGGTCGGCACCGGGTCGCTCCTCCGGCTCGTGGGCCCCCTCGCGCAGGACCCGGACCCGAACGACGGGACCTCCGTCCTCCGTCCGACCTTCTACCGGCACTGGCCGCGATACTTCTTCGTCACGAAGGCCGCGGCCGCGACGATGCGTCAATGACGCGGGAAGCTCGGCCGCACTCTCCCCCAAGTGTAGCCGTCGCCGCTCTCCTGCTCCTGGCCTCGCGTCCGGCGTACGCGCTCGACGGCCCCGGCGACACCCAGGCGCTCCCGTGCCGCCCGACGATCGCCTGCACCGCAGACATCGTCACGCCCGGTGCGCTCGAGATCGAAGCAGGCGTGATCTACCGGAGGCTCGCGGGCGACGAGAAGCAGCTCTCTGACCCTTTTCTCGTGAAGCTGACGGTGGCGAAGTGGCTCCAGCTCCAGGTCGGGAGCAACGGCTTCACCTCGGAGCAAGGGCCGACGGCCGCCCAGTACTTCGACGGCGTCACGCTCGGCGCGAAGTTTCACCTCGTCGACCAGAGCAAGTGGGTTCCATCGCTCTCGGCTTCCTTCGCCGCGAGCGTCCCCAGCGCCTCGCACGCGGGGGTCGTGGAGTACGACGACCTCCTGGTGATTGGCTATGTCAGCAAGGACATCGGGCCACTTCACGCGGACTTCAACGCCGGCGCGAACCGCCTCGCCATCAATGCCTATCCGGTCACGCAGCCGTGGGTCGCGCTCGCGCTGTCGACGAGCTTGCCAAGGGGCTTCGGTCTCATGATCGAGAATTACTACTTCGCGCCAGCCGATCCGTTCGCGAGCCGTGACGCCGGCGGGCTCGCGGCGGTGAGCTACAACCCCATCTCATGGCTGGTGTTCGACGCTGGAGCGGACCTCGGATACGTCACGGAGACTCGCTCGTTCAGCCTCTTTGCCGGGATGACCATCGTGCCGCTCCGCCTCTGGTAGAGCCTGTCCGGCTGGGGGGCGACGGACGCCGCGAGAATTCTCGACAGGCCTTGGCATAGGCATTGCTCTACTTGCATTGACGGCGTGTCAGAGCCGGCGGCAGCCGGACAACACACTGACAAAGGAGTCTGTCATGAAAACAAGCAATGTTCGGCTTGTTGTCGGCGCTGCAGCGCTCGTGCTCGGGTGCTGGGCGTGCGGCAAGACCGAGGTCGCACCAAAGGTCGCGGAGGCGCCCGCCCCTGCTCCCATCGAGTCGAGCGCTCCGACGACGACGAGCGCCGAGATCCCCGCCCCGCAGGTGAACGTCTCGAAGGAGATCGCGCAGACGTGCGACATCAAGTTCGGCGACGTCTCGGAAGCTCCGAAGTTCGACTTCGATCGGGCCGAGGTGACCCAGGAGGACACGAGCGTGCTGACGCAAGTGGCGACCTGCCTCACGACGGGGCCATTGAAGGGGCGCGCGCTGCATCTCGTCGGGCGCGCCGATCCGCGAGGAGAAGCCGAGTACAACATGGCGCTCGGGTCGCGCCGGGCGGACGCGGTCAGGCAGTACCTGTTCTCGCTCGGGATCGACCCGTCAAACATCGAAGTCACTTCGCGCGGCAAGCTCGACGCGACGGGGACCGACGAAGCCAGCTGGGCGAGAGACCGCCGAGTCGACATCGACCTGAAGTGACGGCGCCGAGCCGAGCCCAAGAACGAGTGGTGCTAGACGTGTGGTGGCTTTTCCTGAGACCACGCGAGGCCGTCGGCGAGCCGCGCGGAGCGTACTCCCGTACGCGAGCACGATCGACGGCGGGATCGCGCAGGGATCAGGGAAAGACACCGCGCTTCTAGCGCCAGGGGAGCGCCGGCGGTGGGCCCTGCGGGCCTGGCAGATAGATGGCTCCGACGTTCTGGAGCAGCGCTCGATTGTAGGCGTCGGTCGCCGCCATGATCAGGAACCAATCGATCAGCGTCCAGAGCCCGCAGCCGCCGAACGTCACGAGCTTGCCGATGCCGAGCGAGGTCTGACCCAGGTAGAAGCGATCGATGCCGAAGTGACCGAGGAACAGGCTGAGGACGAACGCGAGCGTGCGGTCCTTCCGCTGCGTCACGTACGCGAGCTGGTACTCGGCGCGACGCGCCTCGGGGAGCTGTTGAGCCTGTTGAAGCGCCAGGAAGGAGACGGGGTCGTTCACTGCGGGACAATCCTAGCGGATTGTCGCTCCGTAGACCTACGTGGACTTCGCATGGCTCCGTCCACTTCGGTTCACTGCGGAGACGCACCTCAGGTGAGAGCGACTTCGCATGGCTCCGTCGACTTCGGTTCACTGCGGAGACGCACCTTAGGGTGAGAGCGACTTCGCCACTTCGGTTCACTGCGACGTCGGCGCGTCGATGCGCAATGGGAAGAAAAGAGAGAGAACGATGCAACACCTCATGAACGATGAACCCCGCGCACCGGAAGCGACCGGCAACGACGCTGCCCCCGACATCGTCGACCGGAAGACCTTCCAGGCGCAGCTGGATGCATTGCGGGTCCGAGAGAAGGCCCACACCCGAGAAGGCGACGCGATTGCGGCCGCGCGTCGACGCCTTCCCATGGTCGAGGTCGATAGCGCGACACCGCTCATCGGCGACCGTGGCGCGGTGTCGCTGCTGGACGTGTTCGAGGGCCGCAAGCAGCTGATCGCCTACTTCTTCATGTGGAACACCGGGCAGGCTGCGCCGGAGCAGTGCGAGGGGTGCACGTGGGTGACCTCGCAGGTTCACGAGCTTTCCTATATCCATTCCCGCGACGTCACCTACGCCACGTTCTGCCAGGGCCCGTACGAGGAGAGCGCGCGGTACCGCGACTTCATGGGCTGGGAGATGCCGTGGTACTCGGCCGCCCAGGGCGCGCTCGAAACCCTCCTCGTGGGACGCCGGGTGGGCATGATGCACATCGTTTGCTACCTGCGACGTGGGTCCAGGGTCTTCGAGACGTACTGGACGACGAGGCGCGGCGTCGAGGCGATCGACAACAGCTACCGGTTGCTCGACCTGACGGTCTACGGGCGCCAGGAGCCGTGGGAGGACTCGAAGCCCGGCTGGCCGCAACGGTTCGAAGGCAAGAGAGTCATGCGCATCGACGGGCGCCCCATCGCCCAGTGGTCTCGCGTCAGGGCCGGGGTTTCGGACGACCTCGGCAGCGGCGAACCGACCGAGCGAAGACGAGCGCCATGACGCTCTCCCGCCGCGCGCGACCAGTCAGCGCGGCTTCAGGACCTCGATGCCGTTCATGTACGGCACGAGCGCCTTCGGGAGCCGCACCGAGCCGTCCGCTTGCTGGTGGTTCTCGAGCAGCGGAATGAGGATGCGCGGGCTCGCGACGGCAGTGTTGTTCAGCGTGTACGGGTAGCCGAGCGAGCCGTCCTTGCGGCGGAGCCGGATGTTCGATCGCCGCGTCTGGAAATCACCCAGCGTCGAGCACGAGTGCGTCTCCGAGTAGGCGTTGCGGCCGGGCATCCACGACTCGACCTCGTGCTTGCGGGTCTGGCCGAGCCCGATCTCGCCCGTGCACGCGATGGCCACGCGATAGGGTATCTCGAGCTTCTCGAGGATCGCCTCCGCGTTGCCCAGGAGCGAGTAATGCTCCTTCTCGGCGACCTCCTCGTCGGGGAGACAGAACACCACCTGCTCGACCTTCGTGAACTGGTGCACCCGGTAGAGTCCGCGCGTGTCCTTCCCGTGAGCGCCCGCCTCGCGACGGAAGCACGACGAGAGCCCCGCGTAGCGAATCGGGAGCGCGTCCTCCTCGAGCGTCTCGTCGGCGTGGAGCGACACCAGCGCGACCTCGCTCGTCCCCACCAGAAAGAGCTCGTCGGCGCTGATCGAGTACGCCTCTTCGCGACCGAGCGGGAAGAAGCCCGTCCCCGTCATCGCTCGCTCCTTCACCATGACCGGAGGGAGCACGATCGACAGACCGCGCGCCGCGAGCATGTCGACGGCGAGGCGAGTGACGGCGAGCTCGAGGATCGCACCTTCGCGCACGAGCGCGTAGGAGCGCTGCCCTGCGAAGCGACGCGGACCGTCCCAGTTGACGAGGCCGAGCGAGGCCATGAGCTCGATGTGATCCTTCGGCGTGAAGTCGAACTGCCGCGGGGTGCCGACCTTGCGCACCTCCACGTTGTCCTCCTCCCCCTTCCCGATGGGGACCTCGGGCCGCGGGATGCTCGGGACGCGCAGCATCAGGTCATCGAACGTGCGGTTCGCGCTCGCGAGCTCGGGCTCGAGCCGCTCGATCTCGGTGCGCACCTCCTTCGCCTCGGCGATGAGCTTCGCGCGCTCCTCGGCGGGCGCCTTGGGGATGGCGGCCGACAGCGTGTTCTTGCGCGCGCGCTGCTCGTCGAGCTTCGCGACGTTCTCGCGGCGGACGCGGTCGGCGTCGAGCAGGGCGTTGACGTCGAGCGTGAGGCGCTTGTTCGCGACTGCGGCGCGGACGAGGTCGGCGTTCTGGCGAATGAAGGCGATGTCGAGCATGGCGGCCGTCCTTGTATCACCTTGTCATCCCGGGAGGGCGCATGCCCTCCCGCCCCAAAAAGGCGCTTTTTGGGGTCCCCACCCTCCCTGGGCGCTCGCGTGCTCGCTTGGCGAGACGGATGCCTGCCGCCAGACGCCTTTCGCGTGCTCGCTTGCGAGACCGATGCCCGTCTGGTTCCGCCAGCAGGTCTGGAACACGCCCCGCGGTCTCCCGACGTGCGCTCGACCGCAAGGTCGGCTAACTATGGAGGATGGCCAAAGAACGAGCGTCGTGCGGAAACCATGAAGAGCTCGCGCGCACCACGGACTTCCGGCTGAGCCGCTGCGGCTGCGGCACCGTGCACCTTCACATGGTGAAGGGGGGCGTGACCGTCCAGCTGACCGACACGATGCTCGCCGAGCTCGTCAACGTCGCGACGTCTGCCCAGCGCAAGGTCGAAGCCATGGTCGTCGATCCGGCTCGTCACCCGACCGCGCCGACCAACTGACGGACGTGCTGCGGCCGCGCCGGTCCGCGTGCGTCGTCGCGCTGCTCGCGCCGCTCGCGACCACGTTCTTCGCGAGCTGCGGAGCCCCGGCGTCCACCGACGGCCCGACAGGCAGCACGTCGTCGGCCATCATCGACGGCATCGCAAGCACGACGCTCCAGAACTACGTCGTGGAGCTCGTCCACCCGGTCGGCGCGGGCGCGTTCGTCTGCTCGGGCTCGCTCGTCGCGCCGAACCTCGTGCTCACCGCACGACACTGCGTCACCTCCGTCCCTGACGAGGGCTTCGCCTGCGACGAGTCGGGCGAAGGCACGGACGGTGGCGCCCTCGGTCCCGACTACCCTCCTGCGAGCCTCTTCGTCTACGCGGGGCTCGGCGGCCCTTCGGAGTTCACCACGCCGACGTCGTACGGGACGCAGATCTTCCACGACGACGCGACGAACCTCTGCAACCACGACCTCGCGCTCATCGAGATCAGCCCGCCCATCGGCGGCATCACCGTCGCGACGCTCGACCTCGACTCGCCCATAACCACCCAGGAGCTCCTCACGGCGATCGGATGGGGAGTGACCGCGAGCGGCGCCACGCCCAGCGTCCGCCAGCAGCGCGCGGGGATCCCGGTCCTCGCGGTCGGGCCGTACGCCGACTCCGCAGGCTACGATCTCGCGTCGTCCGAGTTCGAGGTCGGCGAGTCTATCTGCTCCGGAGACAGCGGCGGGCCTGCGGTCGACGGTGCGAACGCGGTGGTCGGCGTCGTCTCGCGTGGAGGGAACGGGATCGTCGACGCCTCCGCGAGCGACCCTGCGACGACCTGCCTCGGAGCCGCCACCGTGAATATCTACACGGAGACGGCGCCCTTCCGCGAGGTCATCCTGAACGCCTTCGCGGCTGCCGGCGCGACCCCCACGCTCGTGAGCGTCGCCATGGGAGAGACCTGCGCGACCTCGAGCGAGTGCGCCTCAGGCCTCTGCGCCGCAGTGGGCACCGAGGCCGGTACGACCTGCACGCAGGACTGCGCGACCAGCGCCTGCCCCGGCGGCTTCAAGTGCGACGTCGCGGGAGGCCACTCCCTCTGCGCGCCGGCCCCGAGCTCCGGCTGCTCCGTCGCCGCGTCCGAGCGAGCGCCGACGAACGCCTGGCTAGCGTGTCTCGGTGTGACCCTCGTGCTCGCAGGCGCCCTCGGCAAGAAACGCATCGCAACCCGGGCCTGAATACACACAGCCGCGGGGGTAAACCCGCGTGACGCCGTGGAGCGCAACCCCGGCCTGAATACACACAGCCGCGGGGGTAAACCCGAGGTGAGAGCCCATTGCCGACACTTCGCGCTCACCGTGGGCTTACGCCCACGGCTGTGACGAGCAACGCGTGACGCCGTGGAGCGCAACCGCGAAGAGCCCCACGCGAAGCGTCGTCCGGGCACAGGGGCCTGCACCTGGTGCAGGTCACAGTGCTCAACAACTCAACTAGGCCTGCACCTGGTGCAGGTCACAATGCTCAACAACTCAACTAGGCCTGCACCCGGTGCAGGTCACAGTGCTCAACACACTCAACTAGCTCGGCTCCAGCGGTCCACCCGGCTTCTTCGCCGGAACCTCGTGGCGAATCCGCTCTGCCCGCGCAGAGCGCTCGAGGATCTCCATGCGCTTCCCCGTCTCCGCTCGGAACGCAGCCACTTCGCGCAAGAGCGTCTCGATCCCCACCTCGTTCTTGAGGTTCACGCGGAAGTCCGTCTCGGCCTGCGCGCGGTCCTTCAGCGACTGCCGGTTCTGGCTCATGACGATGAGCGGGCCCTGGAGCGCGACGAGGATGGCGAGGACGAGGTTGTAGAGGATGAACGGGAACGGGTCGAAGCCGCCGATCTTTCCGTCTTCCCCCTTCACCGTGAGGCCGATGGTGGCCGCGACGATCGGGATGTTGGCGATCGTCCAGACCGCGGTCAGCCCGAGGAGGAAGAGGATGAACGCCCAGCTGCCGTTCAGCTCCGCGACCTTGTCGGCGAGGCGCTGCCCCCACGTCAGGTTCTCCTCGATCTCCTTGACCGCGTTCGTCGCCGCGCGCTGGCCGAGCATCGCGTTCGTCTCGCGGAGGCGCTCCGCCATCTCGCTCAGGATGGCGAGGGCGGCCGTCTTCGAGCGTGAGAGGTGCTCGGCGAACTCGTCGCGGGTCAGCTCGAGCAGCACCGTCTCGACGGTCGCGGAGACGCTCGCCGACCGCGGCTTCGAGTCGAAGAGCGCGAGCTCACCGAAATACTCGCCCGTCCGCACGTCCTTCAGCACGACGATCTCGCCGCCCGGCTCGGCGGGCGGGAGGAAGATCTGCGCCGACCCCGAGAGGACGAGGTACATCGACGACCCCGCATCCCCCTTCGCGAACACGGTCTGGCCCGCCGTGTAGGTGCGCTCGGTCATGCGCGCGGCGAGCGCCTCGCGGTCCGCTTCGGAGAGCCCCTCGAAGATGGGGATCTCGGACAACAGCTCGGCGTGGTTCACGTTCGGGTCCCCATGACCCGCACGAGATTATCCGACCTGACCGCGGCCGTCGCGCGTCTCGTGCGTCCCTCGCTGCCTCCGACGCGGCGGCGCGAACGCGCTTTGCTCACCGGCCGTGCTGCGGGCTCAGAACGAAGGCGTCGGGAACGCGTCCCCCGGCTTCGCGAACAGGTACCCCTGCATCAGATCACACCCCGCTCGCACGAGCTCTTCTCGCTCTCCGGGCGTCTCGATCCCCTCCGAGGTCACGACGATGCCGAGCTCCTTGCACATCGTGATCATCGTCTTCACGACCGTCTGCTTCTTCGGCTCGCGATCGACGTCGCGGACGAGCGCCATGTCGAGCTTCACGACGTCGGGCTCGAGCAGCGTGAAGCTCGTGAGCCCCGCGTACCCGGCGCCGAGGTCGTCGACCGCGATCCGGAACCCGAGCTTGCGAAGCGCCGCGATGCGCGCGCGCACGTCCTTGATGTCGTCGAGCGACGCTCGCTCCGTGATCTCGAGGACGACGCGATCGGCCATCGCCGCGAGCGGGGTGTCCGCGCGGAACATGTCGTCGTCCTTCAGATCGGCCGGGTGCAGGTTGATGAAGAGGAGCGCGCCTTCGGGCAGCGGCACCTTCGGCGCGATCGCTCGCCGGCGAATCACGCGACCGAGCTCGTGAACGAGCCCCAGCCGCTCGGCCGCATCGAGGACGGCCCCCGGGTGCGGCAGGCTCGGCTCCCGCGAGCGCAGGAGCGCCTCGTACGCGTAGATCTTCTGCGTCGCGTACGCCACGATCGGCTGGTACGCGATGTAGAGCGACTCGAGGCAGCGCGCGAACGTCGCGGCGAGCCCCGCGTGATCGCCGACGAAGCGGTCGACCCCTCCTGCGAGCTCGAGCGCCTGCCGCTTCGCCGTCGCGAGACGGTGCAGCCGGACGGCGTCGCCCACGACCTTCGCGAGCGCCGTCGCCTCGACGGGCTTCACCAGGTAACGAAGCGCCCCCTGCTCCATGGCCTTGATGGCGGTCTCGATCGCAGGGTCTCCCGTGATGAGGATGACCGGCACGTCGAGGTCGCGCGTACGGACACGCTCGAGCAGCTGGATGCCGCTCATGCCCGGCATGTCGATGTCGCTCAGGATGACGTCGAACGAGCCTGACTCGAGCGCTCGCACCGCCGCTGCTCCGTCGGGCGCCGTCGTGACCTGGTACCCCTTGCTCGCGAGGATCCTCGCATGAACGCGGAGCACGGCGTCATCGTCGTCCGCTACCAGTACTCGCGGCCCACCTTCGTCCGTCGGCATCTGAGCTCATCCCTCTCTGTTCACGAAGCTTCGTGTGGCCAGTCATTCGGTGTTGCTTCGAGCACCTCCCGCACGCGCCTGGTGAGCGTCGCCGGCGTGATCGGCTTCTGAAGGTACGCGATCTTGGCCTCGAGGACACCGTGCCGGACGATGCTGTCGTCGGTGTACCCCGACATGCAGAGCACTTTCATCTCGGGCCTCTCGCGCGCGAGCCGACGCGCGAGCTCGGGGCCGCTCATGTGAGGCATGACCACATCGGTGAGGAGCAGGTGGACGACCCCTTCGTGCCGCTCGGAGAAAAGGAGCGCCTCCCCGGCGTTGCACGCCTCGATCACCCGATAGCCGCTCTTCGTCAGGATTCCCTTGGCCACGAGGCGGACCTGGTCGTCGTCCTCGACGAGCAAGATGGTCTCGGAGCCTCTCAGCGTGCTCGGTGCGATGCTCGGCGTCGGCATCTCGCCGCACGCCTCGACGCACGGCAGGTAGACCTTGAACGTCGTCCCCTTCCCCGGCTCGCTGTAGACCCAGATCGTTCCTCCGCTCTGCTGGACGATGCCGAAGACGGTCGAGAGGCCCAGCCCCGTCCCCTTCCCGACCCCCTTCGTCGTGAAGAACGGCTCGAAGATCTTCCCGACCGTCGCCGCGTCCATCCCCGTCCCCGTGTCCGTCACCGCAAGCATCACGTGCGAGCCGGGCTTCATCCCCAGGTGGGCCGCCGCAAACGCCTGGTCGACCTCGAAGCTGGCCGTCTCCATCGTGAGCTGCCCGCCGGTCGGCATCGCGTCGCGGGCGTTCACGACGAGGTTCATGACGACCTGCTCCATGCTGCTCGGATCGGCGCGGACGCGGCCGAGTGGTCGCGTGAGCACCGAGACGAGCTCGACGTCCGCGCCGAGGATGCGCTGGAGCATCCTGTCCATACCGGCGAGCACCTCGTTGAGGTCGAGCACCTTCGGCTCGAGCACCTGCTGGCGGCTGAACATCAGCAGCTGGCGCGTGAGATCCGCCGCGCGCATCGCTGCCCTGTTGATCTCGTGCAGATCGTCGCACATCGGCTCACCGGGCTTCAGCTCGGAGAGCATCATTTCGCCGAAGCCTAGAATGACCGACAGCACGTTGTTGAAGTCGTGGGCGATACCGCCTGCGAGGCGGCCGACGGCGTCCATCTTCTGCGACTGCCGGAGCTGCTCCTCGGTTCGCCGCAGGGACTCTTCCGCGCGCTTTCGTTCCGTCAGGTCGGTCACCATCGCGAACATGCCTGCGAAGCGCCCGTCGTCGTCGAGGAGCGGGCTCGACGACCGCTGGACCCAGAGCTCGGTGCCGTCTTTTCGCCGGAGCCTGAACTCGCCGTTCTCGGCGATGCCGCGAGAGCGATGCCCGAAGCTCTCCGAGGCGACGGCGCGGTCGACATCGAGGATCAGAACCGCCTGCGATCGTCCGTTCAGCTCGCCCGCTGCGTAGCCGAGCATCTCCTCCAGGCGCGCGTTCGCGAAGACGATGCGTCGTTCGGTGTCGGTCACGAAGACCCCCTCGTGGGTCGTCTCGAGGATCCGCCGGTACCTGCGTTCGAGCCTGCGGTGCTCCGCGTCGCGGAGGCGTGTGGCCACTCGCTCTTCGTGGCTCGCGAGCTCGCGCGCGACCGCCGCGGGCAAGCGTTCGAGCCTGTCTTTCAGCACGTAGTCGTGCGCACCCGATCGCATCGCGAGGACGGCCGTATCTTCACCCACGGTCCCCGAGACGAGAATGAAAGGCAGGTCGACCTTGAGGACCTTGACGAGGGCAAGCGCCTCGAGACCGGAGAACTTCGGCATCGACCAGTCCGAAAGCACGACGTCCCAGGGCCTCTCCTCCAGCAAGGCGCGCATCGATCCAGCGTCATCCACGCGCTCGTGCTCGATCGGGCGCCCGAGGCCTCGAAGCGCCTGCAGGACCAGCTTCGCGTCGGTCGCCGAGTCCTCGACGAGCAGCACGCGGAGCGGCGGAAGCACTTCGGTCACGTGGGCGTTCGCGCAGCGGGCGCTGGCTCGTTCATCAGGAGCCAGAACAGGCCCAGCGTCTTGGCGGCTTCGGCAAACTCGGAGAACTCCACGGGCTTGCGGACGTACGCGTTCGCGCCCAGCGCGTAGCTCGCAAGGACGTCCTCGTCCTGCTTGGACGAAGTCAGGACGACGACGGGCAAGAGGCGGGTGCGCTCGTCCGCGCGGAGCCGCCGGAGGACCTCGAGCCCGTCGATCTTCGGAAGCTTGAGATCGAGCAGGATCACCCTCGGAAGCAAGCTCGCGTCGCGTCCCGCGTACGTGCCCGTCGCGAACAGGTAGTCGAGCGCCGCGGCGCCATCGCGCACGACCACGATGTCGTTCGCGACGCCGCACTTCTTGAACGCGAGGACCGTCAGCTTCTCGTCGCTCGGGTTGTCTTCGACCAGCAGGATTCTGTTCATGGGGTCTTCTCTGTCTCAGCCCGGCTCCGGCTCGGGCAACGTGAAGTAAACGGTCGCGCCGGCACCCGGCGCCCCCTCGGCCCAGACCTTGCCCCCGTGACGGCGGACGATGCGCTGGACGGTCGCGAGCCCGATCCCCGTTCCGGGAAACTCGGAGATCGTGTGGAGCCGCTGAAACGGCGCGAAGAGCTTGCTCGCGTACGCCATCTCGAACCCGGCGCCGTTGTCGCGAAAGAAGAACGCGCGGCCAGAAGCCGCGTCGAGGGCTCCGAACGCGATGCGCGGAGCGGGCGTCTTGGCCGTGAACTTCCAGGCGTTTCCGAGCAGATTCTCGACGAGCACGCGGGCCAGTCGCGCGTCCATCTCCACGTCGACGTCGGCTTCCACGTCGATCTCCACGCTGCGACCGGGCTCCGAGGCGCGCAGGCTCGCGGCCACGTCGCGAACGACGTGCGAGAGGTCGACGCGCTCCCGGTGGAGATCGCTCCTCGTGACGCGCGCCAGCGAGAGGAGGGCGTCGATGAGCTCACCCATCTTTCCCGCGTTGAGGATGATCTCGTGGAGCCAGTCCGCCCCTTCTGCGTCGAGCTTCTCCGTGTATCCGTCGAGCAGCAGACGCGCGAAGCCGTTCATCGCCCGAAGGGGCGCGCGCAGATCGTGGGCCACCGAATAGCTGAACGCCTCGAGGTCGCGGACCGCAGCCTCCGCCCTGTCCTTCGCGTGCGCCAGGGAGCCCTCGGCGACGATCCGCTCCGTGATGTCGCGAGCGACCTTCGAGATGCCGATGACCCGGCCGGTCGAGTCCCGGACGGGAGCGATCGTCACCGCGACGTGGATGAGGGTCCCGTCTTTCCGACGACGGACCGTGTCGAAGCGCTGGCCGTCGCCCTTCGCGAGCGCCTCCAGGATCGAGGGCTCCTCGTTCTCGCGCCCCTCGGGGAGGAGCAGCGAGATGGGCTTGCCGACCATCTCGTCGGCCTCGTAGCCGAAGATGCGACAAGCCCCCAGGTTCCAGCTCGTGATGATCCCGTCGAGCGTCTTGCCGATGATCGCCTCGCCGGACGCGTCCACGATGGCGGCGAGGCGCGATCGCTGCTCCTCGGCCAGCTTGCGGTCGGTGATGTCGCGGATCGCGCTCGACACGAGGACGCCGTCCGCGGTCTCCACGGGGCTCAGGCTGATCTCGACCGGAAACTCCGTCCCGTCCTTTCGAAGGCCGAAGAGATCGAGCCCCGCGCCCATCCCTCGCGGCTTCGCGTCGGTCAGGTAGTCGCCGCGGTGCGCTGGGTGGGCTCCTCGAAAGCGGGCTGGGACGAGCGCGTCGACCGAGAGCTCATGGAGCTCCGCGCGCGAATACCCGAAGACCGTCTCCGCCTGACGGTTGGCGAGGATGATGCGGCCGTCCGCTCCGGTGACGAGCATCGCGTCGGGAGCCGACTCCATGAGGCCCTGAAACCGCGCGTTGCTCTCGGCCGCGTCTCGCGCGGCGCGCTCGGCGTCGTGCGATCGCGCGTTTGCGATGGCGAGCGCCGCGCTGTCCGCGAGGCTCTGGACGAAGCGAAGATCGTCCTCGTCGTAGGGACGATCGGCCTCGCTTCTGAGGAGGCTCGCGACACCGACCACCTTCCCGTGGCACGAGAGCGCGACGGTGAGCGAGCTCGCGACGTTGAACCGCTCGAGGAACTGCGCGTAGGAAGGGTCGGTCGTGCGCGCGAAGGTGGCGCTGTCGGTCTTCGCGATGAGCAGCGGCTGCCCGCTCTCGACGACACCACGCACGCGCGCACCGACTCGCTGGCGACCCGATAGCGAGATCCTGGTCATCAGCGCGAGCAGCTCGGCATCGCGGTGGTAGCCAACCCCCCCGGCCTCCAGCCACTCCCCGTCGTCCGTGAGGGTTCTGATCGTACACAAGTCGCCGACGTGCTCGCCGAGCCGCCGCGCGACGACGCCGAGCAGCTGCGGAAGGTTGTCGGTCGATGCCGAGAACTCGCGCGAGACATCGGCGAGAGCCTGCTCACGGTCCGCGACACGGGCACGCTCCGCGACCTCTCGCTTCGCATCGGCCGCGCTGCACGCCAGGTCGTCGAGCAGGATGTTGAGCGCCAGCGCGAACTTCGTCGCCGTGTCGGCGACGTCCGGCTGCGCGGGCAGCGGCACTCTCGCAGCGCTGTCGCCGAGGGAGGCCGCCGACATCACGTTGAAGATGTCATCGAAGGTCGGCGCCTTCATCACGCCGCGATGCCCCTCGTTCGTAGCCAGCCGCGCGCGGAGGCCTCGTCGGCGAACCCCTTCAGCTGGATACCGGTCCCGATGCGAAACATCTCGGCGAGAACCTGCATCACGGCATTCACGTTGAACGTGGCGACGAAGACCGTGTCGCGATGGGCCCGGAAGAACGCGCCCGTGGTGGCGCGGTACTCGGCGTTCGTTCCGTTGAGCCCGATGGCGTCCACGAGCACTCCGAACGGCACGCGCGCGGTGCCGATCCAGCGCGACACCGCGTTCACCACGAACGGCCCGTCCGGCCCTGTGAGGATGATGCCGCCGACGTAGCGAATCGTCACGACCCGCGACGCGGCATCCCACCGAAGCTCCGTCGATTCGTTCGCGACCCTGTCCCCTTCGGCGTCGTTCATCTCCCGCCCCCGTGTCGATGCATAGCGCGGACGCTCATCGAAAGACATGCGGGTAACCCTTATTTTCTCGTTCGAACGACTGGGACACGCGGGCGCGACTCGCGCGCACACACGGGACTCTGTCTCGCACTGATCGAGGCGAGCTCGGCTCCGATCGATTGGCACGACCATCTCCCGGTGCGCGCCGAACCTCGAAGGCCGAGACTCGTCACTCACGCGTCACCGTCCCAGCGCATCTCGCGAGGGCGTATGGCTCGCCGGCGAAAGAGTGAGCCACGCTCGCCTTCGTTCGTCGCTCGCACCCGGCGAAGCCATCGACGCTCGTGTTCATCTGCGGCAACAACGCGAAGGAGCAGGCGACGCTCGTGTGCGTACGCGGCGTGGAGACGATGGAACATGCGACGCTAGCCTGCGAAGGTCGCTCGGTGACGAGCGAGCACGCGCTGCTCGTGCGCGCACGTGGCAACCGCACGAGGGAGCGAGCGACGCTCGCGTCGATCCTTCGCGCGTACCGGACGATGCATGGCTCGTGGCTACGGCTTCTTCTCTCGAACCTTGAGTCCCTTGCCTCCCCGAGCGCAAAGCGAGGCGAGGAAGCCTCCTCCCTTGGTCACCCGAGCGCTCGGGGAGGCAAGGAAACTCTCTCCCTTGGTCGCCCGAGCGCCCGGGGAGGCAAGGAAACTCTCTCCCTTGGTCGCCCGAGCGCCCGGGGAGGCAAGGAAACTCTCTCCCTCGGTCACCCGAGTGCTCGGGGAGGCAAGGAAACGTTCTCCCTTGGTCGCCCGAACGCCCGGGGAGGCAAGGAAACTCTCTCCCTTGGTCACCCGAGCGCTCGGGGAGGCAAGGAAACTCTCTCCCTTGGTCGCCCGAGCGCTCGGGAGGGCAAGGAAACTCACTCCCTGGGTCGCCCGAGCGCTCGGGG